>Ga0307515_10000129_pt1 | contig 179859 bp, 193 predicted proteins | sample 17_EM_MG_FD_194513 | JGI IMG/M metagenome (GOLD analysis project Ga0307515, IMG submission 194513) | Populus trichocarpa ectomycorrhiza microbial communities from riparian zone in the Pacific Northwest, United States - 17_EM | ecosystem: Host-associated > Plants > Roots > Unclassified... | reverse complement strand
CTCGCGATCTCTCTGGGATCGCTAGCGATAATCTTACCTATCAACTACTCTAATATATTACCACATCCACGTGTGCAACCGTATCTTCTCATATACTCTCATACGCGGCCATATACGGATATACGGCTTTACAGTAACTCCCTGAATGCGAACAAAATGTGGAACCTTCGCCTCGAAAAGTGCTCTATTTACTTCCGACGAGATATCCAAATCTTTCTTCTGAGAAAGGGGGAGGCCATTATCCCTCTTAAAGGTGACTCTCCTCTTCTCCATCGAATTTTGTCCTGGGGGGACCGGCTTCATCTCCTCTTTCTTTTGTTGCCTCTTCACTTCAACAAAGCCATCCCCCTTCTTCTTCTGCTGCTGTCCCGATTGTTGATTTTGTTGTCGCTGTTCGGGTTGCTTCTTTGGTGGTGGAGGCGCTGCCTTTCTCTGCGCCCACATTTCCTTCTTCTTTTCTTCCGGTTTCTTAACTTCCGGTTTCTTAACTTCCGGTTTCTTAACTTGCGGTTTCTTAACTTCCGGTTTCTTAACTTCCGGTTTCTTAACTTGCGGTTTCTTAACGTCAGGCTTCTTGACCTCTGGCTTTTTTAACCCCGCCTTCGGTCCCTTTGGTACCGCCTCTACCTCCAGTTTTTTTGCCTCCTTCTTTTTCTGTTGTGGCACCGCTGGTGCCACCGGTTTTTTCTTCAGGATTGTAACCTGCCCCACTTCCAGGTGCGGAAACTCCTGGCTAACTCCTCCGGGTGGTATGACCGGTGCGTGCTTGGATTGCTCCAACCGCTGCTCATCCACCTCCATCTCTGCCCTAATGGCTCTTTCCACCTTCTCATTCTCCTCCTTGGAAAAAGTCACTCCCGGCTCAAATTCGATATCGCTCATCTCTTCCTCCTCAGGGGTGGCTTCTACCTGTTTCCCCCTTCAGATTTCATCCTTCTTCCGGCTTTCTTCCGCCGCATCTTCGAACATCTTGACCACCCTATCCGTCAACTGATCTATCATCTTTTCCATGCATCCAGTTAATGCATTTTCAATCGTCTTAGCCATATTCACCGGAGCAATCTTGGCCAACTTTTTCTCAATCTTCCCCAACCTACTGTCGAGTTTCTCCACCCTCTCTTCTGCATACTCCATTTCCAGCTCCACCTCAGTGAGTATGTTCTGAGCAATTTTTCTTTTCGATCCCACTGCCGCATCCGTGTGGTTCTGTCTTGCCGCCATACACTCCGCCTGTTTCAGGCACCACTCATCATATCGCTCATCATGCAACTGATTTGTGGCCATAAAATCCCTCAGCCCGTTAGTGTTCCGGAGATACTCACCAACAAAAACTTCCAAATTAACTGGCCCATTTTCATTCGTCAACGTCTCTGCAGGTTTGATCCAATCAACTTCCAGCTTCCTCCTGCTTGGTGTCCGCGGCATATTCGGAATTGGTTGATCGGGCATTACCGGCCTCCTCCCACCCTTCCCCTTATTGCGCTTTTTTCCCTTCTTTGTTGGCATCATGTAGGGCGACTCATCCCTCCACTCCACTTCTGTCATCAAATCATCTTCGTTGTTGCTACTATCGCTAGCTTCGAATTTTCTGGGAATGGGTGTGTAGACTTTCCGGGTCTCCTCCATTCCCCCCTCCTTTTCGGCGTACTGTATGGTATCTTCCTCCGACTGAATATACCTGCGCGCGATAATTCCGGCGCTCGCCCTGGGAGTCGAAAAAGGATCCTCAGTGAGAGCGTTTAAAGCACTGAGGGGCAGCCCCATAAGGCTTCCCTCGCTATAGTTCGTAGACGGTGAAGGAGTTGCAACCCTCTCCCTCGGTGTTTGCGACGGAAAGGCAACTTCGCTTCCCCCATAATTCGTAGTTGGTGGTGGTGAAGACAACCTCGACGATTCTTGGCTGTCCACGCTTCTGCTTCTTTGTCTCGTAACTCCCATAACTCCAGTTTTTCCTGTTCGGTCGGAGTATGCTCTCATCTCGTCCAAATCACTGGGTAGCTGTCCTGACTCAACGCTGGAGGTCGCTTGGCTCTGCTCGCGTCTCCTCAAATCATCTTCGATTCGTGCCTTATGCAAGCCGTATTCGAACTCATCCTTCTTTTCTTCGGCCCTAAGTCTCTCGTACTCTGCCGTTCCAATGAATTATTTCTCCTCACGGGCTACCTCTGAAATGGTAGCTCCATCTTTGTCAGACACCGTAAGCGGTCCGGTAATCTTATTGAGTAGGCCACCGATGTGGCTGCTGGAGGCGTTCGAGGCCGCGCTACTGACTTTCCTTTCTTCCTCCATTTTCTGTTTTTCCGCCCTCTCCTTCGCCCTCTGGAAGGTAGACGTCTTTCTGGCTCCGAAGAGACTCATTTTGGCTCCTAGGTAACTGAGTTCGAAGAAAACAGCTGAAAACCGAAGCAAAAGTTTTCTGACGATAATAGGTTTGATTGGACAATAAGGGTCTTGGCAAAACTAAAAGGTGGTGTGGTGTGTTGTCGGAGGTGTCCGGTAGGCCGTGGTATATACGCAAGAGCGGTACGAGTATGTGAGGTATTCATTGCTGGATGTCGACGGAAACTAAGTACGAAACATCCGCTAAGAGCGTTCATCTCTAGCCTTAAACACAAGATTTTGCTTGCTTGCTTTCAGAATTATGGTTCTTCATCCACACGCACTAGACTAGGAAATAAGTATTTCACAAACAGAATGTAGTTTCATCCACATATTACAAGCTAGCCTGAATACGTTGAACTGGTTACTGAGATCTTATCAGATCCAGGGAGACACTGGACTAAATTTAACCAAGTGAGTAGAGTGTCTAGGCTAGGATAGGTAAATTTTATACCTCTTTTAAACTGCAGCAACCTCCTCTTGCTTCCCGGCGTTCGAAACCACTCTTCGAATAGCGAATTCAAAGTACAGGCAGAGAAGCGACTCTTTAATTTAGAGTAGACACGAATACTGTTGTCTAGAAACGGGAGTACAAATACTGTATACACTCCATCGCTAATGCCCCCAGTGGAGCTTGGATGACCACATTCACTCGTTGCAACTAAGTCCTTACCATTAGGACTTAGTCATAAAGTCGCAATCGCCGCACCCTTCCATTATCCCCAAAATGTCCTTTACAAAAACTTCGGGCACTCTCAGTGGTACTTCTTCAATGGAATGAATTTCTGCTGTCGAAGATAGTGAGACAGGGAAGGAAAGGATAGCCAACGTGTGTGCATGTGGTATCGGGAATCCCAAAGAACTTCCCCGGGAGTGCTTAATCGAAGTGGCACAAGAAGATTCATAGGATATCGCTCGTGTGCCCCGCTAAGAAGATTTGCACGATCGTAACTTACTCTACGGGACTGCTATGGGTATGGCCCATACTTCAGATGCACGGGTATAGAAGGTTGAATATGGACTGAGCCTTCTACAAAAACAACAATTGACTATCTTTAACTAAGAGTAACGGGCCGAATGCCCCCGGGTACCTTTTCTACCAATCTCCTCTTGTCTTATATCCTGGGATGCGTACCTAGCCTTAAATGAAGCTCCCACCATACCTCATAGGTTATGTTGGCTGATTGAAGGTTGCGTGAGTTGAAGAGACTATCCCAGCACACGTTGTAAGTTTTCAAACATCTACAAGCCGCTAAGCAAGATAAAAAATGGTTCTGGCTAGTGGTTGGATGACGGCGGTGTTTGGCGGCGGGGTACAATCGACTAATCGATGCATTCTTTGGGATTCATGGTCTGTAGACGTATGTAGCACATGTCACTAGTATGGGAAGCATGCTGGGGGAATTAAGAGCTGGCAAAGCGCCTTTCTCCGAAGTCCCAACCTGCAGGCGTAGAAATGATATATCAAGTTTGCGGGCCGATTTTAGGCTCACCTTACTACCTTCACAGACTGTCGCGGTTTTTCGGGCCGAGGGTGGTCTGTTAACCCACGTCTGCGGCTGAGATTGTGTTTAGTGTGATCCATGGAATCCGTAGAGTACTCCCATAACCATTATTGACATGACCCAAAACTCAAAATTTTTATCGTTAGCTGAATAACCCTGGAAGCTGTTGAGTCTAAGAAGAAACATGGTAGATTCCTTCTGCAAAAAACCCATGAATGCCTGGCTGTGTTTTGATGTTAAGGCCAAGGGTGCCTGGTTGCCTCAGCAATACAATTGCTCTCTAGTCATACAGCCAGGGAAGATCACTGACCGCCCGACGCTGCGAGGTAAATTCTGTTGAGAGTTGGCGCTCAACATGATCACTCGGTGCACATATATGTTCCGACCGGTTGGCGAACTCAGCGGTTCGCGAACTGAACAGACCAGTTCGCAAACTTAATCCGGGTTCACGAACTGGCTTGTGCGGTTCGCAAACGTGAGAAATGAATTCATGATTCCCATCCAGTTCGCAAACGTGAGAAGCCAGTTCACGAACCATAGTCTGTTCGAAATCTGCTCAACTTGAACCCCGCATTTACACCCAAATCCGATAGAGAGACAGCTGCCAATTTAGTTTTGACTCCGTGTATATAGAATTACCAGTAGCTCTTCTAAACTAAGTATTCACCGTACCTACAACTTCTAACAGTCTGCTCCAGTTTAACCTTCGGTTTAACAGATGCTATCCCCTGGATTGTAACGGTTCCCGGCCCATGCGGGCCGCCTGCACGACTACCTCACCACATGTCCAAAAATGGTCATCAGAGGCTGTCCTTTTTATCAAGTCTTCTTTCGTAGCAAATAAAACTTTCTGTCAAAGTGAATTGTAAATTATATGTGATGTGACTTTGTAAATCTTACTGCCCCACCAAAATTTGCTCTCAGAACTGGCAACCCACCCCATGTCTCTGCAACACTACCCACCTTTCTCCTTTACAGGTGATTGAATTCCACAAAACAATGCCTTTCATTATCGAGACACCACAGTTACTTGCATTTTGAATATGCTTAGCAAAGTTTGGGTGGAGATTTGGTATTTCTGGCTGGGCTTTCCTGCTGGCAAAGCTACAATCCCAGCTACTTTTGCTTCTCAAGGTGTACTGAAAATTGCCCATGACTCCAGCTCTGGCCAAGGGGTAATGATATGCCCTGTTTGATGTTTGACAAAGTGGGTTTTAGCCTTGTTCACTATGAGAGCTGTGTGATGGGTATTGGTATCCCCCCTCTGAGCCTTACCTCTTGGGCACATTGCAGATGGAATTCCTTGTTTGTAATGATATTGAGACTTCAGGGAATGTCCTTAGCACCAAGCTTGAAGGATATTTTGGGGTGTTATGGGCAGAGTTGTCCATCTGGGCTGCACAGTGACATTTTCGAGTTTTTGGGGAGCTGATTTTGAGACAACCCTTCCAACAAAAACTGCCCTTTTTATCACTACCCCATTCCTGTACAGTCCTTAATTTTTGCCAAAATGCTCTCAAGACATAAGAAAGTAAGTTTATAATGCTCCCAGGCCACCCCCACAGAGTTGTGGTTGCATCGCTAAATATTGGCAGGTGGGGAGTCGGTTGCCATGCCCAAACGGGCCGGGAATGCCAAAGTTACGATCCAGGGGATAGGATGGATTACCTACGACAAATTGTGTGGCCTTCACCACTAATAGTTTTCTCTAACTCAACACCTCCCAGACCTAAGATAAAGTGACAGAATCGCTGCCATTAGTGTTCCAGGGTGGGTTCGCATATTCCTTAACTAGTTCGTGTATCAGTCGGAACATATATACTAAGAGATACTTTTACTTGTCTTGATACATTAAACTCACGCTCTCTCTCTACACCCCGTTTATTCTAACAAATTCTCCGTATGGAATACATCACAACTCTACCGACTGTCGCACCTTACATTACAGACTGGCGCTGCGTCTGGCGACAAAGTACTCCGTAACACCAACTCAATGTGAATGTAACATGACATACGAACCGCATTCAAGGGTATGATACCTATAGTTAAAGCCCCAAATGAACAGCCCAGCAAAAACAGACCAACACACAACTTGAAGAATATGGCAACCCAAATGACAACGAACTTGTAGTACAAAACGGCCAAAGCCCATACTGCCCTATGAAAAGGTTGTTGTACGGTTGCGCAGTTTTGTAATTTCACCCACCACCCACCATTCACAGGGTAAAAAATAGAGCGGAAATAATTTTTTGCAGATCCTACCAGCTACAAATGGTAAGATCATATAATTTGGAGTGAAGCTCAAAAAATCCAATTTGCTTACTTAAGTAATTCGCATTTTTATAATTTATAATTACCCCCACAACTAGATTTCTTGGAGAGAAAAATGAATCTAAATTAAAGACAATATTTACGTGTAATTTTGCATGTTTTTTTATAAGTATTATGCTGCATTGTGTGGTGCACCAAAAAACACGCTGAAAAACACGCTGAGAAACGCGCCGAGAAATGCCCCTCGCTTAGCGACCTGCAACATTGCGACAACACTACTAGGAATTACGAAAACTATGCGCAAGTATATTTTCTTAATTTTCTACTTGTTTTTAAAAGAATGTGCGTTTGTAGTGGGCCTTGGTGAATTTGGAAAGATAATTTATTTAAGTAAGCAAGATAACAATTTTGAGTCTCACATGATCATACCATTCTTGGTTGGTGAGATATATTATTAAAATAATTTCCGCTCTATTTTTTACTCCATGTGTGGTGGTGGTCGGGTGAAATTACATAACTGCGCAACCGTACAACGACCCTTCCGTACCTCCGCTCTCAGCACTAGCCAATGTCTCGCTCACGCTTCATAGCACGACTCGAGTGTCTTTGCAACATCGGACAGCCCAGTAATGAGCTCTCTCTGCTCGTCCGCCAACTCCACAGTCCATGCTTGGTTCTGGCGTTCCCTCAATCGCAGACTAGCCCCGGACATTTTGCTTTTCAGCTGACCCAACAGGCCTCGAAGAGCGCGGTTGCGATCGTCAAGTTCACTCGTGCGCTGTGAAAATGTTCCGATCTGTTGTTGAAATCCATTGTAAGTTGATTGACTTGTCCTGACAGAAGACAGTTCGGAATAGGTGGCCGAGATTTCGGCTCGGTGTCGACTACAGTCCGAAGACAAAGAGTTCGCTTCTTTCTCGAAGTCTGATGATCTCTTTCGGAGTGTCTGAGTATGTTCTCGCAGGGTGTTTCCCTCGTCCTGCCGTCTTCTGGCAGCAGATTCCTTTTCGTCCGCCGCACTAAAACCTGCGCTGTTATGGTATCATTAGCCTAAATTCATGTCTAAGCAGAGGTTCGAATTTCCAGAAATGGCAATTCTAACGGAACGACCTGTACTTACACCGCACCAACTGTGGTTCCTACCGCTACTGCAATTCCCGCCGGCGGACAAATGACTGTCAAAAATCCTGCAGCAATCCAACCACCCTACCAGGTCATCAGCAGAAACTTCTATAATATCAGAATCATGCCTTTCACATACCACAGTTGTCGCTGCCATTTCTGACCGCTGTTGTTGTGCCGCCCGACGCAGGCGATCTCCTTCTGCCAGTAGTGACCTGACTTCGGATTGTTTGATACCAATTGTGCGTTCGTTTTCCGCAATGACGGAACGTAGCTGTGTTAGATCGCCCTGCTTTTGCCGTAGGTTGGTTTCAATATCGGCCTGTTCTTTCTGGACGGTTCTCAGGCGCTGCTCCATGATGACTTGAAGTTGTTTAATACTGATATGTGCCGCTTCGACATCTTGCCGGAGAGGGACGAGATTCAATCCTCGGTATTCGGCAGCCTCCGCGGAGAAGTGACTGACGTGATCGAAGGCGGCAGAAGTCAATTCTACAGCAGCATCAAGTCGGTCGGTAATATTATCGGGGATCTCTTGCAACCAAGGGTTTCCATAATTCGCACGTGTCAGTGTGTTCTCCCTGTCTAGCGTAGCAACAGTGAGCTTTGGGTTTTGGGGCGAGTCTGAGAGGAGCCGTTTATGAATTGCTCCTATTACCCCCTGCAGCGCGCTTTGGATAAGCCGAAGATCTCGAGCTGTAGTTGTTTCGATTCTACTTTCAAACTTGCTGAGCGTTGATGCCTCCTTCGAGATACGGTTCTGTAGTTCGGAAACGCGTGATCGTACGGTAGGAATTTGCGACATGGCGACTGAGTTTCTTCGGAGTGTAAAAAGTTGGAATGCGAGTTACTTAATGTTATGAAGGTACGTAGTCGCTGACGTGTGAAAACTAATTGATAGATAACACTTTGTTTAGCGTATGCACGTATGAATATGCATTTTACTCTTTATCAGGTGCCGGTCTTCTGCTGTGTCACACTGTATCCACCGATACATGCAGAAGACCACTTGCTTGATTCGGGGACGAAGGGTAGCGGGTGGGAGCTCCGCCATCTAGCCGGCTCGCCCGGAGGCGGAGGTGTTATTAGGTTCTGTCATACTCTAGTTAGAGTGAATACAGTATGAATAAACAATAACCACTCGCTTGATAAGCTTTTTGAAGATTTGACTGGTTAGCATCCGTATTTATTGAAACATGCAGGACGCTACACGATTGATTAATGGTTCTCAAAATTTCAGTGGTTAACCCACATGCATTCTCGTGCTATGCCACTCATGTGCAGGCAGAAGCTGAGTATGAGGGATATACTGACTGATGCCTAGAGTATTGTTCACCGACCAATGGATCTTGGCGATCATATTCGTAATTCGTTGAGGATCGACCTATAAGATATCGAACCAACCCTTCCAGAGCGGAACACTGCAACATTTTGCATTAACACCTACTCCCGAAAACTACCCATTTCGACTCTACAGCTATGACCAGTACTTCCGGAGAAATGAAACTTGATCAAGCCCGGCAGCGGGAACTTCTTGCTGCTGTACCGGGAATCATCGAGGATATGTTGCGGCAAGGTATTCTACGGTCCCGATGGGGAGAGGTATTGTACGCGGGCCCGATGGCAATTCAGATTATGGGCAGCACGTTTATTGCTGCATCATCCGACATGGCCGCTGCGGTCAAGCTGAAGGTGAATAAACGAGATGCACATGGTAACGAAGTCCAAGTCCTCCCGTCAGTTTACTCTCCAAGACCATTCATCGCATGGACTAATGGGCATCCCTCAGGTGGCAAACGCTGAATGCAAACCTGACTCATTGCGGCAATCTCGGACGTAAATCTTTCATGGAGGCGCAGTCCAGAATGGATAGCTTGACCCGACTGTCTGGGTATTTGGCGAAACAGGGTGGAACTGTGAGCTCGGTATAACTTTAAAGAAACGGCTTTCTAGGCTAATGGTGAGTAGATCAGTCAAATTATCGAGATGCTCGACACCCCCGAAGTCGCCAGGTTTAGCCTTCGCCGTCAGATGAAGAAGCTCCAAGACAGTGCAGACAAATGCAAGGTCGAAGCGGAGATTATCGAATCGAAATTTGACGAGTGGCTTCAGTTTACTTTCGACCTCCAAGAGGCGGCCATCGATCGAAAACGTTAGTAGTACTGCACAGTTCCTTTGGTCCACATGCTGACGGCTTTTGGCAGAGATTTCGGTGGAAGAAAAGAAACTCAATGAAGTGGCGCAAATCGCTAAGAAAGGTCACCAAAACGAGAAGGTCAAACAGGAGCAACATTACAGAGATTCATTGAAGACACTGCAGACTGCCCTAGCCATCGCGACCGATGATTACCAGAAAGCAATTGCGCAATGCGAGGTCACTTCTAAACAGAATTTCGCTCCGCTACCTGTCCCAAATTTCAAAGACTTTGCCCCAGTCGCAGAACTGCCGCCTCCAAGTAAGCAATCCATTCCATAGGAAAAGCGCTATGAGTATACTAATTTCTATCACTGTAAAAGAGGGTGAGGGAATGGTTGGTACTCTCAGCCGTCATATCTTTGGAAAGAAGGAATGGCAGAGGGAAGAAGAAGCGCGGTATAATCGAGAACTTCTTGAACGAGCAAGATTGCAGCAACGTCCTACTGAAATAATGCATCTAGAGCGGAAGAGAGCGGCTGAAGCGGCGTTAGAACAGGTGGAACGCGCGCGCGAAAACGTTCGAAATGCGCAGCTCGGTTTAGGCACATCACACACCCAATATCAGAAAGGTGCCCAAGACCTTCAGGCAGCAACATCAGCCTTAGCAGAGGTGCAGGCAGAGCTAATGGCTCTCAAGTACGAGAATCTTACTTTGGTAGGTGGTAACATTCTTTCTTGTTTGCTCCCTCGCTAGATGCTGATTGCAACATCTAGGAAAATATTCATAGCGTTTTAGCAAAATCCATTGAAGCCCTCTCTCAGTTAAAGTCCCAAGTTGGCGCTCTTACATCGTTCTATAAAGAGGTTTCGGGTATGATTGCGTTTGCTGTTGAACAGCCACTTGACGACTTCCTCGGTACAATTGAGGACGGTATTGCAGCAGGGGACCATGAATTAAATGGTGAATCTAGAGTGGAGCGGATGAGGTTACATGAATCTCAGAAACGTGTGAGTGAGAGAAATGGCTAATCGCCATGGTCTACCCGATTTTTTGCTAACCTCTTCGAATTCACTATTGCATCAGAACTTGATGGCTTGTGCACTATCTATTCAGTGCTACTTCTCAGTCATATCCGAGATCTCGAGTACCTATGTGCAAGTTTCGAAGAAGCATATCATGCCAGGTGTCAATTTTATCGACGAATTAGCCCTAGGGAAGGCCACAACGGGGCATGAGTATCATGAGAAAGCCCACCGCCTTGAAAAATGGGCCGCAGACTCGAAGCATGAGATAGAGGATGCCGCAAATGCGGTAAGGCAAACGCAATGTGCAACCTACTCAACATATTAACCGATACCGTAGAGGCAGGACGTCATTATGAACAACCTCGAGCAACGAGTTCGGACCCTAGCAAAACGAGCGCGAATCTTGCCACCGCCTCCACCTGAAGCTAGTTCTACCGAGAGGTCAGTGAATCCCGCTGATATACAAACTCTAGCACATAGCATCAATAGAGAAGAAATGTCCACTAACCCGCCAAACTGGTAGCTCGGACTTATGAAGTCGTTCGCAGAAAAGACTTTGATTTTAAATTGGCGGAGAAGTGATTCATTGGTTTCTTATGTACCCTAAGCTGTTTCTATGTCCTTGCATATTCGGAGATTTTCTCATCATTTGGTTCAGGAGATTACAGATATTTGGCTTGACGGCAAGTAACTACTCAATATACATTGATGTCGACTAAGTAATTATCCTATCCGATGTGACTGGCCGTTCTCAGACTATCCTCAAAATAATCCTCCCAAAGTTTGCAATTCTAGGGATAAAAATAATTCAGACGATACAATTTGGATAGTGAATGGAGTTCACCACGGGGATTAGGACTCGTTTGAATAACCTGTGTGCCATTCCGTTTTGGAACCGCGCCACATACAAACATGTGCACCCGAAATCCCGAGTGCGCTAAATCAACGATAAAGTTTCTTCGGACAGAACCCTCATAATTGTTACAGTACGAACCTTAACGCTCAGCATAGTACCACAGTGACAACGCTACCCACCTAAGCCTGTGTCGAGACAACGTTCAACTCTCCTTCACCTAGATACGTGATGACACAGTGGTTTAGCCAACCCATATTCCCCAAAAGCAAAAGAAAGCAAACTACTAACCAAGTAACTGCGCTCCCACTGGCCTGCCCTGCAAAAATGAGAGCCTGAATGCCATACACTCTACCCTCTCTTCTGATAGCTGTCCTCTAATCGGAATATTTCTCCATCCACCATCTCATACCAGGTCATTCCTTCCCCGCTCGTAACTGGCCCGTACTGTTGTAGCACGGCTATCCTAGACCTTCGCTGCCTCATATTTGGCAACCATTTCTACGCGTGGAAGGGAAATAGAGCATACTCGGGACCTAAGAAGATAACTGGCACCATGGGACGCGATATCCCGGGACACCCGATGGCAATTGTTTTTTTGTTTTTTTTGTTTTAATCATCCTGTATTCACTCTATTTAGAGTATGACAGACCCCTAATCACCTCCGCCTCCGGGCAGGCCGGCTAGATGGCGAAGCTCCACTTCTGCTACCCGTCATCCCCTCCGACAAAGAAAGCAAACGCAAAAGATTGATGAAAACAAAAGAAACCCAAAGAAGAGAGACTACCGAATATTACTCCTCCACTCGCTTGGGCGGGAACTTCCCGACATCAGTAGCCACCAGGAAGTCCATCACTGCTTTATCGCACTTCTCCATGGAGAACAACTCAGAGACCTGCACGTGTCGGCATCTGCCCGCTTTCCAGCCCGTTGCCTTCCCCACCGCTTTCCAGAGCGTTTTCTGCTGGTCTCTTCATCGATGGCAATTGGTGTGCTATGGGGAGAACTTGTGTATATATTCTAGTACAGAGAGAAGAGTGAAGAAAGACTCAAGTATATACAGGAGACTTGTGGGGGACTTTAGGTGGGACAGTGACTAGATGAAGCTTTTTGTATATAGAACAGACCAATGTGGTCGGTGATATGAGACGGTTCGCAAACGATCACTAGTTCGTGAGATGGACTACAATTGTAAAGAACCGGCGACCGCAATTCGCGAACCGAAATGGTCGTCCATGGTACGGAACATCAGTATATATGGTAGGTCAGACTTACGGATACGGGCTTATGGGATTCAGCTGGAGATACACAGCCGAGTGCACATACAAGCGTGCGGTCTACTGTATATATGATAGTGAAAGCTCTTACGATAGAGAGGTAGAATCAAGTCAATCAACCTTCTAAAATAACATTGTTTACATATGTAGGATCTGGGACATGTTACAGACTGGGACCTCTCCGGACTATCGCCATCACTATCACAATCACTCTCACTACCACCTCAAGTCATTTTACTGCGGTTATGCGGTAAAGATGCCAATCTCATCTGTGCTTTAACTAGAGGCTAGAAGATACACAGTACCGCATAATGAAAACGGTAATAAGATCTTTCGCGCTCACAATCGCGCAGTCACAGTGGTTTAAACATAAATATATACAGTAGGTTGCATTTAGTATAGTTGTAGAAGTGGAGACAAGACGACAGAAAAAGCGTAGCAAGAGGAAAAATGGTGGAAAGAAGTTACAGCTTGGGCTCTTGCAATGACAAGCACCTTCTTGAGCAGCTTCTCACCGTTTCTCACTGTCTTCCAAGAACTAGTTACGCCATCTTACCCAGTACCTTAGAGTTATACAGACATAATTATGACATCAAAGGAGACCTTGAAATGCAGATCTGAGACCGCACCAGCTTGATTGCGACGGTTGTTGGAGATGGGCAGTGAGTTTACAAGAACGAGACTCGGTTTGCCGCGCTTTCTCTCTTTCGAATTTTTTGTGGTTACTAAGCTACCTAAACAATTGCGAACAAGAACTCTACATTTCCCCAGGGAGACTGTTGACGTAATGCATTTGAAAAAAGAAAATCCAGTAAGTAAGTGCGCTTCACTGTGGTAAAATGGCTTGGAGTCAATGTTCTCAGCCGTCCGCGGGTGGACCAGTCTGGACTGGAACAGTCCGGGTTTAGTCCAGTTTAGTCCAAGGAATAATTTGACTGGAACTGGACTGGTATGATGTGGCAGACCAGCTCCCAGTCAGTTGTGACTGGCCTGGACTGTATAGATTTATGCAAAGTTCGAGAGGTGTTCTAGTCAATTCACGGAGTATGTCAGTCCGTGGAGTGACCGGTCAACCCGTGGAATAACTGGGCTCCGTGTACTGACCGGTCAGCTTGCAGAGCCTACACACTCCATGAGCTGACCAGTCACTTCGTTGAGCGATCAGCCAATTGTAGGGAAAATTGGGAAAAATAAATTTTGTCATTTCTCTGTTCAGCTGCACAGACAAAAATGACAAAAAGTCGATCCAATTAAGTCTGCAAGTATTGGTCCAATCACAAAGTCATGTATACATGAAATATGCATAATTCATCGCTCTTTCACCTCCCAGTCTTCAATTTACGATATCTTTAAAATTGATTGAGCAGCTTCAAATCAAACAGCCAAAATCGGTGAAAATCAGCGTTTTTTCACAACCATTCTATCAATATTAAAGATATGGTAAATTGGAGACCAGGAGGTAAAAGAGCGATAAATTCCACATATTTCATGTATACATCACTGTGCAATCAGAGTAATTGTTACTTTTGTTTGAGCACAATTAGCACCAGTTAGTTCATGGAGCACTGATCTGACTGGTTCATTCACAGAAGGTGGGGCTCCGTGAACTAACTGGTTACTCCGCGGACTGACATTCTCCGCGAACTGACTAGAACAAGAGGTACAGTTGGAGTGTTCTCAACGGTCCCGTCAGACGGCTAGGGGACGGTAGTGCTGTCTAACATCATAACCGGACGGATGTGACGGTGCGAAGGCCGTCTGTCCGGTCCTTACCCGAGAAGGACGAAATGTCGGCAGTCATCCGCCGTCATCGGGTGGTTACTGTATATCTCTATGCGTGACATCGTGGGTGTTGCAGGGCTTAACCTTTGGAGCAACGGAGTCTGACATGGTACAGATGGAGCAGATGCTCAGGGATCTTTCATCACGGTCAGAGTAAATATACTGATTTTAATATAGATTTTGTTATCTACACTAAGATCCATGAATGTCGGTGGATGACCGCCGGGGATGGCTCTACTCTGTCCACGATTGTCCGTTCTGCCCGTCCCCGTCCTGCCTCAAAAAGACAGCACCGTTTCCGTCCACCCTCGGAGTGACGGCGTCACAATGTCCCACCCAGTACTAAGTAGTTCCTGGACGGACGGGACGGTTGAATTCACTGTATATTTATGTCTGTACTAGCACTGGTGGCGGCTTCACCGCCCCCAGGGTTTTGGGAGGATGGTGTGGTTGATGAAATCTTCCACCAAAAATGCTACCATCAAGCATCCGTAAAAGCACACATTGACTTTAGACTGCGCTGAGCACACATATGAACACTTGCAGCTCATAGCAAGCTTCCCATGGACCACTGCACGATGTGCAGCATACAGTAATCTATTGTCGATTCACAGAGATGTGCATGTCGGCCTATACAACTATATAAGGCTGGTGGCTGGAGATGAACCTATACCTGTCATTACTGTCTGCAGTCTTCGCTGCAATACTGGAACAGTACACTGTCACTGAAAGTCCGCTTGAGAGCCTGCTTGAAAGCCACTTTGACAGCCTGCTTAAAGGCCATGTTGAGAAAACCCCGAATTGGGAGGAGTAGGGTGTTCCATGTGAAGCTTTTGCCAGATGGAACACTGTGAGTTTGTGAAAGATTTGGCTAATAGAAGGCACTAAATTTGTGGAAGCTTTGATGCTAACTTTAACATAGCCAATCTACTTGTCTAAGTGCTTCAGGCACAATGGTAAATATCACCGACACCATCACAATCGCCATCATCACAATCGCCATCAACTCCCTCACCTTGATCAGCATGAGCATAATCACCATCGCCAACATCACCATCGCCAACATCACCATCGCCATCATAATCATCAGCCGCAGACAGAATGTTAACGCATGTTCGTACAATTGGTGGAAAGCAAGCAGCAGATGCTGCTGCCTAATCTGGGTTTGAGATCTGGTCTCCCCAATATCCAATTGTGTACCTTTCCTGCAGAATCTAAGCCTGCAATTGTAATCACCATGACCATAAGGCATCATGACATCTGGTTGCAGTGGCCACACTTAAGAAAAAGTTCCGACTATAATATCGACTGACATCAAGATTTTGGCCACTATACACCACCAGTCACCCACTTCCCACCACACCACCCACCATCAGTCTCATGCCTCCTGGTGACTGTCACCTGCAAATCAGCAAGTCTCTAGATCGAGCACACAGGAGGATACATGGGAGCATATATTCAAGTGAGATTGCAAGAGTCTCACCTCTTGAGAGTGTATCTGGGAGTGTAGAGCTAAGCAATGATTCCACCACTGCAGATGATCCCGGTTCACTGTAGGGCTCAGTCCAGTCCGGTTTGATGGGCAAGTCAAACTGGACCAATCCACAGACTGGGAGTCTTGGACTGGACCGGCTTGGTCTGGACTGATCCATTTATGCATATAATGTTGACATTGGTTTGTAGCCAAGCACTACTGAAAACATCACTGATCCTCACTTTTAATCACATCATATTTCTGAATTCCCACTTTGATTGAAACTATACGACTTCTGTCTATATATTTGACTCCATGGAGATATATTTTCCCCATGAAGTGAGCAATGATGAGAAAAATATACCCTAACCCAGAACACTGGAAAGGATTGATCCAGCCCAGGCCCAGTCGAGTGGGTTAGCATTGGGGATCGGTCTGATCCTAGTCATTAAGTGTCTTGGACTGGACCTGGACTGGACTGGACAGTTGCAGTCTGGACTGATCCATTGCTGGACTGGTGGAATCATGGGAGCCAAGTAGCCTGGCAGTATACCATTGAGTGCAACTGGGAGTGTACCTGAGGGTGTTCTGGGGGTTGTACTTGAGAGTGACTTAGTAGTGTGCTTGAGAGCCTCGTGAGAATATACTTGAAAGCATAAAGTCAAGCAGACTGGGATTGTGTCATCGAGTGCAATTGGAAGTGTCCTTCAGAGCATGTCTGGTGTGTACTTGAGAATGTACTCGGAGGAATACTTGGGATTGTACTGAGAGCCAACTTTGGAGCATAAATTTTGCTTGCTGGAAGTGTGCGATTGAGAGGAATTTGGAGGATATAGTCGAGCAAGCTGGAAGTGTGCAATCAAGTGCAATTTGGAGTGTATAGTGAAGCAAGCTGGGAGTGTGCAATAGAGTGAAACCAGGAGATTACTCCAGAGCATAGATGGGTGCATGAAATGAAGTGCATCTGGCAGCTTGCTTTCATATTACATGCAGTGTGAAGTATTGTATCCAGTGAACAAAGTGGCATTCATATCATAGTAATCTAGTCAATACCAAGGTGCATAGGACCTCATAGTGCCACCCATCAAATATGCTATGAACTACCATCCCAAAAACTGCTTCCCTGTGAGTTGCACATTACATAAGGTCATTTTTCGAAGTATAACTGTGAACTGTAACTCAGTGACAGATTGAAAATCCATTCCAAGGCTCACCAGCCTAGTCTATCTGCACCCAATAACCTAGTGGGTCCACTTGTTCCACTCCCCAAGCCCTGAAACATTTTGAACTGCATGTTTCCATGCAAACACTGAAGGTAAATCTTGCAAACTGAGTAGAAAAATATACAACTCTGAGTGTAACTGTGATTACACAGTAAGGAATGTATCAATTGTGTATAATTCGATGCTGTTGCACCTACGTATTTCTGATTTACCATATCTTCAAAATCGATCGCATGGCTTTAGAAAAAGACTCAAAAACTGCTCAAAAATAACAACAAATAATAGTTTTCCACAATCGTTTCAAGAATTTTGCAGATATGCTACATTTGAGACTGAGAGGTGAAAGAGCATAGAATTGTGAACATTTTATGTAATCATTACTCTATGATTGGAGTTGAACTCAAAGACTTAATTGGGAGTGGATATTTAAGGATATCTGATGGGGTATGCCAAGCCATCAAAAAGCTTGAAGCTGTGGGTTGTCAGCAAAAGAAATCTTTCTTAGAGGTAGGTACCGCAAGTCAACCAATGAGAATGGTTCGAGCCGACAAACCATGTGTATATATATTACAAGGTACGTTGGCGGCTTTGCCGCCCTTTGGAGGTACTGAGACAGATCATCTCCCGCTCAACACCCAGAAATACCTTACCCCTGGCTGTCAAGTGCTTGGAGGGTACGACACGTTGGGCACACTTCCAGATATGATATCCAGTCCTGGCAGCCATTTCGCTGTGATCGAACATATAAAGATAATCTAGTGACATCTATGACTTGATTTGTGTGAAGGAAAAAAGTTGAATGCACCACCTGGTCTCTCTACCAAATACCACATATATGGTGCCATGCCACTCTCCACATCAATGACTGTCTGTATCCAGGTGAATATTCTACCAAATAGACTATCCAGCCACTCTGTTGGTTGTTTCTGTTGAGGGACATTATGGTGGAGAAGAGGAATAGAGAAAGGAATCGAGACCACAGGACCAAAAGGTGTGAGGCTCTATGACTTACTTGTGTGCCACCGATAGACCCTAGGATTTTTAGTGGTGAATCAGTGGATCTAGAAGGCTGAAGGCCTATCTTCAACATTCCACATTACATCTTGCAGCATTGTAAGGAAATCCTGGAGGGAGCAGCTCTATCTCGAGGAGCATAAGAATATGGTGACAGGATTTGACAGAACACCCAGCCTTGAGGAACCGCACATATTGCATGGATCAACAAAAGCTCAACATGAGTACAGGTAACCAAGAGCTGGAAAGAATAAAGTACATATTTCATTGTGTGGTAAAATGAAACATCAGCAAAAGTACAAATTGACCATAGCCTGCACTATGTGTACCTGCGTACATACACAACTCATAGCAAGCTTCCCATGGACCTCTGCACAATGTGCAGTCTATCGTCATCTACAGTCCATTCATAGAGGTGTGCACCAGTGCCTGTGAAACTATATAAGACTGGTGGCCAGAGATGGATATATACATGTGTGAACTACATGGCTGGTATAGCAGTACGGAGTCAACTGGAGAGCCTGCTGGCACTTGAACACCTTATCAGACCCTACTCTGAAGACTGCTTGATATGCTGCTTATACCCCTGCTTCATAGCCTCCATCAGAGCCTGCCGGATGTCTGCTTGACAGTACAATGCTTGGGAGCTGCAGCTGAGAGATGCATACATCGGGAGGAGTTGAGTGTTCCTTGCAATACATTTGGCCAATGAAAATCGCTGAGTTGTTGGAAGGTTTGACACGAATGTTGACGAACTGAATCTACTTGTCTAAGTGCTTCTGGTACTATGATCACCATCACCAACACTATCATCATCACTATTATCACCATGGCCATCATACCATTGCCATCATACCATTGCCATCATCACTATCATCCTTGAACTGAATGTGCACACATACACCTACAATATGTAGGCTGCGGGCAGCAGATTTTGCTAGAAAATCCAATGATTCCACCAGTCCGGGGGTGGACCAGTCCAGACTGGACCGGTCAGGGTTCAGTCCAGTCCAGTCCAAGAGGTTTTTGGACTGGGATTGGACCAGTCCCTAATCCTGTTGGACCATGACTGGACTGGACTGGACTGGTGTGGATCAGTCCAGCGCTGTGTCCAGGGTTAGGGTATATTTCTCACTGTATCAGTCTTTTGATGGGAGAAATATATCTTGATGGTACCGAATATACAGACAGAACTGTCATAATTTCGCGCAGAGTGGGTATTCAGAGGTGAGTGGTTATCAAAAGTGAGGATGAGTCATGTTCTCAGTGATACTTGACTATGAAACAATGTTGAAATTGTAAGTGTGTGTGGACTGGTCCAGACCAAGCCCGTCCAGTCCAAGACTGGCAGTCTGTGGTCCAGTCCAGTCCTACCTTCCATTTGGACTGGACTGGACCAAGCCCTACCCCAGACTGGGTCCGCCCGGACTGGTGGAATCATTGAGAAAATCTGAGTCCCAAGATCCAGTTTTCCACTTTTTCTGCAGAATCTAAAATTGTGATTGTCAATACCATAACTATGAGGCATTGTGAGATCTCATTGTGGTGGGCACAATAAAGATATGGTTAACACTTTAATATTGATTGACGTTATGATTTCTGCCATGATATGCCATCCACTACCCACTACCCTTCATCTGCCTCCTGGTGCCTGGTGACTGCAACTCTGCAAGTCTCTCGATCAAATACCAAGAAGCATATATGGGAGCATATAGTTAGGTGAAATTCAGAGTGTCTTGCCTCTTCAGAGTGAACTTGGAAGCATAGAGCCAAGTAGGCTGGGAGTGTATCATGTAATGCAATTGGGAAGATACTTGAGAGCATGCTTGGAAGTATGCTTGAGAGCATCTTGAGAGCCGACATAAGAGCATATATGGCTGCGAGTATACCATCATGTGCAATTAGGAGCGCTCTTGAGAGCATGCTCAGAAGTGTACTTGAGGGTGTCCATGGAGGTATACCTGGGAACATACTTCGAGTGTACTTGGACGCTTCTTGAGAGCTTACCTGGGAGCATATAGTCAAGCAAGCTCAACATGTGTGAATGAGTGGAATTGGAAGCATACTTGAAATTGTACTCGGGTGTGTACTTAAGAGCATCTTCAGAGCTTACTTGAGACCATGCAATGAAGTGTATTCGGCTGTATTGTTGAATGCACCATAATGTATAGTATTAAGTGCACAAAATTGCGTGCATATCATAGTAATGTAGCCCTCTCCCACCAACTCCGCATTCATAACATCCGAGAAGCGTGCCATAGCTCAATGCTGTTCCCCCTCCAGCACGCCGTGGAGGGAAGAGAGCGAACACAGGACGTTGACAAGTAGAACATAGCCGTTGCGGAAAGTGAAGGTGCACCGGGAAGAGTAGTATTGGGAGTTAGGGAGGGAAGGGGAAAGTTGGATAAGAACGTGGAGGTGGCGGTGTTATCCCTTATCCCTTTCTACCACAATAGAAATCTCGCAGGTACCGACACGAAGCGTGCGTGACGCCGAAGTGGTCTAGAGTGACTGCGGCGAAGCTGCGGGCAGGGAGCTGGTATGCTCAAGTTTTCAGACTTCGTTGATGGATTTTAGGGGTCGGTTTTCCTTTTCCTAAGTCTAAGGTGGGAGGGTGTTTGGCGCTTGGTTGAGGTTGGTCTTTTTTAAAGCCTCTTCGTATTTTAGATGGACCTTTGCGAGCGTCGACAACTCTTTTGCAGTGCTGGGATCTTGACCATCCATTTAGTTGCCTCCTTGGGCTTTGGAGGGTTGTTTGGGTTTTTTAGCTGCTCTTAAATATCCAGATGTGATCACTGACAGATATTTCTTTTTCCTCGCTCAAAACGGTGCTTGCTTCTTCATAGGAAACCTCCACCCCCCCTGTGCACCCAGGTGTGCGAAAGAATTGCCCTTCACTACTGGTATCCAGAAGCTGAGTATCCCTGTCCTACTCCTCACTCCGATTGAGGCTGGCCATCTGTTTAGTGATACATTTAGCGGATGTGAACTTTCATTTGGCTTTGCAACGGAATGCTTCACGATCAGCGCTGGCAGAAGTAGGTGCCCAACATGTTGGATGAGAACAGTGCACGTTTAGTTGTGAGTTTGGCTGGCAGTGAGTGGAGATACTCACCAGGACTATGGTGTTAGATTCAATGGCGAGTTTTATTGGTCTAAGTCATACCGTGTCGTCGGTAAAGGGTAGTACGTGGTTTGGGACTTATGCTGTTGTAGCCGGCAATAGTGCGGAACAGTGGCACTGGCACCAAGCGACAATGGCGGCGGGGTATGGGTGCTTTCAAACATGCAAGATGAAGGAAAGAGCTATATCGAGCAGTCGGAGGTGAACGGCGAACTTCAGAGGTTTTGAGGTCGAGGGCTGAGGAGAGTGAAGATTTGGACCAAATTGGACGGAGCGAAGGAGCAGACCTAGGTCTTTCTGTATTTTGCTTGCTCCAGAGTCGACACTATGGATTGCATAAAATTTGTTGTGCGGGGTATCACTCAACACGGTCCTGCACCGTCTAGCGCCAGTTTGCTTTTTCGCCGATCACTCAGAAATAACAAACGTCATTGTGCTTCGCTCGTACCTGCATCATGGATTGCTTCTCGACGTTATTCACCACTACCACCACCCATATGAACAGTCGGTTTTCGTTTTGTGCTTTTCGATGTCGAACATTTAGAATCAACCCCGCATGTGCAAATTGCACTTTCTTTGCACAACGAGAGTGTGCTTTTACAATCGCTCGTGCTATCCTGGAGGGGTTATTTACGACACGTACGATGAGCTGCATTTCGACGACTAGTTGAGTAGATCCAAGGCAGTTGATTGTGAAGTGCAGCGAAAGAGATGGCGTCCAACTAACTTGAATTATGGGTGCTAGTCTTCTAGTGGTTGGTTAGTTCTAGCGTAAGAACTCTAATTCTTTCTCCGAGTAAGCCCTTGGATCTAATCCAATCTAATCTAAAAACGTCTTCCTACACCTCCGTCCCACCTACTAAACTTTCCGTAGGCTTGAAATACATTGTAGTGATCGACCGTCCGTTGACAAATCCCATACTCTTAGAGCCTTGCGTGGTAGGCCTGATGGTGAGTGGCGATCCACTAGAACTAGATGTATATTGAATTTGACCAAGTTGATTTAAACATCTTTCAAGATATTTATTGTGTTTCTTGAGCTCTTGTAGATGAGCCTGTAGTTTCTCTTGCTGTCGGCTGAACAATGCTCCAATTCTGCGGCAGCATTGGATATAGGAGCAGATCCTAACATGCAACAATACACGGATTATCCATTCTATTTTGACAATATGTTTCCTCTGCAACATTTCGCGGTTGACTATGCAATTAGCCTCGAGAAAGCAGAAACGCTATTAGTATATGGAGCATACATCAATTCTCCATACACACTACTGCTTGTAAGAGCGCTCCAGCAACACGGAGTCGGCGGTGAGAGATTTTAACCATTTTCTGAGTGATTTGTCTGACCAGCTTGAAAACAGACCCAAGAGGGACGCATATTCCGCTACACCCTGCATGACGACAATCAAACCGTTTACTTCGCAAATACAAGACATGTCTTTCAACAAAATACATTAACACCTTTCAAACACATCCTGGGACACCGCTACAGTTTGATCCTGTGCAAGGTTCTGAACCTCTGGTGCGACTCCTACTTCAGTACTGTGCGGACGTTCACCCGAAAGGCGGCATCCTTTATCACAACAGCGATGAAAACATAGTGCGCGCGGATGAAACCGCACTTGACTAGGCCCGCCGGGAAGGCATGAAAGTGTGGTTAAAATACTCTCGGTCGCGTTAGCAGAATCAGAATCAATGCTCGAAAACCAAAACGCTCAGGAGCACAACCCAGAGCAGGAGATGGAGATTTTCGATCAAGATGGTCCTGAACGCAAGCGCATACGTGGATAAAGAATGATTAATAAGCAAATATCCCTTCTGTCACGTGTTCAAATGTTAACGCTTTCCTTCTGCAAAGTTTTGTTTGGATTCTCAAGCTTGATTAGAAACGAGTGGTGATACAGGCGTTTGTAAGGTTGTTGTTTGGTATGGTGGATGGGATTTGAGGATGACATTATCGGGCAGTTAGGGATTGGATAGGTCCGGAGTGGTTTGGAGGTGTGGTGGCAGTCCGTGCTTTTCCTTTTCCATTCTAGGGCTCTGCTTGTGAGGAGATGTAAAGCCTATATTCCGACCCATACGCCAAGTTTTCCCGTTGGCCAACGGGTCGACCTAGAGGCAAAACAGTCAATATCTTTGGCCTCTGGGTCAACTCACTCGCCAACAGGATGAATCGCATTGACTTCTTTAGGGTGTTTGGCTTCTCCTTCGGAAAACCCAACCAATTTTTGTCCTCGCTAACTTTTCCAGTACTGAACGAGGTCTTTGTTGCTACACTACTCTTAAGGTCCGCGAGGAACTCCTGCCAAACTGCGTATTTACGAACTCCATCATTGATCTGGAAGGCAGTACTAGCACCACAAGCAACTGATGTAGATGCTGTAGTTGGAGTGAACCCAGTGGAGGTGCCAGTGGGGATGGTGATGGGAGCGAAAGAAGTCATTTTTACAGTCGATATAATTTTTGGTAGAGTTGCAGGCATAAGATAGTCACTGTGATGAAGTAGGATAGTGGTGATAATGCGGAAGATCAAAAGTTGGCAGAAATAGTGCTTCACCCCAACCTCTTGGCACCTTGGTCGGTTGGCATATCGGTTGACCTATTCACTAAGATGACGAGTTGGCATATGGGTCGACTCATTTGCTAACGGGAAACTTTAGCGTATGGGTCGGAACACTTATTTATACTGTGTACTGTATTAATGCATTATGTGAACAATGGCGACTAGCAATTGCTTCGCTCCGGTCTCTTTTATATCGTATGCGCAACTTCCTAAAACATAAATGCATAGTCTGTCTGTCTACCCTGATCGCATTGCCCACCATACATAGTGATTGAAATTGTATTCGAGAGAATAGACTCCGGAGCGAAAACTGAGAGGGTCAATACAATGTACTGGCCGCAGCGCCTCGGACGTCAGCAGTCAGCATGAGGTGTCCGTTCGGGTGTTTTTTCCAGAGTTCGTCATAATCAACCGCTGCCTTACTTAGGCGTTTAACATCTCCGTCTATGGATGTATCCGGCAATTATCCGAACCCCGCGTACGATCGGCGTGCACTGGAGGAACTTGCGCCGTATGCGACAATTTCCGCTAGCGATCTTTCATGCCATGTCATGCAATAGGTCATCAGATGTCACCCGCTCTATCGAATCTAAGTACTTGAAATATTTAGTAGATATTTGTAATTACCTCGCTACCGAGCACTCGCTGTTTCTCCTTTATCTCGTACCCAGACTGCGAAAATAAATTTGTCTGGCCGAGCGAGCTTGCAAGCTAGGCTAGAAATCTGGGCACGAGAGAAGTTTCTCCTTGCACCCCCAGAGTATTATAATTCGCCTGATCTCTCCTATATGCCTCCAGTGTGATATTCAACGTTTGTTTACAAGCCTAGAAACCGCAATTGCAGCGTCGGGGGTGTGAATGTCAACCGTTCCAAAGCTCTTCAACCACATAAGTAAGTTTCCGATCTAACACACTTAGCGTTCATGTACTAGAACCTTCCATATAACTATCTCTAGCGATCTCTATTGTAGCTACATCTACTAATCTCAAGATTTATGCGCTAGCGCTAGTCGCTACAATCAAGTTCTACCCGCTGGATTGGCCTCAGTCTCAAGTAGGTTCAGATAATTCACTAATTGGTCTGCAGTCGTTGCTACCAGATGTAAACTGTGGTTAGACGGGCTGAGAAGGCGGCGCACGTCGAGACAAAACGAGAAACAAAAGATTTGGAGAAGCGGCGAATTAAACGCCGGATCGCCTCTATGCTAAAGAGGAACCATACCACTAAAACACATCCCCACCGATGATTATATTAACATATGAGCACGTAGTATAAAATGTTAAGTAGAGATACACAGAAAATATCACTTCAGTCACCATATACGCTAGCAGCCGAGCAGGGATTTATAGAGAGAAGCAATGGGAAAAAGAAGATGTTGAAATAGTGATGCTAGAGAAGCTTGATTGTGTACTATCTAAGAGGGCCACAAGGCCATATATATATGGTCATACAAGCGCGTACTCATCTATGTATAGATCCGGCTGAATACCATCACCGAGACAGCAATCTCCCAGCCATCTCCCAGCCTCCCATACGAGCCATCATTTCCGGCCATACAAAGGCTGAGATCTATTTATGCAACACTTCCCCTCTTGCTACACTCCGTGGAGCGAGTAACAAAACAAATGAAATGAAAAAAAAGGTGATGAAACAAGCGTACTTGCGCTGCTAGTGATTCCCATAGTAGCCTCCTTAAAACCCTGCGTGCAGGGAAAGAGTACTACCGTAGCCTGAGGATGGCCATCCACAAAACAAAGAAATCCGTCTATCTAAAAGCAAAGTGAAACAACCCTTGAATCTAACGTTAAATCAACCTTCCGTGATGGTGGAGCTTCCGCTCGTGACTCGGTATCGATGGGAGCTTGCGCTCTTGACTCGGCATTGATGGGAGCTTGCGCTCTTAACTTATCATCGATGGGAGCTTCCGCTACCAGCATATTTCGTAGCCGTCGGTGATCGTCAATCGTACACGGCATATCTATCATGTCAGCATCTCAGTAGGTGGTTATACTCACCATGTATTTAAGTGCGTTTGTGCTTTTCCGAGCCCTCGTATAGTGCTTCTTGGTGATGCAGTTCGGAACATAGCATCGGTGACCTTCCAGTTGACATCTTGGTAGACATCTCGGTAGACTGCTACTCGGTGGGCAACTGGGTGGGCAACTGGGTGGGCAACTCGGTGGGCAACTCGGTGGATATCTTAGTTGACTTCTCGCTTCTCCCATGATCTTTTCCTATGATCTTTTCCTGTGATCTTTTGCTGTCATCTTCCCCTGATGCTTATCTCTAATCATCCTGCCTCCGATGAAGGACTTCTGGCGGAGGCTGATAATGGTACCGCCGATATTGGGGTGAATCTCGATGCCGAGAAATCGATATGAACGGTCAATGTTCATGAACGGTCGTGGTATTTGAAGGGTCGGGGTATGTGAAGGGTCGAGGTACGTGATTTCGTAGTTTCGTATTTATCCCAATTGCTGCAATGATAGCAGCCTCCGTACATGGGTATATTGTGAAGATTACATCCACATACAGAAGCACCAGAAACCATCGCCGGGGAATTGTGGGAGTCATTTGATTCACACCGTAAATTGCTTTCTTGAGTCCGGCGAAGATCGCAGATGCATCGGTGTCTTCCGGCAGTGTCATGTAGAGATTGTCATCAACTTCGTGGTTGGGAGATGCGGTGTCTATATAGTTAGCTTGTCAATAGGAGTATAAGTCATAATGAAGTTTATGTGCTTGTAGCTTGCCAGCTTTGATCAATTTAGATGCAAGTAATAATCATATTGTTGCTTCCGTGGAGGACTGGAGTGGTACAAGTTGTGCCTTCTAGTGGTAGTAGGCATGATCTGTGTTCAATAGTATTGACTTCTTGGTCATGGCCGCTGCTTGGCAGGCTGTATTATCAATAGTAGTATTAACTTCTTGGTCATGGCCGCTGCTTGGCAGGCTGTATCATTTATAGTAGTATTGACTTCTTGGTCATGGCCGCTGCTTGGCGGGCTGTATCATTTATGCGGTGGAGATGTCAAGTGTAAATGACAGTTTCTCTAGACACCGGTGGTGCAACCTCCTCGTCAGAAGGATGTGATCTCACACCTGTACATGCAGGGAGACTTCGACGGCTTGTCAGCGTCGGGCAGAGGATTGTGGCCATCTGTAACATCATCATCAGTACGGCCATGAGTACTACGTCCGTAGCCTACACCCGTTCGACTGGTTCCTGCGTGGTCATGGAGAAGTCCATCTCCACCCGTTTCTTTGTCTTGTGCTCAGAGAAGTCCATCTCCGATATCGTTGATAACTGGTTATGTCTGAATCGCTGTAGGTGGTAAACAGAAGCCTGGTGATCGATGCTTGGTAGCTATCGCATTCTATGTAGTGTATGACTGCTTGTTCTCTGAACTCGTTGGGTGCATGTGTGTGCCAGGCGTCGGTGCCTTAATAGCGATCTCTCTTGGTCGGCCTTCCCCTGGATATCTCTGGTGGAGGTAATTAGCATTGTTGAATGCTTCTTCCCAGATCTCGATGGGTGCTGGAGAGTCAATCATCATGGTTGCACCGGATGTGTTGACAATCGTTTGGAATGTATATATCCGGAAGAGCATTGAATGCACGAGTTGAAAGGGCTCCGTAGTCCATTTGACAGCCTTGGTGCTTGTATTTGGTGATCAGGGGCCGTATATTGGCAGGATGCATATGCGTAGGTGCTAGTGCCATAGTCTTAACTCAGGAATAGTGTTTGGATTCCGGGTGGCTTTGACATCGTTGTAGTGGTACGTGAGTGTAACTGCAGGTTTGCTTGGAGGTAGACTTGCAGGAATAGTGGCAGGTAGCAGGTACAACTGTAGGCTCGGTGATAGGTGCATTTTGAAGTGGAGTGTGGTAGTGAATATGTTTGGAGGTGTAGTAGTATGAAGTGATGATAGTCTATTGCATGTCTAAGCGAGCGATATCTATCTTCCCGCCGATCCACTCAATTGTGTGGATACACACGTTTCTCTTTCTGGACCGTGCGCTCCGCAGAGCCGCACCATATGTCAACTCTTCCTTTCTCTCCGCAGGAGGTAGGGTGGTGAGAGTGCGTTATGGAAGTTTGGCGGTGAGTGTATGTTGAAGCAGACTTGGTTATCGGTGTAGTTGTAGGTGGAAATCGAGGTCTGGCGGTGTGTGGTCCTTCTATATCGTATCACTCTTTCTTGCTTTCTTGTTCTTGCTTTCTCTCTTGCTTTCTCTTTCTTGCTTTCTCTTTCTTCTTTGTGAAATACACTTGGTTGTCGGAGATGAGTGCTTGTGTACTTGGCAATTGTAGGTGAGGATGTTGCCGTGGGTGTACTTGACAGTGTACTTGGAAGCTTTCTCTGTCTTCCGTTCGAACATAACTTGGTAATCATTGGTGAAGTCATCGTAGTAGGTGCATTTGGAGTCATCGCTGTGTATACCATGATGATGGCACTTTTTGGTGTAATGGTGAGTGCATTTGCTGATACAGAGGTAAGTGCATTTATGTGTGCAGTATGGACTCATGTATGCTGTCTGTGATGGTGGGGTGGTATCTGACTGGTAGATGCTTGTCGCTGGGAATGGTATGGACAAAACTGAGGTAGGTTTTGCGATGACTCCGTAATCGTTCTTGAAGATTTCAGTAAACATCGTGAATGTGGACGTGGTAGATGTGCGAAGGAGGTGGTGACGGTGGTGATGGTGTTGAGTTTTAGTGTGTTTATGTGCGGCTGTTGCTATGGTAAAAAACAGGGATGGTCGTAGGTGGTTTAGGGTTTTTGAGGCTCTTGATCGTGAGATATAAATAGAGTATTCAAAGTAAAGATTGTAGCGGGCGCCGGGCTCATAACCTGTTGAAATAGTGATGCTAGAGAAGCTTGATTGTGTACTATCTAAGAGGGCCACAAGGCCATATATATATGGTCATACAAGCGCGTACTCATCTATGTATAGATCCGGCTGAATACCATCACCGAGACAGCAATCTCCCAGCCATCTCCCAGCCTCCCATACGAGCCATCATTTCCGGCCATACAAAGGCTGAGATCTATTTATGCAACAGAAGAGACGAAGAGTCGACCTCATAAGTGAGATGGGGCGTTACCCAGTTCATGGAATGCCTGCAACCGGCTACTCGAGTACACGATAATCGGAATAACAGTATACATCCACCACCAAAACCAAAAGCGGAAAAAACTACAGTACCTGGGATTCCCGCATGGTCACCCCACTGCGGTACTAACCCGGCGATTCATGCTTAAATATAGCTGAGCGGATGGGAAGCCTTGTTTTCATGATTCTATGACCGTAGCTGTTATTTATTTGTTGTCTACGCACACCATGCATGCGTTACAAGACCACCACACATTAATACCAGAATGTAAAGCCCTACATGAGAACATGCGTGTATCGCTTCGGACAATAGTAGTAGATATATGTAAGCTTGTAACACCATTATTAGTTGGAAATATGTTCACAGCTGATAGGAACACATTGTTAAAATGACACAGATTTGGAATTGACTAACTGCATACGTGTGCCATCCTAGAATCAGTTTCGAAGGGCATCAGTGGAACAAAACCTCTACCAGTGACCACGGTCATGTCAGTGGAAGTCCATATACTCAGTACCAGGATGCTCAGCTACACAAGAAAGTAGACAACAAACCGAAATGCGGTCTAAACAGCAATTCTGAAACACACTAAGCAGCCTCAGATTCATCTGGTGGCAAAGCACCTGTAGATCATATTTATCTGTATTGATATAAGCAAGAATAGGCGGAAAACCTAACTAAGTCTAAAAACCTTGTCTTGTTGTAACCGTGAGCTGACGATGAAATAATACAAAAATGCGGGACGGTGATGATGAAGAGGCGAACAAGCGATTGAGTGAATCCTCTTTCAATTGGTTCAAGATAAGTACTTCCTCCTGAATTGGAACTGCTTGCATGGCTATGTAGCCGTTCTCTGTCTCGAAGGTTATCGGGAGCTAACGTTGTTTTGGATTAAATTCTCACTCTAGTGAATTCAATGATAAGCTACAAGCTTATTTTATCCTCTTGCTTCAAGGACAGCAAGCTATAACTAAGATGATAACTCTTATGTAGTGATTTTAACAGCAAAATTCTTAATACAAGCTGTCATTGTGGCATATTAACTTAAGGCTCCAACACAATATCCGTCCCCACGCATCTATTGCACACAAACAAATTCGTTGGATCAACTCGCTGCTTGATCGCCAACAGACGACCATACTTCGGCCCCCAGAATACGTTCTGCCAGTCCGGTTCATATCTATGCCACCAGCATCAGCCTCGCCATCGCATCCATTATTCACTCCAGATATAGAAGAATTCGGAAACTTACGGATTCGCCTCATTGATATAAGTCCCCCCCTGCGGTCCAACAATCTCAGCAAGCCGATAACTCATCTCAACCGCCTGCTGCTTTTTCCGTCGCTTCTCCGATTCGGAAGCGTTGTCCACCCAGTCCACGCCAAAACTAAAGATCGCCCGGCTCTCCTTCCAGATCGGATGCACCGCAGTCTTGTCGCGTTGCGAACCCTCCACTTTTCCGACTGCAGAATGAAAATACCAAATTAGATCGGGCTCGGGAAAAGAGTGTAGGGGATGTACTGAAATTGAACCCTGCCCCCATATCCGGGTACTCCAACACCAAATCCGCTAGCGCCTCGTTGTGATTAAGCAGCACATCAGCCGTGAGTAATCTCGACGTGTCGATCACGTTCGTCGAAATATTCGGGTCCTGCAGAAACACGTCGCAGTAATCCATCCACGTCGGAAAGTCGAAATTCACAACCTGCCCGCTGACACCGGGGAGTGTGGCGATTTTGTAGAACGGTGCGAACGCGGAGGTGAAGGTTGCGTTGGTCCCGTTGGGCTGGATGAAGATCGCGCTAAATCCCGTTATGCTCGTGGTGCCGTAGCCTGTGTAGCCGGCGTCGGTCACGCCCGGGAGTGCGGCGAGGGATTGTTGCAGGACTAGACGGAGGGTGGAGTTGGTGGTCACGTTGAATTGCATTAATCCCACTTGGATGTGTGATGGGTTCGGATGCGTTTTGTAGGTTACCGATGTAACGACCTGTAAGCAGCAGGGGGTTAGATGTGGGGAGATGAAGGATGAAGGAGACATACACCCCACGCGCTACCGCCGCCTCCCCGGACGGCGTAGAAGTACTCCGGGTCTATATAGGAGTTTAGCGTTTCGTGCTCGCCGGAAGCGGTGACGATTGTCATTTCGAGGAGATCTAGCCGCTTTGAAGTTAATTCGCGCGCCCGCATTGGAAAACTAACTTACTGTCTGCAGCCAGCCCGTAGAAGTGCGAAAACACCGAATGACCACCGCCTGTAAGATAGCCGCCAGCAGCGCCGACCGTCCTGGCGCTGCCACCGACAACAATCACATTGTGTTTCGCGGCGTCGCGATAGACGTCTGTGAGAAAAGTTATTGGTATGCAAAATTCACGGTTGAGAGGGGGATAACGGTACCTAACCACTGTTCCCCTGCCTGCAATGTCACCGCCGGAATCCCTTTCATGCCGCGTGGAGCTCCCTTGACAACGAATGAGTTGTGCCACTCCCGGCCTTTCAGATTGTGCGTCCAGATTGAGAATGCGCCTTCTCCGCTGGACCGTCCGAGACTGGAACATAGATTTGTTAGGAAGAGCAAATACAACTCGCGACTGCGAGACTTACTGGCTGTGTCCTGTATTCTTTATTACAAGATAGAGGTCGTTCTTGCTGGCGAATTTTACCCCGGCCTGGATATCTGATACTTCCTGTGCGGCGACGGAGAAGTGGGGGACTGAATTCGAAGCCGGTTAGTCAATCGCCACGAGACTACATCAAACACAGCTTGAGACTCACCTAACCCCGGCCCGCACGGTGCATCAACCGGCGAGTCGATGAAACATTGGTCATCCCCAAGTTCCCACAAGATTGCAGCATACGCGCCGATCTGGCTTGTCCTCCAGAAACTGTTGTTCCATTCCTGCGTCGCGTTGTTGCAGAACTCGGCATTGTAGCGTGCGCGGTGGCACACGGCCGCGGAGGGCACAGATGCTACCAGACGGCCGGATATGGTGGCGTTGAAATCGCTCCAGGCGGAGTGTGGGGGCCAGCAGTCATTGTTAAAGGCACACCGGCGCTGATGATAGGAACAGAGGGAGAGGGAAAGCACGCTGAGCAATACTATGATGTAAAAAATGATCATGATTGAAATTGCCGGCTACGGGTAGATGGGATGGGATCGCGAGGAATTTATGTTCTGGAATATGCACTGCCACGAAAGTCGATCAATGGAACTACGAGGAATACGAAGAAATACGACAGGTGTGCCTTGTAGACAGCCCGAAGTGACGTCTCACTTCGTTGGCGAGGCTAACAGAACGATCTTCTTGCAGATCTCCCGTATCGCAGTGCTCAGAGTGTAACTGAGGACAATCGTTAGTAGATTTTATTCGCATGCGACGCAACCAATCAACACCGCACGTAAAACGTGGATACAGAATTCCAGAGTAGAAGAAAGTGGCTTCTATTGAGATCAGAATCTCTTAATTTTGTTTCTAAGTTCTCTTCATTTGTTGTGGAGAAATATTAATTTTGTGGGGTGAGGGAGGTTGCGATCCATTAATTCCGATATCGGGACCACGACTTTGAACAGCTTTGACTTTTGCCTCGTCTTGTTTTCTCGACATGCACTTTGGGTTTTTGACCCTGTTCCTGACCCCACATTCTTGTTTCCAATATTACCTGCGCCCGACCCCCCCACTTGGCAATATGGAGTTGAACATGTTGATAGAGATATATGGAAATGTATGATAACTCAATTCTTTGCAAGGGGGTCCTGGTAAATATACAGTTGGATGTTTACATACATTTATAGATATGGATGGACTTAGATGGCCATGTAAGATGCATTCAAACACTCCAATCATTGTGACTTGAGCAAGATTTTCAAGGTGAGCATACAGGCATATTTTGGGCATCTATGTTGGTGGATGAAAATATATGTGGAGTTCACTTGATTTTTTTTGGTGGGGTGCAGGTGCCTTGTGTTGCCAAGATTTGCTTGGTGAGCCCTATGTCTGCATATGGGCCTCTACATTGATGGATATCATGGTACTTGGATTTTGCCTAATTTTTGGTGGGGAGTGGATGGCATCTGTATGCCTCATTTAGGAGTTGTAGAGTTGCTGTGCAGCGCCCCAGATTGTAACATATAGAGGGTTAGAATTTAGCCCCCTTGTGGTGAGATCTCTTGCAATAATCTTACGTATACATCTACACCTACTATCACTCGCATCCACCTTTGCAACTGTTGTTGCAGGTATGGTCAATCTCCCCGGCATATGGTTTCAGTTGGGCTGATGCATATTCTCCCTAAAATGATGGTCATTCCAGACTCAACTAGAGATGCCAGCTGAGTGCGCATGGATGCATACAAGACATGCTCCTAATACTGCGTATATAAGATCATGAATATATCTGTACTTTACAATACAAGCTTCTACCAATCAGTACATTTCAACAGATTATGAGTCCAGATATCACTACTATCTAAAAAATCTCCCGATCTTTCCTACAACCTCTTTCCCAATCTCCAAAAGTGCCTCCAGAACCCTAAACCTTGTCACTGTAGCACCAGCCGCATAATCAGCACTCAAACTCAACACCATCCCAAGACATCTTTACAATCTTACGATGACTTCCTCGGAACCCGCCTTCAATATGATATGGTGGGGCAACATCCCTAAGCTCACTCATGCCCACCATGATGAATGGAAAGACAACGTGATACTCATCCTGTTAGTCATGAGAGCATATGCAATTGTCACTGGAGAGGATCATGAACAGCCGCCGCGCGATTTTGACCTCAATCACAACTATGGTGATTGGAATGATAAGGAAGCAGAGGCTGTTTCGACGATCAGAATTTCCTGCACACTCCAAGTATGGTGCAACGTCAAAGGTATACGAAATCTTAATGAAACGTTCAACACCCTGGAAATTAGTCTGGACACCGCTGGATCCTACATCAGCAGACAGGACTTACTTCCCCAGTTCCGTACTTGCTGACCGACGGAGTACAAACCACCCAAAGCATTGTCCATGCAGCATAGTCACTACCGCAAACAAGTGGAAAATACCGACAATGCAATCACCAATTGAGATGTCCCCACAGAAATATTCACATTACTGCCATCTCAGTATATGATGATATAAATGATCCTAAAACATTGAAGGCCATGACCTAGACCTGAAGAAGCCATGCATGAACTCCTCGAAGAAGAAACCACATTCAGCCTCACCAATTCACTCGGAGATTAATACACAGGAGCCATTGTATCCTCCCAAAGTGGCGGCTACCATGGCTAGTGTTAACAACGGGTCCGGGTGACCCGCCAGCGGTCCGGGTTTTGATCTGCGTTTCGGTTTGGTTCGGTCGCAGAACCGGCCAAAAACCCGAACCGCTTTTGTCTTGGCGGGTTGTGACCCGGCCCGGACTTAGAACCACGGGTATTTGGCCGGGTAGGAACTGAACCGCGGTTCCAAATTTACCGTTCCTACAGCTTTGGCTCCAATTGAATATGTGAGTTCTGATGGTACTGCTACATGATCAGTACGTAGATTATGCAGAATTGTGAGCTCTTTCACCTCAAGAATTGAGATGTGCGATCCGACTGATATTCGTTGAGTGGTTGTGAAAAAAGGGTCAATTCTAAGCGAAATTTGTGGGTTTTCGGTCGCCACTACACGAATATTGGTTGGATCGCATATATGAAAGTGGGAGGTTCAAGGGCTTGTAACACTGCACAATCTATGTACTGATCATGTCACAATACGATCAGAACTCAAATACTTAATTGGAGCCAAAGTTGTGAGGTTGAAATGGCGGGTTTTTGGAGGTAAAACCGGCCCAATAGCAACGGTCAAGGGTTTGTGTGTGGTAAAAACTGTTGCAACGGTTCGGTTCCGGTCCCAACCCTAACCAGGAACTGTTCTTGCGGGTTGGAACCGTTGCTAACACTAACCATGGCCGATGCGGTGGGTGCTGCAGCCACAGAGGTTGTGGTGGATGACGTGACAAGGTGAAAGCAGTGGAATCGGAAACAGTCACAAAAGTAAGTGCACATATTGCCACATTGACTGCCATACTACAGATGCATGTAGAAAGCGGAAACATGCTCAGGAGGGAGGAAACAACTATGAGAGCCGTTGTTTCCAGTGCAGGCACCCAGGCCAGGTCAGAGTAGATTGCATCACCTACAGATGTATAATTAAGTGGTGTCAAGTGAAGAAGACCACTGCAACAGCAGCCCTCGCTATGACTGGAGACTGCAATCCCTTTGGAGTAACTGCATGTGCTCTCAATGCCCCCTCTGCCGCTGCTGCTGTGGCTCTGAAGTGAGACCTTGATTCCAATGTGTCACACCACATGTGCAATGAATGCAGCAGCTTCTCAATGATCAAATAGCTCTCACTTCCGATACTAGTTGCACATAGTGTTAGCAGCAGATCCAGGTGACCCGCCAGCGGCCCGGGTTTGGACCGGAAAAACTGTTCGGTTCGGTTCCAGAACTGTCCAAAAACCTGACCTGCAGCTTCTTGGTGGTCCACACCTGGCCCAGTACCCATCGACCCTCGGGTCTCACCGGGTTTTGCTAGACCCGTCGGGTCCAATCTCAGGTTCTGCATTTCGGGATGTTCTATTCATGGTCGCATTCAGATATCCTACTATTAATCGTAAAATATTCACAATGCTACCACGGGGTTCTTTTTGGAAGTAGTGGCCGCCTCTGTAATCAAAAGATGGGGAGAGATGCTCCCTGCACTGTCCTGGAAATCAGCGTCAATGGAGCGTCAACGATTTTTGGTCTTGCATCTTGGGTAATCTGAGTGGCCATAGGTTGCAGATAGTCATAACTCATGTATTGGCATGCATTATAGGAAAAACATGAAGCGCCACGCTCCCTGCCCCATCTTGAAAATGAGCATCAACTGAGCATCAACAATTTGTGGTCACACATCTTGGGTAATCTATGTGGCGCAGGAGTGTAGTCCTCTATTAAGGAGGAATTGGCAGCGTCTCTGCGCAGATAAGCAAACAACATTCCCGCGACAGCATCCCGGATAGTACAAACTTATTTCATTTACAAAGGTGCAACTATGAGTTAATGACTGGTTTAGCCTAGAGAAACAGTCAAAACATTGTATATAGACAATGACCGACGCATCACGCTTTGTTTACCCATGACGAAGGGCCAAAAATAGTTGATGCTCCGTTGAGGCCCATTTTCATCAAGGGGCACAGAGCGTATAGATAACTTTTTTCCCTATAAAGGCGGCCAATACTGTGACTATATAGAGGAACGACAGTATCCCTTTTGAATTACCTGACTTACAGGACCGAAAATCTTTGACGCTCGGGTGACGCTCATATTCAGAATGCGGTAGGGAGTGTGTGGCTCGCCCTTCTGCCAACAAAGCCAACAAATACCGCATTTATGAATGGTCCCTGCCGATCGCCCAGCAGATTAACAAAGATGCAAGACCAAAAATTGTTGACGCTCCGTTGACACTCATTTTGCAATGGGCGTATCCACAATATGTTATCATTTAATTTGGCCTACTATATCATTAACGGTGTTTTGGCACCCTTTGTACCGTCTTCATTAACTTTCTTCTATATCACTACATTGTTCTTTGATAATACATATAATTATATCCTTTGAAATACACTTTAAAGTGTCTGCTAATTGTAGATAATAATACACTCCAAAAACCTGTTCCATTCTATCAATACTCATTTTGACTATCATGTTCGCTCAATAGGCTTCTGTCGTCTGCAAAATGGATGTCAGCTGCATTACCATGCGGCAGATAATGTACTAACCAGTGGATGTTGCTTTATCTGTCAGCAAATCTGGATTGAAATCTTTATCAAGCTTGCGATCCTTGCCATATGCATCTTGATTGAAAAATTGAGTGCTGGGAAGTGAAGTATGGATATACACATATCCGGGTGGCACACCTTTGATTTTGGATACACGAGCTGACCGATCAGCGCCGGGTGGCACAGACGGCGTTCCTGGTGGATGTGGCCTCGGTTCTGGTGTCGGCTGTCTATGTCACTCTTGGGGAGGTGCACATGTGCCTTTGCGCCTCCAGCGTGTCTGGGGAGTCTGTGCTGTGCCATTTTGGCAAGGGAGACAGCTGTCCATTGGATTTTCTCGAAGCATAGCCGGGTGTCTTTCCATCCCAGACTTCACATTTTATGCCCAGGAGACTCAACTCCCCGCTTCTCCTCTTCGTGGATTTTGGCATGAGGTTTCTTGATTAGGAATTGGATTTCATGTATCGCGGCGCGCGAAAACCCTCGTTTGGCCATTTTGGCCATATTCAAGGTAAGGCGCATGTCAAACTGTTCTAGCTGTACCCGACCTGCTTGCCTTGCCATAGTTGCAGACATGGTGAAAACCTACAAGAAATTAGTTGCTGCATCTACATATCAGATTCGGCAAGTACCTCTACCATATACGCTTCGGTAGAATCTTCTAGCATGGTTACAGCCTGTTTGGTCCACTCTTGGGGATTCATATCACTAAATTTGTCCGCAAAAAACCCAGAGCTGACACCATCATGACACTCAATTTCGCGGACTCTGCAGAAAAATGACTTGGTTGACCACAGACGTTTCCTATTACGGGCGGCGAGAAATTGGTCACGCAGCTCTCTACATACACCAGCTGCATGTTACATCATCAGGTCCCAGCCGTGTACCTCGATTCGACTATACTCACATCCGATCACGTGCTGCTTCTTGTTCTAGCTGCTTCCGGTTTTCCGGAAAAATTTAAACAGTGGGTCCAGAGTCATGATTTCAGCGGCTGCATTTGCAGCATCGGGGTGAGCCAAGTGGTGTCTGCATTGTAGTTGGAGCTCAGTCGGTGGCATGTTGGATGATGCGCCAGTCGTTCTGCTCGATTCTGTTCCATGTTCACCTTGCTGAGGTGTTTGTGGAGCCACAATTTGTTGCAGTGGATGTCAAGAGATGATGATAGCGAGAAGAAGAGGGATGTTCTGAGCAAGAAGACAACGAACAGAAGTGGGATGTCCTGAGGAATGTATAGTTAGTTTTAAGTCAAAATGGCATGCGTAACAGCCAACTTGCACGTTCTACCCAAGCTGAATCCTGCAGCGTATAGATGCTGGTTGCACAGGTTTCCAACCATCCTGCGAGTTGCACCAAGTCGGTGTGATGTTGTGTGTGAGTTCACAGGGATAAATCACGGTGTACAACCGTCGAAATGACGGATTTGTGAGATATAAATTGTACATTGTTCGACTGAAAGGACGTCTGCTGATGTTTGTCACGAGAAATCCCATGGATGTTAAATGAAACAGACGATGAATGATGTACAGTTAGCTTTGCTATTCCCAATTTAGTTATGGGCACAACATATATTTTGCTTTGTTCAAGTCGAGGAGGCATACCAACCGCGACATGAAAGATGCAGCTTGCCTCTATGTGGTCCATATCTTGCAACATCCAACATCTCGTCCATCAACAAAGTCAACACAAAATACAATGGTCAATGCTCCGAAAGGTAACCTTTCACCATTACCGCCAGCCATATATGGCAAATCGACAATGCGTTCCACATGATGACATCATCAAGCGAATGAAGGCAAGAGCGGCTTGGAAGCAGGAAGGGTTCGAGCTCTTGAAGCATTACCCAACTTGCGATCCAAAGTGAAGCTTGCGGTGGGGAGACGACGAAAAACACACTTTTTAAGCTGTGAAGAGATGGAAAAAGGGATTGAGGATAATGTGGAAAGGGAGACCGCTGTGACGAGAAAGCCAGTTGACGACGCAGACACAGCCATTAAGCAGGCACAGGAAGAAATGAGAAATGCTGAAAACGCGGGATTGACAACGACCAAGCCTGAAACAACATTTGAGGAGATGGCGAACGCCATCAGAGATAGTCTGAGCGATCTTGCAAGTTCCGACAATCGGGACGATGCGGAAGACGGGGATGATGATAAAAAAGATCCTGAGCTGGGCAACCTGAGCGATGATGACCAACCCGGCTGGGTGATGGGCACAATCTCTAAAACAGTACAGCATCGCATGGAGACTGTTCGGCAGCAGCAGATAAAGCTAGACGAATCGACCCAATCAGGCTGGGAGGACTTGGGCGACTACTTCTGTGAGAGAGATAAGAACTACGGGACAACCGAATTGAAGGTTCCGGCAGTTGTGGAATGGCAAAGGGAAGAGGATGCAACCTGTTTTGCGTCGATGACATTTGGTGAGCCAATGGAGACAATTGTTAGCGTCCCCAGAAAATGGCAAAAGCTGCAAGTGACATCTCGACCGGGGAGTAGTCAATTGTGGCTTGGATTGCGGAAACACCAGACACACAAAGGCATTCCGTTCTTCCTGCCCTCCCCAGCGCCTGATTCATCGATGATTCAGATATTGAAGCATGTTGAACCCGTAATCTATAACACCTGCACACAGCCTTCCAAACTAATCACTATACAGATATCAGATTGCGAAGAAGACATGGTGATGGCTTCTTCGTCGCCGGCAGAATGGATATGCAAACTGGCACTCGCGACAATGTATCACCTCGAAAAGCAATAGATGAACCTATTTTGCTATGCGTCAGCTTCTCGTTGGTATCAGTGACCCAATTGTGAGCCATGATGATTCGTCTGAGCATTTGGAAGGGTTGGATAGTCCGTGCCAATGTTCTAGAATTCAAATCGTATTGAATATCAACGAAAGAACATGATATCGTCCTGCTGGTTACTGTTCAGTCAGGCAATTTAAACTAAATTGGAGACAAAGCTTACTAACTAAATGTAAGTTGGTGATGTCATACAAGTCATAGGTGAGGCTGTCATTGCACAATTCTAACCTGGCTGAATGACGACCGTCATGCTGCATACAATCATGCATCGAACGGCATAACTCTCTGCACAGACCCGGTGCACATGGTCGAGATCTAGAAAATTGCATATGGTATGTCATAGAAATCACGGAGAATAAGCTGGTTGAGGAAAGGTGAGGGAGTCGGGCTAAATATATCAAAAACTTGTGTACAGATATATATGCGGTTAATTGCGGGCCGAAAGCGCTGGAACGTGATAGGATAACCTCATTCATCACACAGATAATGTCTCCAGTGGGGGATCAGAAATTGAGAGGCTCGGAAGGTTTTGGATTCAAATGTTCATAAATAGAAACGATTCATTGGCTGCAAATAACCACTGTATGCATTTTCGCGGACAATTGTTGAATATCCAGTGGCTGTTAGTATGTCATTAAGATGAGCGTCAACAGAGTGTGAACGATCTTTGGTCTTACATTTTCGGCAAACAAACGGCTGCATAGTCACATTCTTCTAAAGTCAGTGTATTGGCGGTTGTAATAGGAAAAAACGATACTGACACGCTCGTTGACCCATCCTGGAAATGAGTGTCAACTATGCGCCATCAATTTTTGGTCTTGTATCTTGCATACTTACAGGGTGGAGCAACCCCTTCAACCGATAATCATAGTATCGGCCGCCTCTATGGGCGATAATGCTACAGACGATATCTCTACCACCTCCTGACAATGATCGTCAACAGATCATCAATGATTTTTCGTCTTGCATGATGGACATTCAAAGTGCTGTGCGTCAACGTTTACCCATAATCAATGTATCAGCCGCCTTTATGGGCAAAAATGGAACGAACGAGACAGCTACCACCCCCCACCAATGATCGTCAACAAAGCGTCAATGATTTTTGGTCTTGCATCTTGCACACTCTATGGGCTACAGAACGACGTTATCCCATAATCAGTTTATTGGCTGCCTTTATGTGCAAAAATGCTAGTGACAATACAGCTACCACCTGCTGATAATGAGCGTCAATGGAGCGTGAACGATTTCTGGTCTTGCATCTTAGACAATGTAAGGGCTGTGGAATGTCGTCATCCCATATTCAACTCATTGGCTGCCATTATGTGGAAAATGCTCGTGACAATATCGCTGCCACCTCCTAAAAATGACCGTCAACGGATCACCAACAATTTTGGGTTGTGCATCTTAGACAATCTAAGGGCTATGGAATGTCTTTCTGCCATATTCAACTTATTGGCAGCCTTTATGGGGAAAATTGCTAGTAACGATATTGCGGCCGCCTCCTACAGCGCAGTGCTCACGGAACCTCAACATTTTGTGTGGGTGCTCAATCAGCCACATAGCAACGAAGTGCAATGTGTTGTTCCTGAATTGTGTCTTACGCAGTTAGTCTTTGCAATATGTTGTTGTATACAACATCGCAAATATGCATCCAATGTCTCACAGATCTGAATATTTTTTGCATGTAGCTCTAGTCAATATATAAGAATCAGCATTCTTCAATACTATAATGTAACTTTTGGCAGCCTGTCGAGTCGGACCACGCAGCAATCAAATTCCTACTGCGATGTTAGATTCGAAATCTTTAAATACCTCATTGTTGGAGGTTATGATCTCTTCGAAGGATGACCGTGTCGTAATTTGTGATTTCATGGACCTTACTTTCCAAACCCTCTCCGATGGTTGGTGGGCATCAATCACTGTAGGCTTGACGCGGCCCATTGCCTGGAAAAATTATAGATATGCGCCTTCCTGGCAATTATATTTACACTGTGGAATTGAGGAGACCGGCAGCCCAGGCATCATATGTATTGTTTGTCATCAAGTTCTTCGCCATCCATCAGAACATGGGACCAGCTCAATGGGGACACACTTGCTGGCAAAAGCTCACATCGCGAAGTTAAATGAATTAATGGCGTCAGAGGTCACTGAATTGACTAGTTCGATGGTCGATGAAACTGCTGTGGCTATCCTGAGGAAGCAAGGAAGTCGAGGAATCACAATAGTAAGTTCGCAGAGGAAAAGCATATTTGACTTCCAGGCTGGTCCATGTTGACCGAAATGATAGACAAAAAGTTTCAGACTGGCCGCTAAGGACTTTGAAACTTCCGAATTTCACCAAGTGTGGAATCGCCATCTCATGGTAGGATTTGTTTCGGCTCATGTTCCATGGATCGCTACCTCAAATCTAGAGCTACGACGATCATAAACCGCATTACACGATGAACTAGTGCTGCCGTCCGCTACATCCCTTCGCAACATTTGCTGTCACAAAATACAGTTAGTTTAGTTGTGGATGGAGGGAAATCAACAAACCAACTAGCGAAAACATCGGTCATCGCTATTTGTATGGATCCGAATTGGGTATTGCGTGAAGTTCAATTCGCTTTCGATGAGGTTGATAGCCTTTTTCTTCCCTCTTTCGACAGATAATCAACAATGATAGATTAAGGGCAAACATACTGGAGCAAGGCTAGCTGTACGTTTGAAGGACTTGTGTGATCATGTTGAGATTACCGACGGCCGTTTGGTTGCAATAACGACTGACAATGCCTCCTCAAATTACTCGATGAGACGTGAGCTGCAATCAACAGATGAGGTCTCTGGAATCGAGTTGCCTCGATTGAGAAACCACATACCGTGCATGGCGCACGTCAATCAACTCGCTTTAGGTGCATTCATGAGGAGTCCGGGTGTGAAAGACCGGACCAAGTCTTAGGAAGCCCATGACGACGATCAGCAAGTTGGAGAGGATGAAAGCATTGGCATTGAGAAGAGTCAAAGACTTCGAAAAGAACGCAATGCTAGAATCAATCAGGTGTTGGCCATGAGACCAGGTTTAGCAAAGATAATTGAGGAAGTACGTATTTCACGATATTTTGAATGTCCTGCAACAGCCTATCATATAGCAGAGAAAGCTTGCGGTATTGATTATGCTGACACCTGGTTGTCGAAACGAGTTCATTGACTGTCAAAAGGCCCAAGTCCGCATCCCCGTTGTTCCGATTATGGATGTGAAGAACCTTTGGAACTCGACACTTGAGTTGCTCGAGCGCGCCTACCGATCACTGGAATTCCCCCGCGAGTGGCTTCAAAATCTAAAATACACTGATCACCGGCCACTTTTCACAACTCAAGATGAATGGACCATTGTGAAGTATGTCATGGAAGTGTTGAGGCCATTCTGATATTGGACTCTGTGCATGTCAACGAGGCATACAGTCACATTGCATCACGTTATCACAGTGTGCAATGACATGTTCAATCACATGGATGGCGTGACGCGAGCTTTGGACAGGAAGAGGACTCAATGGAAGGAAGACATGTTCTTCGCCGTGATGTTAGCTCGACAAAAGCTGTTCAGATGATACCCTGAAGTGACTCCATCAATGGGCATGCATATTATTTCTGCACATGTACTCGATCCTTTCCGGAAGCTCTGATAGTTTAGAGAGTGGGACAAAGGAATGGATATTCATCCGGAGGACGAGGCATCCTATACAACCCAATAACAAGAGCCATTTCTGAAGTATGTGGAGAATGAATACTGTGCGAAGCATCGACGAGTGCCGGTCAGTAATCTCGAAAGCAAACCGAGCAGCAATCTCATCCACTCTGCAACGACCTCAGGATCCTGTGAATCATCCTTTTATGCATATGATTTGTCCAGCGATGATGACGAATACTGAATGCCTAACAATGTGGCTAGAATGACACCCAGACAAAGAAACCGCGCAGCACTCTTATCCATCGCCGCCCGGCTGTATTCGAACTCACCGTTTGAAGCACTAAACCATTTGGGGCAAATTGATCCAAGTCTCAATGATTACCACTGCGACCCAATGGAGATCAGCAGTCAATTGTTGTTACCGGACATACCTGACTGGTGGTGCCAACACGAGGAAACGCACTCCAAGTACACTGATCTCTCCAATGTGTCACGCGACATATTCTCTATCATACCACATGCTGTTGCAATGCAGGCCAGTTTTCCCCTTGGCCGGGATGTTATAGGGTGGAGGCAGACTTAAACAACAGGCAGGACCCTTCGTGAAAAAGTTGTTATATGGGAGTTTGCTTGAATCAATCCCGGGATTTTGGCAGGCGCTGACCCATCATGGGATATAACTAACACAGAAAACAACTCGGAAATGAAGATAGAGGTGGAGGAAAGGAAATTGCACAGAATACCCAAGGTTCACGACTTTTTGGAGATGTGGCAGGGCGGCCATAACCTACCTGCTACCCAGGAGTAATCTCGCACTCAAAACAAGCAGATGACTGCCGTGGGATACATTCCGGACATGGAAGGGATCGTCAACGCACCCTGCCCACTCTCACAACATGATGGTGCGGCTGCATTTCAATCGTCTGAAAGATAGTGTCCGCTACCACCTTTGTCTGCTAAGGACCTCCCTGGAGGACAAACCCAAATAGTTAATGTTGGCCAAATCCGGAGAATCAACCATCATCCAGTAGAAAGTGATGAGGACAGCCCACCTGAATGCATTTCGGACACTGAAGATTGGCCTAACGGGAATGGGGACTTAGATAATCCAACTGACAATGAAGACGATAGCGCAGCAGACGTTGAATGTGATATAGAGCAAGGTAATAGCATCAGAGATCCGGAATGCCCAGAGCTGCGGGATGCGAGCGCCACGCCACATCTTCCTGGATTGATTCGGCCTACATGGAAGTCAAAGAGACAGTATGAATTGGTGTTCATGACGGTCAATGCAATCGAAACGAGGAGGAATATGGGAGTGAAGGAAAAGTAGGCCAGAATGCGTCAATGTGTCGCCAGCTTCTGTATGTATCACGGCCGAGAGTTTTGTTTAGGGATATATCATGGCCGAATGGTGAGCTGTAGCTTCTGAATGCCGGTTGATAAACAGATGTATAGCAGGCGCAATGAACCTGTTGACAAGATACATAAATTCTAGTCGTGTGAGAGTGAACAGTGCAAGAATGTTACTGCGCTCTGCTTTGCCACAGGGCCACATCACAGTCTGTGAAGAATACTAACCAAGAGTTCAAATCAGGATGAAAACTATTATCGATGGCAGCAGATGTCGAATGGACAATGCATGAAAATGACTGTCGACAGAGCTTAAACAATTTGTGGTTTTGTAAGAACGGTGATTCAAAAGTGATTTGGTCGCTGTTATGCATAACCGAGATATTGGCATCTTTTCTTGACAAAAGAGACAGCAACACAGTCACTGCCTGATTCTGGGAATGAGCGTCAGCGGAGCGTCAACGTTTTTGAGCATCACATCTTGGGTAATTTATGTTCCGATTGGTTGCAGACACCTATTTATCGGATATTGGTAGTCTTTACTGGGAAACACTACATCTAAATGCTCCCTGGCGCCTGCTGAGGATGAGTGTCGACAGAGCGTCAACGATGTTTAGCTTCGCATCTTGGGTAATTCATGTTCTGATTTGTTGCAGACATCCATTTACCAGATAGTCTGAGCCTTCACTGGGAAAAACTACAGCGACATGCTCCTGGCCGCATCCTGAGAATCAGCATCAACAGAGCATCAATGATTGTTAGCTTCGCATCATGGGCAATTTATGTTCCGATTGGTTGGAGACACCCATTTACCAGATATTGGCAGCCTTCACTGGGAAAGACGACAGCGATATACTCCCTGCCACATCCTGAAAATGAGCATCAACAGATTGTCATCAAGTTTCAGCTTCCCATCTTGAGTAATTCATGTTCTGATTGGTTGCAGACATCCATTTATCAAATGTTGGCGGCCTTTACTGGAAAAACAACAGCGACATGGTCCCTGCCCCATACTGAAAATGAGCATCAATGGAGCGCCAACAGTTTCAGTAGTTGCATATTGGGTAATCAAGGCATGGCCCGGATCTTCACATTCACAACGGAATTATTGACCGCCCCGAGAGTCCGAAATACAATATATCAAAGGCAAAACACCGATTCCAAATTAATTGATATTGCAAGTTACAAAGCATTCAAACACATATCATTAGTTGTTGAAAATGTGATTTTGATAGGATCTTATGAAGAAACTCCAAAAATAGGAGCGTTATATGAATCCATGGATGGATCCGCTGGGCGACTGGCTGACAACCAGCCCAATCCCGACTGGTTGGGAGTTTCTCATCGAACCATACCAGAATTGATGGTTAGAGTCGATGAACAACCCGGACCGCAAATTTGGCACCGGAGCAGTTTGGACCCGGACGCGGAACCGAAGTGATGTTCTGGAACCGTTGCTAATACTAGTTGTGCTTAGACATCACAATTCAGTCACCATCACACTTTATGGGTTCGTTGATGCTGTACAAGGCTATCAAGTCAAAACCTTCCATACAACCGCATTTCAACGTTCTCTCCTCTTGATCAACCAATTGGTGTGGGGTGGGTATATGACTATATTTAAGGATGGAAAATACTCCTTAATTTCGCAATCTTCCAGAAACATCACTGGAAAACTAATCAATAGCATAAAGATTATGAACCCCACAACCATACTCCTATCGAATACCTAAAACGGTAAAAAGAGAAAGAGAGACAGCTTACTTCCAAGAGTACTAATTGCATAGCCTACAATTCAACCTACTATCCGGCAATCATTTGAGTCATCAAGAGCACCTATGGCAGCCAACACAAAGCGCACTCAAAAGTCTCTCACAATCTCATACTCAAGAATATGGCACCGATGACCAGTACATATGAATTCTTCTGCTATGCAATCTCTGATTGATAGATTCATGCGCAATGATTCTATGCGCACAGTCTGCATCGAAGCCAAGCACAAGCAAAGGTTCATTGGAGTGCCAGTCAGGCACACTACAGCAGCAAAATGTATATCGGTCCGGAAGCAACACGCAATCCTCCCTGACACTCAGGGCGACCTCACCTGTGCTTCCAAGTACTTCTAGATGCTCCCAGACCCCCCTGGAGCTAAGCCACGTGGTCTCAGACTCTGCAAAATAATTCTACAATGTTCCTGAAAGCACCTGCAGTTATGGAGGTGCATTCAGGATGCTCCGAGATTTGACTTATAGAATAGTCACAATCAGTGAGACCTCTGCCCAGATCACCAAGAGGCTTCAAGAGAATCTGAGACCGCAGCACAGCTCTGCGGGATACTTGGTGCAGTATTCTCACAGCAGTGGTACATAAATAACCACAAGGCATATCGTCTTATCATATTCGTCTTTTCTAGAGTCACAAGATTCACTACATTAAATATGACATGCATTATATATTTCTCTCAATATATACACATATGGTGAATCTGGCCGCAGATGGTGCTCGAGCAAAATCAGAGGAGCACCTGCACATGCCCATTGAGAGAACTTAGAGAGGCACCACTTAGAGGCCGTTGGAGTGAAACGATGGATCTAGAAGTCACTGAGCTCACCATCAACCGTCCGCCGCACCTCTCGCGGCATCCCAACAAAATCTGAGAGAAAGCGCAGTTTGAGTAGCGTAGGAATTGGGTGAGAAGATACGATACCAACTGGTGTTGAGGATCCACACTATTGCCTGGATCAACAAAATCTCTCACACAGCGTGTGAGACAAAAAGTTGGGAATGATAGAGTGTGTATTTTCATTGGATGATAAGATGGGATGGAAATGAAATGATGTGTATTTACTCTGGGGTATGCCGAATATATTCTTCACGTGACTCTGGCCACCCTTGTTACACCTGTATCCCCTGAAAACCGCCGTCACATCTTGAAGATGTACTTAGAGGCCGTGGTCGAGCGTGTTTGGAGATGGATTTCGAGACTGGGATTGAGTGAAGTCAGCGATGCACTTGGAGGCCGGGATCAAGCCAGTTTGGAGATGCACTTGGCGATGGAGTGAACTCAGAGATGGACTTGGTGGCCGTGATCGAGCGAGTTTGGAGATGCACTTGGAGGCCGAGATCGAGTGAACTCAGAGATGCACTTGGAAGCCATCATTGAGCGTGTTGGGAGATACACTTGGAGGCCATGATCGATCACGATAGGAGGAGTACTTGGCGGCCGTTGATCTCGAGGTGATTGATCTGGAGGCGATTGATCTGGAGGCGATGGATCTGAACGTGATCAATCTGGAGGCAGTGAATCTGGAGGGGGTAGATCGGAAGGCATGTGCGATGGAAGCTGTGACTCTATTCATTGCATAGCTAGTAATTGTGGGAATGTAGAGAATTGCGAATATCAAGGTCCGCTGAGAGCTGAGAGACTGGCTGGGAGCGGGAGACAGTCGATCTTGGGATGATGCAGTATGCCGTGTATGCTGTACTCGGTGTATAATGTACTCGGTGTTAAGTCTTGATCATGGTAGGGAGACATGGAGAGGGACAACTTTACTTTGTGTCCTGAGATGATGGTAGAGTTGAGGACGAGAAGGAGAGTGATGCGAAGCCATGGGGCAAATCATCATGAGAAACTGGGATGTAGAGAATTTTGTGTGCAAGGGAATTTGCCATCCCTGATACGGCAGGTACAAGACCCGATCCGGTGTGTGATGAGATCTATACGAGGTCTTCGCAACCCACTCTGGCAAGTGGTACCCCTGATTCCTCATATCCACTCATATCCTCCATATCGATCTCATCTTCATCCCGCATCTCTCTATTTCTCGTCCACAACTCTACCATCATCTCAGAACACAAAGTCAAGTCATCCCTCTCTATCTCTCCATGGCATGATCATGAGTTGACACCAAGTACAGCATAAACTGAGTACAGCATGCACAGAGTACAGCATATACCAAGTACAGCATACACCGAGTACAGCATATACCATGTGCAGCATTCACCCAAGATTGTTTGTCTTCCCTTCATTCTCACGATTAGGAGTTGACCCCTGCATGTGGTTCCATCATCCGGTATTCCTCCCTACCCGATCGACTGCCATCAGCTAGCTTGTCATGAGAGCTCAAAGATTAAGTCATGCAGTCACATTCCTATGTTTGGGAGTCAACTAACTGATGAATACAGTCTCAGCACCCAGCACGCCGTCCATCAACCGGCTGAAAGAACCCGCCCAATCTCGCATGATCACGGCCTCCAATGTGTAGCAGCAAACACGCTTGATTATGGCCTCCCAGTTTGCATGATCATGGCCTCGAAGTGCATCTCCAAACTTGCACAATCACGGTCTCCAGGCGCATCTCTGAGGTCACCCAATCTTGGCCTCCAAGTGCTTCTGCAAACTTGCTCAATCACAGCCTCCAAGTCCATCTCTGAGGTCACTCGATCTTGGCCTCCAAGTGCTTCTTGAAACTCGCGGAATCACGGCCTCCAGATGTATCACTGAGTTCACTCGATCTCGGCCTCCAAGTGCATCTCCACACTCACCCAATCACGGCCTCGAGGTGAATCTCTGAGCTCACTCCATATGGGCCTCGAAGTGCATCTCCAAACTCGCTCGATCGCAGCTTCGGAGTGTATTTCTCACTTCCCTCGATCGTCATAGTCAAGCTCACCTTGCATTGCTCTCCAGCACCGGCTGCAGCCAGTCGAGATATACTGTGTACATGGGTAGCTATAGAGATAGATGAGAATCAAAACTGAATACATGAGTTTTAAAAATCGTTGAACGATATGTGGTAGCTCTGATATCCAGGCGCAACAGCAACGTTCCCAAAGAAGATGTGGTTTTTCCTAGACAGCTTGACAGTAATCCGATGTGCTCCCAGGGTTGTCGGTGGCGCCCCCAGGTGCTCACAAGCATGTCGTCAGCGATCCCAGACTTGTCGTCAGCGATTCCAGACTTGTCTTCAGCGATCCCAGACTCGTCGTCGGATCTCCCAGGTGCTCCTAGGTGCACCCAAAGTTTTCTCCGGTGCTCTGAGGTGTTCTCAAAATAATCACAATCTCTCCCATGGTACTGGTGTACCAGTCATCAGAGATCCCAGTTACTCCGAATTGTGGCCGGAATGCCCTCCCAAGGTCTGATAACTTCCTGACATTGACGCATCTAAGTTTACACTCCACATCCTCTCAGACACTCCAGGAGACTTTCTGCATCTAAAATACATTTTGCTGATGTCTCGCAGAGTTGGCACCGCCAGGCGATGTCTTCGCGGCCTCACGAGCGCCAAAAACTCATATCCACTGAGGGAATGATTGTCCAGAGTTTGTTGCCGTGGGAAGGGCTCCGGAGTTCGTGGTTGTTGGGCAGCCGCAGGAGGTTGTGGCCATGGGGTATGCGTGCGAATCTTCTGCCCCTGCTCAGGTTGCATGATAGCCTGATCATCTACCATGGCATCTACATTGTCAGCCAGTGTATTTACCATCTCTCCCTGGTCAATTGTCTGAGGTTCTTTGTCATCATCCTCATCCTCATTCTCCTCCTCAACCTCATCCTTCTGCACCGTATCTCCCTCCTCATTATCCTCCCCCGCTTCATCATCACCATCCCATTCCATATCCACATTGCCGTCTAAATCAACGCCGTCCGGTGGGTCCACATCTTCCTCCATGTACACATCCAGATCAGAATCATGTGCGGAGTCATATTCGCCATCTGACTCCTCGGTAGTGTGTGTATCATTGGCTGAGAAACTCTACACGGCGGGTGATGCTCCCGGCTGAAGATAGAGCCGCTGTAGTCAGCCCCTCATGTCGGAGCGTGCCTTATACATGACCTTCCGCAACTCAAAAGCAAGAGCACAAGTGATATCATCTCCCCGTGGGGTTTGTTTAACAATACCTTTCCCTTCACCGTTCCGTTTCCCATTCCCTGTCCCCTTCCCCTTCCCCTTCCCATCCTCAGTCGCTTTCCCTTTCCCTTTCCCACCATGTGTTCCCTTCCCTTTCTTGGTCCCTTTCTCAGCGCCTTCCATATCCGCCTCGCACTTGCAGTTGTCATTGTCATTACCATTGCCGGGACGCCTCCTTCTACTGATAGTGTTAGCAACGAGTCCAGGCAACCCGCCAGCGTTCCGGGTTTGGATCGCAAGAATGGGTCAGTTTGGTTTGAGACCCGCCCAGAAACCCAAACCGTTGAGTCTCTGTGGGCCAAACCCGGACCAGTACCATTCAACCAGCATGTTTTGCCAGGTTTGGCTAGATCCGTCGGTTCCAATGTCCGGTTCTGCATTTCGGGATTTTCTCTTTATAGTCACATTCAGATATCCTACTGTTAATTGCATAATATTGACTTTGGTATATCATTGACTATTTGAGATGTATTGACTGCCGTTATACTCAAAAAGAGGAGAGCCCCCTTTCTGGCCCAATTCTATAACTGAGCGTCAACAGAGTGTCAACGATTCTAGGTTCTGTATGTCAAGTGATAAAAATGTGATTTGGTCATTGCTATCCATAATCGACATACTAGCGGCCATTATAGGCAAGAATGTAAGTCATATGCTCCCGGCCCCATTTTGATAATGAGCCTCAATGGAGCGTCAACCATATTTGGCGTTTGATGATGGGCAATCAAAGTGTGATGTGGCCATTATTGTCTGTATACGATGTTTTGACCTTTTCTATACGCTAAAATGCTCATGACCTCTTCGATGCAGAATTGTGAATGAAACCAGTTGTGACTTCCTGGGAGGCTGTCGCATGAATATCTGTTGCTTATCTGCCTATCATGGCTGCCAATTCCTTGTTTATAGGTGTCTGCGATCAAGAGCGATTTAGATTTCCGGAAATGCAAGACCAAGCATCGTTGACGCTCAGTCGACGCTTATTTTCCAGAGGGGGCAGGGAGCGTGTTGCTTTCTCATTTGCCTATGAAGGATGCCAATACTTCAATTATGTGTATTCAGTACCAAAACCCGTTTTGATTACCCAACCTACTGGACGAAGAATCGTTGATGCTCCGTTGACACTCAATTCCAAGATGGGGCAGGGAGTGTGTTGCTTTCACTTCGGTCTATCAAGGATGCCAATACTTCGATGATGTGAATTCACTACCAAGTCGCATTTTTATTACCCTACTTACTGGACCAAAAATCGTTGACGCTCCATTGACACTTATTTCCAACATGGGGCAAGGTGGGTTTTGCGTTCTCTTTTCCCTGTGAAGAATGCCAACACTTCCATTATGTATATTCACAACCAAATTGCATTTTTATTACCCAACTTACAGCACCAAAAATTGTTGATGCTCTGTTGCCACTCATTTTGCCATGGGCATATCCACAATATACCATCGTTTCATTTGGCTGAATATATCATTAACAATTTTTTGACAGCCTTTCTGTCTTCTTCAGGTACTATCTTCTTTATCACTTCATAGTTCTTTAATAATACATATAAACGGATCCTTTGAAATATGCTCTAAAGTGTCAGGCAATTGTAGATAATACTACACTCAAAAATTACGTTCCTTACGATCCAGGTTCATTTTCACTAGCAGTTTCACTCAATTGGCTGCTGTCGTCTGCAAAATGGATGTTAGCTGTAATACCATGCAGCAGATAGTGTACTAACCAGTGGATGTTCCTTCATCATTCCACGAATCTGGAATAAAATGTTCATCCTCCTCGCTATCCTTGCCATATGTATCATCATTGAAACATTGAGCGCGAGGCAGGGGAGGATGTGTATATCCATATCCGGCTGGCAGATTTGGGATTTTGGTACTTTGGGCGCGATGTTTTTCACCGGGTGGCGCAGGTGGCATTCAGTGTGGAGGTAGCGTTTGTTCTTGGGTCAGCTGTTAGTGTCGGACTCGAGGAGGCGCACCCATGCCTTTGCACCTGTAGCTGGTCCGTGGATTCTTTGCGGTGCCATTTTGGGAAGGAAGGCTGCAGTCTGTTTGATGTTCATAAACTATCGCCAGGTATCATTGTATCGCAGCTTTCACCTTTCCATGCCCAGGAAATTCAACGCCCCACTTCGTATCTTGCTGGACATCTGCAACAGGTTTCTCGATCAGGTGTTGCGTTTCCTCTATCGCGGTGCGCGAAATCCCTCCTTTGGCCATTTTTGCCATATTCAAGGCGAGGAGCATGTCTGACTGTTCCAGGTGTACCCGACATCCTTGCCTTGCCATAGTAGCGGACATGTTGAGAACCTACAAGATAGTAGTTGCTGCTTCTGAAAGTGAGAATCGGTGATTGCCTCTACCATATTCTCTTCCGTAGACTCCTCCAAGGAGTTGGAAGCTCTTTTCGTCCATTGCCGGGGACGCTTGTCAGCAATTTTGTTCGCGAAACTGCCAGAGCTGACAACGTCATGATGATCGATTTCCCATACAGTGCGGACAAAGGTCTTCATCGACCCTGGGGGTTTCCCGTTACGGGCAGCGAGATAATGGTCACGTAGCGACCTCCCCATACCGGCTGTTCATTATTCAATCAATCGATGGCCATATACCATGCTATAGACATACTCACATCCAAATGGGTGCTGCTTCCTGTTCGTGCTGCTTCCGGTTTTAATGATGATTGCCAAATGTCCGTCCTGAGTGATGTTTTCGGTGGTTACATTGGCAGCTTCATGGTGGACTTCCTGGTGTCTGCATTGTTGCTGTGTACCCTCAAGTGATGCATTGAACGAAGCGCCCATCATTTCGCTCGATTTGGATCCGCTCTCGCCTGTCTGAGGTGTGTGTGTAGCCATTACTTGCTGGTGTGGAAAATCAGAGGAAGATGATAACCGAAAGAAGTGGGAACTTCTGAGGAATATATAGTTAGCTTCAAGTCAAAATAGACTGACCAACCACCAACTTGGACGTTCTACACATGATGAATCGGCCTGCGTATAGCTGCAGGTCGCAGGGGTTTCCAACAGTCCCGCAATTTGCAGAGAGTTAGTCCGATGTTGTATGGTTGCTCCCAGAGATAAATTGAAGCTCACGACAGACGAAATCTCATTTATGTTACATATAAACAGGATATTCTTCGACGGAAAGGAAGTCTGGTGATGTTTGTCTCACCAGATCTCAGGAATCGTACATGAGACTGACACTTAAAATTGAGTCATCTTGTACGGTTAACATGACTATTCCCAATTCAGTGATGGTCAACACACAGAATTTGCTTTGTTGGAGTTGATCTAGTGTACCAACCTTGACATAAAAGACGCAGCTTGCCTCCATATGGTCCATATTTTGCAACATCCAATATCTCTCCCAATAACAGTCAACACGAAATACAATGGTCAATACTCTCAAGAATAACTCTTCTCCCGTGCCGGCGCGCAAATATGACAAATCAACGAAGCATTCCACACAATGACGTGATCCAGCGAATGAAGGGAAAAGCGGGTGGGAGGCAGAAAGGGTCCGAGCCATTGGAGCATTGCGTAGCTTGTGATCCAAAAGAAGCTCGCCGCACAAAAAAAATGCGAAATGCACTTTTTGAGCAATGAAGACAAAGAGCAATGGATTAAGGATCATGTGGAGAGAGAGACTGCGGTGGCAAGAAAGCGAGTTGAAGATGCAGAGACAGTGATTAAGCAGAAGCAAGAAGATATGAGCAATGTTGAAAAGCCGGGATTGACTACCAAAGATCCTGAAAAGACATTTAAACAGATGCTGAATGCTATTGAAGACAGTCTGAGCGATTTTGCAAGTTCCGACGATGAGGAGGATGCGGAAGATGCATACGAAGACAATGATACAGAGCAGGGCAAGCTGAACGAAGATGATGAACCCAGCTGCGTGATGGGCACAATCTCCAAAATGTTACCACGCCTCATTGAGAGGTTTTGGCAGAAGAAGATAAAGCTTGACGAATTGACACAACCGGGATCGGGGGCCTTGGCCGACTAGTTCCGCAAAAGTAGTAAGAAGTACGCAATGTCCGAATTGAAGGTGGCAGCAGTCATTAAGTCCCACACAGATCATGTTGCAGCGGCACATCCCTCGACAACATCTGGAGAGCTATTAGAGACTCTCGATATCGTCCCCGGAATCTCGCGAATGCTGCAATGTACCTCTGGACCATGAAGTAGTCATATGCGAGTAGGCCCAAGGAAACGACAGTCGCCCAAACGCATACCTTCTCTCCAACCCGGCGCGGAGTCCCATTTGTCACTGATTACGTACGCGACGCCAGTCCAACCAGTATACGCCTACCCTTGCATATTTCCTCCTGAGCTAATTAACATATAGAAATCGGATTCGGACAAAGAAATGGTGACAGCTCCTGCATTCGTGGTGGAATAGATAGACAAATTGCAATTGTTGACAACATAGAGCTTTGAAAAGCAATTTGCCTTTCTATTTTGCTGCATGTCAGCGTTGTCTTGATTTCAGTGACCAAATTGTGAGACATGATAATTCATCTGTGCATGTGCAAGGGTCGTATGCATCATTCTAACGTTGTAAACTCCAAATCACTCCACAAGACAACCAATGAGCCGGTTATCGTGTTTCCTGTTACTGTTATGTGCGAAAGCAAAAACCAAAATAGTGACGAAATTTACGAACAACTTTGAAGTAAGTGGTGTCATACAATTCATAGAAGGAGCGGTCAAAGCGCAATGCGAACCTGTATGCATGACAACCGTCATGCTGGATTCATCCATGCATTCAAATGCACAACTCTCGACTTAGCCCTGGTCCACATGGTCGAGATTTTCAAAATTGCTTATGGTACGTCATGGAAATCAAGGAAAAGAAGCTGGATCAGGAATGGTGGAACAGTCAGGCGATATTGAATCAAAAATTGGTGGCTGGGTCTGCATGTCGCTAATTGCTGGCCGAAAGCGGTGGAATATGATATGGCTATGTCGTTTATCGCTCGTGTTACGAATGAGGTAGTGAATCAGATATTGAGGGACAACCAACCATCGGGAAGCAAAATATAATACATAGAAACGAATGATTGGTTTTCAATAATTCCAACATATGCTTGGACTATAAGGATTGAGCATGCAATGACAGTTAGGCTGTGTGTAATGTGAGCGTCAACGGAGCGTCAATGATTCATAGTCTTTCACATTCTGCACTCAAACGGCTACATAGTCACATCCTGAAATGGTGAATGTATTGCACATTTTTCTGTGTTAAAGGACAAGTGAAATGCTCGTTGCCATACCCTAGAAATGAGCGTCAACAAAGCGTCAAAATTTGTTTGTCTCGTATTTGGTACAATGCAAACGCTGGGCAATTACTCTCACTCATAATCGGAGTAGTGAGCATCTTTCTAGGCCAATCAGATATGCACGACATCGCAACTATCGCCTGAAGATGAGCGTCAACAGAGCGTCAACGATTCATGGTCTTGCATTTGAAATTATCCATGGGCTGCCCAACGACATCTACCTACATTCCATGTATCGGCCCCCTTTCAATGCAACAATGCTTGAGAGGACATAGCGTCTATCTCCAAAAATTGAGCATCAACGGAGCGTCAACAATTTTTGATCCTGCATCTTGTATAATCAAAGGGCTGTGCGTCGGGTTTAATCCATAATAGAAGTAATGGCCGCCTTTATAGGCAAAAATGCTAGCGACAATATCACTACTGGCTTCTAAAAATGAGCGTCAACAGAGCGTCAACAGTTTTCGTGCTGGCGCAGTAACCTACACAGCAACATGGTGCATTGAGTTGTACCGAAATTGAATTATTAACGGTCAGTCTTTCCAATATGTTCTTTTATACCACTACACAACTATGCATGCAATCTGTCACAGGGCTTACTTCTTTGTCGCTTGTAGCTCTAGAGTCAATATTTAAGAACCAGCAATCTTCTCGACAATACCATACCTATTGACATCCTTTCAATTCCAATTACCCAGCCATCCAATTCCTACCGCCATGTTAGATTCACAATCTTTGACTACCTCATTTCTAGAGGTAATGATATCTTCAAAAAATAAATGTGTCTTTATTCATCATTTGAATGACCTTACACTACAAATCATATTCGATACTTCGTGGGCTTCAATGAATGTGCGCTTGAAACGTTCCATTGCTTGAAAGAATTCTAGATATGCACCTACAGGGCAGTTCTATTTGAATTGCGGAATTGAGGGGACCGGCAGCCCTGGCATCATATGTATTGTTTGTCATCCAGTTCTCTGCCATCCATCAGAACATGGGACCAGTTCAATGGGCAAACACTTGCTGGCGAACGCGCACATCCCAAAGATGAACAAATTAACAGAGTCGGAGGTTACTGAGTTGACTTGCTCAACGGTCAATGAAGCACCACTGGCCATATTGAAGAAGGAAGGAAGTCGTGGGATTACAATAGTAAGATCCCATCAGAAATTCATTGGCAACATTGACTTCTAAGCTATATTCACTGTATTTGACAACAAAATGCTCCTAACTAGCAGCTAAGGACTTTGTAACCGCCGAATTTCACCAAGACACTGAAATCGCTACCTGATGTTACAATTTGTTTCGGCTCATATTCCATTGAACGCTATACAAACCTTGAGCTACGGCAGTTAAAAAACGCAGTATACAGCGAGCTGGTGCTACAGTCACCGGGCAACCTTAGCAACATTTGTCGGAGGTAATACTCACTGACTGTGGATGCAACTGAGAAGTAGTTGCCAACAAGGAATAAAGTTAGTTTAGCTTTGGACGGGTGGACATCATCAAACAAGTTAGCAATAACGTCGGTCATTGCACCTTACATTGATCACAATTGGGCAATGTGGGAAGTGCAACTCGCTTTCGACGATGTCAATAGCCTGTTCTTGTTTTATTACAATAGCTAGTTCAGGATAATTGGTCAAGGGTCAAGATAATGGAGCAACACTAGCCACACATTTGAAGGAAGTTCTCTATCGTTTTGAGCTTACTGAAGGCCACTTGCTTGCAATCAAGACTGATAACGCCTCCTCAAATCACTCGATGACTCGGGAACTACAATCCCCACTTCAGGCCTCAGGAATCGCGCCACCTGCATTGAGCAACCACATACCATGCATGGCGCATGTCATTCAGCTTGCTTTAGGTGCATTGATGAGCAGTCTCGGTGTCAAAGGCTGTACAAAGTCGGGGGAAGCACCCGAGCGTGATCAGCAATGTGGAGAGAATGAAAGCTCACATATTGGGAAGATTCAAAGACTTCGAAAAGAGAGCAACGCTAGAATCAATAGGGTGTCTGCTCTGATGCCGGGTTGGGCCAAGATAATTGAGAACGTATGTATTTCGAGATTATTTGAAAATTCCGAAACTGACCATCATATTAATGCGAATGCTAGCTGGGTTGATTATGTTGACACCAGGTTGTCGAAACAAGTCTATTGACTGTCAAAAAGCCAAAGTACGAATTGCAGTCCTTCCTATTATGGATGTGAAAATATGGTGGAATTCGACATTGGAGTTGGGTGAGCGAACCTATCGATTCAAGAATTCACCCGCGAGTCGCTGAAGCATTCAAAATACAGCTATTACCGGTCGCTCTACACAACAGAGAATGAATGGTCAATTGTCAAATACGTCATGGATGTGTTAATGATATACCGATACTGGACTCTGTGCATGTCGAAAAGACATATGGTCACACTGCATCATGTTTTGACCGTGTATAATGACATGTTCGATCATATGGATGGAGTTTTGCGAGCTTTAGCTACGAAGAAAACTCACTGTGAGGATGAATTATACTTCGCTGTGAAGATTGCGCGACAAAAGCTGTCCAAATACATTGCCGAAGTCACTCCAACAATGGGTACGCTGCTTATTTCAGAACATATTCTTGATCCTTTTTGCGAGTTGCGATCATTTAGGAAATGAGACAAGGGAATGGATATCAATCCTGAGGACAAGACTTCTTATACTACACAATACCAAGAGGCATTTTTGAAGTATGTGGAGAACGAATACTGCGCCAAACACAGACGATTGTCGGTCACTAAACATGAAAAACTACAGAGCAATCACTTCATCCATTCTGCAATGCTTTCTCAATCTGGTCAATCATCATTTGATCCATATGATTTGTCCAGTGGTGATGGAGAGTACTTAATGCCTCGCAATTTGGCCTAAACGACATCCGGACAGAGCGATCGCGCAGCGTGCTTATTGACCGCCACCAGGCTCTATTTGAATTTGCCACCTGAATCACCAAAGAACTGTGGGCAAGTCAATCCGAATCTCAATGATTACCACTTGGACCCGGTGGGGATTAGCAGTACATTTTTGATCCCGGATATCGCGGAATGGTGGCAACAGCAAGAGGAAACGCACTGACTGTACGGTGATCTCTCCAATGTGGCACGTGACATGTTCTCAATCATACCGCGTGGTGTTGGAGTGGAGGCCAGTATTTCCCTTGGAGAAGACGTTATTGGCAGGAGGCAGTCAAAAACCACAGGCAGGACGCTTCGGGATACAGTTGTAGTAAGGCAGAGTGCTCACGCTACTAATGAGATATTGGCTGGCGATCACCCAGTATTGGATTGGTAGGAAACCGATAACGACTTGGAATTGAAGAGAGAGTCAGAGGAAAGCAATTTACACAGAAAGGCCTAGGTCCATGACTTTTTGGGGATGTGGCAGGGCAGCCAAAACCTACGTACTACACAGAAGGAATCACGCGCTAAAAGCAGACAGATGACAGCCATAGGATGCATTTCAGATACCCAAGAGAGCTTCAAAGCATCCTGGTCACTCTGTCAACATAATGGTGCGGCTGCATTTACATTGACAGAACGATCACCGTTCCCACCAGCATTGTCTTTAAAGGAAATCGCTGCAGGATGAACTCAGGTATTGAATGTTCGCAGAATACAGAGAATCGACCATCATCGAGTCGAAAGCAATGACGACAGTGCACCCGAAAGCATATCCTATACTGAAAATTGGTTGAACTGGAACAGTGACTCGGATAATCCAAATGAGAGCGAAGTCGACTGTGAGGCAGACAATGAATCAGATGTAGAGCAAGGCAACAGCATCGAGGATTCGCAATGCCCTGAGCAGCGGGATGTGTCTGCCGCTCCAAATGTGCCTGGATTGATTCGGCCAACAGGGAGGTCAAAGAAAAAGACTGACAGGGGGTTGGTGACAGTCAATGCTACCGAAACAAGGAGGATTAGGGGAACCAGAACAAAGTAGGACAGAATGGGACAATATGTTTTCTAGAGGTTCTTTGTGTTGCTTGACCGAGAATTTCACTTGGAGAATTATGATGCAAGAATAGTGACCAGTTATGTATGAGTGGTAGTTGACAAACACAGGCATAGCAGGTGAAATGCATTATTCAACGTGATACATACCTTTCAATACAATGAGAGCAACCCATGCCAGAATATTACTAAGGCCACAGGATCCAGTCATAATCACCCCAAAAAGCACCCAATAAGTTTGAATAATCATTGGTACAATTACCAATGTCAGCAGATTTTGACTAGACATTACACTAAAATGAGCGTCAATGGAGCATCAACAATTTTTGGTCCTATCACTAAGATGATCGAATATTGAATTGGTCACTGACATACAAAACACACATGTTGGAAGTCTTGATAGGCAAAACAGATAGCAACTTGGTCACTGCCCAATTCTGAAAATGAGCGTCAACAGAGCGTCACCGATTTTCTGTCATATATGTCAGGCAATTACAACTCAATCTGGTCGCTGATTCACATAACCATCATATTGCCAGTCTTTAGAGGCAAACAAGTGAGCGACAAGGTCACTGCCCCATTCTGGAAATGAGCATCAAAGGAGTGTCAACGAATTTTGGTGATGTATGTAACTTAATTATGATTCAATTTGGTTGTGAATATACATAACCAACATATTGGCAGCCTTTGTAGGCAAAAGAGAAAGCGAGACGGTCACTGCCCAATTCTGAGAACGAACATCAATGGAACGTCACCGATTTTCGGTCATGTATGCAAGGTAATTACAAATCAATCTGGTCGCTTATTCACATAACCATCGTATTGCTAGCCTTTATAGACAACAAAGTAAGCAACGCGGTCACTGCCCCATTCAGAAAATGTGAGTCAACGGAGCGTCAACAAATTGCGGAGGTGTAAGTAAAGTAATTACGATTCAATTTGGTCAACAATACACATAACCAACGTATCGGCAGCTTTTATAGGCAAAAAAGAAAGCGACACGGTTACTGCTCCATTCTGAACATGGAGCATCAACAGAGCGTCAACGAATTTTGGTCATGTAAGTGACGTAATTACAATTCAATTTGGTCACGAATTCACCCAACCATTGTATCGCCAGCATTCATAAGCAAAATAGGAAGCGACACTCTCACTGCCTCATTCTGCGAATGAGCGTCAATGCAGCTTCAACGATTTTTTGTCTTCCATCTTGGTTACTACAAATGACACTTGGTGGGACGGATTCATATGCCAAGTAATGACCGCTTTTTCGGCCAAAGTAGCATAACATCTCTTTGTTACCCCATCCTGAACAGAGTGTCACCTGAACCTTAACAAGTTTTGGTATTGCATGTAGGGTAATCCAGGTATCGCGCAGATATTAGACCTCATAACAGAACTATTGACACTCTTGTAACGTAAAAACACAAAACAGACATGGAACAATACTGATTCCAAAATAATCATTATTGCAATGTGCAAAACATGCAAAAAGTCATTGTTGGATGTTGAAAATGCGATTTTGATAAGATACTATTATTATACAGCAAAAACAAGAGCATTATATGAATCTACAGATGGACCCGCTGGACAACCCGCTGACAACCCACCAAATTCAGACTGGTTGTGAGATGTCCATCGAACCTTACCTGAATCGACTGTTCATGTGTAGTGAAGACGCGCAACACCAATTTGGATACGGGTCGGTTCCAACGCGTACCCGGACCCCCAGGGCCAGTCCGGAACCGTTGCTAACACTATTCACTGCTCGCCGCGTCAGTATCCGCCCAGCTCTCATTATCAACTTCCTCATCGATTATCTCATCTCAATTCAATTGTCCACCTACCAGGAAGTCGCCTGTATTGTACTGCTGGCAGTGTGGCGGCTCAATCATCGTCCTGATATCATCGCTGCGGTACCCAGAGAACCGTTCGCTGGTGCGTGTAACCTTCCCCAAGCCGGATCCCTGCCGATTGAAGCACTCCAGTTGATTCCCAAATGCACAGGGGTTGACCCACCTCCAATTGTTCATTTGGTAGCATGTGTTGGCAAACATTTGCCCGATGTATCAGCAGAAGGCTGCCCACCACTGCCGGAAAGGCAAACACCTGCTCCTGCGGTCGGACCACATCAGCTTGAACTGAGAAAGGTGGTGAGTCGTGACTGGATCAAGGAGGTTTATATACCAAATGAGGTCCCATGCACTCTAAACCTTGATTCCTCAGACGTTGGGTATCCGTATGGGAGCATGAATGTGTTCCGAGACCAATCCCTTTATATGGTCGACATTCAATGAGAGGCGTCAATTTATAAATGATGTCGGCATTGTTGCCCTAGCAGTGGCCTTTCCCATTCTTTTCCAGCTGTCCTTTGGTGCCATTGCTGCTAGTTCAAAATGATTGTACATCCGAGCGTTGTGCATGATTATACAGTTGAATTTAGCGGAAGGAAGCCTTGAGGGAAAGTACAAAGTTGTGTAGGTTATCGGGTGTGTTTTGGAGAGTCAGGCATTGTCTTGTGCAAGTCACATGATGTCGAGATAGTTTGGGATGATGGTGGTGTGTTCAATACAGGAGCAAAAGCCAATGGAAGTGTTGGCGGAAACAAGGGATATATACACTCGAGTTTTTGCAATTTCTTGGTTCAACTTATAAGCTATGCTAATGTTGATTCACATTCTGTGTTTATTAGTTAACGAACCCAAAACAGCCCAGCCTTCATTTCCACAGCCACTAGGAACCACATCGATGAGACACCTCGAGACGTGATTCAGTACTCAGAGTGAGGAAGGTTTCCGACTTCGGCCATTGCTTTTGCATCACATACCTGCTTTAACCGCTCAGACCTTGTGCATCTCGGAGCGATTTGAGTAGTTCTCAGGTTGTCCCAACAGTGCAACCACCCAACATGGCTCCCTATAGGCCTAGCGGTGTTAAAAGCAAACGCAACTGATGTCATAGGATAGAGAATACATCATTGTTTGCTTTGCGATGCTTTCAGTGCAGCCACTGGGGAATTTCCACCAGGAAGCTGCAGATATACACAATCGATGGTTCAAGGTATTGTGCTAAGAACGAGTTTAATATTACATGAAGCGCGCCAAGAAGGCATATACACCCATCACGCGGTGCAAATAGACCTTCAGACATTGTTGTAACAGTGAATATCAATGCTGAGTTTAATCTGAGTATAATCTGATGGCAGTTGACCCCAGAATTGTTTTATTTTCATAGGATCTCGTACCTGGATAATGACACGGATTAGCTGACTCTAGCGCCGTCTACACTGTGCCTCCCTGTCTTTAGAATCCGCCCACTGTGACTCAAATAGGAGTCAACCTTCCCTGCCATGGTATATGCATGCAGAGGAGATCACTCCTTCATTCTTAACGTCAAACATCTATATGGGACTATGCCTCCCTAAAGCACTCACTCTGACACGACTCCAATTGTACAAAATGTTTCGAGTTTTGCTTACACTCAAAATCAACAAAAGCGGGGGCCTTCAAGGAATTCTCAATTTCCTGGTGCTGAGAGACACGTGTCGGTATCCGCTGGTGATAGGGAGTTATCCCAAGGAGGGAGTTCCGTCGCCTATCCAATCCAAGGTTAGAACTCCATGCCCACATCTTTGATGATAAATTCTTGGGTTGCAGATATCACTGAAGCCATTGGTTCCACCCCATCAGGTAAACAGCGAAGTTCCATAAATACTCCAACCGCCGTGGCGGGAACAAGCAGTCGTAGCCCACTAACACCTGGAGTAACCTCACAGACAGACTGAACGCATAGTGGTGTACCCAGTCCCGCATCCGGCATTGCTGGCACTCCCACTCCAATCGGCGGTAGAGAACACCTGCCTACCGTCATCCCGGATCCAGAAGCCCGTGCGATCAGTACACATCCACTGCGAACACGATCTACAGAATCAAATCAGAGAGAGACACAGTGGCATTTGCAACCTCAGGCAGAGTCTATACCTCCATCAGTGGTCTCCGGCAGTCGCAGCCTCCATGGATTCGGTTACTCAGACATGACACGTACTGTCTTTCCAACTGGCAGACACCTGGAGCTCTACATTTGCAACAGACAACTGTTTATGAGTGCAAGCGACTTGGCGATGGTGAGTTATGCACCGTGACGAATAGTGGAAGCATTGGCTGAATCCCCGCACAGGCCGATAATGGATCAGTACTGGAACACCGCCATGTGGCGAAACAACATTTGGTCAATAGCATTTGAGGCACACACAAAGGAGATCTTGAAGGAGATATGGTGAAGCAATGGCCCACGTTGTATATTACACAGTCAAACCTGTACCAGGTTCCAGCCCAAGTCGATAACATTGAATCCCATCTCATTCAATCAGCATGGGACAACATAGCAGAGCATGATAATATCCCCCGCATTGAATCCGACGCCGAGTGATTCGACTTCATTGATTCACGTCTTTCAGAAAATAAGTATCATTTTCCTGAGGCCGAGCGTGTGAAAGGTGGTGTACGCGATCCAAATCAAATGCAGAGTGAGTCGAATGCTGATAACAAATGGCCAGAGTGCACTTTACCTTGTGGCGGAAGCAATTGCGGGGGTTATTTATATCAAACTATTTCATTGGGCGAATCACCGCTGTAAGAATGCTGATGGATTTTATAATCCCCCGATCGACGGCAAGGACAGTCATTTACTCTCGCCTCTGATCATGTTTAACTAGTGTTCGCAATGGTTCTGGACTGTCACTTCGGGTCCCAGTCTGGGTTGGGACAGAACAGTTGAGAAATTGGCGGTCCAGGTTGTTGATGGACCCGAACACTCAATGTGTGCACAGTTTGATTGAAATTTCCCAACCCGTCTGAATTGGGCGCATTGTCAGTGGGTCACCCATGTGGTCCATCTGGAAATTTAAATAATGTTCTTGTTTTTGCAGTTCGATAATTGAATATTATCGAAATTAGGTATTCAACAGCCGATCATCTCTTTTTGCAAGTTTTGCAATCTGCAACATTGATTATTTTGGAATCCGTGTTTTTCCCGTTATAAATTGTATTTTTGGCTATAACGGCAGTCAACAGTTCTGTTATGAGCTGATTCATCCGGGTAAAGCCTAGATTACCCAATATGCAGGAAATAATTATTGTTGAGGCTCCGTTCACGGTCAGTTTCATGATGGGGTAACTTATGTGTCAGGCACTGTTTCAAATGAAAACGCGACCGTAACATCGTGATGAATTATTACTACATTGCGACACTTAGATTAGCCATGATGCAAGACAATCAATCATTGACACTCCATTGATACTCATTGTCAGGATGGGGCAGGAAGCATGCTGCAACTGTTTTTGCACCTAAAGGCAGTCAATAACTCATTTATGCATGTTAACAAACCAATCGCCAGTTAGATTACCCAAGATGCAAGACAAAATATCGTTGACGCTCCATTGACACTAGTTTTCGCACTGGGGCGGTGACCTTGTTGTTCATTGTGTTGCGAAGGATGGCTGCCAGTATGCCATTTAAGCACAGCAGCGACCAGGACACTTTTCAATTACTGTACTTACAAGACCCAAAATGGTTGATGCTCTGTTGATGCTCATTTTCAGGATGGGGCAAGGAGCATGATCCTGTTATTTATGAGTTAGAAGGCAGCCAATACCTCATTTATGAATGGCTGAAACCATTCGCCACTGATGTTACCCAAAATGCACAGCCAAAAATCGTTGACGCTCCGTTGAAGCTCATTTTCAGAATGGGGCAGTGACCTTGTTGTTTCCTCTTTTGCCAAAACAGGCTGCCAGTATGTTGATTATGGATAGCACTGACCACGTCGCCATTGAATTACATTACTTACAACACTAACACTCGTAGATGCTCCGTGGATGCTCAATTTCAGGATTGGGCAGTGACTATATGCTTTACACTGTTGGCAAGACAGGCTGCCATTATGTTGGTTATAGATAGCACCGACCACAGCACCATTCTATGACCCTACATACTAAACTCAAAATCATTGACGCTCCATTGACGCTCATGTTTAGGAGGTAGTTACGATATCGTTCCTACCATTTTTGCCTGTAGAGTCGGCCTATATTGTTATTATGGGAGTATGCTGTTGCACAGCTCTTGAATTTTCAAGATGCATGACCAAAAGTCGTTGACGCTCCGATGGGACTCATTTTCAGGAGATAGTAGCGATATCGTTACTAGCATTTTTGCCTATAATGGTGGCCAATATTATGATTATGGAAGTAGGCCTTTGCACAGCCCTTGAATTATCCAAGATGCAGGACCAAAAATCGTTGATGCTCTGGTGACGCTCATTTCTAGGAGGTGGTAGTGATTGCATCGCTGGCCTTTGTGCCCATAGAGGCGGCCAACACTGTGATTATGGGTTAATACTGTCGCACAGCCCAGTGATTATCCAAGATGCTAGACCAGATATCGGTGACGCTCCCTTGATGGTCATTTCTAGGATGGGGCAACAAGCATGTCGCTTGCCTTCATGCATCCAAAGCCGGCCAATAACTCCTTTTTGGATCAATGTGACTATGCAACCCTATGATTGCCAAAATGATTACACTAAAATCGTTGACGCTCCATTGACACTCTCCATAGCGACATACTAACAGTGAATGGGTGCGCAATCATTTTGCTTGAAATTCATACAGTCATTCATGACAGCCAATATCCCGTCTCATGGAATAATCATTTGCATCCAATAGCATTGAGGCCTTTAAGTTTCGGAGTCACCAGTATTCGTGTCACCAGTCCCACAAAACCCGTAGCTCCATTGTGTTTTGGCACTTTCAAGCGGTATGTTACGGCATACATATCCATCAACTAATGTTAGGCATATAAAGCCGAATTTCCTGACCTCTCTTTGTCCTGCTCGTTTTCCTCGATTTCCGTGATGTAACATAAGGAATTTCCGAATTCTGGGCCAAGTGCAGCAGGTTTGAGCGTCGAGTTATGCAGATAGCTGCATGGACCAATGCAGTACGACGGCTGCCATTCATCCGGGTTAGGACTGCGAACTGACCGCTCATCCAATGTCTCATATGACGTCACGCACTTGAATTTTTTCAGTAAATTTCGTCTCTATTTTTGGCTTTGCTTTCTTATGTAACTGTCAGAAGCAAGTCTATATCAAGTTTGCTGGCCGTTGATCAACCACAATTGGAGTCTAGAACTCTCGCAAGGCCCGTATGATCTTGGCACACCCACTGGTAAAGTATCATGTCTCACAATTTGGACACTGAAATCAAGACAACGCTGACACGTAACAAAGTAGGTACCCAATTTGCTTTCACAAGACATAGGTCTTCAAAATGAAATATTTCGCTATCAATACTTGCGGTGACGTGGCAGCCGTCACAATATGTTCGTCCATATCCGATTTCTATATTGTAATTGACTTGGGATGCGGGATGCAGTTATAAACGCTTACTGGTTGGACAGGCTTCGCTTCCTGAATCAGCGCCGAACTGGGCGTTGGCTCGGGCGAAAGAACCAGAGAGAATTTGTGTAACTGTGGTTTCTCTGAACACACCCTCATTTGACTGCTTCCTGGTCGAGAAGTCACTGCCGGCATCTGCCATTGTCCCCAGAAGATTTCAACAGTCTGCATATGCTCTCCCATTGTTGCCGGTGGAGTTGTGGCTGCAGTCGAGTCTATTCGGGGCTTGACAACCGCCAGAACCTTCGATTAGGCAGTCCCATACATCATATCTCCCTGACGGAAGTTGTTGGCTGCTTCACCTCATCCCGGTCGCGTCAATTTGTCAAGCCTCATCTGCTTTTCCGGAACACTCTCTATGCGGTGCTGTACTGTTTTGGAGATTGTGCCCATCACCCAGCCACATTCATCATCATCACTCAGCATGCCGAGCTCTGTATCTTCTTCATCATCTTCCTCGTCCAGCATATCCTGCTCATCATGGGAACTGGCAAGATTGCTCAGACTGTCCCTGATACGATTGAACATCTGTTCAAAAGTTGTTTGGAGCTTTTTGGTTGTCGCCCCCTCGCTTCCAGCGGTAGTCATATCCTTCAGCTCTTGCATCATCGCTATCTCTGGGTCTTGAACTCCCATTCATGCCACAGCAGTCTGTCTCTCCGTATAATCCTCGATCCATATCCCTCGCTGTTCATTATGTACAAAGTGCATCTCCCGGCATTTCCGCGCCGAAAGTATCTTTTCAGATTATAAGTTGCACAAAACTCCTAACCCTCGGACCCATTGTGCCTCGAAGCCCCACTTGCCTTCATTCGCTGGATGACATCGTCATGTGGAATGCATTGTCGATTTGCCATATTTGCCCGCCAGAAGTTGAGAAAGTTCTTTTGTGGAGCATTGACAATTGTATCGTGTGTTGACCTTGTTGTTTGGCGATATGTTGGATGTTGCAGGATATGGACCACATGGAGGCAACCTGTATCATTGATGTCAAAGTTCATATGTTTGATCAACTCGAACAAACCAAAATCTGGGTTTGGACCGTAATTTCATTCGGAATAGTATCGCTAACTGCACGTTATGTCTTGATACTTAGCGTCTGTTTCTTGTAAGATTCCGGCAATCTGTTGAGACAAACATCACCAGACATCCTTTCTGTCGAACAATTTCCTTTTCATATCTATCAAACATGAGATATCAGATGTTGTTCACTTCAATGTATCCCTGTACACAAACAAACGAACAACGTCGGACCAACTGACTGCAAATCGCAGTGTCGTTGGAAACACCTGCAACCTGCAGCTATACGCAGCCGGATGAAACTCGAGTAGAATGTGCAAGTTGATTGTCATACATTCCATTGTGACATGTAGAATACTGTATATTCCTCAGGACTTTCCACTTTTTGTTATCATCTTCCTCACCTTTTCCACAACACTAAGTCATGGTTCCACAAACACCGCAGCCCGGTGTGATTGAATCTGAATTGAGCTGAACGACCGGTGCTATATCGAACGTGCCCCTGGCCGATACACAGCAGCAACGCAAACACCAGTTAGTGCACCACGACGGTATAATTGCAGACAACAGAAATATGGCCCAGGACGCTCATTTGAAAATCGTACGTCAAACTGGACGCAGCAATTGTAGCAACCAGCATGCAATCCGATGTGAGTATCTCCATGTCGATGTGGACAGCGGTCAACTGAGAATGCAATTTACAGATGGGGTACAGAGAGAGCTTTGTGACTGATTCATCGCAGCCTGCAATGGGAAACCTCCATGTTTAAAGATGGAAGTTGTCCGCACAGCCCGCGAAATCGAACATCATGATGTCATCAGCACTGCCATTCTCGCTGACTAATTTTTTCATAAATGTCTCCGGTAGTGAACACAACAGGCTTAGAAGACCGTAGAGGAGGCTAGTTATGGTTGAGGTAATAGGCAAATCCTGCTTCTAGAAGCAGCAACCAATTTCTTGTATGGTTTGAACATGTCTGCTACTATGGCAAGGCCGGGAGGTCGGGTACAGCTAGAACAGTCCCACTTGCCCCTTGCCTTGAATATGGCCCAAATGGCCAGAGGGGGGTTTCTGCGCGGCGCAATTGGGGAAAGGCAACAACCAATTAAAAAACCTCGCGCTCAAGTCCGAGAAGAGAAAGAGTGAGCAGTTTAGTTTCCTGTGCATAAAATGGTGAAGGCGGCAACGGAAAGACACCCGGCAATGGTTTATAACAATCACACAGATGGCTGTCTTCCCGGCGGAAATAGTACAACGAAATATCCGCACAAACTCTGGAGGCGCACAGGCTCCGGCACACCTCCACCACAACCGGCAGCACCTCCGCCTGGAACGCCACCTCTGACTGGAACGCCTCCTGCACCACCAGGTGACACTGACGCAAATACAAGTTATGAAATAGATGGTATGCCATCCAGGTGTGTGTATATACATTCTTCGCATCCCAACACTCAATATTTCAATCATTATGCATTTGCCAAGGATTCCAAGCTTGATAAAGCTTGCTTTCGAGATATGATGAGTACACTATCTGCCGAGTGGAAATTCCACTGACATGGATTTTGAAGATGACAGCAGCCTTTTGAGCGAATCTGAAAGTGAAGACGAGAATTGATTGAAAGGCACAGGAGTTTTGAGTATTATCATTATCTACCATTAGCGGACACTTTAAAGGATATTTTAAAGGATATATTTATATGCACAGTTAAAGAACAATGTAGTGATAAATGATAATGTACATGAAGAGGATAGAATGACTGCCAAAAAACAGTTATTGATGTTCTATGCCAAAGTGAATGGTTGAATAATGCGGATACGCATGTGGCAAAATGAGCATCAACGGAGCATCAATGATTTTTCATTCTGTATGCCAGGTTATTAAAATGTGAATTAGTTGTTGTTATCTATAATCATTGTATTGGCCGCCTCTATAGGCAAAAGAAAATGCTACACTCTCCCTACCCCATCTTGACAATGAGCGTCTACAATTAGCGGACACTTTAAAGGATATTTTACAGGATATATTGATATGTACAATTAAAGAACAATGTAGTGATGAATGAAAATGTTGATGAAGAGGATAGAACGACCGCCAAAACACAGTTAGTGATGTCCTATGCCAAAGTGAATGGTTGAATAATGCGGATACGCATGTGGCAAAATGAGCATCAACGGAGCATCAATGATTTTTCATTCTGTATGCCAGGTTATTAAAATGTTAATTAGTTGTTGTTATCTATAATCATTGTATTGGCTGCCTGTATAGGCAAAAGAGAATGCTACACTCTCCCTGCCACATCTTGACAATGTGTGTCCACACAGCGACAATGATTCTTGGCCTTGAATCTTGGGTAATCTTGGTGGTAAATGATCGCAGACATCTATGAACAAGGTTTTGGCAGCCTGTATAGGCTGATAAGCAAGAGAGGGTCCCGCGACAGCATTCCGGACAATCACAACTCAATTCGGTTTCAATGATGCAAATCGGTGATGCTGAATGTTTCCGCCTATATGGCCCGTCGAAACTCCATATATAGCCATTCGCTGCTGTCTTGCGCTAGGATTAACCATCATGCAAGGTCAAAAATCATTCAAGCTCAGTTGATGCTAATTTCTATAATTGGGCAGGGAGAGTGTCACTGTATCTTTGGCCTTTAAAGGCGGCCAATACTACGCTTATGCATAACAATGAACAAATCACTTTTCAATCGCCTCACTTACATGACCACAATTTATAGACGCTCCGCTGACGTTCATTTTCAGGATGGGGCAGCGTGCATCTCACTTTCTCCTGTGCGTTGAAATATGGCCAATACCACATTTATGATTATCTGCATCCAATCGCCACCTAGATTACCCCTGATGCAAGAGCAATGAGCATTGACACACTGTTGACTATCATGTTCAGGATGCGGCAGGGAGCTTCTGTCACAGGATTTCAGTTTTAAAGGCAGCCGATTCTTTCAGAAAAAACAATGACATAGCACAGTCAATATTTCGCGAATACAATTATGATATCCAAATGCGACCATCAAGACAAACACCCAAAACACAGAAACCGCAATCAGACCTGACACGTCGAGCGAACCCCGGTAATACCCACAGGTTGATGGTCACGGGTCTGGGTTTATCCCGCCAAGGCGCAGCAGGACGGGCTTTGGATGGTTTTCGAACTGAACCGAACCGTTTGTGTGGTCTGAACCCAGTCCGCTGGCGGGTGACCTGGACCTGTTTCGAACACTATGTCTACCTGCACCACGTTGCGCCTTACTCTCCTGGAGTGGCAAATGAACAAAGGTGTTCATTTGAAAGTTTCCAATTCAAAGCTGAAAGCGGACAGACCCGATCGCTCCAACTACTTCAACTACATGAATAAAAGTAGTAGCAACGCATCCTGCTGCACTGCGACTTGTCGCGAGTTGTTAACCTCAACTTGTGTTGCCGACATGTATATATTCTTGATGAATACCTGGAACACACTACCAGAGAGCTACCAACAAAGGCTGTACAAATACTCTCTTCCTACAGTCTAGCGTCAGATCCAACAGGTGGAGAACTCAATGCCTGCCATGGCCATCACCGTGGAGCCAGCGCATGATGCCAATGCTATTGTTCTTGACCATTAGACCTCCGAAGTGGAGCTTGAGCAGCCAGATATTGGAAGAACTAACCCAAACATCCCAATAGACAAATATTGCATGGATGTGGAACGGTATTTCAGGATCAAATGGGGCAGCGGGGATTATGAAGATGAAGGTGGCAAAAGAAACGCGCACGATGCCATCCTTGCCACCAGTCCACGATGACGGGCTGCGATTGAACTCCAGAGAATTGACCAGGGAACAAGAGATGTTGACAGGCATGTGGACGATGCTGACAACGATGCAGATACAGAGGCAGATCAGGTGGAAGAACCATCGCAAGCCGATAATGGTTCAACGTAGACTGTGGAGGACCGAGGGCAGAGTACCAGACAGTGTGAAGATTGGACAGTATATTTCAGGCCTGTACAATACGATAATGGCAAAGCAAATGAAACGGCACGCTATGTATCCGAAGTGAGTACTGGATTGTAAATAGAGACATAATCTCAAAGCTGACCATTTATGGGGAGAGTGCGGCATCCGATGTACAGCAATAGCGGAGAGGTGAAATGTGGCACTATGCCGGAGAATGGCATAAACATTGCCAGGCGTTATATAAACGGCTACAGCATAACTGCAGCCCCTGCGGAGAGTGTAACACACGTGTCGTTCTGATGGCGTGTATAAGTCACCATATTCCTGGCACAAAGTCAAGGAGGTATGTATGCAACACATCATGTTCACTGTGCAACGGAAAGCACATAATTTGCCTTCAGAGGTAGGGTTAGCGGAGGGTCCGGGAATCCCGCCGGCTTTCCGGGTTTGAACCGGAAAAACCTTTCGCTTCTGTTCCAGAACTGTCCAAGAACCCGACCCGCTAATTCCTGGCAGTCCAAACCCAGACCTATTCCTGGCAACCTGTGTGTGGCGCCGTGCTTGTCTTGACCCATCAGTTCAAATCTCCGGTTTTGCATTTCGGGATGTTCTATTTATGGTCGCATTGGGTTATCCTACTGTCAATTGTAAAATGTTAACGATCGTACATCGTTGTGCAATTTTGATGGACTTTGCCGCCTTTGGGATCGAAATATGTAGATAAAGGCTCCCTGACCCATGCCGGAAATGAGCGTCAATGGAGCGTCAACGATTTTAGGTCTCGCATCTTCAGTAATCATAGCATTCATTGGTTGCAGATAGTCATAACTGAGGTATTGGCCTCCTGTATAGGCAAAAGAGGAAGCGACATGCTAACTGCCCCATCTTGAAAATGAGCGTCAATGATTTAAGGTCTCCCACCTGGGGTAATCTAAGTGGCGTATGATTGCAAACCTCTATTAAGGAGGAATTTGCAACCTCTCTAGGCAGATAAGCAAGCAACATTCCCACGACAGCCTCCCGGACAGTAACATCTGATTTCATTTACACCGATGGAAAGAAGAGTTCATGACTGTTTGAGCCCAGAAATACTGTCAGAACAATGTATCTACTCAATAACTGATGCATCGCGCTGTGATTACCCATGAGGACAGGCCGAAACTCGTTGACACTCTGTTAATGCCCATCATCCTGATGCGGCAGGGAACGTGGCTCTATCTCTTTTCCCAATCAAGGCGGCCAATACTGAGATTATGCATAGTAATGACCAGTTCGCATCGGAATTACCTGACTCACAAGACGAATCATCGTTGACGCTCTGTCGACACTCATATTCAGAATGGGGCAGGCAGAGTGTGACTCTCTCTTTTCCTGAAAAAGCCAGCCAATACCACTTTTATGAATGGCCGCAACCAATCGCCACTCAAATCACCAATGATGCAAGACCAAAAATCTTTGAGGGCACATTGACGCTCATATTCAGTATTGGGCAGGGAGCTGGTGGCTCTCTATGTTGCCTAAAGAGCCAGCCAATACCACATTCATGAATGGCCGCAACCTATTGCGACTCAGATTAGCAATGATGCAAGACCAAAAATCATTGATGCTCCATTGACCCGCATATTCAGAATGGAGCAGGGAGCATGTGGCTCTCTCTTGTGCCTGAAAAGCTAGGCAATACCACATTGATGAATGGCCGCAGCCGATCGCTGTGCAGATTGCCAATGATGCAAGACCAAGAATCGTTGACTGTCCATTGACGCTCATCTTGCCATTGGTGCATCCACACTATGTTGTAATTCAATTTGGCATAATATATCATTGATGGTGTTTTGGCAGCCTTTGTACTGTCTTCATGTGCTTTCTCCTTCTGCAATACATTCTTCTTTGATAATACATATAAATATATACTGTAAATATACTTCAAAGTGTCCGCTAGGTGTAGATAATAATACACTCAAAAATCCCGTTCCATTTGATCAATGCTCATCTTCACTGTCAAGTTCGCTCAATAGGCTGCTGTAATCTGCAAAATGGATGTCAGCTGCATTACCACGCAGCAGATAGTGTACTAACCAGTGGATGTTCCTTCATCAGTCAGCAAAGTTGGATTAAAATCTTTATCACCGTTGGGTTCATTGGCATATGCCACAAGATTGAAAAATGAGGAACTGGGAAGAGGAGTATATATTTACACATATCCGGGTGGAACACGTTGGATCTGGGATAAGTGCGCAGACTCATTGTTACCAGGTGGAACAGGTGGCGTTTCGGGTGGATGTGGCATTGGTTCTGGTGTCGGCTGTCTGAGTCGCTGTGATGGAGGTGCCCTGATGCCTTTGCGTCTCCAGAGCGTTTGGGGATTCTGTGCTGTGCAATTTTGGCAAGGAAGGCAGCAGTGCATCTGATTTTCCTGAAGCATAGCCGGGTTTCATCCCATCGCGGCCTTCACAGTTTTATGCACAGGAAACTCAACTCCCCACTTCTTCTCATCTCGGATGTCTGCCCGTGGTTTCTTGATTTCAAATTGCGTTTCCTCTAATGCGCAGCGACCAAACCCTCCTTTCGCCCCATTGGCCATATTACAGACCAGGCACATGTCAGTCTGTTCTAGCTGTACCCGACCTGCTGGCCTTGCCATAGTTGCTGACATATTGAAAACGTACAAGCACTTAGTTGGTGCATCTACATGTTAGATCCAGCTATTACCTCCACCATCTACGCTTCCGTAGCATTCTCCAGGGTGGTTAAAGCCTGTTTCGTCCACTCACGCGGATTTTTATGACTAAATTCATCCACGAAAATCCCAGAGCTGGCTACATCATGATGTTTGATTTCACAGACTGTGCGGCCAAACGCCTTGGTCGACCATGGAAGTTTCCCATTACACGTGGCAATGAACTGGTCACGCTGCTCTTCACGTACTCCAGCTGTACGTTATATCATTTGTTGATTTCCTTGTACCTCTATACAACTGCACTTACATCCGATTGCATGCTGTTTCTTATTCTTGCTCCTTCCGGTCTTGCAGACAATTTGTAACTGTGCATCCAGGGTCATATATTTGGTGGCAGCATTTGCAGCGTCGCAGTGAACAAAGTGGTGCCTGCGTTGTAGTTGGGTCTCAGGCGGTGGAGTATTTGATGAAACGGCCATCATTCTGCTCGATTCTGTTCTACTTTCACCTTTCCATGGTTCTTGTGGAGCCATGATTTGCTGCTGTGGAAGTGCAGAGATGATGATGATGAAACAAAGTGGGAAGTCATGAGGAAGACGTTAACGAAAAGAAGTGGGAAGTCCTGATGAATATATAGTTAGCTTCAACCCACAATGGCATGCGTAACAGCCAACATGCTCGTTCTACACAAGATGAATGCTGTTGCATAGAACTGCCTGTTGCACGGGTTGCCAACAGTCCTGCAATTTGCACCAAGTCGGTCCCATGTTGTGTGTTTGTGTATAGGGTTGAATCGCGGTGAACAACCACCGGAATCTGGGCTGTGTGTGATTTACACGTTCCATCTATCGACGGAACAGACAGCTGGTTATGTTTGCCTCAAGAACCGCCTGGGATACTGCCTGAAAGAGACACTAAACGTCATGTCATGATGTACGGTTAGCATTGCAATTCCCAATGCAGTGACGGTCAGAGCGCAAATTTTGCTTTGTTCCAATCGACTATGCATACCAATCTCGACATAACAGACACATCTTGCCTCTATGTGGTCATTATCGTGCACCATCCAACCACTCATCCATCAACAGAGTCAACACAAAATACAATGGTCAATGCTCCGGAAGAGAACCTTTTGCCACTACCGGCAGGAAAATACCGCAATTCGACCACGCGCTCCACTAGATGACGTCATCAAGCGAATTGAGGCCAGCGCGGCTTGGAAGCCGAACAGGTCCGAGCTCTTGGAGCGTTACACAGCTTGTGATCTATCCAGAAGCTTGTTGGATGGAAACAATGAGAAACACACTTCTTAAGCAACGAACAGAAGGAGAAATGAATCGAGGATCATGCGGAAAGACAAACCGCTGTGGTAAGACAGCGAGTTTAAGACGCAGAGACAGCAATTGAACAGGTGCAAGATGATATGAGAAATGCTGAAAAGGCGGGATGAACAACCAACAAGCCTGAAACAACATATGAAGAGATGTTGAATGCCATCTGGGATAGTCTGAGTGGTCTTGCAAGTTCCGACAATGAAGAGGATGGGGATAACGAGGATGATTATGAAGAAGATCATGCGGGGGGAAACTTAGCAAAGATGATGAACCCAGCTGGGCGATGGGCATAATCTCTGAAATGGTGAGGTATCGCATGAAGCGTTTTCGTCAGAAGCAGATGAAGCTTCACGAATTGACCCAACGAGGGATGGGAGACGCGGCCGACTACTTCAGTGAGAGTGATAAGAAGTACGGCAGAACCGAATGGACGGTTCCGGCTGTGGTTCAACCTCAAATGGCACATGATGCAGTGTCATCTGAGACAACAACATTTGGTGAGCCAATGGAGACCCTGATAGCGTGCCCGGAAAATAGCAAATGCCACAAGGGACATCTCCACCAGGGAGCAGTCATATAAGCATAGGATCGCAGAAACCGCAAACAATCAAATGTCTTTTAGACCTCCCACCCGCCCCGATGCCCAATTCGTCTCCGATTCTGAAATCCGAGCTTGTTGAACCCCTAAGCTTGAACCCCTCCATTTCGCGTTCTACCCTAATCACCATACAGAAATCAGATTCCGACGAAGACATTTTAACGGCTCCTGCTTTGACGGAGGAATGTATAAGCGAATTGGGATTTGTCACGATGTATCCATTTGAAATGTAATATCTGTACGTATTTTGCTATGTGTCAGCTTTTACTTGATTTCAGTGACCAAATTGTGAGACATGATAATTCATCTATGCATATGCAATGGTCGGATAGCACATGCCAATGTTCTCCACTTCAAATCTCATTGACCGACGACCAATGAACATGATATTGTCCTGCCCGTTCCTGGTATGTCAGATACATAATACTAAATTGGAGCCAAAACTCAATAGAGAAATATAAGTCAGTAATGTTATATGAGTCATATATTCAGCGGTCAAAGCGTGATGGGAAGCTGATTGAATGACTACCGTCATGGTTTATACAATCATGCATCCAATTGAACAACTGTCTCCACACACCTGGTGCACATCGTCGATATTTTGCAAATTGCTTATGGTAGCTCATGGAAATCGCGGAGAACACGCTGGATGAGCAAAGGTGAAGAAGTTTGGCAAAATATATCCAAAACTACTGTACGGATCCATATGCTGTTAATTGCCGGCCACCAGCGCTGCAATGTGATATGCCAACATCATTTATCACTCGGATAACCTGTCTAGTAGTTGATTCGAAATTGAGAGGTTTCGAAGGTTTTGGATTCGAATGTTTGTACATAGAAACGAGTTATCGGCTGCCAATAACGACTATATGCATTTTGACTTAAAATTGTTGACCATCCACTGACTGTTAGTATGTCATCAAGTTGAGCATCAACGGGGCGTCAATGAATTTCGGGGTCACACTATCGGCAAACAAATGGCTGCATAGTCACATCCTTCCAAGGGATTGGATTGGCGGTTTTTATACCCAAGAAGAATAGTGCCATGCTGTTTGAAGCATCCTGGAAATGAGCGTCAATGATCCGTGAACGATTTTTTGTCTTGTGAGTCTGATATTTAAACTCAAGACATGGCCGCTGTGACACATACTTGAAGTCTTCGCCGCCTTTCAGGCCAGAAATGCTGGCGTCGACATTGCTACGATCCGTTGAAACTGAGGGTCACCGGAGTGTCAATGATCTTTGTCCTTGCATCTTGGACAACGAAACAGCTGGGCAACTACATTGAGCTATAATGGAAGTGATGGCTGCCATTATGTGCACAAATGGCAGTGACGATATCGCTGCCACCTCTACAAAATGAGTGTCAACGCAGCCTCAACGATTGTTGGTCTTGCATCATGGACACCCAAAGTGCTGTGCATCGGCGTCAATTCATAATCAATCCATCGCCCACCTTTGTTGGCAAAAATGCTACTGACAATATCACTACGGCTTAAAAATGAGCATCAACGGAGCGCTAACAATTTCTAGCAATGCATCTTGGATAAGCGAAGGGCTATGCAACCGCGTCAACCCATAATCATAGTCTCAGCCATCTCTATGGGCCAAAGTCCTACGGACAATATCACTACCACCTCCTGAAAATGAGCATTAATGGAGTGTCAACAATTTCTGGTGTTGTATCATGAACGCTTAAAGCGGTGTGCATGGGCATTAACCCGTACTCATTGTATCGGCCGCCATTATTAGCCAAAATTCTACGGACGTGATCACTGCCACCTTCTAGATGTGAGTGTCAACGGAGCGTCAACGATTATCAGTCTTGCATCATAGACAATCTAAGGGTCTTGGAATTGCATTAACTCATAATCAGCTCATCAGCTGCGTTCTTTAGCAAAGTGGCTAGTTACGATATCGCAACCACTTCCTAAAATGTAGTGTCAATGGAGCGCCAACATTCTCGGCTTGCATCATGGACAGTCAAAGCGCTATACCTCGTCGTAGACCCATAATCAATGCATCGGCCGCCTTTATGGGCTAAAATTCCTGTGAATGATAACGCTGCCACCTCCCACAAATGAGCGTCCACGGAGTGTCATTGATTTTTGGTCATGCATCTAGGATGATCTAAGGGCTATGGAACAATGTCATTCCATAATCAACTTATCGGCTGCCTTTAGAGGGAAAAATGCTAGTGACAATATCGCATCCGCGTCCCAAAATTGAGCACCCACCGAGCTTCAACAATCATTCTGGGGGCTAAGTAAGCTAGATGGCAATGAACCGCTTTGAGTTGATACTGAATTGAGTCTTACGCGGTCGGTCGTTTCAATCTGTGTTTCTATACAACTCCGGTAATCTGCATGCATTGTCTGACTGATCAGATTTTTCAGCGTGTAGCTGTGGAGTCGATATTTGACAAACCACAGTCAACTTTAATGTATCGTGACTTTCAGCACTCTTTTGAGTCGGATTGACAAACATTCTGACTTCTACCGTCATCTCGGAATCGACATCTTTGAACTCCTCTTTGCTCGAGGTTGTGATCTCTTCAAAAAATAACTGTGTTTCTATTCGTGATTTGAGGGACCTTACTTGGAAAATCATCTTTGATGCTTGGTGCGCTTCAATGAATGTAGGCTGGAAGCGGCCTATTGCTTGGAATGATTCTAGTCATACCCCTTCGTGGCGATTCCATTTACGTTGCGGAATTGATGAGACTGGCAGCCCTGGTATCATATGTATTGCTTGTCATCTAGTTCTTCGCCATCCATCATGACATAGGACCGGCTCCATGGGGAAAAACTTGCTGGCAACAGCTCACATCGCAAATTTTAACAAATTCAGAGAGAAAGAGGTAACTCAATGGACAAGTTCGATGGTTGATGAAACAGCTTTGGGCATCCTGAGGAGACAAGGAAGTCGAGGAATTACATTTGTAAGTTCGCAGAGGAACATCATATTTGACATCCAGGTGGTACCATATCGACAGAAATGACAGACAAACCATTCCAAACAGGCAGTTAAGGACTTTGAAACTTCCGAATTTCACCAACACACATGGAATTGCTACCTCATGTTAGGATTTGTTTTGGCTCACATTCCATGGAACCCTATATCAAATCTAGACCTAGGACGGTCATAGAAGGCATTACGTGATGATGTAGCGCAGCCATCCGCTACGACTGTCACCAAAATTTGCCGGAGGGAATATGCATTGATGGTGGATGCAATTATGAACCTATTACTGTCATGAAATAAGGTTAGTTTCACTTTGCACGGATAGACAGCTCCGAAAGAACTAGCCATATCGTCAGTCATTCCTCATTAAATGGATCGAAATTGGGCATTGTGTGAAGATCAGCTCGCGTTTGGTGAGATTGATCACCTGTCTCTTTGCCGATTCGAAAGCTAATTACAGCTGATAAGTGAAACGCAACATACTGGAGCTGGGCTAGCCATAAATTTGGAGGGCGTGCTTCATCGTGCTGAGCTTACCGCCGGCTGTTTGCTAGGTATTACGACTGATAATGATCCCTCAAATTACTCGATGACACGCGAGCTGCAAGCCACAGTCAAGACCTCAGCAATCAAGTGGCCTGCTTTGAGGAACCGCATACCATGCATGGCGCACATCATACAGCTGGTTTTCGGTGCATTCATGACCAGTCTCGGTGTAAAAGGCCGCACCAAGTCTTGGGCAGCCCATGAGCGCGATCAGCAATTTGGAGAGAATGAAAGCATAGATATTGGAAAGAATCGAAAAATTCGACAAGAGGGCAACGCTACAATCAATAAGGTGTCGGCCATGCACCCAGGTTTAGCAAAGATTACTGAGACAGTACGTATTTCATGACATTATGAACGTCCTGTAATTGACCTTCATATAGCAGAGATTGCTTGCGGTATTGATCACGCTGACACCTGCTTGTTGAAACGAGTTTATTGACTGTCAAGAAGCCAAACTTTGTATGACAGTACTACCGATTATGGAGCTGAAGACACGATAGAGCGCGAAACTGGAGTTGCTCGAGCGTGCCTACCGGTCACGGCAATTTACACACCAGTGGCTGTAAAATCCGAAATACACTGATCACCGGCCACTTTCCACAACTCAACATGAATGGACCATTGTGAAGTATGTCATAGAAGTATTGAGGAGATTTCGATATTGGACCCTGTGGATGTTGAAGAGGCATACCGTCACATTGCATTGGGTTATCAGAGTGTATAATGACATGTTCGATCACATGGATGGCGTGATTCGAGCTTTCCCTATGAAGAAGACTCCATTGAAGGAAGATTACTTCTTCGCTATTAAGTTAGCTCGACAGAAGCTGTCTAAGTACTACACTAAAGTACCACCAACGACGGGCCTACTTCTCATTTCTGCACATATTCTCGATCCTTTTCATAAGTTGCGATCCTTTAGAATGTGGCACAAGGGAATGGATATCAATGCTGAGGACGAGACATCCTATACTACCCAACACCAAGAGGCCCTTCGGATGTATGTGGAGAATGAATACTGCGCCAATTATTGACGTGTGCAGGTTAATAAGCACCACAGCTTTGAGAGCAGCAATCTTATCCACTCTGTAATGGCTTCAGGATCCTGTCAAGCATCCTTTGATCCATATGATTTGTCCAGTTATGATGAAGAATACTGAACGCCAGACAATGTGGCTGAGACGACACCCGGAAGAAGCGATCGGGCAGGACATCCATTAAGCGACGCCAGGTTGTATCCGAATTCGCCGCATGATGCACCAAAGAAGTATGGGCAAATGAATTCAATTCTGAATGATTACCACTCCGACCGAATGGGGATTAGCAGTAAATTTTGGCTGCAAGATATAACGGACTGGTGGTGTCAACCTGAGGAAACGCACGCAAAGTACACAGATCATTACAATGTGGCGCGCAACATGATCTCTATCATACCACATGGTGTCGGAGTGGGGGCCGGTTCTTCCTTTGGCCTGGATGTTATCGACTGGAGGTAGTCAAAAACCACAGGCGACACCCTTTGGGACAAAGTCGGTGTAAGGAAGTTTGCTCAAGCCAATAACCAGATTTTGCCTGGCTCTGACCCTGAATTGAATACAACAATCACATAAAACGACTTGGAAATGAGGAATGAGGCGGAAGATAACAAAAAGCCCCGAATGGCCAAGGTTCACGACTTTTTGGAGATGTGGCAGGGCAGCCTGAACCTAAGTGCTACCCTGTTGGATTCTTGCATTCAAACCAAGCAGATGACTGCCGTGGGATACATTTTGGACATGGAAGAGATCGTCAAAGCAGCATGGTCAGTCTTTCAACACGATGGAGCTGCTGCTTATCAATTGTCAGAAAGATCTCCTTTGCCACCTCCTTTTTCTGGAAAGGACCTCCCTGGAGCACAAACTCAAATCTTGAATGCCCGCCGAATCCGAAGAATCAACCGTTATCCTGTCGACAGTCACGAGGATCGCGCACCTGAAAGCATTTCGAACACTGAAGATTGCCTTAACTGGAATGGGGACTTAGATATTCGAAATGACAGCGAAGACGACTGCGTGGCGGACGTTATATGTCATCGAGAGCATGGCAATAGCATCGAGGATCCGGAATGCCCAGAACAGCGGGATGTGAGTGGTGCGCCAACTGTATCAAGATTGATTCGGCCGACACAGAAGTCAAGGAGACAGGCTGACAAGGTGTCGATGACGGTCCATGCAATTGAAATGAGGAGGAATAAGTGAGTGCAGAAACAGTAGGACAGAATGCGACAATGTTTCACAAACTTCTTTATGTATCTTGACCGAGAGTTTTAGATAGTGATATATTATGGGCGAATTGTGGGCAGTAGCTTGTGATTATCAGTTGATACACAGATGTATAGCTGGCGCAATGAAGCTTTTGGCAAGATACCCAAATTTTAGTCATGTGAGAGCGAACAGTGCAACAATGTTACTGCGCTCGGCTTTGCCACAGTGCCAAGTTCAAATCCGTGAGAAAGACTACCGACCGGTTCAAACCATGATGAAAACGATTATCGATGACAACAGGTATTGAATTGACAATGCATTACAATGAACGTCAACAGAGAGTCAACGATTTGTGTTTTTTCTATTACGGTAATTACACAGTGATTTAGTCGCTCTAATGCGTAACCAGTGCAGTGGCAGCTTTTATTGGGCAATGAAATAGCAACACCGTCACCGCCCCATTCCAAGAATGAGCATCAATGGAACGTGAACGATGTTCAGCTTCGCATCTTGGATAATATATTTTCCGATTGGTTGCAGACATCCATTTATCAGATATTGGCAGCCTTGACTGGGAAACACTACCGCAACATGCTCCCTGACGCATCCTGAGAATCCGTGTCAACCGAGCATCAACCATTTGTGGGTTTGTAAGTCCTGTATTTACACTATGAGTCGGTCGCTCTTATTCATGACCGATGTATTGGCATCTTGTATAGGCAGAAGAGATAGCAACACGGTCACTGCCCCATTCGGAGAATGAGCGTCGAAGGAACGTCAATGATTTTTAGCTTCACACCATGGATAATTTCTGTTCCGATTGGTTGCAGACATCCATCTCTCAGACATTGGCTGCCTTTACTGGGGAAAACTACAGCAACATGCTCCCTGACATATCCTGACAATGAGCGTCAACGGAGCATCAACGATTTGTGGTTTTGTAAGTCCGGTAATCACACTGCGATTTTGTCGCTCTTAGGCATATCCAATCCATTGGCAGCTTCAATAGGCAAAGAAGACAGCAACAAACTCACCGCCCCATTGTGCGAATGTGCGTCAACAGAGTGTCAACGATTCGTGGTTTTGTAAGTACAGTTACAACAAAGTGATTTGTTCGCTCTTAGGCATAACCGATGTATTGACATCTTTTGTACGCAAAAGAGACAGCAACAGGTTCGCCGCCCATTTCTGAGAATGACCATCAAATAAGCGTCGACGATTGATGGCTTTGTAACTACGGTAATTACACTCTAATTTCGTCCCTCTTATGCATAACCGATGCATTCGCTGCATTTATATGCAAATGAGACAGCAACAGGGTCACCCCACCATTCCGAGAATTGGCATCAATGGAGCGTCAACAATTTTTAGCTTCTAATCTTGGATAATCTATGTTCCAATTTGTTGCAGATATTCATTTATCAGACATTGGTAATCTTTACTGGGAAAAAAAACAGCGACATGCTCCCAGTCGCATCCTGAAAATGAGCGTCAAAGGAGTGTCTACAGTTTTAGTAGTTGAACATTTGGTAATGAAGGCATCACACGAATCTTCGCATTAATAACGGAATTATTGACCGCCCTGATCGGCAAAGATGCCATCTATCAAAGCTATATAACTGATTCCAAAATAGTCGATATTGCAAGCTGCAAAGAATGCAACAACATATCCTTGGTTGTTTAAAACACGATTTAGATAAGATACTATTAACATACTGCAAAAAACAAGTGGCTTAATTGAATCTATGGATGGACCCACTGACAACCCACCTAATTCAGACTGGTTGAGAGTTGACCATGGAACCATACCGGAGTCGAAGGTTCGGAATTATTGACAACCTGGACCGCCAACTTCGCAGCAGTTTGGTTTGGACAGGCAAGTGGACCCATAGTGACGGTCCAGAACCATTACTAACATCGGTCTGAGTGTACAACGTTCTGTCAGAGCCGTCAGAGCCGTCTGGAACACCTGGGTGTTTCTGACGGAAACTACCGTTGTTGCTGAAGATGCAACATTACTGGATAGATGTCAGACCCTGTGAGGCAAAATGATTATTCCAGAAGAGAAACAAGTCATGAAGGAAGCTGACATGGAAAGAGAGGGCTTCATTCATTGGGCTAACGGTTCAAAAACAGAAGACGACTGGGTGGCATATGCAGTGGTATGGGAAGTAGAATGATGGGAAAAGTGATGAGTAGATATCGGCTGACAGAGCGAAGTGTTTGAGGCGGAAATGAACTGAATCTCGGAAGCAATGAAGATTGCTGAAGAAATCAGTGGGAAGGCGGACATCAGCAAAACAAAATTTGCTTCATGAAACATAATCTGCTTATTATAGCCACAAACCCCAAAGAATGACATTGAGGATTCACTGACACATGGCATTGCTCTAATGATTCCGAATGCTCCAGGAGTAGTTGCAATTATTTCCTGAACCTCTGAAACCTCACCCCAGAGGGTGGACATTAGTCATTTCGATGCGTGATTTACTCCTTCCAGGTTACGAAGTCACAAATGCAATTGCTGAACCACAGATTACTTGTATATGAGTTCTCGTGATACTGGAATGTGTCTCTGACACTAAAAACTAGGGTCCCGCACAAACACCGACTAGGCTGCAATCTCAGGGTGGCAGCACTGGAGGGCCATGTGGTGAAACAGAGGAACTGGAAGGCAGAAAGCCCATCATCAACACTCTGCCGCACCTCTGGCAGCATTCAAAAGCAATTCATGAGAAAGAGCGTAAGTAGGTGAGATGGTATGATACTACCCTGCCTTGAGGATCCACCCAATCATGTGGTTTTACAGAATCTCGGGAAGCGCAGGTGAGTGCGAAAGCCCAGAAAGATAGAGCGTGTAATTCGTTGCATGATGATAAGATTAGGTACCTCTGAATCTCCGTACGCCCACGTTGCCTGGTCAATATTGCATATATCCCTCCATCATTAAACCATCTTAATGTACTGCACGTCCTGAATCAATGGAGCCTACCAGTGAGCCAATTGGAGTTGATCTGCAAAAGAACGAAGGTGGTCAGCCTCGCAGGAGCGGGAAGAGAAGCTGGAGAAGAGCAGCAATTTGAGAGTCATCAATGGACATACCGCAGCATGCTTCCAAGGTCTTCATTTACTCGACGAGACGAATTGATTGAACATACCAGCGAGTCAATTAGAGCTGATCTGGAAAAGTTCGAAGGGGGTCAGCCCTGCAGGATGGGGAGGAGGAGAAGGAGCTGGAGCAGGAGCAGCAGTAGAGCAGCGATATGAGAGTCAATAATTGACACAGCTCGGGTTACCAGCAATGGAATTATGGGTATCTAGAAGTGGTATCGGGTGTGGGGGGAAATGGTACAACAGAAAGGCTGAGACATTGGTAAACGCGGAGATCGTGTGCGATTATGGTAAAATGGTGGTGGTATAATGTGTTATGATAAGGAAGTTTTCTTAGGTGTTGCGATGTTGGACCTTGTGGCATGATTGTATAGATAACAGTTATGTAAGTGGTGTGTAAGGTCATGGTTGGATATTTGGATGGTACATCGGAGCATGAGGAATGATTCGAGAGTGGCAGACAAAGTGTATACAAAGACAGGTTGTAGGTGTTGGAGGATTTCCTTTTCTTCTCTCTTTGATCGCTCTCTTGTATAACAAACCAAGTACGACTTTGAAATAGCTTTTGACCGTTGTCTTGATTTCCTCAATACAAATCTCGAGAGCGCCTTGTCTTGATCCCGATATCACATTGTTGTCACCAACATCACCTACCTCTTACCCCGCCCATTACACTATACCGAGTCTGTTTCAACGTACCTGATATTGAATGTACTGTCAGCACTGCTTGACCCCTTGTTTTGATCTTGCTTGGCATTACTGTGAAACCAACCGCAGTGATATCTCAATTTGCTACCTGTGTAGCCACGGCCTCTCGAAGTTAGATGTGCATGCACCCTTCGAATGGCTGTATGTACTGTACCGAATCTTGATCTGAGATTCACAGGGTATATATCCCACCGAACCATGGGTGCATTCACATTTGCGACCAATGCGTTCAGAAGTTACCACAATATTCCACATTGAATGACCACCAATGCCAGCACTGATCCCATGATTTGTATGCGAGGGTATGACAATAACTGTTTCTCCAGAAAGAATTGGTTTGATCTTGCCGGAACCCACTGTGTTTTGGCAGGACCCGAAGCATTGAATTCCTTCGAAAGTATTGCAGGTTTACTGAATGCTGAGGTAGACGACCTCATCTTGCCTGCATATTTTTGGAAACAATCAGACGTTCTCTCACCTTAGAATATTTACTAGACAGAAGCCGGCGCATATGGAGGAGGCTTGGAACTTGATGATTCAGTGTTTGGAAATAGTTCGACTAAGTATTAGAGTGCCCATGCTTGGTTCAACTGTATTCCTGGGTCACCTTGCGAGTGTGAAGGACAGAATTGTTTAGGAACACACTTGACAGAAGGACATGCACCATCAGCAGCAGGAACTTCAAAATCTCAGCCGATTCTGCTGGTTGTTATTGAACCCCTGGCCCCGACCCCCTCGGAAATTGACGCATACAATGGGCACTGGTGGATGTGCTTGATTCGTTGGGATGTCAGGATCAGAACAGCACAATCGGGTGGCTCTGACGGCCGGGGATGACTAGGCCATCACAGGCGGAATTGTCATCAGCAACCTGCTGGAGATTGACTTCGGGGAGAGGCTGACATTGCTGGAAGAAGCACAGGAGGTGCGAAGGAGAGCAGCGCAGTATCACCAACCTGCGGCCATGGTACAGGGGATTTGCAATCACCCGGCGCAGAGAATCGCATTACACAAACTGATCACGGACCTGCAGTCACAGGAGTTCCTGCCTCCGGAGTGCGATCATTCGACGTTCGTGCGACAGTTGGCGACAGTGAGCCAGGAGCTGACAATCGCCATGAGGACCCCGATGACGGGAGAAACGGACGAGGACCTACAACATGCACTGGATTCTATGATATGGGTTGTATGATAATCGCAAGAAGAGGTCGGAGGTTTCAGGACGCAGTTACCGAATGCCTTATCCTTAGCGATCCGGGTCACTCCAGCTCCCACCAGCAACTGGAGGGTTGAGCACAAACGTTTCCGGACTCCCCGGAGATTTCAGGGTCAGATTGTGCTCCGTCAAGAGGCTGGATTGCTTGACTCTGGATGGTTATACTACACAAGCCCGCCAGCTCTCACAATGAACCGTCAAAGATGCGATATTGGTTCAACTGCCTGAGGGGAGTAGCCTTAGCCCAGATCTTGCCACCCATCCGGGAGGACGGAACGATAGGGCTGGCAGACCTACCTGGTTATGTACAACTCCTGGACGGAGCTTTTGGGGACCCCGACCGAGTAGCCACCACCGAACGGCATATGTGTGAGAATCAACCAAAGGACCGTATGTTGTCTCAGTACTGTGCCGAGTTGCAAGTTATGGCTGCAGATGTAGATTGGGATCCTTCGGCGTTATGGAACGATTTACGAATCGGTTCATCCAACGAAATGAAAGGCTAATTTTGGTATAGTGATATGCCAGAAGATCATCCCTCCTTTGTGACGGTGTGTGAGAAAGAGGATAACCTGATCCGACAACCAACGGCAGCAATGGCTGCACACAATACAGGAGGAGGGACAGGATTTGCCTCTTCCAACAGACCCCCTGCCCCCCCAACGGATCCAGCGGGAGCCCCCGCTCCAAGAGTGGCTGGATATTCAGAACCCTAACCAATGGATCTCAGTGCCGGAAGAGGAAAAATATCTGGAGAAGAAAGGGCCAAGAGGTTTACGGATGCGAGATGTTTATATTCTGGTGGGTTGAATTACAGGGCAGCAGATTGTGTGGCAAAGAAGAAGGCTCCGACGTTGAAGGCGGCTGGAGCCGAAGTCAAGAAAGCAGGAATCGGGAAATTACAAGTCAATTCAAGAAGGATGGCTCTTCAGTTGACGGAAAAAGTTTGTTTTGAATGCTTTAAAATGGTTTCGAATTTCGCGATCATCAGTTACCAAGGTGGAGGTATTGGAACGATCAATGGAAGGGATTCATTTAGTTATAACCTGCACATTGACTGTGAATAACCAGAAGATACCTACACACGCACTGATCGATTGCAGAGATACAGGAACTGCATTTATGGAGCGAGATTTCGCTCGGCATCATAGAATACTACTCCAAGCACCAAAGGGGAAACGACAAGTCGAGGACATTGACGGAGGACCCCTAGTGTCAGGAGATATTACTAGTGTTAGCGACGGTTCCGGACCGTCACTTTGGGTCCGGGTCCACGTCCAAACCGAACCGTTGCCAAATTGGCGGTCCGTGTTGTCAATAAACCCAAACGGCCCACTCGGGTACTGTTCCATGGAAAAGTCCCAACTCGTCTGAATTTGGGCGGGTTGTCAGCGGGTCGCACAGCAGGTCCATCTATAGATTCATATTAGGCTCTTGAATTTGCAGTGTGTTAATAGTGTCTTATCAAAATCGTGTTTTCAGCAACCAACAATGTGCTTTTGCTTGTTGAGCAGTTTGCAATATCGAGTAATTTGGTATCTGTATTTCACATTCGATATATGCTATTTTGGCCTACTAAGGCAGTCAATAATACGGTTATGCACGGGAAGATCCGCGCGATGCCTTGATTACGCAATATGGAAGTACTAAAACTGTTGATGCTGCATCGACGCTTATTTTCAGGATGCCGCAGGGAGCATGTCGTTGATGATTTTGCCTGTACAGGCTGCCAATATCTCATAAATGGATATCAACAACCAATCGGAACATAACTTACTCCAGATGCAAAGCTAAAAATTGTTGACGCTCCATTGACGCTCATGCTAAGAATGCGGCAATGACCGTGTTGCTATCTTTTTTGGCAATAAAAGTGTCCAATACGTCCGTCATGCATAACACGACCAAGTCAGTGGTGAATTACTGTACTTACAAGACCACAAATTGCTGATGCTTCGTTGATGCTCATGCTAAGAATGGGGCAGTGACCGTGTTGCTCTCTCGTTTGCCAATAAAAGCGGCCAATACGTCCGTTATGCATAACAATGACCAAGTCACTTGTGAATTACCGTACTTGGAGACCACAAATCGTTGACGCTCCGTTGACGCTCATGCCAAGAATGGGGCAGTGAATATGTTGCTATCTCTTTTGCCAATAAAAGCAGCCAATACGTCCGTTATGCATAACAATGAACAAGTCACTTGTGAATTACTGTACTTACAAGACCACAAATTGTTGACGCTCCATTGACGCTCATGGTAAGAGTGGGGCGGTGACCGTATTGCTAGCTCTTTTGCAAATAAAAGGTGCCAGTACGTCCAGTATGCATAACAACGACCAAGTCACTGGTTAATTACCGTACTTATAAAACCACAAATCGTTGACGCTCCATTGACACTCAGTTTGATGTATTGTCCATTCAACATCTGCTGCTGTCGATAATCGTTTTCATCCTGATTTGACTTTATAGGTTGTCGTTCTGCCTGATTGACACTCGGCCCTGTGGCAAAGCCGAGTGGGGTAACTATGTTGCACTGTTCACTCTCACACCACTAAAAATGATGCATCGTGCCAAAAGATTCATTGCGCCTGCTATACATCCATTTATGAACAGATATTCACAAGCTACTTCTTACAATTCGCCCATGATATATCACTAACTGAAACTCTTGGTCAAGCTACATAAAGCTGGTGAACCATTGGTGGTCACTTCGGCGTAGTATTTGTAAAGCTTCTGTCGAGCTAACTTCACTGCGAAGAACAAGTCTCCTTTCTATTGGGTCTTCTTCTCGGTTAAAACTCCCATCACACCATCCATGTGATCGAACATGTCATTGTATTTTGTGATAAGGTGAGGCAATGTGACTGTATGACTCTTCGACATCCCAAGGGTCCAATATCGAAGTGGCCTCAATACTTCCATGACTTACTTGACAATCGTCCATTCATCACGGGATGTGAATAGCGGCCGGTATTCACTGTATTGTGAGTTGTGCAGTCACTCGCGTGTGGATTCTCCGTAAATGGGAGGCGCGCTCGAGCAACTCCAGTGTAGAGTTCCAACGTGGCTTCACATCCATAATCGGAAGTACTGAAATGCAGACTTTGGCTCTTGACAGTCAATAAACCCGTTTCGGCGACCAGGTGTTGGCATAATCAATACAACACGCATTCTCTGCTATCTGAAGGTCAGCTGCAGGACTTTCAAAATATCATGAAATATGTACTTTCTCGATTATCTTTGCTAAACCTGGTCTCATAGCCGACACCTTACTGATTCTACCATTGCCCTCTTTTTGAAGTCTCTGACTCTTCCCAACGTCTATGCTTTCATTGTCTCGAAATTGATGATCGCGCTCATGGGCTTCCCAAGACTTGGTGCGGCCTTTCACACCTAGACTGCTCATGAATGCACCTAAAGCGAGCTGTATGACGTGCGCCATGGATGGCATGTGGTTCCTCAATGCCGGCCACTCCATTCCATAGGCCTCAAGTGTTGACTGCAGCTCGCGTGTCATCAAGTAATGTGAGGAAGCATTATCAGTCTTATGACCAAGCAAACGGCTGTCGGTAAGCTCAAAACGATCCAGCACGTCGTTTAAATTTACGGCTAGCCTTCCTCCACGATGTTGGCCCTTGACCCAACATCCTTAATTAGTGTTCGAAACAGGAATACAACAGGTGATCAACCTCATCGAAAGCAAGTTGAACAACACGCAATGCCCAATTTCGATTTATATAGTAAGCAATGACCGATGCTATAGCCAATTTGTTTGTTGATGTCCATCCGTCCAAAGCTAAACTCGCTTTATTTGTAGTGGCAGTTGCTTCTGAATTGCATCCACTGTCAGTGCATATTCCCTCCGGCAAATGTTACTAACAGTCGTAGCAGACGGTAGCACTAGGTCATCGCATAATGCCACATATAACTGGCGTAGCTCAAGATTCGATATAGCGTTCCCCGGAATATGTGCTGAAACAAATCGGGACATAAGGTAGCGATTCGACGTGTCTTGGTGAAATTCGTAAGTTTGAAAGTCCTTAGCTGCCATTTTGGAACGTTTTGTCTGTCATTTCGGTCAATATGGATTAAACTGGATATCAAATCTGATTTTCCTCTGCACACTTACTATTGTGATTCCTCAACTTCCTTGCCTCTTCAAAATGGCCAAAGCGGTTTCTTCGACCTTCGAACTAGTCAATTCAGTGACCTCTGACTATGTTGATTCGTTTAACTTTGCGATGTGAGCTTTTGCCAGCAAGTTTTAGCTTGTCCCATATTCTGATGTATGGCGAAGAACTTGATGGCAAACGATACATATGATGCCGGGGCTGCCGGACTACTCAATTCCACAGTGTAAATTGAATCGCGACGAAGGCGCATGTCTAGACGCATTCCAAGCGATATGGCGCTTCGAGCCTACATTCATTGAAGCCCACCATGCATCGAGGATGATTTATAAAGTAAGGTCGCTCAAATCGCGAATAAAGACAGGTTCATTTTTGGAAGAGATGATAATCTCGAGCAATGAGGTGTTCAAAGATTTTGTATGCGACATGGCGGTTGAAATGAGGAAACTGGGTAACACGACTCCAGAAACAGCCGAAAACAACGATACTGTCAAGCATACTGTGGGATCATAAATATTGACTCTATAGCTACCAGGAATATAATCAGATCAGTAAGACATTGCATTCATATTTGTGAAGTTGAATACAGGTACGGATTGCAATGACTGACCACGTAAAACTCCATTTAGGCACAGCATAATGCAGTTTATTGCTGTGTAGCGTTCAGAGCCTGGACGCACCGTGGGTGCTCAATTGTAGGAGGCGGACGCGATATCATGACTTGCATTTTTGCCAATCAAGGCTGCTGATAGGTTCATTGTGGTTTATCTGTGTTCCATTCCGGTCAGATTATCCAAGAAGCCAGAGCAAAAATCGTTGATGCACTGTTGACGCGCATTTTGGGACAAGGTTATGATCTTGTCCTAAGCATATTTGCCTAGAAAGGCGGCTGACAGTGCGATTATGGATCATGGTAGTCACACAGCCCCATGAGTTTGAAAGATACAAGGCCTCAAATCATCGACACTCCGTTGAAGCTCATTTTTAGGGCATAGTGACGATGTCATCAAAGGAATTTTTGCCTACAAAGATGGCTGATAGTCCGATTATGTGTTAATGTCACGGCACTGCCCTCGGATTATCCAAGATGCATGGTGAAAAGTCATTGACGCTCTGTTGACGCTCATTTTTGGGACATAGTAGCGATGTGGTGGCAAGAGTTTTTGCCTAGAAAGACGGCCGATAGCGCGATTATGGATTAATGTTGCCGCACAGCCCATTCATCTCCCAAGATGCAAGGCCAAAAGTCGTTGACACTCTGTTGACGCTCATTTTTAGGACATAGTAGAAATGTTGCTGCCTCGATCTTTGTATTGAAAGGCGGCTGATAGTTCGATTATGACTTACCGTACCCACACAGCCTACTGAATGTTTCATGACGCAATGCCAAACATCGTTGACGCTCCGTTGACGATCATTTTTAGTATGTGGCAATGAGTGAGTCATTTGCTTGTTTCGCAATAACGCCGACTTATACATTGACTTTGGACCGATATGACAATGCAGCCCATTGATTGCCAAATGTGTATGACTTAAAATTGTTGACACTATGTTGATGCTCACATTAATCACATCGAAACAGCCTTTGTACACTCAATCATTGTATGCACCCAATCATATACGCATTTTTGACATCCAGTATTACGTTTGTATGTATTATTGTTTGCATCCTGGAGTTTCGTTACCTCTCAATGTCTGATCAACTGCTATCTACGCTATCTGAGTGAGAAATGCCGTGGCCTATTACATTCGCGCGCTTTCGGCCGGCAATTGACCGCATGTAGATTATTTCAGTAGTTTTTAGTAAATATCGCTCGACTTCCTCACCATTCCATATCCAGCTTCTTCTCCTCAATTTCCATGACGTACCTCCAGCAATTTCAAATATCTCAACCATGTGCGCCAGGTCTGTGCTGCGAGTTATGCAGTTGGACACTTGGATGAATTCAGCATGATGGTTGTCGTTCAAATCGATTTGTCGTGTGCACTAAATGCTCTTTCTATGACACGTATGACATCACTCACTTAAATTTCGTTAGCATATTTCGGCACTAATTTTGCTTTTGCTTTGTCGCTTAACAGTCACATGCAAAGGGAATCTGAACGTTCGGGCCGTCTTACAGTGCGATTTGGATTTCAAAACATTAACATGGTGCGTTCGACCCTTGCACATGCACAGACGAATTATCATGCCTCACAATTTGGTCACGGAAATCAAGACATGGCTGACAAGGAGCAAAATTGGTAAACACCTTGCGTTTCACCGCGATCAGACGTCATCAATTACACTTTGCATATCTATTCTTCCGCAGACGCAGGAGCTGTCACCATCTCTTCAGTGGAATCTGATACCTCTATGGTAATTAGCCGGAGGCAATATGCAGGGGTAAAAGCATACTGGTTCAACTTGCTTCGCTTTCAGTAACGTGGACGAGTCAGACTCCACAGCGGGCTCACCACATGGTAGGCTTGATCTTGACTGCGGCTTCACCGAACCTAGCCTGATATCACTGCTTCCTGTTCGAGAAGTCCCTTGCGGCCTTTGCGATATTCAGGGGACAATGTCAACACTCTCTATAGGCTCTCCAAATGTTGTGGGCGGATGTGCTGGAGAGTCATCATTCGTTCACGGCTGAACGACTGCAGGAACCCTCAATTTGAATGTGCCGTACTTCTCATCTGGTTCACGGAAGTAGTCAGATGCATCCTGAGATCCGGGTTGAGTCAGTTGGTCGAGCCTCATCTGCTTCTGCCGAAAGGTCTTCATGCGCTGCTGTACGATTTTGGTGATTGTGCCCATCACCCAGCCAGGTTCGTAATCATCGCTCAGATTGCCCTGCTCAGTGTCTTCATCATCCTCGTCTTCCCAATCCTCCACATCGTCGGAACTTGCATGATCACTTAGACTGTCTCCGATACAAACGAGCACCTCCTTAAACGTCTTTTCAGGCTCTCTGGACGTCAATCCCGCAATTTCAGCATGCGACATATCGTCCTGCTCTTGTTGAACAGCTGCCTCTGCATTTTCAACTCGCTTTCTTGCCACAGCGGTTTCTCTCTCAACATAATCCTCAATCCAGTTCGCTTTGTCTTCATTGCTCAAGAAGTGCGTTTCTCGTCGCTCTTCCGCCGCAAGCTCCTTTTTGGATCTCAAGCTGCCCCATGCCCCAAGGGCTCGGACTCTCGCTGCTTCGAACCCGCTCTTGCCTTCATTCGCTGGTTGATGTCGTTTGGTTGACCGCTTTGTGGATTTGCTGTATCTGCCTGAGGGGAGTGGCGAAAAGTTCTTGTTTGGGGCATTGACCATTCTAGTTTGCGTGGACTTTGTTATTGGGCGAGATGTTGGATATTGCAAGTTATGGACAATATGGAGGTAAGCTGCGTCTTTTATGTCAAGGTTGATACGTTCACTCATGTTGGACAAAGCAAAATCTCCCTCTTGACTGTGAAGAAATCAGGAATAGAGACGCTAACCGTACGATATGACATGATTGTTAGTGTCATTTCCATGTAATATCCCGGGGATCATTTGAGACAAACATCAGCAGACGTCCTTTCACTCGAACTGCATCCTATCAATATCCAGCAATTGAGCGATTCCGGGGGTCTTACACCTTAATTTATCCCTGATAACAAACAAACAACATCAGACCGACTCTTTGCAAATTGCGGTGCAGTGGGAAACCCCGGCCAATTGAAGCCATACTCAGTAGGATTGATCTTGAGCATAACGATCATCTTGGCTGCTACTTGTTCCATTCTGACATGAAGCAAACTATATAGTCCTCAGGGCTTCCCACTTCCTCTCGGTATCATCTTCCTCTCCTATTCCACACCAGCAAATCATGGATACACAACCATCTCCGCCAGGTGAGAGCGGATCGAATACTGGCAGATTGGCGGGCGCTACATCCAATACTGAAATTGTTGGCACACAACCAGGGCGCAGACGCAAGGTAGTTCACCGTGACGCTGCCAATGCAGCCACCAAACATATGACCCAGCATGCACATTTAAAAATCGTCCGCAACACTGGAAGCAGGAAAAATAACAAGCAGCATGCAGTGGGATGTAAGTGTATCCATATCGAGGCAATTGGCACTCAATTAACTGTATAACGTAGAGCGGGTGTCCGTAGAGAGCTACACAACGAAGTTATCGCTGCCCGTAACGGGAAACCTCAATGGTCCACAAAGGCATTTGTCCACACAGTCCGCGAAATCGAACATCATGATGTTGTCAGCTCTGGGAGTTTCGCAGATGAATTTCCTGATAAGGATCCCCGAGAGTGGACAAAACAGGCGTTGATCACTATACAGGAGGCAACAGAAGCGTATATGGTTGAGGTCACAGCCAAATTCCATTGTTAGAAGCAGCAACTAATGGCTTGTAGGTTTTCAACATGTCTGCAACTATGGCAAGGCAAGGAGGTCGGGTACAGCTGGAACAGTCTGACATGCGCCTGGCGTTGAATCTGGCCAAATTGGCCAAACAAGGCTTTTCGCGCGCTGCAATCGAGGAACAGAAATATCATCTCAAGAAACAAAGCGCCAAGGTCCGAGAAGAGAACAAGTGGGGTGTTGAGTTTCCTGGGCATAACACGGTGAAGGCTGCGATACAATGACACCCAGCAATGCTTCGTCAAACCACATGTCCGGCTGCCTTCTTTGCCAAAACAACACCGCAAAGAATCCGCGGACACGCTGGAGACGCAAAGGTACAGGAACACCTCCACCAGCCCGACGCAGAGCGCGGACACCAGAGCCGACTCCATATCAGCCGGGCACGCCACCTACCACAGCTGCACCAACAGGTAATACTTCCGGAGCTCAATCGTCTGAAATCGTCAATTTGCCTTCCGGATATACGTATTCGCATACAACTCTTCCCTGGGCGGAATTGATTGCTGATGATGAGGATACTCAGCACGATACCGATTTTGATCCAGATATGCTGACTGATGAGGGTTAGTACACTATCTGTTGCGTGGTAATGCGGCTAACATTCATTTTGAACACAAAAGCGGCAGGTTGAGCGATCCTGCAACTGGTGACGAGCAGTGACCGAAAGACACGGGATTTTAGAGATTATTATTATATATATCTAAGTATTCTCAAAGCACAACGTAGTGATCTAGAAGAAAGTAAATGAAAACGCCAGAAAGGCAGCCAAAACAATGTGAATGATGGACTTTGCCAAATTAATTGAGTGCATATTGTGGATACAGCCATGGCAAAATGAGCGTCGACGGAGCGTCAACAATTTTTGGTCATGCGTCCTGGGAAATAACACCTCAGATAGGTTGTACTTAGTCAGGAAGGTTCTTTTGCCGGCCTTTATAGGCAATACAGATTGCAATACCCTCCTTGCCCCATCATGAAAATGAGCGTCAACGAAGCATCAATGATTGTTGGTCATGCATCTTGGGAAATCACACCTCTGATAGGTTGTAGTAAGTCATAAAGTAATTTTTGCCTGCCTCTATAGGCAAAACGGATTCCAATACCCTCCCTGCCCCATCATGAAAATGAGCGTCAACGGAGCGTCAATGATTTTTGGTCATGCGACCTGGGAGATCACACCATCGATAGGTTGTACTCAGTCATTAAGGTATTTTTGCGGGCCTTTATTGGCAAAACAGATAGCAATACCCTCCATGCCCCACCATGATAATGAGCGTCAACAGAGCGTCAACGATTTTTGGTCATGCATCTTGGGCAATCACACCTCCAATAGGTTGTAGTAAGTCATAATGTACTTTTTGCCTGCCTTTATAGGCAAACCAGATTGCAATACCCTCGCTGCCCCATCATGATAATGAGCGTCAATGGAGACTCAACGATTTTTGGTCATGTGTCCTGGGAAATCACACCTCCCATAGGTTGTAGCCAGTCATAAAGGAATTATTGGCGTCCTTTCTAGGCGAAACAGAGTGCAATACCCTCCCTGCCGCATCATGAAAATGAGCGTCAACAGAGCGGCAACAATTGTTGGTCAGGTATCATGGGTAATCTGCGGGCCGACTGGTTGCACATTGTCATAAACTGATTATTGGCTGCCTTTATAGGCAAAAATGAAAGTGAAACGCTGCCTGCCCCATCTTCAAAATGCACGTCAACAGAGTGTCAAGAATTGTTGGCCTTCCATCATGGTTAATCACAGCGGGATGTGGTGGTTATTGTCTATATACATCGTTTTGACTGTTATTATACGCTAAAAGAATCAAGAATACTCAGTGCTAGCTCTGTAAATGAAATAAGTTGTCACTGTCCTGGAGGATGTGGCTAGAATATACTGTACATATCTGCCTATAAGGGCTGCCATATCCTTCTTTATGGATGCTTGTGATCAAGCACCACTCATATTACCGAAGATGCAAGACCAAACATCGTTGACGCTCTGTTGACACTCATTTTCAGGCTGTGGTTGGGCGCGTGTGCATGCTTGTTTTGCACATCAAGGCAGCTAATACGATGAGAATGAAGGGTGCAGTACCAATGTCAATATTTTACGATTTACAGTAGCATATCTGAATGCGACCATGAATGTGAAACCCGAAACGCAGAACCGGAGATTGGAACTGACGGGCCTAGCAAAAGCCAGCCAAACCCGCGGGTTGACGGGTACGGATGCGGGTTTGGCCCCCCAAAAGTCAGTGGGTCAGGTTATTGGCAGGGTCTGGAACCGATCCGATCTGTTTTTGCGGTGCAAACCCGGACCGCTGGCGTGTTACCCGGACCATTTGGTAACACTAGATATTATGCATATTGGCAAAGTAGGAATGAAATTCCAACATCATACGCAACAGTTACCAACGTTGGTTATGGAGTTGGTACATTATCATATCGTCCTACTAATCCCTTGGCTCCGATTACATGATGTTGCCGTACGGTTTGAATCCAATCCTGTTACTTTCGGGTCCCAAAATTGCACGACACATTGCCATGATGCACCCATTACGGTACAAGGAGTTACGGAGGAGTCTCCGGAACCAGCCCATCTCCAAGAAAAGGGAATATTGGAACCACAGATCTATCCACATGAACCATTCTGAGGGAATATTGATATGTGTAATGTAGCTTTGTTTCTCCGGATAGTTCAGACGTAAAAGCTTTAGGTTTTTAAAGCATCCCTTTGTGAGATTAATAAAAGCATTGCGGTAAAGGATCTTAAGTAAAGACCCCTGAAGGAGATTGTTCTGTAACAGTATCAAGAGTTTCTACCTCTATTCAACAATGGTTTAGCTGACGGCCTTCCACCACATCGACCAGGCATTGATCATCAGCTACGCCTAAAGGAAGCTGAGACACCCACCTGGGGACCACTTTATTCAATGTCCTGGGCTGAGTTGGTCACCCTTAAGGAATGGCTGGAAGAAAATAAGTCAAAAGGATTAATTTGTCAGTCATCATCACCTTTCGCTCCACCAGTTGTCATTGGAATGGAACCAGATGGAGGATTATGGTTTTGCTTTGATTATCGAGATATCAATAGTAAAACAATTCAAAACCGAGATCCCCTTCCCTCAATATGAGACACTCTGAATGTGTTATGAAGAGCTACGTTATATACGAAGCTCAATGACCACGGAGCTTCTAACCTGTTACGGGTAAATGAAGGGGATAAACAAAAGTTTGTGTTCCAAACAAGATATGAATAGTGTTAGCAACGGGTCGGGGTAACATGCCAACAGTCCGGCTTTGCATCGGAAAAACCGTTCGGTAGGTTGCATAATCTTTTAAACACCTGGCCTGCTGCATCCCGGCGGTCCAAAACCGGCCCCATACCCGTCCACCCGCGTGTTTCGATGGGTTTTGCTACACCGAATGGGTCCAATCTCTGGTGTTGCATTTCAGGTTGTTATATTGATGGTGACTTTCAGATATCATATGGTTAATTGTAAAATATTAGCGAAGGTCCGTCGATGTTTTTTTTGGATGAACTGGCCGCATTGGTAATCAAAATATGTAGACAAACGCTGCTTGCTCCATCCTGGAAATGAGCGTCAATGGAGCGTCAACGATTTTAGGTCTTGCATTCTGTGCAATCAGAGCGGGCATCGGTTGCAGCTAGTCATCACTGAGGTATTGGACTCCTTTGTCGCCAAAAGCAGAGATGACACACTCCCTGCCCCATGGTGGAAATGAGCGTCAAGTAAGCGTCAACAATTCAGGGTGTCGTATATTGGGTAGTATATGTGGCGCATGATTGCAAACCTCAATTACAGTGGAATTGGCAGCGTCTTTAGGCAGATAAGCAAGCGACATTACGGCGACAGCCTCCCGGACAGTAACAACTATTTTCAATTTCAATGATGGAAGGAAAAGTTGATGACCATTTTTGGCTAGAAAAACTGTCAGAACATCGTATATACACAATGACGGATGCATCGCACTGTGATTACCAATGATGAAAGGGCAAAAATCGTTGATGCTTCGTTGTCGCCCATTTCAGTGAAGTGGCACAGAGCGTGTCACAATCATGTTTCCCTATAAATGCGTCGAATACTTCGATTATATATAGGAACGATGATATCACTTTTGACTTACCCGACTTACAAGCCCAAAAATTGTTGACCCTCTGTTGATGGTGATTGTCAGAATGGGGCAGGGCGCGTGAGGCTCGCTATTATGCATATAACGCCAGCCAATACCGGATCTCTGAATGGTCTCAGCAGATCGCCAAGCAGACTACCAATGATGCAAGGCCAAAAATTGTTAATGCTCCGCTGACGCTAATTTTGCCATGGGCGTATCCAGAATATGTTATCATTTATTGTGGTGTAATGTATCATTGATGGTGTTTAGGCAGCCTTTGTACCGTCTTCATATACTTTCTCCTTCATCAAGACATTGTTCTTTAATAATACATATAACTATATTCTTTAATATATACTTTACAGTGTCGGCTAATAGTATATAATATTACACTCAAAAATCTCATTTCGTTCGATCAATGCTCATCTTCACTGTCAGGTCCGCTCAATTGGCTGCTGTCGTCTGCACAATCGATGTCAGCTGCATTCCCACACAGCAGATAGTGTACTAACCAGTGGATGTTTCTTCATCAGTCAGCAGATCTGGATTAAAATCAGTATCACGCTTGCGATACTTGGCATATGCACCAAGATAGAAGAATTGAGCACTGGGAAGTGGTGTATGTATGTACACATATCCGGGTGGCACACCTTCAATTTCAGATAGATGAGCTGCCTCATTGTCACCGGGTGGAATGAGTGGTATTTCAGGTGGATGTGTGGTCGGTTTTGGTGTGGGCTGTCTGAGTCGCACTAGGGGAGATGCACCTGTGCGTTTGCGTCTCCAGCACGTCCGTGGATTCTATACTGTGCCATTTTGGCAAGGACGGCAGCGATCCATCTGATTCTCCCGAAGCATAGCCGCCCGTCTTTCCATCGCAGCCGTCACAATTTTATACCCAGGAAACTCAACTCCCCGCTTCTTCACTTATCAGACATCGGCCTGAGGTTTCTTGATGAGGAATTGTGTTTCCTCTATTGAGTTGCGCGAAAACCCACCTTTGGCCATTTTAGCCATATTCAAAGCCAGGCACATGTCAGACTGTTCTAGCCGTACCCGACCTCCTTGCCTTGCCATAGTTGCAGACATGTTGAAAACCTACAAGAAATTAGTTGCTGCATCTACATATTTGATTCGGCAATTACCTCAACCATATAGTTTCCCATAGCATCCTCTAACGTGGTTGAAGCCTGGTTGTTCCACTCTTGGGGATCAATATCGGTAAATGCATGCAGGAAAATTCTGTAGCTGTCAACATCACGATGTTCGATTTCGTGGACCATGCGGACAACTGCCATTGTCGACCATGGAGGTCCCCTATTCAGGGGGGCAATGAATTGGTCATGTAGCTCTCTACGTACTTGTGCTGTATGTTATATGATTGATAGCCTGCCCTGTACCTCGATATGGAGACACTTACATCCGATCACATGCCGCTTCTTATTCTTGCCGCTTCCTGTTTTTATGACAATTTTCAACTGTGCGTCCAGAGTCGTCTTTTCGGTAGCTGCATTTGCAGCGTCGCAGTGATCTAATTAGTATCTACTTTGTAGTTGGGTCTCAACAGGTGGCGTATCGGAAGAAGCGCCCCTCATTCTTCTCGATTCAGTTCCACCCTCACCATGCTGAGGTGTTTGTTGAGCCATGATTAGCTGTGGTGGATGTGAAGAGATAATGATGACGAAACAAAGTGGGAAGTCCTGACGAAGATAACAAACAGAAGTGGGAAGTCCTAAGGAATATGTAGTTAGCTTTAAGTCAAAATGGCATGCATAACAACCAACTTGCTCATTCTACACAAGATGAATCCTGTTGCACATAGCTGCCGGTTTCACGGGTTGCCTACCATCCTGCATTTTGCACCCCGTCGGTCTGATGATGTGTATTTGTGTATAAGAATAAATCACGTTGAAAGACTGTAAAAAGATCGTGTTGGTGTGATTGAACTGCTAAATTCTTCATCGGAAAAGACGTCAGCTGATGTTTGTCTCAAGAAATCCCGGAGATCTTACATGATACAGATGTTGAACATCATGTCATGATGTACGGTTAGAATTTCTATTCCCAATGTAGTGACTGCTAAAACACATATTGTGCTTTGATCATGGCGATTAAGAGTACCAACCTCGACCTAAAAAACCCAGCTTGCCTGCATGTGGTCCGTATCTTGCAACATCCAACATCTTGTCCATCAACAAAGTCAACAAATTATACAATGGTCAATGTTCTGGAAAAGAAGCATTCGCCACTACCGGCAGGCAAATACGGCAAATCAACCAAGCGCTCCACATGAAGACGTTATGAAGTGGATCAGAGCACATGCGGCCTGCAAGCCGAACGGGTCCGAGCCCTTGGTGCATTGAGGAATCCGCGATCCAAAAACAGGTTTGGGGCGGGGACACGACAAGAAACGCACTTCTTGAGCAACGAAGAGAAGGAGGAATAGATTGAGGATCATGTGGAAAGAGAGACCGCTGTGGCAAGAAAGCGAGTTGAAGACGCAGAGAGAGCAATTGCACAGGAGCAGGATGATATGAGAAATGCTGAAAAGGCGGGATCGACAACCACCAAGCCTGAAACAACATTTCAGGAGATGTTGAACCCGATTGGAGATAGTCACTGCCATCTTGCAAGTTTCGACCATAGGGAAGAAGGGGAAGACGAGGATGATGATGAAGATAATCATGCGGGGGGCTATCTCAGCGATGATGATGAACCCGGGAGGGTGATGGGCACATTCTGTGAGATGGTACAGTATTGCGTGGAGCGTTTTCCGCAGAAGTAGAGGAAGGTTGACAAATTGACACCACCAGGTTGCGGAGAGACGGCCGACTACTTATGTGAGAGGGATAAGCAGTACGGGACGACTGAATGGAAGGTTCTGTCTGGCATTCAACCTCAAATGGCAGATGATGCAGCATCATCTGTGCAGGGGACATTTGGTGAGCCTGGGGAGACTCTTGATAGCATCCCGGGAAAATTGTAAATACCACAAGTGACTTCTCGACTAGGGAGTGGTCATATGAGGCTAGGTTTGTGGAGACCACAGACGCAAGAACGCATTTCGTACTTCCCGCCCGTCACAATGCCCCATTGGTCACAGGTCCAGAAATCGACGCATGATGAACCCGTAATCTCCAACCCCTGCATATCGCGTCCCAAGCTACTGACCATATACAAATGGTATTCCGACGAAGACATGGTGACGGCTCCTGCCTCGCCAGAGCAATGAATTGGCAAATTGGCATTAGTGACCATGAATCAATTTGGAATGCAATGCCTGTACCAAATTCGCTACGTGTCGGCTGTTACTTGAGCTCAGTGACTAGTGTTAGCAACGGATCCAAATTCCCCGGTCGGTTCCGGGTTCGGTTCCACCCGAAACCGGACCGTTGCGACGGGTCTTAACACACGAAAAACCCGGACCGTAGGAAATGGGGCGGTTTTACCACCAAAAACCCGGCATTTCAGGTCCACAATTTTCACTCTAATTAAGTATTTGAGTTCTGATCGTATCATGACATGATCAGTACGTAAATTGTCCAGTTTTAGCCCCTCTTTCACCTCCCGCATTCAGATTTGCGATTGGACCAACAATGGTGGAGGCGCTATCGAAAACCCGCGAAATTCGCTTAAAAATCGCCTTTGTTTCACAGCCACTCAACGAATATCAGTCCAATCGAAAATATGACTGTGGGAGGTGAAACAGGGGATAAAACTGCACAATTTACGTATTGATCATGTCACGATACGATCAGAACTCCTATACTTAATTGGAGTCAAAGCTGTAGGAACCGTATATTTGGAACCGCGGTTCGGTTCCAACCCGGCCAAATACCCGCGGTTCTATGTCCGGGCCGGGTAACAACCCGCCAAGACACAAGCGGTTCGGGTTTTTGGCCGGTTCTGGAACCGAACCGAACCGAACCACAGGTCAAAACCCGGACCGCTGGCGGGTTACCAGGACCCGTTGCTTACACTATCAGTGACCAAATTGTGAGACATGCTAATTCGTCTATGCATGTGCAAGGGTCGGATAGGCCATGCCAATGTTCTAGCCATCATATCTCATTGAATAACGACCAATGACCGTGATATCGTCCTACCCGTTACTCTGAAGTGAGACAATTAACACACAATTACAGACGAAACTCACCAACAAGATATAAGTCAGCGATGTCATACGAGTCGTAGATGCAGCGGTCCAAGGGCAATACAAAGCTGGATGAATGACGACAGTCATGCTGCATAGAATCATGGATCCAACTGCATACCTCGCTGCCCAGACCTGGTGCACATGGTCGAGATTGAGAAAATTGCTTATGGTAGGTCATGGAAATCGCGGAGGATGAGCTGGATGAGGAACGGTGAGGAAGTCGGGCTGAATATATCAAGAACTAGATTACGGATTTGTATAGAGTTAATTTCCGGCCGAAAGCGCCGGAACGTGACAGGCCAACGTCATTTATCACTCAGATAATGTGTCTGGTGGTGGATCAGAATTTGGCAGGCTTGTTAGCATTTCGATGCAAAATTTTATTCATGAACACGATTTATTGCCGGCCAATGACGACTATATACGTTTTTACATACAATTGATGAGCATCCACTGACTGTTAGTATGCCATTGAGTTGAGCGTCAACGGAGGGTCAATGATTCCTTTTCTTACGTTGTTGTTACATAAACGGCTGCATAGTCACATCCTTCCAAAGTCATTATGTTGGCGGTGTTTATAGGCAAATTGGATAGTGACACACTCTTTGACCAATCCTGGAAATGAGTGTCAATGATGCATCAACGATTTTTGGTCTTTTGAGTCTGATAATCAAACAGAAGACATGGTCACTTTGACACATAATCAAAGTACTGGCCGCCTTGAAGGCCAAAAATGCTGGTGTTGACATCGGTACCATGTCTTAAAAATGAACTTCCACGGAGCATCAACGATTGTTGTTCTTGCATCTTGAATAATCAAACAGCTGTGCAACGAGACGAAACTATAATCGAAGTTTCGGCCGGCCGTATAGGAAACAACGGTTTTGACAATATCGCTACCACCTCCCAAAAATGACCATCAACAGAGCGTGAACGATTTCGATCTTGCATCATGGACAATTAAAGCACTGTGCATTGACACGAACCCATAATCTGTGTATCGCCTGCCTTTACGGGCAAAAATGCTGGTGACAATAGCACTACCACCTCCGAAAAATGAGCGTCAACGGAGTGTCAACAATTTTTGCTCTTGAATCTCGGACAATCTAAGCGCTACTGAAAGGCGTTATCCCGTAAGCAATTTATCCACTGCATTGATGAGCAAAAATGCTAGTGACGTTGTCGCTACCGCCTCCTAAAAATGAGCGTCAACAGAGTGTCAACAATTTCTGGTCTTGCATCATAGCCACTCAAAGTGCTGTGCATCGCCGTTGACCCATAATGAATGCATTGCATTGTTACAGAATTGAGTCTTACGCGGTCAGTCTTTTCAATGTGTCCTTGTATACAATTTCACGAATATGCATGCAATGTCTCACAGATCTGATTTTTTCGCTTGAAGAGGTCGAGTCAATATATCAGAACCCGCAGTCTGCATTACTATATCATTAACTTCGTCAGTCTTTCAGGTCACATTACCCAGATTTCCAATTCTTACCGCCATGTCTGATTCAATATCTTTAAACACCTCATTGCTCAAGGTTATAATCTCTTCCAAAAATGAACATGTCGTTATTTGTGTTTTGAGCGACCTTACTTTCCATATTGTCTTCGATACTTGGTTAGCTTCAATGAATGTAGGCTCGAAGTGGCCTATTGGTTGCAATAATTCTAGACATGCGCCTTCGTGGCGATTCTATCTACACTGAGGCATTGAGGAGACAGGCTGCCCTGGCATCATATGTATCATTTGTCATCAAGTTCTTCTCCATCCATCAGAACATGGGACCTGCTCAATGGAGAAACATTTGCTGGCAAAAGCTCACATCGCAAACTTAAATGAATCAACAGAGTCAGAGATAGCAGAATTCACTAGTTTGATGGTTGATGAAGCAGCTTTGGCCATCCTGAAGAGGCAAGGAAGTCGAGGAATCATAATAGTACGTTCACAGAGGAAGATCATATTTGACATCCAGGTTGATCCATAATGACTGTGATGACAAATGAAATGTTCCAAATAGGCAGCTATGGACTGGGAAACCTGCAAATTTTACCAAGACACGGGGAATCGCTACCTCATGTTAATCTTTGTTTCGACTCATATTCCATGGTACGCTATATCCAATCTAGAGCTGCGACGGTCATATAGGGCATTACCCAATGACCTCGTGCTGCCGTCCACTATGACTCTCAGCAACATCTACTGGTGGGATCATGCACTGACCATGGATCCAAATAAGAAGCAATTGGCATCACATGATAAAGTTAGTTTATCTTTAGACAGATGAACATCCCCGAACTAACGAGCCAGAGCATTGGTCATTCGTCTGTATATGGATTGAAATTGGGCATTGCGTGAAGTTCAACTCCCTTTCGATGATGTTGATTGCCTGTTATTTTCCAATTTCGAAAGCTAATTAAGTATTCCAGGTCAACGGCCAACATACTCGAGCTAGGCTAGCGGTCCATTTCAAGGACGTGCGTGATTATTTTGAGCTTACCGACCGCCATTTGCTAGGTATTACAACTCATAATGCTTCCTCAAATTACTCGATGACACACAAGCTGCAATCAACACTCGAGGCCTCTGCTATCCAGTGGGTTGCTTTGAGGGAGCACATATCATGCATGGCACATGTCATACAGCTGGCTTTAAGTGAATTCATGAATAGGCTTGGTGTACAAGGCCGCACCGAGTCTCGGGAAGCCCATGAGCGCAATCAGCAATTTGTAGAGAATCAGAGCATAGACATTGGGAACAGTCAATGACTTCGAAAAGAGGGCAATGCTGGAATCAATAAGGTGTCGGCCATGAAACCAGGTTTAGCAAAGATAATTGGGAAAGTGCATATTTCATGATATTTTGGAAGTCCTGAAATTGACCTTCATATAGCAGAGAATGCTTGCAGTATTGATTACGCTGACACCTGGTTGTCCAAACGAGTTCATTGACTATCAAAAAGCCAATGTTCAAATCGTTGTACTACCGATTATCGATGTGATGACACATTGGAACTCAACACTGGAGTTGCTCGAGCACGCCTACTGTTCAAGGGAATTCACACTTGAGTGGCTCCCATATCCACAATTCCACGATGACCAGCCTCTTTTCACATCTCAAGACGAGTGGACCATTGTGAATTGTGTCATGGAGGTATTGCGACCATTTCGATATTGGACTCTCTGGAGGTCAAAGAGGCATACAGTCACATTGCATCAAGTTGTCACAGTGTACAACAACATGTTCAATCGCATGGAAGGCGTGATGCGAGCTTTGGCTAAGAAAAACACTCCATTGAAGGAAGACTTGTGCTTCGCTGTGAGGTTTGCTCGACATAAGCTGTCCAAATACTACCCCAAAGTGACTCCAACCATGGGCATGCTGCTCATTTCTGCACATATCCTCGAACCTATTCGGAAGTTAAAATCGTTCAAACAGTGGGACAAGGGAATCCATACTGATCCTGAGGACAAGACATCCTGTACTACCCGATACCATAATGCCTTTCGGAAGCACGTGGAGAATCAATACAACGCGAAACATCGAAGTGTGTTGGACAATAAGCACGACAGCTTACAGAGCAGCAATTTCGTCCCCTCTTCAACGGCTTCAGGATCCCGTCGATCATCCTTTGATCCATATGATTTGTCAACCGTTGATGCAGAATACTTGACGCCTAACAATGTGGCTGTGACGACACCTGGAGTAAGCTATCACGCTGCACGTCGATTAACCGCCGCCAGGCCCCATATATATTCGCCGCCTGATTCACAAACACACTGGGTGCAAATTATTCGAAATCTCAATGTGTACAACTCTGACCCAATGGAGACTAGCAGTACAATTTGGTTTCTGAACATAACTGACTGATGGCATCAACAGGAAGAAACGCTCTCAATGTACGCCGATCTATCCAGAGTGGCCCGCAACATATACTCAATCATACCACATGCTGTCGGAGTGGAGGCCAGATTATCCCTTGGCCGAGATGTTATACCCCAGAGGCCGTCAATAACCACATGCGGTAGACTTCGGCAACAAGTTGTTGTCAGGCAATTTGCTCGAGCTTACAACGGGATATTGGGGGCCGCTGACCCACACTTGGTTACAACCAACACGGAAAACGACTCGGAAATTACAAAACAGGCGGAAGAAAGGAACTGGAACAGCATAGCCATAGTTCACGACTTTTTGGAGATGTGGCAGGGGAGCGAAAATCCTGTTGTGACCCAGAAGGAATGTCGCGCTGAAAATGACTGCATGCCCGCCATGGGATACATTTCGGACACGGAAGAGATCGTGAAAGCATCGTGGTCAGTCTTTCAACATACTGGTGCAGCTGCATTCAAATTGTCTGAAAGATCTCCTTTGCCACCACCCTTGTTTGCAAGGGACCTCCAGGGATTATGAACTCAAGTATCAAGGTCAACCGAATCCGAAAGATTAACCGTCTTCCAGTCAAAAGTGATGAGGATAGCACACCTGAATGGATTCCTGACACTGAAGATTGGCATATCTGTAATAAGTACTTAGGTAATCCAAATGAGAGCGAAGACGATGGCGCGGCGGACGTTCAATCTGATATAGAGCATGACAATAGCATCAAGGATTGCAAATGCCCAGAGCAGCGTGATGTGATCCCCGCGCCAAATAGCATTTCAAACACTGATCATTGGCTTCTCTGGAATGGGGACTTTGATAATCCAAATGACAGCAAAGACGATTGGGTTGCAGATGACGAATCTGATATAGAGCAAGACGATAGCATCGAGGATCCAGAATACCCAGAGCAGCGTGATGTGAGCCCCGCGCCAAATTTTACCAGATTGATTCTGCCTACACAGAAGTAAAAGAGACATGGAGTACTGGTGTTGATGACCTTCAATGCAATCGAAACAAGGAGGAATGAAGGAGTGAACAAAGAGTAGGACAGAATCCGTCAATGTTTATCCATCTTCTTTATCTATCTTGACCGAGAGTTTAAGTTAAAAATATATAATGGGCGAATCGTTTGTGGTAGCTTGTGAATACTGGTTGATACACAGATGTAATGCAGGCGCAATGAACCCTTTGACAAGATACATAAATTTTACTCCTGTGAGAGCGAACAGTGCAAGAATGTTACTGCGCTCGGCTTTGCCACAGGTCCAATTCTCAATCTGTGAGCAAGACTACCAAGAAGTTCAAAACATGATGAAAACTATTATGGATGGCAGCAGATGTTCAAAAGACAATACATTGAAATGTGCATCAATGGAGCATCAACAATTTGTGGTTTTGTCAGTACGGCAATTTCACAGTCATTAGGTGGCTGTTATGCATAATGGATGTATTGGCTGCTTGTATAGACAAAAGTGACAGCAACACAGTCACCGCCCCATTCAGAGAATGAGCGTCAACAGAGCGTCAACACCTTGTGGGTTCTGTGAGTACGGTAATTACACAGTGATTTGGTCGCTGTAATGCATAAACGAAGAATTGCCAGCTGTATAGGCAAAAGAGACGGCAACACGGTCACCGGCCTATTTTGAGAACGACTGTCATCGGAGCATCAACGATGAGTGGTTTCGTATGTACGGTGGCCACACAGTGATTCGGTCGCGGATATGCGCAACCGATGTATTGCCAGCATTTATAGGGAAAACAGACTCCAATACGTTCACTGTCCCATTCTGAGAATGAGCGTCAATGGAGCGTCAACGATTTGTGGTTGTTTAAGTATGATACTTACACAGAGGCTTGGTCGCTGTTATGCATAACCGACATATTGGCAGCTATTCTGGGCAAAAAAGACAGCAACACAGTAACCAGCCCTTTCTGACAATGAGCATCAACACAGCGTCAAAGATTTTTAGCTTTGCATTTTGGATAATTTATGTTCCGATTGGTTGCAGACATCCATATATCAGATATTGGCTGCCTTCACTGGGAAAAACAACAGCGACATGCTCGGTGCCGCATCCTGAGAATGACCGTCAACCGAACATCACCAATTATTAGCTTCGCATCTTGGGTAATTTATTTTCCGATTGGTTACAGACATCCCTTCATCAAATATTGGGAGCCTTCATTGGCACTGCCAACAACAACATGCTCCCTGCCGCATCCTGAAAATGATCGTCAACGGAGCTTCAACAGTTTGAGTTGTTGGATAGTTGTTAATCAAGGCATCACGCGCATCTTCGCGTTCATAACGGAAATATTGACAGCCCTTATAGGCAACATTACAATATATCGAAGGTAAAACACCGATTTCAAATTACTCGATATTGCAAGCTGCAAAGCATGCCAAAACATATCATTGGTTGTTGAACACACGATTTTGATAAGATACTATCAACATACTCCAAAAACAAGAGCCTTAATTCAATCGATGGATGGACCTGCTGGGCAACCCGCTGACAACCCGCCCAGTTCAGACGGGTTGGGAGTTTACCATCGAACCATGCCTGAGTTGATGGTTTGCTTTCTTTGACAACACGGACCCGCAATGTGGCAATGGTTCGGTTTGAACCCAGACCCGGACCCAAAGTGACGGTCCGCAACCATTGGTAACACTAGATAAGGATTATTCGAACCCACAGTCATGCACCTTGGTATGAAGAATGCCCCCGCAAATTTTCAAGGCTATATCAATACTGCTATCCCGGCGCCATTGAATGGTTTTGCATCAGCATACATGAATGATACATTGATATACAGTGATTCGGACGAAGAACATGTGGAGCATGCGAAGTGGATTATGTAACATCTTCTGGAAGGAGGTTTATACTTGAAGCAGGACAACTGGGGGTTTCACAACGAAACCGTACGGTACCTGGGTTAGATTATATCACCAACAGTGATATCGAAGTACTAGGATAAAGTTAAGACTGTGAGGAATTGGCGTTGAGAAATGAGGACAAAGAATGCGACACTGAAAAACCTCTTTGAAGTACAACAGTTCCTTGCGTTTTGCAATTATTATCGACAATTTATTCCCAAATATTCTGGGTAAGCAAACCCACTGACAAGGCTAACCAAGAAGGATGAACCAATTGTATGGGAAGTGGAACAACAGTTAGCTTTCCAGACAATGGTGACCGCCTGTACAACAGCCCCAGTACTTTGACATTTTGCTCATAATAGAAAGGTGATTCTTCAAACAGATTCCTCTGATTATGTATCTGCTGGAGTTTTATCCCAGTACAAAGATGAGCGGGTGCTACATCCGGTAGCTTATTTCTCGAAGAACACTCACCAGCCGAATGCACCTATGATATACATGATAACGAGCTGAAGGCAATTATCAAGGCACTTGAGCAATGGAGAGCACAATTTGAAGTGGCCGTGTATCCCCTGGAATAAATAACATATCATATAAACATTCAATACTTTGTGAGAAGGAAGCATTTAAATCAGAGAGATGCAAGATTGTCCGAGTTCTTAACAAGATTCAATTATGACATAGTCGATAAATCAGGCTAATCGAATGGGACAGCTGATGCTTTGACGAGTAGGCCAGGAGACCTCCCTGAGGTGGGGGATGATAGATTAAACAATATGGAACAGGAGGATGTAAAGCCGCAGAACCTGCCAAAACATTTGCGTTCGTTGCTGGATAGCCCGCCCGCCCAGGGCATTCCCTCTATTTCTAAACTTATAACAGATCCATATGAGACTGACCCGATACCAGGGAAAATACCGGAAGCAATTCTGACGAAAAATGGGTTACAGGAGATCACTATTTCTGAGTGCGTAGAGAATGGGGGACAAATATGATATAGAGGGACTTTATGATGATTACCAGATAGTGTTGAGTTACGCCTACGCAATATACAGGAACATCACGATGCAGCGTTAGCAGGACATCCGGGATGGGCAAAGACATTTGACCTGCTTGATCGAAGATATACATGGAAGGAAATGCATAAAGATGTGAATGGGTAAGTTCGGATTTGCCATGATTGTCAGTGGTCCCGAAGTTCAAGATATTGAACTTTTGGGGTCCTTCGACCTTTACCTGCACCGGATAGACCCCGGGAAGATATCGCGATGGATTCTGTAGTGGGATCACTGCAGTGTGAATGGTTTCACGGAATATCGGTAGTGGTGGATCGACTTTCAAAGATACAGCATTTCATCCCTTACCATATGGCGATTGATGCTTTGGGTTTAGCGGAGTTCTTTCTGCGAGAAGTGCTACGCGTTCATGTACTTCCACTCACCATTGTTTCACAACGAGGCTCGCAGTTTGTGTCAACTATATAGCAACAGGTGTGTAGTCGGTTAGGGATTAATCGAAGAATGATGACAGCTTTTTTCCCACAGACTGATATACAGACGGAACAAATGAATACGAGTATGGAACCATACCTCGAAGTATTTGGTAAGCATCAGCGAGACAACTGGGTGATGTGGGTTCCGTTGGCCGAGTTTGCTGCAAATAATAGGACATCTGACAATACTAAGTGGACCCCATTCTATGCAGCACACCGCATAGATCCTCGAATGTCATTCACAGAGGAACCAACAAAGGATCAGGATCAACGATGAGTCAGTGCTGACAATGTTCAGGCGACAATACAACACGTCCATGAACACCTCCGAGTCGGGATGAGAAGAAGCCAAGCGGTGCAGGCAGAGGGAGCAAATCGTGCATCAGTTCCAGCTCCGAATATTCAGGAGGGTTCTCAGGTATGGCTGCACGCCCGACATATCCAAACTATGGGACCCACACGCACAATTGACTGGAAAGAGTTGGGACCCTTCATTTTTGTTCGTCGAATATCTCCGTACGCGTATGAACCTGAGCTGCCTGCGTTGATACGAATTCATTCAGTACAACTCGTCTCACTTCTTGATCGTTTGGTGAATGACCCCTTGGAAGGACAACCGGTTAATCTGCCACCGCCGGGACACGTTGATGGCGAAGAGGAATATCAGGTTTCAAGTCTGGAGGATAGTCGGATATATCGCAACCAGTTACAGTATGCAATACGTTTTACTGCATATGATACTTTGGTATGGGAACCCGTGAAGTTTGTGGGTGGCTTACAAGCAGTAGGGAAGTGTCATCAAGTATATCCTGGGAAGCCAGGACCGTTATGAGATGTTCTTGGACGTCCCCAGACCCAGGAGAGAGATACTGTCACGGCACGGGTTGCGAGTGATGGGATGGAGGGTATCTAGGAATGGTATCGGGCGTGTGGAAGGAATTTGTACAGCGGAAAGGCACAGACGTCCGTAGACGCACAGATGGTGTTTGAATATAGTAAGATGGTGGCAGTATGATTTGTTATCATAAGCAAGTGGTCTGAGCTGTTGCGATGTTGGATGTTGTGGCCTGGTTGTATCGATAAGAGTTATGTTGGAGGTGTGTAATGTCATGGTTGGATAGTCGGATGGTACATGGGAGCATGACAAATGATTCGAGGGTGGCAGACAAAGTGTATATGAAAAGAGGTTGTTGGAGGTGGAGAAGTTACTTTTCTACTCTCTTTACTTGTTCTCTTGTATAACAAATCAAGCATGACTTTGAAACATCTGTTGACTCTTGTGTTGATTTCCTCAATACAAACTTCGAGAGCACCTTGTCTTGATTTCAATCGCACATATTTGTCACCACTATCCCTTACGTACGTTCCCGCCTGTTACAACAATGGACGTTCCCCAATGTCCTTGCAACGTCTTGATGCACTCGACGAGACGAATCTACTGAGCATAGCAGCGAGTCAATCGGTGTTGATCTGCAAAAGATCCAAAGGGGTCTGCCCTGGAGACTGCAGGAGCAGTAGAGCAGCTGATTGAGAGCTAATAATCCATGAATCCCAGCGTTCTTACACCATCGTGATGTAATCCCGGAGCCGAATGCACTGAGCCTAGCACCGAGTCAATCAGAGTTGATCTGAAAAGGTTCGAATAGGGTCTGCCCTGGAGAGTGCAGAGGCAGTAGACCAGCGAATCGAGAGCTAATAATGAATGGATCCCAGCGTCCTTACACCGTCTTGATGTACTCGACGAGCCGAATCGACTGAGCCTACCAGTGAGTCAATCGGAGTTCATCTGCAAAAGATCGAATGGGGTCAGCAATCCAGGAGGAGGAGGCGGAGGAGGTTGAGGGGTAGAGCAGCGAATTGAGAGTCAATGATGGACGTACTCCAGCATCCTTGCAAGGTCATAGTGTACTCGATGAGCCGAATTGACTGAGCCTACCGGCGAGTCAATTGGAGTTGATCTGGAAAAGTTCCAACGAGGTCAGCTCCGCAGGTGGAGTAGAAGATCAAATAGAGTACCAATAATGCAGATACTCCAGTACCCTTGCACCGTCTTGATGTACCCGACGAGGCGAATTGATTGAGCCTACCTGTGAATCAATCATGGTTGATTTGCACAATGTTGAACTTGACAACTGTCAGCAGTAGAGAAGAAGGTTGCGAAAAGGCTTCCTGTAGGGAATTAGTAAATTGTAATGTCCTCGGTGATGGTAGTGATAGCAACAGGTCCAAATCCCAGGGTCGGTTCCGGGTCCGGTCCCAACCCCGGAACCAAACCGTTGCAATGGGTTCCCACACAAAACCCTCTCCTCAAAAGTCAACATTTCTTGGTCCAAATAAGTATTTCAGTTCTGATCGTATCACAACAGGATCAATACGTACATTGTGCAATGTTAGTCGCTTTTTCACCTCCCGCTTTCTGATTTGCGATCTGACAAGTATTCGTTGAGTCGCGATCGATAACCCCCCAAACTCGCTGAAATTCAGCCACTATTTCACCACCATTCAACGAATATCAGTAGGATTGCAAATTTGAATGCATCAGGTGAAACAGCGGCTAAAGCTGAACAATTTACATATTGACCATGTCACGATATGATCAAAACCGAAATACTTAATTGGATCGAAACTTGAAGGAACTGTAGAATGGAACCGCGGTCCGGTTCGAACCCGTGCTGGAACCCTGAGAGTACCCCTGTTTTCCGGTTAACAACCCGTACTGGACCATCCAGTCAGGTTCCAAACCCGGACCGCAGCTGGGTAACCCGGAACCGTTGCTAACCATATGTGATGGCGATGACGGGAATATAGGAAGTACAAAGCGATGTCAGGCTTCAGCGGTCGAAATGGTTGTCAGGGTGATTGGGATGATGATGGTCTTGGTGATGGTGATCACACTGCAAATACCGTTCAAGCAAAGAAAATCAGGTTGCTGTCACGGTTCAGATTACGATTGATGGGATAGAGGGTAAAAAGGAATGTCAATTGGTGTGTGTAAGGAATTGGTACGATGGAAAGGCGGAGACGTTGGTAGACGTGGACATTGTGTGAGAATGTCATGAGATGGTGGCGGTATAATTTGTTATGATAAGGAAGTGGTCTGAGGTGTTGTGACGTCAGGCAATGTGGCGTGGTTGTATCGATATGGAGGTGTGCTGGTGGTGTGTAAAATCGCGGCAGGTTATTCGGATGGTACATCAGAGTATGAGGAATGATTCGAGGGTGGCGGACAAAGTATATATTAAAATGGGTTCTTGGTATTGGTGGATTTCATTTTCTTCTCTCTTCACTCGTTCTGTTGTATAGCAAACCAAGCACTACTTTGAACCAGCTGTGATGCTTTTCTTGCCCAAATTTCCACAATGCAAACTTCAGGCCTTTGTCCTGATTTCAATATTACATCCCAGTTACTGATATGACCTACGCCCTACACCGTCCGTTACACTAGAACAAGTCCCTTCACCACATACCTGATAATGAAGGTACTGTCAATATTGATTGACTCTCTGTCTTGATCATGCCTGTTGTTACCTTGAAGTCACCAACAGTTATATCTCGATTTGCTACGTGTGTAGATACGGCCTTGCGAATTCAGTTGTGCTTCCATCCTTTGAACGGCTGCAAGTACTGAAATACTCCTTGCTCTGAGACTTGCTAGGTATATGTTGGACCCAACCACCAGTGGTTTCACCTTTGTGACGATTGGGTTGATGAATCACAAAGACCTACAGGATTGGATATCCACCAATTGCGACTGTCATCGCCATATTCTGATGCCCGAGTACGACAGGAATTGTACATCATGAACAAATTTGTTTGATCTCGCCGGAATCTCTTGTTCCTTGTCTGAACCTGAACCTTTACACTTCTTTGAAACCATTGAAGGATTATTGAATACTGAGGTTGACGACCTCACTTTACCTGCTTATTGTCAGGAACAGTCAGACATTCCCTCCACTTGGAATGTTTACTGGACAGAAGCCGCCGCGTACGGAGGAGGCTTGGCACTGGATGTTCTTTTGTTTGTCAACAGTTGGACTGAGTATTGGGGAGCCCACCGTGGGTTTAAGTGTGATCCTGACCTACCTTGCGAGTGTGAAGGACAAAGCAGTTTACGAACACACTCGATGGAAGGATATCAACCAGCAGCGCCAGCAACGGCGAATCCTCTTGCAATTCCGTTAATTGTTATTGAACCTCCGACCCAGACCCCTGCGGAAATTGATGCATAGAATTGGCACTGGTAGACGTGCTTGAATTGTTGCGATGTCAGGATCGGAACTGCATGATTGGGTGGCTCTGGTTTCCACAGAGGACTTGGCCATCATAGGGGGAATCGTCAACAGGAACCTGCTGGGGATCGACTCTGGGGAGAGATAGACATTTATCCAACCAACACAGGAGGTGCTATGGAGAGTAGCGCAGTATGCTGACCCTGCGGCCATGGAACAGGGGATGTGCGATCGCGCAGCACAGATAATCACGTTACAGACACAGATCACTGACCTGCAGTCACAGTGAATCCTGCATCCAGTGTGTAATAACTCAACTTTCGATCAGCGGTAGCAGACATTGAGGCAGGAGCTGGGAGACCCCAGGAGGACCCCAAGAACGGTAGGAAGAGATGAGCACTGACGACCAGAGCTGAATGCTATGATTCGGGACGCCAGACAATCAGGAGAAGATGTCCAAGCTTTGAGGACGCAGTTAGGGCATGGCCTGTCCACAGCGGCCCAGGTGATCCCAACTTCCCCACAGCAACCAGAGCTTCGAGGACAGCAGTTTCCCGACTCCCGGGACTTCTCAGAGTCCGATTGAACTCACTTGGGTTGTTGGATTGCTCAGCACCTGATGGTCATACGACACAAGCCCACCAGCTTTCCTGACGAAAAGTCGAAGATGCTCTACGCTTTCAAACGCCAGACGCGAGCAGCCTTGGGCTAGAGCCTGCCACATGTCCGGGAGGACAGAAGTATAGGACTGGAAGACCCACCAGCCTTTATACAACTCCTGGAAGCAGCTTTTGGGGATCCCAACCGAGTAGCCACCGCAGAATAGACAATACAGGAGATCAAACAAACCCATGGCGAGTTCTCTCAGTACTATGCTGTGTGTCATCTCATTGCCGGGTATCTGAAATAGAAGCCCTCAGCCCTACGAAACTCTTTGCGAATGGGACTGTACGAGGAAATGAAATACTCCATGATGTCTAGCAATCTGCTGGAGGAACTTCCTGGTTGTGTGACGGTGTGCCAGACACAGGATAATCAGATCCGACAACGACTTGCGCAAAAATAGGCAGTGAACAACTGTGTAAGGACCAGTTTTACCTTGTTCCACAGACCTCCGGCCGCTTCGAAGGATCCCGAGGGAGCACCCACCAGGACAGTTGTTGGATCTCCTGGACTTGCATCTATGGAGCTCAGCGCGGGCAGGAGGAGAATTTCTACAGAAGACAGGGCATAAAGGTTTACAGATGGAAGGTGATTATATGGTGGTGGATTGAACCACAGTGCGGCGGATTGCATGGCAAGGAGAAAAACTCACATGGTGAAGGTGGCTGGAGCAGAAGTTAAGCGACTTGGAACCAGGACAAGTTTCAAGACATCAGGAAACAAACGAGTCAATTCAAGAAGGATGGCTCTTCAGTTGACGGAAAAGGTTTTGTGTAAAATATTTTGAAATGTTTTGGAATTTCGCGATTATCCGTTAGCAGGGTTGAGGTATCGGAAGGATCAATGGAAGGGAAACATATAGATAAAACATGCACATTGACAGTGAATGACCAAGAAATACCTACACATGTGCTGATTGATCGCGGAGCTACAGGCATTGCATTTTTGGATGAAGATTTAGCTTGCCATCATGAAATACCACTCCAAGAGTTAGACGAGAAAGGACAAGTCGAGGTTATTGATGAAAGACCCATAGAGTCAGGAGATATTACGCATCTTCCCAAAGTGTGATTGATGATTCAGGATCATAAGATCAGCAAAATGTAATTTAGTCACTGGGAGCCTCCAGGAGTGTCTGAAAGGATGTGGAGTGTAAACATAGATGCATTGTGTTCAGCAGAGTGTCAGATCGTAGGAGGGTATTCTGGCCGGCTTTCGGAGTAACTGTGATTTCTAATGACTGGTACAGGAGTACCATGGGAGTCATTGGGATGAGTTGGAGAACACCTGGGAGCGCCAGCGACTAGCCTGGAAGCACCTCGAATAGCAGTAAAGCAGTCTAGGAGAAACGACATCGTTGGGAACATGGCAGGTGCGCCTGGATATCATAACTACTACTCATCGTTCAACGATTTTTGAAACTCATGCATTCAGTTTCTATTCTCATCTATGTATCTATAGAGCTACATATCTACACACAGTATCTCTCGACTGGCAACAGGCGGTGCTTGAGGGCATTGCGAAGTGCGCCTGGAAAGGACAATTGAGTGAGCTCGGAGATACCCTCCGAGGCCATGATCAAGTGAGTTTTGAGATGAGCCTGGAGGCAGTAATCGAGCGTATTTGGACATACACTCCGAGGCTGTGACAGAGCGAGCTCAGAGGTGCACTTCGAGGCGGTAATCGTCCGTATTTGGAGATACACTTGCAGGCCGTAATCGAGCGAGTTTGGAGATGCACTTGGAGACCAAGAATGCGCGAACTTGGAGGCCATAATGGAGGGAATTTCGAGATGCACTTCGACGCCGTGATCATGGAAGATTGGCCGCCATGATGGAGCGACTTCGAACTTACACTAGGAGGCTTTGATCGAGCGAGCTTTGAGATGCACTGAGAGGCCGTGATTGTGCGAACTTGGAAGACGTAATCGTGCGAGTTTGGTGATACACTTGGAGGCTGAGATTGAGCTAGTTTGGACATCCACTGTGAGGCAATGATCACACTTGATTGGACTAGGACTTGGAGGTGGTCGATGGACGGAGCGCTAGGCGCTGGGACTCTATTCATCAGTGAGTGAACTCGCAAACCATGGGAATGTGACAATGTGACTTTCACTTAGAGCTTTCATGGAGAGGTGGCTGATGGCGGTCGATCGTGTAGGGCGGTACGCCGGAAGCTGAATCTGCATTCCGAGGTCAACTCCCAAACATCAGAATGAAGGGAATACAAACAATCTCGGGTGGATGCTTTACTCTGTGTATGCTGTACTCGTTGTATACTGTACTCGGTGCATGCTGTACTCAGTGACAACTCATGATCATGGCATGGAGTGATAGTGAGGGATGACTTAACTTTGTATTCTATGATGATGGTTGAGTTGTGGATGAGAAAGGGAGAGATGGGGGTTGCAGATGCGAAGGATGTGGAGGATACAAGTGGATATGACTAACCAAGGGTACGACATGCCTGATTGGGTTGGGAAGACCTCAGATCGGTGTAATTACACCCCGCGTCGGGACTCGTTCCGGCCTTATCGGGGATGGTAAATTCAGTCGCACATGAAATTCTCCAAAGTCCCAGTTCCTCAGGATGATTTCCCCAATCTTGTTTCATGTTCTCTGTTTCTCATCCTCAACTCTACCATCACCTAAGAACACGAAGTTAAGTCATCACTTTCTATCCATCCATGCCATGATCAGGTGTTAACACCGGGTACAGCATACACCGAGTACAGCATACACCAAGTACAGCATACACCCACCACAGCATACACCGAGCACAGCGTACACTGAGTACTGCATACACCACATACTTGCATCATCCCAAGATCGACTGACTCCTGCTCCCTGCCAGTCTCTCATCGCTCGGCAGATTGTGATGTACTCAATTCTTTACATTCCCACAATTACAAGTTAACCAACGAATGGAGTCTCCGCACCCGTTGCGCCTCGCTCCCTAACTACCGCCTCGAGATTGACTGGCCCCAAGGACTACTCCAATCTCGCTCGATCGTGGCCTCCACGTGCATCTTCACACCCGCTTGATCACAGCCTCCAAGTGTATGTCCATACTCGCTCGATTATAGCCTTGGAATGCATCTTTAAGTTCACTCGATCACAGTGTGGTGAAACGGTGGAGCTAGAAGGTAGAGAGCCCATTGTCAGCACTCCACCGCACCTCGGATGGTATCCAAGGGGAGAATTGGTCCGAAAGAGCAGTTCTAGCTCGAGGAGAGTCGGAAGAGGGTATAAGGATATGAAGGTATACAGGGCCATGATGAACCTCACAAATTGCATGGATCAATGAATGGTGTGCAAGACTGCCTGGATGTACGAAAGCTCGGCAACAGTGCATAAAACCAAGAGGTGGGAAAGATAGACTGTGTGTTTCGTATAATGAGATGATGTCTATCTGCCCCGGAGTCTCCCAAATATCTACCCCCTGTCGCTGAGTTCATTTCCTGTATCCCTGTATCCCTATATGTATGTATGTAGAGAGACTTATATAATACATGCCATATTATAATGTAGCGAACCTTGGGACTGTAACAAAGACCAATATGATCGATGAAATGCCTTGTGGTTATGGAACCCTAATAGTCACTGGTGTGAGAATATGGCACCAAGTCTCCCGCAAAGCTTGTGCAGAGGTCTCAGCTGCTCTCGAAGTCTTCCCCAGACCTGGGCAGAGGTCCCAGCAGCTCCAAAATTTGACTATCCTAATAGTCAAATCTCGTAGCTTCCTGAATGCACCTCCGTCACTGCAGGTTCTTTCAGGAGCATGTGAAAATGCTCTTGCAGAGTCTGAGAGCACTTTGCAAATCTCCAGGGCGGGCTGGGAGCATCTGGAAGTACTTGGAAGCACTGGGGAGGGCTAGCGGAGTGTCTGGGAGGTTTGAGTATGGCTTCCGGACCGAATTACATTTTGCTGATGAAGGAACAGTTTGATATGTTTGTTACAAAGTTAGGACATTATCCTATTGCCCATGGAATTCTTTGGCTTAGATTGCATGATGTTGCAGTATGGTTTGAATCTAATGCCGTTACTTTTGCGTCCCAATATTTCACGACACATTGCCATGATGCACCTGTTACCGTACAAGGAGTCACAGAGGAACCTCCGGAACCAGTTTATCCCCAAGAAAATGGCATATTTGAATCGCAGATACATCAACAATGACCATTGCCAGGCAATATTGTTATGTTTAATGGATCTTTGTTTTTTCAGACAGTTCAGAAGGGGAATCTTAAGGTTTCTAAAGCATCTCTTTATGATATTAATAAAGCCATTCAGGCAAATGAACTTAAGGAAAGACTACTGGAGGAGATTGTTCCGGAACAGTACCATGAATTTCTACCTCCATTCAATAAGGTTTTAGATAACCTTCTCTCACCACATCGACCAGGCATTGATCTTCAGGTACGCCTGAAGCAAGGTGAGATGCCAACATAGGGACCTCTTTACTCGATGTCCAGGGCTGAGTTGGTAACCCTCAAGGAATGGCACGAAGGAAATAAGTCAAAAGGATTTATTCATCTGTCGTCATCACATTCTTCCGCACCAGGCCATCTTACCCTAAAACCAGATTGACAGTGACAATTTTCCATCGATTATCGAGATATAATTAGTACAACCATTGAGAATCGGTATCCCGTCCCCATAGTTAGTGTTAGCAACGGTTACGTTTTCGGACCGTTTCTAATATAGCTGTTCCAAGGAAACCCGGAGTGAGCCGGTTCGGTCCGGGTTTGTGCCAAACGGTTCCCTCAATTAAGTCCATGAATTTTCATTACATACTTTAGTGTTTGGTACATGGAATATGCAGCGTTGGACGGCGCATCTTTTGGTGGTCTCCGATCTTTGATATCTTAAATGTTGAGCTGATTGGAAGTACGGATATCACTATGCCAAGGACTATGATGTAACTTGCCTCTTTTGTAGTTAGCACCATTAGTCATCGATCGACCTTATGTCGATGCGACATGTCTCGTCACACGAAACGATGAACACACCTTCGCATACGCCTGGGAACACTCGACTACTCGAGCACACGCCACCGTACAACAGGTTATGAGCACTTGCGTTTAAATAGGGAACCGACGATCAATTAATTCCATTTTCGTTTGTCGAGTGGAAGTCAACATCCTCACGGAGAAGCGTCTCCACAATCTAAGCAATTACCCCCAACCCCGCCATATTTCTGACGGCGGCTGCTGGACGTCACCCGCTCAGTCCCAGAGACTACGATAACTGACGATTGCGATACAAGATGAGTTCGACTACGATCAACATCACCAAGTTCAATGGCACGAACTATGCACAATGGGCAACCAAGATGGCACTACTTCTCGAGCCGAAGCAAGTGTATGGTATCATCAAAGGATACGACGACAAGCCGGAAGAGCCAACAGCAATCACGACCGCTACAGAGAAGGATTCTTTCAAAGACTGGATGAATCGCTGTGGTGTTGCCAGATCGACCATCCTACTCGGCATGGAACCGAGGATACAAGCGGAATACTCAGTCGTCGACGATGCGAAGACGCTTTGGGAGAAGCTAGCATCAGCTTACAAGACAAAGCTAAAGCTCAACATCTTCGAGATTAGGGAAGACCTTTGGAGCATCAAGCTACAGGGCTGCGGAGATATCGACAATTACGCATCGCCGATCGATCGGAATGTCAAGGATCACAATCTCTGCGCAGGACCGACAACACCATCGACCACCGACACTGATGCCGATACGGACAGTGCAAAGACAATCGCCAAGATGAGTAACCAGGAACACATCTTCTACCTCCTTTGCGGAATCCCAAGGAATGACGAGTGGAAAGTCATCCTGTAGCTCATGATGGACAAAAACGCCAAAATGACCGCCACCCCCGATGAGATCGTCACCAAGCTCGTCGAAAAGGAAGCTGCAATCAAGAGAGAGAAAGGGCTCGCTCCAGAAGCTCTGATCTTTGCAAAGAAAGGTGGTGGTAATGGCGGTAAAGCTGGTAAAGGTGGCAGAAGTCCAAAGAGGGATAAGAGAGATAATAAGGACGAGAGGAAAGAGAAGGATTTCCGGAAGTGCTTTCATTGCCACCGGCGAGGGCATACCACCGGGAACTACTTGAGCAAGCCACGCGGCGATCCTCGTAAGACTGCCGACACTGCTGCAAGAGCATCGACAGGGACTACTTCGAGTCTCACCACTTCGATCGAGAACTATTGGATGGTGGCCAGCTCAAGTGCTTCATCCAGTGATTGGTTCATCGATTGCGGATGCACGACTCGCATCTCAGGCCATCGATCAATGTTCATCACCTACCCCGAATATCCTCCGAATACGAAGAAGGTGAAGGGATATAATGGGGACACATCGTTTGCATCCGGATAAGGGAGTGTTAGGTTGATATGCCAGCTACCAGATGGAAAGACGGAAACGATCACACTCCAAGAATTGCTGCATTTGCCGGGGTCGTTCAATCTCATCTCACAGTCTCAGATCATGGATAAGGATGTCGAACCGGTGAATCACTACGGTCTCAACCTCTACAATCGCCATGGCAAGTTGATTGCCACTGCACCTCAGGTCAATGGGCTATTTGTTCTGGATCGCATTCTGGATCGAGCTCCGGGATCGACCGAATACACCGATATCGACAATGACAGCTGCCTGCTGGCACTTAAGACGACTGGGCATACATCTCGGCAGGATGCAGAGAAGTGGATGTTATGGCACCGCCGCCTGGCACACATCGGTCTCAAGGCTTTGGAGATCTTGCCGAAGGTCGTTGCCGACGCTCCAAAGATGACCAGGAAGTGCGATTGCGAGAGCTGCATCAAGTCCGAATCAGCTCGCAAGCCTTTTACTCCGAATACAACCTCCCGCGCCACTGAGCCTCTGCAGCTCGTGCACTCCGACATATGCGGTCCCCTGGAAACAGCCATCGGAGGTGGTCGATATATGCTACTCTTCATCGACGACGCCACGAGGCATACAGATGAATATATACTGAAGTACAAGTTGGAAGCCCTTGAGAAATTCAAAGAATGGAAGGCTCTTAGAGAAAAGGAGTCGGGCAAGCAAGTGAAGCGATTTCGGACAGATGGAGGCGGTGAGTATACCTCCAAGAAATTCGCAGAATACCTAACATCAGACGGCATAATGAAGGAAATGACTACGCCCTACTCACCTCAGTTCAATGGAGTCGTCGAAAGGGCGAACCGCACGATCATGGAGCGCGTACGATGCATGCTGGACGATGCTGGACTTTCGAAGAAGTACTGGGCATTTGCAGTCTCAGTGGCGGTCTATCTCAAGAACCGCACTCCGACACGCTCAGTGGTTGGTAAGACTCAGTACCAGACCTGGCATGGATCCGGAAACAAGCCATCGATGAAGCATCTCCTGTGTGTTCGGATGTTTGGCTTTCGTCCACGTTCCGAAAGAGAAACGAAAGAAGCTGGATTACAGAGCCACTCCCGGCATATTCTTTGGGTACAGCATATCGACTAAGCAGTACTTCGTATACGATCCATTGGCCAGGACGCTTCACTGCTCCCGACATGTGGTATTCAGAGAACCAAAGCGGTACACAGCACCGAATGCTGCAGACGAAGCGATCTTGAACGAGCACTTCTACAGAGACGTCATCGAGGATCCCAATCCCACCGAGCAGCAGCCAACCAGAGATGAAAGTTCCGAACGTCAAACGGAGGAGCCATTGGACGACGATTCACCTCCGGAGCCTCCGAAGCCACAGACAAAGAAATGACGAGAATTGGCTGGCCTTGAGACGTCACTTGGAGATGCATGGAAGCCGCCAGCTGAAGGTAGTCGCCGGAACCGCGCTGGGAAGGATACGTTGGCGGAGTCTGCACAATTGGCTCTCGAAGATGTGGAATTTGAGGATATGATTCCCATCTACGCTGCAGCTGCGATCTCCGCTAATCACGATCACGAGGATGGCATCGACGATCCAAAGTCTTACAAAGCAGCAACCGAGTCGCCGCTCGCCGACAAATAGGATACGGCGATGACAGAAGAGTTAGATGCAATGAGTCAGGGTCAAGTCTTTGGAGATTTCGTAGAGCTTCTGGAAGGGAGAAAGGCTTTGCGAAGTCACTGGGTATACAAGATCAAGCGCGATGGAGCAGGCAATGTGCAGCGGTTCAAGGCCAGGCTAGTCTTTGGAGGAAATCACCAAATCGAAGGCATTGACTACCAGGCTACGTATGCACCGACTGCTCGCTTGGGGCACGTTAGGCTGGCACTCGCCATCGCCACCACATACAATCTCGAGATCCATCAAATGGACGTATGCACGGCTTTCTTGGGAGTTGACTTGGAGGAGGAGATCTATATGCACCCACCGCAGGGATATTTTCGTTTGGTCCAAACAGGTAGATTATCAAAGACTTCGCGGAAGATTGTCCTCCGCTTGAGAAAGTGTCTTGATGGCCTGAAACAGTCTTCGCACGTTTGGTACGGCACGTTTAAGGACTTCGTGGTCTCGATTGGATTCGTGGCATCACGCGTCGAGGGAGGACTGTTCGTGCTCCGTGACAAGGAGGATCAAGGAATAGTCGTCGCCGCAGTCGTCCTGTACGTCGATGATCTCCTTATCATTGCTAACGAGGGCTTGATTGGACAGATCAACGGCCAGATGAAGAAGAGGTTCCGGATGCATGATGTCAGGAGTGTCGCCTTCTATCTCCGAATGAATATCGAACGCAATCGGGAGCATCACACGATCGACATCCATCAGCACAGCTACATTCGGACGTTCTTGGTGAAGTTCAAAATGGATGAGTCCAGGCCAGTTGCCACGCCAATGGCAATAAAGCTTCACAAGAGGAAGCCCGACGAGGAAGCCAACGATCCGACCATATACCAATCGATGATCGGAAGCCTTATGTACGCGATGACTGCGAGTCGGCCCGATATTGCATATGCCATTGGAGTTCTCAGCCGGTACAATCATGACCCGAGCAATGAGCATATGATAGCTCTCAAACGCGTGTTTCGGTACCGAAACGGCACGAAGGACTGGCATCTGCGTTTCGGAGGAGAAGGCACACTTGGATGTTATGTTGATTCGGACTATGCTGGATGCCCGGATGACTATAAATCGACAAGGGGACTGTTCATCACATTAGGAGGAGCAGTCGACTGGCGATCGAGAAAACAGAAGTCAACTGCCCAGTCCACGACTGATGCCGAATAGTATGCCTTTGGAGGAGGCTGCATGAGACTGACACAGATCTCGCACCTCTTGAGCGAGCTTGGCATCCCGACTATCCCTCATGTGTTCTCCGATTTACAGTCACTGATCGCAAGCATCAAGAACAGAATCTACCGCGGAACTGCAGTTGCAAACATTGCGACCAAGTACTATCTTGCTGCAGATATGGCTAGAGATGGAGAGATCGACTTGAGCTACGTACCGACTGCTGAGATGCTCGCCGGCTGCTTCACCAAGCCACTCCCGAAGCCCGCCTTCTTCAAGCACTGTGCAGTGATGCGAATGGACATAATTGGACTTGGGAATGGCCTCGGGATTGGAATTGGAAATGGTCTCGGGAATGGTCACGGAAATGGTATCGGAACTGGAAAAGGCTTTGGGAATGCCGTCGGAAAGCAAATTGATTGATTCGGCACGTTTGTTTCCAAGAGATCCACAATGTTTGATTGGCTCCTCTTCTCCTTTGTTTACTGGTTTTTGTTTGAAACGGACATGATAGCCGTCCTGCAGGAGGGTTGAGCTGATTGGAAGTACGGACATCACTATGCCAAGGACTATGATGTAACTTGCCTCTTTTGTAGTTAGCACCATTGGTCATCGATCGACCTTGTGTCGATGCGACACGTCTCTTTACACGATACAATAGACACCCCTTCGCATATGCCCCCGCACACTCGACTACTCGAGCACACGACACCGTACAACATTTAAAACTCAGCAAGCTGCTTTGAAATAATTGCCATTTTCGGCCCGAAAACGAGGTTGTTGGGCTACCACTTGTTGAGATTTGTAGATATCGAAAATCCGAGACAGCCAAAAGATGCGCCGTGCGGAGCTACATATTATATGTGCCAAACACTAAACTCTCTGATCAATATTTGTGGCCTTGATGTGATGGTTTGCGTGAAAAATCGTCGATTTCTGATGGGGTCAGGCCGTTGCCACCGACCTATAAAACCGGCCACGTCAATAACTGGAATCGTTGCTAACACTACCCTTAATACAAGCGACTCTGAATCTTCTACGAAATGCTAGGATATATTCAAAGCTGTATGTCCCCAGAGCCTATAACTTGTTACGGGTTAACTAACGGGATGAACATAAGTCAACCTTTCGAACATGTTACGGATTTTTAGAACCTTAAGTTATACAGTTTTCCATGATGAATGACCCCGCAGATTTCGATGGGTACATGAATAGTACTATAATGAAGACTTTGGATGATTTTGCATTGACATATCTTGATGACATATTGATATATAGTGACTGGGAGGAAAACCATGTGGAGCATGTGAAGTGGGTCATGCAATGTCTCCTGGAAGCAGGTTTATACTTGAAGCCGGAAGAGTGGGAGTGTCATCAGGAAACCGTACGGTACCTGGGCTTGATCATATCATCCAAAGGGATATCAATGGATGCGGAACACGTTGAGACTGTGAGGAATTGGAGTTGAGAGAAAAAGACAATGAATGCGAGGCTGAATAATCTCTTCGAAGTACAACGGTTCCTTGGGTTTTGCAATTAGTATTGACGATTCATTCCCAAGTATTCTGAGAAAGACGATCTACTGACGATGCTAACCAAGCAAGATGAACCATTTGTATGGAAAGCGGAACACCAGTTGGTTTTTGAGGCAACATTGACCGCGTTTACAACAGCTCCATTTCTTCGATATTTCGCCGACGATAGAGCAGTAATTATTGAACAGACTCTTCCGATTAGTTATCTGCAGGAGTTTCATCTCAGTATGATGACGACAGGGTGCTACAGCCGGTAGCTCATTATGCTGTGAAACACTCACTGGCCGAATGCCATGACGATATATATCTCATGGAGCTTGTGCCAATGATTAAAGCACTTGGGGACTGGAGACCAGAGCGTGAAGGGGTCACATATCCCCTGAAATTAATAACCAAACACAAGAACCTTGAATATTTCATGACGAAGAAGCTTTTAAAATGGAACCAGGCACAATAGTCCAAGTTTTCAACCAGATTCGATTATGAGATAGTATATAGAGCAGGTGAATCAACTGAAAGAGTGGATGCTTTGACGAGGAGGCCGGGAGACCTACGTCAGGGGGGGGATGAAAGATTAAACAATATGGAACAGGTGGTTCTAAAGCCGCAGAACCTACCGGAATAATTGCGTTTGTTGGGGTACAGCCCGCCCGACCAGGGCTGTCCCTCTACTGCTGATCATATGACGTAAGCATATCAGACTGACCCATTAGCAGGGAAAATACTGGAAGCAATCCGGACAAAGAATGGGTTCCAGAGGATCACCATTGCAGAGTGCAAAGAGGAGGGAGGACGAAGAAGATATCGAGGGAATCTATATGTACCAGATAGTGACGAGCTGAGCCAATTGGTTATACAGGAACATCATGATCCAGTGTTGGCAGGGTATTGGGGACCAGCAAAGACTTTCAACCTGCTCATTCGAAGATAGTATTAGAAGGAAATGCGTCATCATATCGACAAGTATATCGGGAATAGCCATTGTTGTCAGTGGTCCCGGAGTTTGAGGCATTCCATCTTTGGGGTCCTTTGACATTTATCTGTACCTCAGAAAACATGGGAGGACATCTCGGTGGATTTTATGGTACGATTCCCAGAGTGTGAAGCCTTTGATGCGATATGGGTGGGGGTAGATTGGCTTTTGTAAATGTGATATTTTATTCCCTTCCATACGACAATAGACTCCTTGGGGTCAGCACGGCTGTTTTTACAGGAAGTGGTACGCCTGCACGGACACCCACTGACCATTGTATCAGATCGAGGCCCACAGTTGGCATCGACCTTTTGCCTGCAGGTGTGAAGTCTGTTCTGCATTGATCGAAGAATGTCGATAGCCTTCCATCCACAGATTGACAGACAGACAGACCAAATGAATGCCAGTATTGAAGAGTATCTTCGGGTGTTTGTAGATCACCAGCAGAATGAGTGAGTTAAGTTGCTTCCATTAGCAGAGTGTACAGCGAATACTGCAACCTCCAAGAATACGAAATGTACCTGGTTTCATGCGGTTCACGGTATAGACCCCCGGATGAGGTTCGCAGGAGAACAATCAAATGAGCGTGATTGACGATGTTTGCATGCCGATCAGGTTCAGGTAACCATGCAACAAATCCATGAACATCATCAAGTAGAGATGAGGTGGAACCAAGCAGTGCAAGAGGGAGGTGTGAATTGCGATCGAGTTTGAGCTCCGAATGTTCCAGAGGGCTCAAACGTATGGCTCCGTGCTGGGCATATTAGAACCAAGAGGCCTACACCGAAACATGTTGGTGAACGGTTGAGTCCCTTCACCGTTGTTTGCCGGATATCACCATATGGTTATGTGCTGGAGCTTCCTGCGTCAATACGGATTTACCGAGTGCAACCTGTCTCCCTTTTGGACCCAGTGGAGGACGATGCGCTGGAAGAACAACGAATTGATCCACCACCCCCGGTGGAGGTTGATGGTGGAGAGGAGTATCCTGTTGCAAGTGTCGAAGATAGTCGGATATATCGCAACCAGTCACAGTATCTTGAATGCTGGCCTGGGTATGATCCTCTGACGTGGGAACCTACTAAGTTCATGGATGGGTTACAAGTAGTAGGGGAGTTTCATCAATAATACCCTGGGAAGCTTGGACCATTGGAAATTTTTCTCAAGGGATCTCGAACCTGGGAGGGGGATACGGTCACGGTTGGGAATACAAGTGATGGGATGGAAGTTACTTAGCAATGGCATTGGGTCTGTGGAAGGAATCGGTACGATGGAAAGTTGGAGACGTTGGTAGACGTGGAAATGGTGCCAGAATGATATGAGATCGTGGCGGTATAATTTGTTATGATAAGGAAGTGGTCTGAGGCGTTGCGATGTCAGGCAATCTGGCGTGGTTGTATTGATAAGAAGTTGTGTTGCTGGTCTATAAGTTCATGGGAAGATATTCGGATGGTACATCGGAGCATGAGAAATGCTTCGAGGGTAGCAGAAGAAGGGTATATAAAGAGAAGTTATTGGTATTGGACGATTTCCTTTCCATCTGTCTTTACTCTTTCCCTTGGATAGTAAAGCAAACACGACTTGGAACCAGCTCTGATTCTTGTCTTGTCCCAATTTCTGCAATGCAAACTTTGAGCCTTTGCCCTGATTTGGATATGAAATTCAAGTTGCCGATATCACGTACGCCTGACCCCGCCTGTGACAGTTGCAGGGGAGGGGTTGTAGGTGTGTAAGACTAATCTCCATGTGCAAGATCAGCAATGTGCAATTGACAGTGGGGTTTCACATATCAAGCTTTGCGATTGGCCATCGCATCGATGAAATAATGCTTCCAGAAACTCAATTGAAGAGACTGCAGTTGCAGCCTATTTCAAAATATTGGGAAACCTGGCTGATGTCGGTGCGTGGGGTCTGGATTCCGAAAGTAATTTCGCATTTTGGTGATTGGAGAGAAAGGTTGTCGATGTGTTTTCGGAATTGCAGGCGGCCATGGGAAGAATCTACTGGGACAAGCTAGCACCAGGACATGCGCCTGTGCTACAGACGATGAGATGGAAACCCGACATTCTTCAATGAAATATTCCATTGGAGTATGGGTGGGTACCTACTCATGAGGGAATTGAAGGGAATAAGCAAGCGGACCAACAAGCAACGACACCGGCATATCAACATTGGGGACAGTATACAGAGACGCAACATCCCATACAAAGTTTTCATGTATTTGCTTTTGGGCATTTTGGATGAAGGTTAACCGAGATGAAATGGGAGGAGAGTCACAAAAAAGAACCCAACAAGATTGGCACTAAGTCTAAGCCTAGTTACCAGTATGATTTGGCAAAGGGAGTGGCTAACAGGAGGTGATGGAGGCTTGAAAAACTATTGCATCAATGTTTTACTCATCGGCAAAAGTCGAAAACGACTATAGGCTGAGGTACGCTCAGCTCATAGCAAGGTTCCCGTGGACACCTCCTTGACGCACAGCGTATAGTCATCTTTAGTCCATTTACACTGATGGGCACGTGGGCCTATGGAACAATAGATGGCTGCCAGCCAGAGATGGACCCATCCAGGGCTTTACTGCCTGCTGATATCCCCTGGATCATAACGGTTCCCAGCCCATACAGGCCGCCTGTGCAACCACCTCACCACACATCCAAAAATGGTCATTAGAGGCCGTCCTTTCTATCAAGTCTTCTTTACTAGCAAATGAAACTTTCTGTGAAAGTGAATTGTAAATTATATGTGATGGGACTTTGTAAGTCTTACGGCCCCACCAAAATTCGCTCTCTGAACTGGCAACCCACCCCATGTCTATGCACCACCACTCACCTTTCTCCCTTACAGGTGATTAAATTCCACAAAACGATGTCTTTCATTATTGTGACACCACAGCTACTTGCATTTTGAACATGCTCAGCAAAGTTTGGGTGGAGATTTGGTATTTCTGGCTGGGCTTTCCCACTGGCAAAGCCACCATCCCAGCCACTTCCCCTTCTCAAGGTGTACTGAAAATTGCCCATGACTCCAGCTCTGGCTAAGGGGTAAGGATATGCCCTCTTTGATGTTTGACAAGGTGGGTTTTAGCCTGGTACACTATAAGAGCTGTGCAATGGGTATTGGTATCCCCCCTCTGAGCCTCAACTCTTGGGTACATTGCAGATGGAATTCCTTGTGTGTAATGATATGAGGACTTCAGAGCATGTTCTTAGCACTAAGCTTGAAGGATATTTTAGGGTGTGATGGGCAGAGTTGTCCATCTGGGCTGCACAGTGACATGTTCAAGTTTTTGGGGAGCCGATCTTGAGAAAACCCTTCCAACAACAACCGCACTTTTTATTGGCATCCCATTCCTGCACAGTCCTTAATTTTTGCCAAAATGCTCTCTAGACATAAGAAAGTATGTTTATAATGCTCCCAGGCCACCCCTACAGATTTGTGGTTGCGTCGCTAAATATTTGCAGGTGGGGAGTCGGTTTCCATGCCCAAACAGGCCAGGAATGCCAACGTTACGATCTAAGGGATAATAGTGCCCACTTTCCCCTCCCTTTCCAGATCGCCTAGCAAGGAAGGGAGATCCCTTTATCTACCCATCATCACCTTTGGGAAATAGGAAGTTTTAATCATTGTTGGTTTTTATTTTAATCATTCTACATATACTCTGACAAGAGTTTGGCAGTAACAAACCCCCCTCCCTCTCCGGATAGCCGGCTAGGTAGGGGAGCTCCATGAAGTTTGGATCTTGGCAGCTCTGAGATAAACTGCAACATCGTATTCTAGGAACCCTCGTTTCATAATCAGCCTCACACTTGGTGAAAGTCTGTAGAGAATGAAACTTAGAGGAAAACTGAACATAGAGGACGAGGATGCTCAGCCTATTGCTTCAGGAACACTAGCAAGCATATGAGAACTGTCTTACATTATCATCACTTTGTACCACAGAAACTAAGTATTAATATATGTTCCATATCCCTAGTTACCCCAGTGACGAGCAAACTGCAGAGACCATTTCGAATAGCTTATACTCAACTTCATGAACTCTCAACTATTTGTAAACTTGCCTGAATGAAAGACCGCCAATCTCAGCTTCATGCAAAACACCCAACCACTGACAGTCTGTCGGATCAAGAGTTTTTCTCTTACACAAATGCATCAGTAAATGAAATTAATGGACTATCCATCTTCCATTTTGTTATTGGGCTGTGTGCATTGTCGTAAGCATCACCGTCTGTAGCACTACATATCGCATGCCGTCTGGCAGTTACACAATGCACCAACTTGATTACATACATATAACTACATCTGATTGCACATGGTGCAAGGTGATGTCGCTGCTGGTTTTACTTGAGTTGCAGCTGAGCTTCCCAAACACAAATGGACCGCGGGTCGTAGTGTGGAGACGTCCAGGTTACGGTCGGTCAGGGGTCGCCGACTTTATCGAATACGATAATGATACCGGCGGGAGAGCATTCTTGAAACTACACAACCACATATGCAGGTTCAATGCACTGTGGGATGAATCCATGAGACCGTCCATGCACTGGGCCCGAGGTCATTCAGCATGAATGGATAATAGTTAGCTTTTCCAATCATGCTTCCTGCCACAGGTTTGTCTCATGACCCACGCGGGTGATGCCCAAATTGATCCGGAGTAGAGACTAGGTTTTATGAAATAAATACCATGGGACTCGGACTGGGAGAAGCTGAATAACATGAAATTGCTTCAACCGGAGTATGACTGCATTACAGCTGAACTCAAACAGCTCTATTGTATTTATCAGATTTACGTGGGTACGATCTGTGTGGCTTTGAATAAAACCGAACTCTGCAGTAGTAGTTCTTGATTTCGATTAAACAATACTGTTCATCACTCGATTATGAGGAGAGTGGGCTGGGGCTTATGACTTTCGCCATCGCCAGTTGTTGTTGTTGCTGATTCATACTGTATGTACTCTGATTAGAGAATGACAGAACCTAGAAACCCCCTCCGCCTCCGAGCGAGCCGGCTAGATGGCGGAGCTCCCCCCCAGCTACCCTTCATCCCCACTGATATATGTGAAAGTTGGAAGATAGAACAAAAGCCAAACTCAACCGAACACAAGGAAAGACATGGAATGAAACAAACGAAACGACTAATACCCCTCATCGCCCTCTCCCTGCACATGAGCCCACCTCCGTGTCTGTTCCATACCGTCGTGGATTTTGGCCGGGAACTTCCTGAAGTCAGTAGCCGCCAGGAAGTCCATCACCGCTTGGTCGCACTCTTCTATGGAAAACAGCTCGGAGATCTGCACGTGTCTGCATCTGGCTGCTGTTCAGCCTATTGCCTTTCGCACTGCCCTCCCTAGTGTTGTTTGCTGGTCTCACCACCGGCTGCAGTGGCGGAAGAGGTGTTCCCGCGTCTGGGCCACTGTCCTCCCTACACCACCACGGCTCCAGAATTTGTCGTTCTCTCGGTGGCCGAACTGTTTCAGGTTGAACGCAGTGTCTGCATACCCGCACAGTAGTCCGTAGAACCTGGTAGCCAGCAACGCTATGCTAGTCATCGGAACAGGACTCTTGGTCCCCGTCTATCCCATGAGTCTGTAGCTGAAGTTCTTGCTGCACTTGTCGGCCTCCCAGATTGCCTTGGCTCCTGCCCTCCTCGCACCGATTCGTCTAGCTCTATTGGAGGCTGAGGTGTATGACCCCTCCATCGCCATTCTTCTGCCTGTGTCTTGGGCGAGGTTTGCCTGGTGATCTGCCTCTTTGTATCTGGTGAGGCAGGAATGTGCCGGGACCCAGGGAATTTCGGTTCCAATGGCTTGGGCGAAGATATCCCACGCTCTCCGACGGATTCACCTCGCTCGTCGGTGACCCAGGCCCGGTTCAAGGTGGGCAGTTTGTTTAATTGCGGTCAGTGAGTCACTGAAGACTGCCACCCTTTTCACTACATGTTCTTGCAGTCTTTCTCTTCTTCTGACCGTCTCCCCGAGCGCGAGTCCAATTGCCGACAGCTCGGCCTCGGAAACCTCCATACTTCCGGTGCCCATATAACTGTGGTGGGTCCTGCATTCATTAACGCACTTGCACACTGCTGCTGCTCCCACTCAGCCATCGTCAGAGCGTGACCAGTCTGTCCACCACAACCAGACTCCCGCTACGACTTTTGCTTCCATCTCTCTTGCCCAGCGCTGCGCGGCACTCTTGGCTGTGCTTTTGTCATCCAGTATCACGGAATTAACCGCTGGTTCCTTGCCCGGTTCGGGCCAGCTCATCCATTCGGTTGCCTCGCCGAGTGCGCTCTCTGTCTCGACTAGCTGGCATATCGTTGTGCCGGAAGAAGGGTCTTGGTGCACCTCGTTCCGTTTGTTGCTGCATGCATTTGCTAGCCTCGGTGCGAATCATTGTTGTCTGGAGTCTAAGATCACAGGCGCAGGTGTTAGCCCTGAGTCCCTCATTAATGCCCCCATTGCGGTTGTGGGCAGCGCTCCCTGGACGAACCTGGCTTGCTGATTGGGGAGAAGTTGCAGGTCATTATGCCTGCCTACTTCTTTGGGATCCCACCAGAGCTCGCTCCCATATAGTGCGACCGCTTGGATGCAGGCTTCTTGGACGGCCCTTACACTTTGTGGTACTACCCTGTATGTCTTTGTGAGGGATTGGAATCTCGCTTGTACTGCCGTGGATTTCTTCATTCATCGGGTATCGTGCTCCTTGAACGTCACGTGTGCGTCCATCCAGACACCCGGCAAGAGCATCACCTGTTTTTTGAACCGTATGAACCCATTCCCAATCTTTATCTTAGCTGTCAGCTTTGGACAGAGGTGTTTTTTGTGGCGTCACCTGCGCGTAACGAGGGCCGTTTGCGTCTTTGCTGTATCGAACTGTAGTCCTCGTCTACTTGCCCACTTGATGCTATTTGCTGCGCATCGCTTGAGTGTCATGATGACCTTATTGACTTCGCTTCCAGTCGCCACCCAGCCAAGATCATCTGCAAAAGACAATCCTTCGGCTGAGACATACACTTCGACACCCCCTACTCAGTCCTGAGGTATTGATCGCTAAGAGGATCGGTGACATGGGTGAGCCCTGCGCAACACCTGCTTCCACTTGGTGACTCTCCATAGCGTTGCCCTTGATTATCATTTCTACTGTTCTTTCTCAGAGACTGCTCTCGGTCCCTCATATATGGTCTCCATCCTTTTGTCTGACCTTCATTAAGTAGACAAGTCTTTCTTTTGCCACACTTGGGAAGGCTACCTTGATGTCCATCAGAAGCACGTGTGCTATGTGGCTGTTTGTCCAGGCTGTATGAGCTGTGTCATCCGCGATAGCTGCTGGATCGATGGCTGACCGCCCCTTCCTGCTCCGGAATTGTGTGTCGCTCAGTAACCCTCTTGATTCGGCCTCTTCTGACAATAGCTCCGCGACCACTTCTTCGACCACTTTTCCAATGCCGCTCATCAGGGATATGGAGCGATACACCTTCACCTTTGTATAGTCAACTTTGCTAGCCTTGCGAATCACCACCCCGCTGACCCGCATCCATACCACTGGGTGTCTTCCTGTACCAATGGCCGCTTTTGTCACCCCCACGATTCTCTGTTTATCCCACCTCTAGAGTAACTGTATGGCGCCAAAGCCAGGTTGTCTGGGCCCAGGGCTTCTTTGACTGATTGACTGAAAAGGGCTCGCTCATCTGCTTGCTCGGTGACCCGTGTGTGTCCGCTTCCCACTGGGGGTAGCTCGTAGTACTGGTTGTCATCGTTCGGGAGGAAAGACTCACCCCTCTGCATCTCCTCTTTCTCCGTGGCTGTGATTGCTTGCATACCTTCTCTGTCCGATAAGTCCTCCACAGTTATGCATGCCCGAGGGTTGGCGTATCGTGCTGATCTCGACACCTTAACTCCCTTTTGGTTCTGCAGGTAGTAACTTCACATTTGGCTCTTGGACAACAGAATTGACTTCTGGGGCTCTGCCATCTCCCAGGTGGCTTCCTCCGAACTCCATCTTGTTCATGTCTTCTCTTCCGACGACTTTCCTCTTCTCCTTGATGTTAGCGTTCCACCACAGTTTCGATGTGGGGCAGATCAAGTGTTAGCAACGGGTCCGGGTAACCCGGCAGCAGTGCGGATTCGCATCCCAACAAGGGTTTGGTTCGGTTCCAGAACAATCCAAATACCCGGCCCACAGCGTCGTGGCTGGCCAAACCCGAACCCGTATCCGTCAAGCCGCGGCTTTTGCCGGGTCTGGCTAGACCTGTCGGTTACAATCTCCGGTTCTGTGTTCCGGGTTTTACTTTTTATGGCCGCATTTAGATACCCTATTGCTGATCGCAAAATAGTAATTTTCGCAGGCAATTATCCTTTTCGAATGAACCAACCTCCTCTATCACTAACACCACGAGACACACGCTCTATGCCCCATCCTGAACATGATAGTCATCAGTGTGTCAATGATTTTTGTTCTTCCTTCAGGCGTCATCTAGGTGGCGATTGGATGCAAACGATCATAAATGAGGTATTGGCCGTATTTCAAACCAAAACAGATTGTTACACACTCCCTGCCCCATTCTGAAAATGAGCGTCAAAGGAGCGTCAACTGAGCGTCAACGATTTTGAGTCTTGTAAGTCAGGTAATTGACAAGTGACTTGTCCATTGTTATGCATATCCGATTTATTGGCAGCCTTCATTGGCCAAAGTGAAAGCCACACGCTCCCTGCCTGATCATGAAAATGAGCGTAAATGTAGCGTCTACGATTTTGGCCTTGCATGATGGTTAATCAAAGCGCGAAATGGCCGCTAATGGCTATATAAAGAGTTTTGACCGGTTCTATGCGCTAAAACGTTCAGGATCACTGAGTCGCAGCATTGAAAATGAATTGAGTTGTGATTGTCCGGGAGGTTGTCGCGAGACCAGCTCTTGCTTATTGGGCTATAAAGGCTGCGAAAATCTTGTGTATAGATGTCTGCGATCCGTTGACGCTCCGTTGACGCTAATTTTCAGAATGGGGCAGGGAGCTAGTTACTCCCTGTTTGGCCCCAAAAGGCGGCCACTATGATGATTATCGATAACAACAATTAATTCATATTATATTGACCTGACTTACAGGACGAGAAATTGTCGACTCTCTGTTGAAGCTCATTTTGCCACAGGTGTTTCAGCATTTTGCAACCATTTACTTTGGCATAGGACATCAATTACTGTGTTTTGGCAGTCATTCTATCCTCTTCATGTATGTTTTCCTTTATCCCTACATTGTTCTTTACTTGTGCATATATATATATCCTTTACAATATACTTTAAAGTGTCCACTAAGTGTATGTACTGATATTACTCGAAAATCCCGTTCCTTTCAATCAATTGTCAACCTCACCCCCAGATTCGCTCAAAAGGCTGTCGTCATCTTCAACATCAATGTCAGCGGTATTTCCATGCCGCGGATAGTATACTCACTAAATCTCGAACACAATCTTTATCGCGCGTGCTATCCTTGGCATTTGCATTATGATTGACACATTGAGTGTTTGGAAGTGGAGAATGTACATACACACACTTGGATGGCATACCTTCGATTTCATAACTTTCATTTCCGTCAGAATCACCTGGTGGCACAGGAGGCGTTCCGGGAAGAGGTGGCCTTCCAGGCAGAGGTGCCGCCGATTCTGTTGAAGGTGCGCCCATTTCTTTGCGCCTCCAGCGTGTCTGCGGATTCTTAGCTGGATCATTTCGGCAGGGAAGGCAGCTGGCCGTGTGATCTTTATAAACCATTGCCGGGTGTCTTTCCATTGAAGCCTTCACCTTCATTTGCCCAGGAAACTCAACTCCTTGCTTCTTCTCTTCTCCGACTTTGGCGCCAGGCTTCTTGATTATTTGTTGCGTATACTTCATTGCGGCACGCGAAAACCCTCCTTTGGCCATTTTAGCCATATTCAAAGCGAGGAGCATGTCAGACAGTTCCAGCTGTACCCGGCCTCCTTGCCTCGCCATTGTAGCAGACATGTTGAAACCCAACAAGAATTTAGTTGCTGCTTCTAAAAGGAAGATTCGGCTATTACCTCAACCATATACAACTCCGTAGCCTTCTCTAGAGTGTTTAAAGCCTGATTGGTCCACTCCTGGGGACCTTTATCACGGAATTCGTCCACGGAAATCCGAGAGCTGACAACATCATGCTGTTCAATGTCGCGGCCTGTGCGGGCAAATGCCTTCGTAGACCATGGAGGTTTGCGATTGCAGGCCGCGAGATATTCGACGCGGAGCTCTCTACCTTCACCAGCGGTAGAATATATTCTTAGTTGACTGCCTGTTATATTGATATGGAGCCACTCACATCCGATTGCATGCTGCAGAATATCATTGCTGGATCCGGTCTTACGTACTATTTTCAAACGTGCGTCCTAGGCCATATTTTCAGTGGCTGTAATCACAGGGTCGCGGTGGACTAACTGGTGTCTGCGTTGCAGCTGTGTCTCAGCCAGGGGCGCATTGGATGAAGCGCCTGTCGTTTGGCTTTATTCGGGTTGTATTACATCGGGCTGAGGTGTTTGTGGAGCCATGACTTGCTGTTGTGGAAAATGTGAGGAAGATGATAATGAAAAGTGGAAAGTCCTGAGGAATATATAGTAAGCTACAGGTCACAAGGGAATGAATGACTGTCAACTTCCATGTTCTACTCAAGGTATATCCTGCTGCCGATCTCTGCAAGTGACAGGTGATCCCAACGGTACTGCGATTTGCAGTAAGTCGGTCCGATGATGTTTGTTCCTTTTTTGTTTGCAGGGATACGTTGAAGTCAATGCCAGGTGAAATGTCATGTTTGATAGATATAGAAAGGGAATTATATGACGGAAAGGTTGTCTGGTGATGTTTGTCTCAACACATAGCCGGGATCTCACATGAAACGGACGCTAACTATCATGTCATAACATACGATTAGCATCACTATTCCAACTGAAATGACGGTCATACCGCAGATTTGCTTTGTTCGACTTGATCAAACTTACGAACCTTGACATACAATACTCAGATTTCTTCCATGTGGTCCATACATCAGCAAAATGTGTTTTTGTCTCTGGAAGCCTCGAGAAGTGTCTGAGAGGATGTGGAGTGTAAACTTAGATGAGTCAATTTCAGGAGAGTATCAGACAATAGGAGGGCATTCCGGCTGGCCTTCAGAGTCACTGAGATCTCCGATGACCGGTACAGGAGTACCATGGGAGTGATGGTGATATGTTTGGGAACTCCTCGGTGCGCCGGAGAGAGCTTTGGGTGCACCTGGGAGTGCTGGCTACAAGTCTGGGAGCGCTGGTGACAAGTCCGGGAGCGCTGGTGACAAGTCCGGGTGCACCGGCAACAAGTCTGGAAGCACCTTGAAAGCCGTGATGGAAAACCATCTTCTTTGGGAATGGTGCAGGTGCGCCTGGAGTGCTGCAGGTGTGCCTGGACTGCTACAGGCACGCCTGGAATGCTGCAGGTGCGCCTGGACTGCTGCAGGTGCGCCTGGAATCCGGCAGGTGTGCCAGGAAATCATAGCTACTACTTATCATTCAAAGATTGTTAAAACTCAGGTATTCAGATTGTATTCTCCTCTATGTATCAATGTATCTATGTATCTATATAGCTACCCATTTACACACGGTATATCTGCACTGGCTGCAGGCGGTGCTTGAGAGCAATTTGAGGTGCACCTGAAAATGACGATCCAGTAAACTCAGATATATAATCCGGGGCCGTGATCAAGTCAGTTTGGAGATACACTTGCAGCCCTTGATCGAGTAAACTTAGAGATGCACTCCGAGATGGTGATTGTGCAAGATTGTTGATGCACTTGGAGGCCTGGATTGTGCGAACTTAGAGGCCGTAATCGTGCAAGTTTGGAGATACACGTGGAGTCTGTGATGGAGCGAGTTTTGATGCAGCAATTGTGCGAGTTTGGAGATGTCATTGGAGGCCATGATCATGCAAACTTGTACGCCGTAATGGAGCGAGTATGGATAAGTATTTGTAGGTAGTTGATGGACGGCGCGCCGGGTGCAGAGACTCATTCCTTCAGTTAGCACACTCGCGACCGTGGGAATGTGACAATGTGACGTATCCTTCGAGCTGTCCTGGCTGCTGGCGGTCGATTGTGTAGGGAGGAGCGCCGGAAGCTGAAGCTGCGTTCAGGGGTCAACTCGTATTCATGAGAATGAATGAATGACAAGCAATCTTGGGTGGATGCTTTACTCGGTGTATGCTGTACTCGGTGTATGCTGTATTCGGTGAAAGTTGTACTGAGTGTATGCTGTACTCGGTGAATGCTGTACTCGGTGTATGCTGTGTTTGGTGTATACTGTACTCGGTGTATGCTGTACTTGGCGTATGCTGTACTCACTGTCAACTCATGATCATGACATACAGAGATAGAGAGGGATAACTTAACTGTGGGTTCTGCGATGATGGTAGAGTTGTGGACAGGAAAGAGCGAGATGGGGCATGAACATGAGAACGATGTTGAGGATACGAGTGGATATGAGAAATCAGGGGTACACCTTGCCTATGAGGGTTGGGAAGACCTCGTATCGGTGTAATGACACTCCGTATCGGAAGTCTAACCTGCCATATCGGGGATGGTAAATCAACTCCCACACGAAACTCTCTTCTGTCCCAGTTTCTCATGATGATTTCCCCAATATCCTCTCAGCTTTCTCATTCTTGTCGTCAACTCTACCATAATCTGAAAACACAAAGTTAAGTCATCGCTCTCTATCTCTCCATGCCATGCTCGAGAGTTAACACCAAGTACATCATACACCCAGTACAGCATACACCCAGTACAGCATACACCGAGTACAGCATACACCGACTACAGCATACACTGAGTACAACATACACCGATTACTGCATACACTGAGTACTGCGTCATCTCATGATCGACTGTCACGTGCTCCCAGCCAGTCTCTCATCTCGCTGCGGACCCTGTTGTGCTGAACTCTCTACATTTCCACAATTACACATTAACCAATGAATAGAGTCTCAGCTCCCGGCGCGCCTCCCTCCCAATCTAGCGGCTCCAGATTCACCGCCTCGAAGTACTCCTCCATTCTTGCATGATCATGTCATCCAAATGCATCTCTAAACCCGTTTGATCACAACCTCCAAGCGTATCTCTAAACTCGCACCATTACGGCCTCCAAGTTCGTATCATGACGGCCCTCAAGTTCATCTCCAAACTGGCAGGATCCCGGCCTCCAAGTGCATCTCCAAACTTGCACCATCACAGCCGCCAAGTGCATCTTGAAACTAACTCAATCACAGCCTCCAAGTCTATCGCCAAACTCGCCTGATTATGGCCGGCAAACGTAGTCCATCACGGCCTTCAGTGTGAATTTTGTATAATGAGATGATGTCTATCTACCCCAGTGTCTCCCAAATATATACTGCCTGTCGCTGAATCCATCTCGGTTTTCCCTCCATCCCCGTATGTATATATAAAGCCACTTTGATAGTCCATGCCATAATATGATGTAGCGAAGCTTGTGACTGTAACAAAGACCAATATGATCGATGAAATGCCATGTTGTTATGGAACCCTAAAAACCACTGGTGTCAAAATATGGCACCAAATCTTCCGCAGAGCTTGTGCAGGGGTCTCAGCAGCACTCGAAGTCTCCCGCAGACCTACGCAGCGGTCCCAGCAGCTCCACAATTTTACTATTCTATTACTCAATCTCATCGCATCCTGAATGCACCTCCATCACTTCATGTGCTTTGTGGAGTACATGAGAATGCTCTTGCAGAGTCTGAGCGCACTTTGCAAAGCTCCAGGGGGGTCTGGGAGCATCTGGGAGTACTTAGAAGCAGTTGTGAGGGCTACCAGAGTGTCTGGGAGGTTTGGGTATAGCTTCCGGACCGAATTACATTTCGCTGATGTATCTTGCAACATCCATATTCTCGCCCACCAACAAGATCCACACACGATAAGATGGTCAATGCCCCGACCACAAACTTGTCTCCACTTCCGGCAGGCAAATACGGCGAATAGACAAAGATGTCCACACGTCGACGTCATCATGCGAATGAAGGCAAGAGCGGATTGGAGGCAGACAGGGTCCGAGCATTGGGAGCATTGCGCAGCTTGCAATCCAAAACGAAGCTTTCGGCAAAGAAAAGACAGGAAACGCACTTGTTACGCAACGACGAGAAAGATAAATGGATCAAGGATTATGGGGAGGGAGAGACCGCTCTGACAAGGAAGTGAGTTCAAGACCCAGAGACAGAGATTATGCAAGAGCTGAACGATAAGACTAGAAGTGAAACGGTGGGGACGATGACCGGAAAGCCTGAAACAACGTTTGAAGAGATGTTGAATACTATCAGAGACAGTCTAAGCAATCTTGCAAGTTCCGATGGCGAGCAGGTTGGGCAAGAAAAGGGATATGATGAAGATGATACAGAGCTCCGCAAGCTGAGTGACGATGATGAACCCGGCTGGGTGATAGGCACAATGTATGAAACAGTACAGCAGCGCATGGAACATTTTCGGCAGAACCAGATGAAGCTTGACGAATTGACCCAACAGGGTTCGGGGGATGCAGCCAACTACTTTCGTGAGATGGATATGAAGTACGGGACTACCGGATTGAAGGTTCGGGCTGTTGTTAAGCCCCAAATAGACACTACTGCAGCCACACCATCGCCAACAACATTTGGAGAGCATATGCAGACTCCTGACATCGGCTGAGGACAATCGCCACTGACGGCACTGACTTCGTGACCAGGAAGTAGTCAATCGAGGCTGGGTTCAGAGAAACCACAGTCAAACCAATTCATACTGGTTTTTTAGCCCATCGCGGCGACCAATTCCATGCCGATTCAGGATGCGAAGCCGGTTGACCCCATATGCTTTTACCCCCCCATGAAACATCCCTAGTTAATCACCACATAGAAATCGGATACGGACAAAGATATGGTGACGGCAGCCGCGTCGCCGGAGGTATAGATAGCCACATAGTTAGTTTTGTTGACCTATCTTTTGGGAAAGCAATTTGTGTACCTGCTTTGCTACGTGACAGCTTTTTCCTGATTTCAGTGACCAAATTGTGATACATGATATTTCATCAGTCTGTTTGCAAGGGTCGTACGGGCCATGCAAATGTTCTACACTTCAAATCTACTTGATAGGCGGCCAGCAAACTTGATATCGACTTGCCTATTACGGTTACATTAGAAAGCAAAACCGAAAATAGAGTCGAAATTGAATAACAAAATTGAACTCAATGATGTCATACGAGTCATCGGACGAGCGGTCAGTGCACAGTCTGAACACTGAATACTGGCAGCCGTTATGCAGCATCAGTTCATGCAGCTAACTGCACAACGCTCCGCTCAGACCTGCTGCACATGGTGGAGAATTTGAATATTGCTTATGGTACGTCATGGAAATCGAGAAACACAAGCTGGAAAAGGCAAGGTCACGATCTCGGGTTGTTGAAGTTTAAAATTAGTTAATCGATCCATATGCCGTAATATACCAGCTGAAACCACAAAATCACGAACGAGCCACGTCATTCATCAGTCTGATGACATGAATAGTGGTGGCTCGGATACTGAGAGGCTTCAATTCTTTTTGATACACATGATTCTACCAACAAACGGTATAACGGCTGTCAATAATGACAATATGATTTTCAAGAAAAATGAATCCGCACCAAATGACTGGTTGTTGGTCTCTAAGGTGAGCGTCAACGGAGCGTCAACGATTTTAGTGTGATCTGGTCGGCATTCAAAGGGTTGCATAGTCACATCCATTCAAAGAGGGATTACTGGCCGGCTTTAGATGCAAAACGCCGTGCAACTTGCTTGTTGCCCCATCCTACAAATGAGTGTCAACGGAGTGTCACTGATATCTGGTCTTGCAACTTGGATCATGACAAGGCTGCATGAAAGCATTAAGCCATTGCGACAGTGTTGGCCGCCATTATGGGCACAAAGGCCCATGACCATATCCCTACAACCTCCTAAAAATGAGTGTCAATGGAATGTCAACAATTTTTGGTCTTGCATCATGGATAATTCGAGGGCCGTGCTACGGCATATACCCATAATCCTAATTTAGGCCGCTTTCTAGGCAAAAATGCTAGTGAAGATATCACTACCACCTCCTAGAAATGATCGTCCACAGAGCGTCAATGATTTTTGGTCTCGCATTAGGGATAATTCAATGGCCTTGCAACAGCATAGACCCATAATCATAATATTGGCCACCTTTCTAGGCAAAAATGCAATTGCCGATGTCGCTACCACCTCCTAAAGATGAGTGGCAACGGAGCGGCAACAATTTTTGGGTCGCATGTTTGATAAGCAGAGAGCAATGCAACGGTGTTGACCCATAATCGTACTATTTGCTGCCGTTATGGGCAAAGATGCTCCTGATGATATCGCAACTGTCTCGTCGTTGTATGTCCTTGTATTCATCTTCACATATATGCATGCGATGTCTCACATGTCTGAATTTTTTCTTGCTTGTCGCTCTAAAGTCAATATTTAGGAACCAGCGTTCTATGTGACTATTACGTATCTTTTGACAGTTACCCAGATTGAATTACCCAGAGTTCAATTTCCTACCGCGATGTCAGCCACAAAATCTCTAGATACCTCTTTGTTGGAGGTCATGATATCTTCAAATAATGAACGTGTTTTTATTCGTGATTTGAGCAACCATACTTTGCAAATGATCTTCGATGCTTACTGGACTTGAATGAATGAAGCCTCGAAGCGGCCCAATGGTTGCAATCACTGAAGTCATGCGCCTTCGTGGAGATGCTATTTACATTGCGGAATTGAGGAGACTGCCAGCCCCGGCATCTTATGTATCGTTCGTGGTCAAGTTCTTTGCCATCCATCAGAACATGGGAGCAGATCAATGGGCAAACACTTGCTGGCAACAGCGCATATCGCAAAGTTAAACGTATTAACAGTGTCAGAAGTAACCGACTTGACTAGTTCAATGGTCGATGAAACAACTTTGGCCATACTCTAGCGGCCAAGATGTCGAGGAATTCCAATTGTAAGTTCGCAAAGGAAATTCAAATTCACCATTCAGGTATTAAGTATACTTACTGAATTGACAGACAAAATGCTCTAAACTGGCAGAAAAGGACTTTCACACTGCCAAATTTCACCAAAACACCTGGAATCGCTACATCATGTTAGGATTTGTTTCGGCTGATATTCCATAGAAAGCGATGTCTAACCTCCAGCTACGACAGTTATACAACCCATTACGAAGCAAATTGGTGTTACCGTCAGCTAGCACCCTGAGTAACCTTTGCCGGAGGGAATGCACACTGACAGTCGATGCAATTGAGAAGCAACTGCCGCCAAGAAACATAGTCAGTGTAGCTTTGGACGGATGGACATCGACGAACAAATTAGCAATAACATTGGTCATTGCCGAGTATATGCATAGAAATTAGGCTTTGCGAGAGGTACAACTGGCGTTCGATGAGGTTAATAGCCCATTCTTTTCCTATTTCAAAAGCTCATTAAAGATTACAGGTCAAGGGTCAGCATACGTGAGCCCGGCTAGCTAAACATTTGAAGGAAGTCCTATCCCGTTTGGAGCTGACTGACTGCCATTTGCTTGGAATTACTACCTATAACACTTCCTCAGATTACTCGATGACTCACAAACTACAAACTACCTATGAGGCCTCCAGACTCGAGTGGCCCGTATTGAGAAACCACATATCATCCATGGCGCATGTAATTCAGCTTGCTTTGGGTGCGTTCATGAGCACTCCACATGTGAAAGGCCGCAACAAGTCCTGGGAAGCCCATGAGCGCGATCAGCAATTTGGAGAGAATGAAAGCACAGACATTGGGAAGAGTCAAAGACTTCGAAAAGAGGGCAATGCTAGAATTAACAAGGTGTCGGCCATAGGACCAGGTTTAGCAAAGATAATTGAGAAAGTATGTATTTCAACATATTTTGAAAGTGCTGAAACTGACCTTCATATAGCAGAGAATGCTTCCTGTATTGATTACGCTGACACCTGGTCGTTGAAACAAGTTCATTCACTGTCAAAAAGCCGACGTCCAGATTGCAGTACTACCCATTAGGGATGTGAAGACACGTTGGAACTCGACACTGGAGTTGCTCGAGCGCGCCTACTGATTACGTGAATTCAGATGTGAGCGGCTTAAATACCCCAAATACAGCGATTACCGGCCACTCTTCACAACACCGGATGAATCGACTATTGTCAAGTATGTTGTGGAGGTTTTACTGCCATTCCGGTACTGGACCCTGAGGATGTCGAAATGGCATACCGTTACTCTGCATCACATCATCACTGTCTACAATGACATGTTTGATCTCATGGATGGTGTGATGCGAGCTTTGGCCAAGAAGAAGACACTGTGGAAGGAAGAGTTATTCTTTGCTGTGAAGTTTGCGCTGCAAAAGCTGTCCAAATGTTATACTGAAGTGACTCCAACCACTGGTATGCTTCTCATTTCAGCACACATCCTCGATTCTTTCCGGAAGCTGCGATTCTTTACGAAGTGGGACAAGGGAATGGATATTGATCCTGAAGACGAGACATCTTATAATACCCAATCCCAGGAGGCCTTTCGAAAGTATGTGGAGAACAAATACTGTGCCAAACACAGAGGTTCGCCGGTCACTAAATCCGAAAACATACCGAACAACAATCTCAGCCTCCCCGCAATGGCTTGTAGATCTGGTCAAGCTTCTTGTGATCCATATGATTTGTCCGGCGATGGTGAAGAATACCTAATGCCGAATAATTTGGCCGAAAGGACACCTGGACGAAGCGATTGTGCAGCACGCTGATTGACCGCTGCTTGTCTTTATTTGAATTCACATTCTGAATTACCACAGAACTGGGGGCAAATTAATCTGAATCTTAATGATTACCACTCCGACCCAATGAAGTTAAGTAGAACATTTTGGTTACCGGATATCACTGACTGGTGGCAGCGGCAAGAAGAAACACACTCAACGTACGCCGATCCCTCCAATGTGGCTCGTGAAATATTCCCTATCATACGTCATGGGGATGGTGTGGAGGCTCGTTTTTCCCTTGCGCAAGATATGATCGGGTGGAGGCAGTCGAAAGCCACAGGCGAGACTCTTCGCGAAAAAGTTATAGTAAGGCAGCTCGCTTCATCCATCAACAGATTACTGGCTGGCGATGACCGGTAATGAATTCGAACAGCGCTGGTAACGACATGGAGATGAAGAGAGAGGCGGAGGAAAAGAAGTTGCGTAGAATAGCCAAGGTCCTCGACTGTTTGGAAATGTGGCAGTGTTCCCAAACCCTACGAGCTACACAGAAGGAATCTCGCACTCAAGGTACACAAATGACAGCCATAGGATACATTCCAGATACTGAGGAGATCGTCTAATTATCCTGGTCAACCTTTCAACATGATGGTGCGGCTGCATTCAAATTGTCGGAAAAATCACCTGTGCCACCAGCTTCATCTGCAAAGAACCTCCCTGCAGGATGAACGCAAGTATTGAATGTCCGCCGAATCAAACGAATCGACTGCCATCCTGCCGAAAGTGATGAGGATAGCTCACCTGAAAGTATTCCAGAGACCGAAAATTGGCTGAACTGGGATAGGGACTGGGATAATCCAAACGACAGCTAAGACGACTGGGAGGCAGACGATGAATCAGATATGGAACTGCACAACGGCATTAAGGATTCAGAAACCCCTGAGCAGCGGAATGCGAGTGCCGCACTGAATGTTCCTGGATTGATTCAGCCTAATAGACGATCAAAGAAGAAGGTTGAAAAGGGGTTGATGACAGTCAATATAATGGAAACACAGAGGAATAAGGGGATCAAGAAGAAGTAGGACAGAATGCGTCAATGTATTATCACCAAGTTCAGTATGTAATATGACCAAGCATTTTATTGAGAGAGGTATTATGGATGAATATTGCCCAGTCACGTGAGAATCTTGGTCAATAAACAAATCTATAGCAGGCAGTATGCATAATATGGCAAGATATATAAATTTAAACCGGATGAGAGCGACTAGTGCTGGAATATTACTCAGCTTAGCCATGCCATAGAGCCAAGTTCTGATGATGCTGAAACGCATCCACAAAGTTCAAATATTGATGATTTCAATTATTAACGGCAGCAGATCTTGACTACACGGTTCATCAAAATGAGTGTCAACGGACTGTAAACAATTTTTAGTCTTGTAAGTACGGTAATGGCAAGGTGACGTGGTCGCTGCTATCCATAACCATCATACACACAGCGTTTCTTGGCAAAAAAGTAAAAGACACGATCACTCCCCCATTCTGAAAATGAGCGTCAACGGAGCATAAAAGATTTTTGGCTGTGCATCTTCGGTAACCTAAGTTGTGATTGGTTGCAGCCATTTATATACGAGGTATTGGCTGCCTTTCAAGTCAAAAATGACAGAATCAGGTTCCCTGCCCCTTCGTGAAAATGACGGTCAACGGAGCCTCAACGATTGTACGTACGGTAATTGGAATGTGACCTGGTCGCTGCTATCTATAACCAAATTAATGGGAGCCTTCCTTGGGAGAACAGCATAGGACAAGGTCACTGCCACATTCTGAAAATGAGCGTCAATGGAGCGTCAACAATCTTTGGCTGTGCAGCTTGTGTAACCTATGTGGCGATTCGTTGCAGCCATTCATAAACGAGGTATTGGCTGCCTTTCATGTTACAAATAATACCGACATGCTTCCTGTCCCATCCTGGAAATGATCACCAATGGAGTGCCAACGATTTTTGGTGTTTTGTTTTTGTTTCATTCATACTGTATGCACTCAAATGAGAGTATGACAGGACCCAATACCCCCTTTGCATCCGGGCGAGCAGGCTAGATGGCGGAGCTGCCTCCCCGCGCCCCTTCATCCCCGCTGACAAATGAAAGGATCAAACAATAGACCAACCCATGCCAGAACAGAAAGGACAAGAAAAGGAGGTATACGCCCACTGCCGCTCCCAGCCTCTGAGTCAGCCTCTGCACCTGCTCCATACCCACCTTCATCTGGGCGGGAACATCCTGACTTCAGTAGCCGCCAGGAAGTCCACCGCCGCTTGGCCGCACTCTGCCATGGAAAACAAGTCAGAGATCTGCACGTGTCTGCATCTGCCCGCGTTCCATTCCGTCCCTGTTCCCACCGCCTTGCATAGTGCCTGATTCTGGTCTCTCCACCGGCCGCAGCGGCGGAATAGGTGTTCCCACGTCTGCGCCGGCCTGCCTCCGCCACCGCACCACCAGCATTTGTCGTCCTCTCAGTGGCCGCGCCGTTTTATGCAGACTCCTGTTGGTGCATGCCCGCAGTTCAGTATGGAAAACCTGGTAGCCAGCGACTTCACACTTGTCATCCGAACAGATCTCTTGGTTCCTGTCCTGCCCTTGAGTCTGCAGCTGAAGTGCTTGCTGCACTTGTCGGCCTCCCACCTCGCCTTGGCTGCTGACCTCCCCTCAGAGATTCGTCGAGCTCTATTCGAGGCCGAGGTGTATGGCTGCTCTATCATTGTGTCTTCGCCAGCGTCTTCGGCCAGGTTTGCCTGATGGTCTGCCTCTTCGTTTCCAGGGATAACGGAGTGTCCTGGGACCCAGTGAATCTGGGTTGCAATGCCGTGGGCGAGGAGTGCCCATGCTCTCTGATTGATCTGCCTCGCGATTCGCTGCCCCGGGCCCGGCGCCAGGTGTGCCGCTCGTCGAATTGCGGACTTCGAGTCGCTACAGATTGCCACCATCTTCTCTGCATGCCTTTGCAGTGTGTCTCTGTTCTCGATCGTCTCATCAAGCGCGAATCCAATCGCCCTCAGCTCAGTGTCGAACACCCCCATGGGCCCAGTGACCAGAAAGCTGCGGCGGAACCTCCATTGATTTCCATGTTTGCACACTGCCGCGGCTCCCACTCAGTCATCGTCTGAGCGCGATCCATCTGTCCACCACATCCAGACCCCCCCTCCAATTTTGGCTTCTTTCTCTCTTGCCCAGCGTTGCGCAATTCCCTTGGCAGCGGTGGCAACTTCCAGTATGGTGGTCCTGACCGCTGATTCTTTGCCTGGGGCCGGGCCACATTATGCCTTCGGTAGTTCACCCATGGTCATGCTCCTCCTTGACTACTCCACATATCGGTGCACTGGAGGAAGGATTTCTGTGTAACTCTTTTAGCTTGCAGCTGCATGCGTCTGCTAGTCTCGCTACGAACAACTGTTGTCTGGAATCTACAATTACAGGCAGGGGTGTAAGCCCTAACTCTCTCATAATTGCACCCCGTGGGGTTGTGGGCAGCACGCCCAGGATGGACCTGGCTTGTCGATTGAGGTGGAGTTGGAAGTCATCCCACCTACCTGCTTCTTTGCGATCCCACCAGAGCTCACTCCCAGACAGTGCGACCGCTAGGACGCACGCCACCTGGACAGCCCTTACGCTCTCAGGAACAATCCCGTATGTCGTGGTCATGGTTCGGAGTCTCGCTTCTGCTCCCCTGGCTTCCTTCCTGCATCGGTTCTGCTGCTCCTGCAACGTTAGATGTGTGTGTATCCAGACACCCAGCCACCGTGTCACCTGTGAATTGAATCGTATGACCCTGCTGCCGACTCTTATCTTTGCTGTCAGTGTTGGCCAGAGGTGTTCCCTGTGGCCTAGTCTGCACGTAAAGAGTGCCGCCTTCATCTTTGCAGTGTCGAACTGTAGCCCTCGTCTGCTTGCCCACTCGATACTCTTTGCTGTGCATCTCCGAAGTATGGAGACGACGTGGTTGACATCACTTCCGGTCGCCACCCAGCCAAGGTCATCTACACAGGACAGCACTTCGGCTTCTGATACGTACTGTTCGACCCATTTGTTCAGTCCTGAGGTGTAGATTGCGAAGATAATCGGTGACACGGCTGAGCCCTGAGGGACCCCAACTTCCACCGGGTGTCTCTCCGTGGAGTTGCCCTCGATTATCATCTCCACAGTTCTTGCCACGAGAAACGTTTCTGTCCATCGTATAAGGTCTCCATTCATTTGCCTGACCTTCATTAGATCAACTAGCCTTCCTTTGCCATGCTTGGAAAGGCTGCATTAATGTCCATAAGGAGCACACCTGCAATGTGGCCGCCTTTCCAGGCTGAATGAGCTCTGTCAACCATGATGGCTGCTGCATTGATGGCTGACCACCCTCTTCTGCTTCCGAATTGCCCTTTACTCAGTAGTCCTCTTCTTTCGGCCTCGTCCGACAGCAGCTCAGCGACTACTTTTTCTACCACTTTTCCCGTGCCACTCAACAGCGATATGGAGCGATAGGCCTTCAGCTGCGTGTAGTCATCTTTGCAAGGCTTGCGAATCACCACGCCGCTAGTCCGCTTCCATACCGATGGGTGTCTTCCCGTGAGAATGGCCGCCTTCGTCAGCCTCACAATCCTCTCTCTGTCCCACTTTCAGAGTAGCCGTATGCCGCCGAAAGACAGCTTGTCCAGCCCCGGTTCCTTTTTCAACATTTGAAAAAAAAGGGCTCGTTCAACTGCTTGCTCTGTGACGCGTGTGTGTGCACTCACGGCAGGGGGAAGTTCGTAGTACTGGTCATCGTTGTTTGGAGGCAAGGACTGGCGCCTCAGCATCTCCTCCTTTTCCAGTGATATATTTGCTTGCTTGCCTTCCCTCACAGTTAAGGCATCCACGGGCATGCCTTCCCGAGGGTTCGCATATCGTGCTGCTCTCCATACCTCGGCCCCTCTCAGGTTTTCCAAGTACTCGCTCCACATATTCCTCTTGGACTGTCGAATCGACTTCTGGAGTTCTGCCTGCACCTTGGAGGCATCTTCCGAATTCGGTCTCCTTCTTTTTTCCCTTCCGACTGCCTTCCTTCTTTCCCTGATGTCGGCGTCCCACCACCTCTTTGATCTGGCGCAGATCCTGATCTTCTTTGCCGTGGCGTCGCAAACTTTGCCCATTGCTTCCTGACGGCATGCAGCCTCTTGCTCCACCTCGTCTGCTGTGTATTCTGAGTCCAGGTCAGCTCTCTCTTTCGCTAGCTCCATCGATAGCTTCTCCGCTGCCTTCACGTCCTCCTCAGTCATTGCAGGTAAGTTCCACCCCACTACCCTTTGATGCCCCGCCTCCTCCTGCCTGTCCACTTCGACCTCCCACTCTATGACCTTGTGGTCGGATCCTGTGGCGTGGTCGTCGGCCAGTATGGACCATTGGGTTATCAGTCGATTTGCCAGGGTCAGGTCAATGACCGACTCACCTTCATGACCTTCTCTTGTCCAGTGGTGGGTGGCATCACGATGATTTCCAATTTCCAGTCCGTTTTCGTCAATCACGTCTTCCCAGAACGCCACATCCCGCTGCACTTGGCATCCTGGGTCCCATCGTATGCTATGGGCGTTGAAGTCTCCAGCGAGGACTGTGCTACCCTGGCGAATGACTCTCCACCAGTCCAACTCTCGCTCCGGTCTCTCTCCCGAATGGGTGATCTTTTGGTCGTGAATGTTGAAAACCCTCGTTATCCTCTGCCCTCTCCTCCTGATGTCAGTAGCAATGTCATCTCCGTTCGCACCTCTGCTTAAATCAGTCCGCTCATCAACCACCAAGCCGCTCCTTCTCAGAATCGCCGTCCAGCCTGTTTTTCTTTGTCTTATTCTGTATGCCGAATGGCTGATCCGGATACCTTCTCTATCTCTTTCTCTTGGTGGCTCTTGCAAGTACACTACGTCCGCTCTGCATTTGGCTGCCGTCTCCAGCGCGGTGATGGTCCACTCGTATGACCTCACGCAGTTATGCTGAATCACTCTCATCATTGGTATCCTAGGCTACAGCTTCAGTTTCAGTTCCAATTGCAGTCGCGGCCGTGGTCGCAGTCTCGGATTCAGTCATCACGAAGTCTCTTGCCTCCCCCGTTGCCTCCTCTCCCGGCACATCAGCCATCCCCTCCTCTTCACTTCACCCATCTGCCGCCGCTCCTCCCCTGTGTCTATGGCCAAGGACCACTCTGTGCATCCCCGTTGCCGTGTGCATGACTTTGCTCATGGGAGCCAGTCCGGCTGTTCCCGTCGTTCTGCTGTGTCACGCCGCTTTGGCGTCTTCGCTCTCTTTCGCACACCTGCTGCTGAACACAACATGATTTCGTTTGCAATTGGGGCACTCTTCCAGCGTGTGGCCGCAGAGTGATCCCTGCTTTGCCATACACCCCACTACATTGCATTTGTGGTTGCTTGTACGGTGATTGCCTGAGCAGTAGCCACACCTGGGCTTGCTGCCGCACATGTTTTCTATGTGGCCCCATCCACAGCAGAGCTCAAACCTGCTGGCTGGGCCCACATTCGTGAACGCCTCGACTCGGTACCATACTCCTCCAGCCTTGATGCCTTTCTTGATCACGCTCTTTGCCAGACTGCTTCCCTTTACGACCCAGACTACCGATGGCGCGGCAATTTCTCTGTTTTGCCTCCTCTCCCTGATTGTGCGGGGGTTTGCCGGCCATCGCACCTGGGTGGGGATCGCTCTGCCCTCGTTCTCTGCTTCTGATCCCTGTCGCATCTTCTGCAGGCTCTCTGGGCCAGTTCCCATCTACCGCACGAGGGGTACTGCATGGATCTTTAGCTTCTGCCCGGTCTCGTTTTCTTCGACATCCACGACTCATTGGTTGACAGTCCTCGCTGCCGTGTTGATGATGTTGCGGTACTGCATAGCCATCCCCACTGTTGCATTCTGGTGCGTGATTGCCGTGATCGCGCCCTTCGCATTCCTCCTTGGGTTGATGATCCTGATGTGGGCCGGGGCCTGCTAGTGGAAGAGCGCTCAGTTGATCGCTGACGCAATTTCCTGGTTCATCCAATTGGCGAGTGGCACACTGTCGTCTCTCCTTAGGATTGGGCGTCTGTCTGCCATGCTGGAGCCTGTCGGCGGGGCTGGGGCTGGACTGGCCTGCTTCTTTTGGTTTCGTGGTGGGACCATCTCCAATCGTCTGGTCGGTGCCGGCGCTGATGTTATCGCCCCTCTTTGCGCCGATGTGGCTCTCGTCATTGGTGTCAGCGCTGATCTCGGTGCTGGTGCTGGTGCTGGGTTTGACTCTGGGGATGGGTTTGGTTTCGGTTTCGGTTTCGGCGTTGGCATTGATTTGAGCTGCCTTCCAGTTTGCAGCTGCTGGCGCTCTTCCGGCTTCTCCAGTCCGCCTGTCTGGGTCAGGTCTACGTGTATCGAGGCCTCCAAGCCGCCGCCATCGGTGTCCGCTCTCCTCTCCTCTTGCTGGCCCCCTTCTGTAGCAGCCACTGCTCCTGCGACCATGTCTGTGATCCCCTCGCCGCACAGTAGGTCATCCTGGTTATACGCGTCCCGCTTTTTCTTTGTTTCCTCTAACCACGATTTCATCCCTCGCCACTGTGCCTCCTGCAGTGCAGTGTGTGTCTCGAGCATCTTTGCCATCTTTGCGATGGTTCGGTGTAGTTGTGCTAGTTTGCATGCTTGCTGCTGAGCAGCGCGCTTCACGCGGCTCCTCCAGTCCCCGAGGGCCCAGGTGGTCGCCGGGACCTCACTTCTCCATCTCCACTTCCCATTCTCGTGTCTCTCCATCGGCCCTGGTGTGTCTTTGCCTACAGTCTCCGTGGCGATGGATGTCACCGCCGTCGCCATCTCCATCGCCATATCCATAGGCGCCTCGCTCCTACTGTCCGCCGCTTCCCCCGTGTCCTGGCCGCTCTTCTCGCTCCATCAGCACAATGTAAATCGGTCCGGAAGCAACACCCAATCCTCCCTGACACTCCAGGCCACCGCACCAGTGCTTCTAAATACTTCTAGATGCTCCCAGACCCCCCCTGGAGCTAAGCAATGTGCTCTGAGACTCTGCAAGAGAATTCTCAGGTGCTCCTGAGAGCACCTGGAGTTATGGAGGTGCATGCAGGATGCTACGAGATTTGACTTACAGAATAGTCAAGTTTTCGAGCTCCTGAGACCTCTGCGCAGATCGACGGGAGACTTCAAGAGCAGCTGGGACCGCTGCGCAGCTCTGCGGGAGACTTCGAGAGCACTGCGGGAGACTTGGTGCCATATTCTCACAGCAGTGGTTCTTACATACCCACAAGGCATTTCATCTTATCATATTCTTCTTTGTTACATTCACAAGATTTGCTACATCAAACCATGGCATGCATTATTTAAGCCTCTGTATGTATATACATACGGCCAATCTGGCCGCAGATGGTAGCCCAGCATAATCGGAGGAGCACCTGGACACGCCCATTGAGAGAACTTAGGGATGCACCACTTTGGAGGCCGCTGTGGTGAAACGATGGAGCTAGAAGGCAGAGAGCCCACCATCAACACTCCCCAGCACCTCTCGCGATATTCAAACGGAATTCATGAGAAAGAGCAGTTTTGGTTCAAGGAGCGTAGGAATCGGGTGAGAAGATATGATACTACCCGGCGTTGAAGATCCACGCAATTTTGTGTCTCCACGAAATCTCTCGGACAGAGCGAGTGAGAACAAAAGTTGGGAAAGATAGAGTGTGTATTTTCATTTTATGATAAGATGAAATGGAAATGAGATGATGTCTATCAACTCCGGGGTCTGCTGAAAATATACTCCCCGTCACTCTGTCCACCCCCGTTACCCGCTGTATCTCAGTACACCCGCCGTCGCTCCTTAGAGATGTACTTGGAAGCTGTGATCGAGTGAGTTTGGAGATACGCTTGGAGGCAGTGATCGTGCGAACTTGAAGGCCATAACCGAGCGAGTTTCGAGATACACTTGGAGGCTGTGATCGAGCGACTGTGGAGATGCACTCGGAGGGCGTGATCGAGCGAGTTTGGAGAAGCACTTGGAGGATGTGATCGAGCAAATTTGGAGATGCACTTGGAGGCTGGAATCTGGCGAGTATGGAGATACACTTGCAGGCCGGAATCGTGGGAGTTTAGAGATACACTTGGAGGCTGTGATCAAGCGAGTTTGGAGATACACTTGGAGGGCGTAATCGAGCGAGTTTGGAGATGCACTTAGAGGGCATGATCATGCGAAATTGGAGGCCGTAATCGTGCGAGTTTGGACGAGTACCTAGAGGCGGTCGATGGACAGCGCGCCGGGTGCTGAGACTCTTTTCATCAGTTAGTTAACTCGCAACAATGGGAATGTGACAGGTGACTTTACCTTTGAGCTCTCTTGGAGGGCTGGCTGAGGGCGGTCGATCGTGTAGGGAGGCACGCCGTAATCTGAAGCTACATTCATGGGTCAACTCATAATCTTGGGAATGCAGGGAAGACAAACAATCGTGGGTGGATGCTGTACTCGGTGTATGCTGTACTCGATGTTAACTCTTGATCATGGCATGAAGAGATGACTTAACTTCGTGTTCTTCAGTGATGGTAGAATTGAGGACGAGAAAGAGAGAGATGAGAGGAGATTGGGGAAATCATCATGAGAAACTGGGACTTAAAACAATTTTGTGTGCAAGTCAATAGACCATCCTCGATACAGCAGGTATGAGTCCCAATCCGGCCTGAATTTACACTGATACAATGTTTTCCCAACCCAATCAAGCAGGTCGTACGCCTGATTGCTCATATCCGCTCGTATCCTCCACATCTTTCTCAACTTCATCCACATCTCTCTCTTTCTCGTCCACAACTCTACCATCATTGCAGAACACAAAGTTAACTCATCCCTCTCTATCTCTTCCATGTCATGATCATGAGTTGACACTGAGTACAGCATACACCGAGTACAGCATACACCAAGTACAGCATACTCCGAGTACAGCATACACTGAGTACAGCATACACCGAGTACAGCATACACCGAGTACAGCATACACTGAGTACAGCCTACACCGAGTACAGCATCCACCCAAGATTGTGTGTCTTCCCTGCAGTGTCATGATTACGAGTTGACCCCTGAATATAGCTTCAACTTGTGGCGTGCCTCCCTACATGATCGACCGCGAGTAGCCATCTCTCCATGAGCGCTCAAAGGTAAAGTCACCTGTCACATTCCCACGGTTGCGAGTTAACTAACTGATGAACGCAGTCTCAGCACCCGGCGCGCCGTCCATCGACCGCCTCTAGGTACCCGTCCAAACTCGCACGATTACGGCCTCCCATTTCGCAGGAGCATGCCCTCCAAGTGTATCTCCAAACTCGCCCGATTACGGCCTCCAATTGTATCTCCAAACTCCCTCGATTACGGCCTCCAAAGTTCGCATGATCATGGTCTTCCAAGTGCATATCTCCAAACTCCCTCGATTACGGCCTCCAAGTTCACACGATCATGGCCTCCAAGTGAATCTCCACACTCGCTCCATCACGATCTCGGAGTGCATCTCTAAGTTGACTCGATCACGGCCTCCAAGGGTGTCTCCAATTACGCTTGGTTATCGCCTCCAAGTGCATCCCCAAACTAGCTCGATCACGGCCTTGCAGTGTATCTCTGAATTCCCTCGATCGTCATTTTCAGGAGCACCTCGAATTTGCTCTCAAGCACCGCTCCTGCAGCCAGTCCCGATATACTGTGTAGATGGGTAGCTATATAGATACAGAGATGAGAATACAAACTGAATACATGAGTTTCAAAAATCGTTGAACTATAATTAGTAGCTATGATTTGCAGGCGCACCTGCAACGTTCCCAAAGATGTCATTTTTCCCAGACTGCTCTACAGTGATTCGAGGTGCTTCCAAGCTTGTCGCTTGCGCTCCCAGGTGCTCCTAGGCTTGATGTCGGCGCTCCCAGGTAGTGTTAGCAACGGGTCCAATTGCCCGGGTCGGTTCCGGGTCCGGTTCCACCAGAAACCGGACCGTTGCAACGGATCTTACAACACAAAAAACCCGGACCGTTGCTTTTGGGCCGGTTTCCACCGGAAAACACGGCCCTGGCAAGCCCGGCATTTTCCCTCCAATCAAGTATTTGAGTTCTGATCGTATCACAACATGATCAGTAAGTAGAATGTCCAGTTTTAGCCGCTCTTACACCTCGAGCATTCAGATTTGCGATCGGACCATTATTCGTTGAGTCGCTATCGAAAACCCGCAAATTTCGCCTAAAATTGTGCGTTGTTTCAAAGCCACTCAACGAATATTGGTCCGATCGCCAACCTGAAAGCGGGAGGTGAAAGAGCGGGTAATTCTGTACAATTTACGTATTGATCATGTCATGATACGATCACAACTCATATACTTAATTGGAGCCAAAGTTGCAGTAAATGTAATATGGAACCGCGGTCCGGGTACGACCCGGCCAAAATACCGCGGGTTTGTGTCCGGTCCGGGTAACAACACCTCCAAGACAAAGCAGTTCAGATTATTGGCCGGGTTTGGAACCGAACCGAACCGAATCGCCGGCCAAAAACAGGACCACTGGGGGGTTACCTCGACCCGTTGCTAAAACTACTCCCAGGCTTGTCATCGGCGCTCCCAGACTTGTCATCGGCGCTCCCAGACTTGTCTTCGGCGCTCCCAGGCTTGTCACCAGCGCTCCCAGGTGCTCCCAGGTGCACCCAAAGTTCTCTCCGGCGCTCCGAGGTGTTCTCAAACTTATCACAATTACTCCCATCGTACTCCAGTACCAGTCATCAGGGATCCCAGTTGCTCCAAAGGCCGACCGGAATGCCCTGCTACGGTCTGATACTCTCCTGAAATTGACGCGTCTAAGTTTACACTCCGCATCCTCTCAGACACTCCTGGAGGCTTCCAGTCACTAAGATACATTTTGCTGATGTCTCTCTAACTTCGGTCATCCCTTCTGTGAAGCACTTATCTTCCAGGGTAGTCCTTGTCATCGCATGCTCTTTTATCGACGTGTCGGGTCAATCGTGTTTTGCCAGGACTTCACATGAAAACCACTCAATTGCGTGGGTCCTTGTGCATGCCCTGAGCCTGCAGTCTAGCCGGAGCTGGGACGCTCGCTCTGAGGTCAATTCGACATCCAGAACCGATAGCCGCCATCCGTTTTCCAATTGCTGTCGTTGTTGTGGACTTATTGCGCTGTGTCTGTTTCGCCAAGACTTCAATGCTTCTCGCTGATATACGATTTCTGGTGTTGGATCTTGGTCCATCCAAGTGTCGCAATGTGGTAATAATTCATAGACGATGTCGTGGCAGCCTTTTCATTTGAAACAGTGCAGGACACATACATTACCTCATCATGCAACTGAGCGTCAACGGAGCGTCAACAATGTTTGGTCTTGCATATTGTATTATCAAGACATTGTGCGGATAAAGAAGCTCATAACTGAACTATTGATGGCCTCTATAGCCAACAATGCAACGTATAAAAGGAACAACAGGTATTCCAAAATAATCAATGTTGCAGATTGCAAAACATGCAAAAAGAGATTATTGGCTGTCGAATACCTAATTTTGATAATATACACTTATCCAACTGCAAAAACAAGAACATTATATAAATCTACAGATGGACCCGCTGGGCGACCCGCTGACAACCCGCCCAATTCAGATGGGTTGGGAGATTTGCATCGAACTGTTGCTGAATTGACGGTTCGGGTGTAGTGACAACCCTGAGCTCCAATTTGGCAATGGTTCGGTTCTGACCCGGACCCACACCCGAAGTGACGGTCCACAACCGGTGCTAACACTAGGCAGATCCTGACCTTCTTTGCCGTGGCGATGAGAACGCTGCTCATTACTTCCTGAGACCATGTGGCCTCCTGTTCCACCTCGTCTTCTGTGCATTCTGCATCCAGATGAGCTCTCTCTTTCGCTAGGTTTGCCCACAGCTTCTCCGCTGCCTCCGAGTCCTCCTCTTTCATTGCAGCTAAGTCCCACCCTACTACCCTCTCGTGATCCGCCTCCTCATGCCTGTCTGCTTCAACCTCCCACTCAACAACCTCGTGGTCAGATCCAGTAGCGTGGTCATCAGCCAGTATCAACCATTTCGTTATTGGTCCATTCGCTAACATCAAGTCCATGACTGACTCGCCTTCGTGGTCCACTCTTGTCTAGTAGTTTGTGGGCTGGCCATCATTCCCAACATCCAGTCCATTCTCGTCAATCACATCTTCCCAGAAGGCAGCGTTGCGCTGCACTCTGCGCCCCGGGTCCCACCGCCTGCTGTGTGCGTTGAAATCTCCCGCAAGGACCGTTCCGCCCCGCCTGATGACTCTCTGCCAGCTCAACTTTCGCGCCAGTCTCTCTCCTGACTGCATGTCTCTCTATCATCAATGTTGACAATCCTCGTTATCTTCTACCCTCTCCTCCTGACATCGGTGACAATGACATCGTGGTTAGCTCCCCTATTCAAATCTGTCCGCTCATCAACCTCCAGACCACTCCCCTTTTGTATCACCGTCCAAACACTTTTTCTTCTCCTCATTTTGTATGCCGAGTCGCTGACCCCTACACCTTCCCTTTCCCACGGTGGCTGCTGCAAGCACACTACATTAGCTGTAAGTTCAACCCCCGTCTCCAGCGCAGCAATGGTCCAGTCGTAAGAAATAGTGCAGTTGTGCTGGATCGCTCCAATTATTGGTAGCCGGGGCTCCTGTTTCAGTCTCAGTTGCAGTTGGGGCCATAGTCTCACACTCAGTCATTGTAACGTCTTCTGTCTCCCCCGTGGCCTCCTTATCCTCCGAATCCACCATTTCGGCTCCGCATCCCCCCTCTACTTTTATAGTCCCCTCAGTACTATGTCCAAGAATCGCTTTGTTCGTCCCCAATGCCACGCCAGTGGCTGCGATAGCCGATGCCTGCCCTGATGGCTTTATTCCCCTACTCTGCTGGGCCGCCTAGGCGCCCTCAGTCTCCTTCGCGTATCTGTTGCTGGATGGAATGTGATTCCCTTTGCAGTTGGGGCACATCTCCAGCGTATGACCGCAGAGTGATCCCTACATCGCTGTGCACCCCACCATGTTGCACTTGTGGTCCCTTGTCCAGTGATGACCTGAGCAGTAGCCTCATGTGGGCTTGCTGCCGCACTTCTTCCCGATGTGACCCCATCCACAGCAGAGCTCACATCTGCTGTCAGGGCCCGTGTTCGTGTACACTTCGACTCAGTCCCACACTCCCGCCGCCTTGATGCCCTTCGTCTGCATGCGCTTTGCCACCTTGCTCCCCTATACAACAAAAACAACCGATGATGCGGCGATTTCTCCGTACTGCCTCCTCTCCCTGATGGCACATGAGTTCGCCAGCCACCGGACTTGGGTGGTGATCATTACGCCATCATTCTCCGCTTCGGATTCCTCAAGCATCGTTTGCAGGCCTTCAGTTCCTTTTCGCATATACCGTACGAGAGGTACTGCATGGATCATTAGCCATTCCCAAGACTGATTTTCTTGGACATCAACGACTCCTTTCTGGACAGTCTGCGTGGCTGTGATGATCATGTCATGGTATCGCAGAGCCATCTCCGCTGTCGCATTCTGGTGCATGATTGCCGTTATCGCTCCCCTGGCATTCCTTCTTGCATTCATGATCCTAATGTGGGCAGGGGCCTCCTGGTGGAAGAGCGCTATGTTGAGTGCCGACGCAATGTCTTTGTCCATCTTGTCAGGGGGTTGCATGCTCTGGTCTCTTATTAATATTAGGCATGTCTCTGCCATGCTGGATCCCATTGTCAGGGCGGGTCCTGGGCCGGCAGGCGCCTTCTGACTGTGCGTTCGGGGTTGGACTGTCTCCCACTTTCTGGCCAGAATAGGTGTTGGCTTAGGTTTAGGTTTGGGTTCGTGTTGCGGTTCAGGCTGCAGTGCAAGTTGCAGTTTGGGTTTAGGTTTTTGCTGTGGCTGCAGCAGCTGGCGCTTCTCTGGTTCTCCATCATGCGTTGCGCCTGCATGCTGTAAGGCCTGTGGGCCTCCCCCGTCCTGCCTAGCAGTCCCATCTCATCCTTCCGTTCTCACTTCCTGGGCCGGTGCCACTGCGCGTACTCTAGCTGTGGCCAGCACCTCCCCAGTGATGTCCGCAATGCCCATGCCCTGTAGTACATTGTCGGTGTGTCGCTCATCCCACTTCGTGTCCCGCTCGGCCAGCTGTTCTCTCATGCCGAGCCAGTGCGCCGCTTCACGCGCCGCATGTGCTTCTACCATTCTAGCCATTGTATCGATCGTTTCGGGCGGCTGAGTCACCTCGCGCCCCAGCTGCCACACTCTTCGCTCCATTCTACTCCACCAGTCTCCCAGTGCGCTCACTGGCTCCGAGGTCTCATTCCGCACTCTGTTCCCATTCCTATTATGCTCCCACTGCTTGCTTGCAGCCGCGAAGGACATGCGGGTTGTGTTTCACGACATTTGGACAGCCACACCGCTGACCTCTCCTGCTTCCGCCATGTCCATATCTCTCCCAACTGGAGGTTTCTCAATCGTTCCGGCAATAAGACTATTGCCCTCTTGGGTTGCCATCGTTGCTGATTTGCCTGATGAGGTGGTGCTCGCGTTCGGTCTCCTTTGGTCGTGCAGGCCAGCTGGAAGTGTCGGTCGAAGGTCAGTTCGATGCTAGAAATCGAATGCCACTGTCCGTATGTCGCTCTCTGTCGGGGTTGCGGAGTGATTTTGATGTTACTGTCTCTGTTCTTCGCCAAGACTTTCTGTGACTCCATTCAATTGTGTGGATTTCTGTGCGCGTTCTTCTTTGCTGACGCGCCGACTCTCCTCCGACGGTCCTGGTGTGCTGGGAGTCTCGCTCCGGGGTCAATTCGACGTTAGAAATCGATCGCAGCAGTCCGTTTTTTCGATTACTGTCGTCCTCGTTGACTTAATTCGCCGTTTTCATTTTGCCAAGACACGCGCTGTCGCCATCGCCAGCGGGTTATGGAACCTCAGCCATCCGAAAATACAATATTACAGAACAGTTTGGAAAACTTTCGTCTCAAGCTTCTTAGAACATGATTGTAGACTTCAGCCTCATCACCAGAACCTGTCCAGTTAGCGGCATCTTGTAGGTGAAAGATGTTTGAAGATTGGGGCGGATCAACAACCCCGGAGTTGAATCCTATAACAGTCTATTTTAACAAGCAAATAATAACGTACATTCAATGTCACTACCGTTCTTCTCCTTCCCTACGTGTAAATTTCTAAATATCTAACTAAAATTAGCATGAGCTCCCTCTAGCTTTTACATCTATACCATTCTCGGCCCGCACCGTCTCAACACCTTATAACCCACTGACTAGGCAAGGGTTGGTCGAGAAACCTTAGTTCAGAAACCCTTTTCCGTAGGTATTATGCCAAACGATCACAAATAGTCACTCGACAGTGCTACAACTTACCATGTTACTTTGGTACGAAGGTAGTTGATTGTATTCAGTAAGAAGAGAGCACGTCTTGGCACCCGTATACATATACGTATGAGAAGTTATGACCATCTGTAGAAAGCAGTCACGCACAGAATAGGCCTCGATATCTAACTACATATGTGCAACATGTTACGGCGCCCTGTTTATTGCGAAGAGTATGCCGAAAATGCAGAGGAGATAGACCATTAAGCCAGGATAGTGATATAGATTCAATATCTCAACTTTAATTATCAGCTTTTGTTTTATTATTAGCCCGTTTTGTATAGTTAGTAGGGATGTGATCTAGTGGTATGATTCCTCTTTAGCATAGAGGCGGTCCGGCGTTCAATTGGCCGCTTCTATATTCGTTTTGTATTTTGTGCTACTGATTTCTTAGACGATAATTTAGAATACCGCACGAAGTATCCCTTTGCTAAGTTAGTCACACAAGGTTTTCAGAAATCGGCAAATGAACAGCTAGAGCCAGTGACAGTATTAAGTGAATTTTGATGCCAAGATACAGTCGATATGATCCCATTCCCTAAGCAAGCACCCAAGACGAGATTTTCTTTGCTCCAGAACCCATTTCACTTTGTGGGTGGCGTTTTGGTGAGCGCGAGTTCAGAGGGTCGTCACTCACTTCTCGACTTAGTCAGCGGAATTTTGATACCAAAAATAAGTAGAGTGCAAGGGACACAATTGGCTGTTATTCCCTTCCCTTATGGCTACGTACTTTCTACGGTGCTTGGGAAGCGTTGGGTAGTTCTCCTGGGCGGCCTTCTGGATGGAGACGCAGGGATGTCACAGCTGATCGAATGATTAGTAATGGAAGTCATCAAGATGGGAACAAGAAAAATGTAGACTCGAGTGCAGAGACGGAGATTGACACCCCGAGGAATATTCATACCTGCTACTGTAACGGCCAAAAGGGATAGTCCATCAGCGATCAGAGGGGTGTTCGGACTTTATAAATATTATCATTCGGTCAACGTCAGTAGGACTCTGTACTGGCCAATAAATGTCAGCAAGGCTACGTGCTTGGGTTTAAATGTGTCAGCAAACTGGAAAATCTGGAAGTGTGTAATTGCTATCTGAGTGGAGTATCTAGCAGGCTATAGTGAGAACAAGACCCATTTAAGATAATTGTCCTGCTGGACTACCACGGATATTTCCTGTGCTAGCGACATGTAGGACTAGTTATGCATGCTACCGGGTCTTTCCAAAAGATATATTATCTGGGTATTGTACTGCCCCTGTCAGCTGTCAGGAACTCTTCGGACTATAAAATTAGGTATAATCATGGATTTGTGGACTATCTCTTTTGGCTGGTACAGTATCCCGTCCACGTAATGAAGAGGAAGACAAAGAAGCAGCAGCGGCACTGAACGGGCGGGGGATAGATGGGAGGAGACTACAAGTATGGAATTTCCAACTTCTACAGAAGGATTTATCGGTAGAAGAGCTCTATGTTGCATGGGGTACTCTATGTTGCATGGGGTGACTGGTAATTGGTGTGAGGAAACTGGGAGTCCGGATAGGAATGATGCTAATACGCTCAAAACTAATTGGAGTTGAATTGAGACGAAATTGTCACAATTCCGTGCCGACTAACTGCGGGCGGTGATCTCTGACTGCTGTGTGATCGTACTCGGTACCGGATTAATCGTGATCCACCATTGAAATCATCCTGCCCCTAACAGATGTATCCTATGTGACGATACAAACACCAAGCACCCCCGCACGTGCGGACTGCAGCCATATCTTCGTTAATACTTTTAGTACAGATAATCCTAAACGATTCCATATATCAATTAAACATTCCTCGGCGACAGTTCAATTCGCTGTCTGCCTTCGGCAGATTATCCATCAGCTCACTGACATACATAGCCAGAATAGCAATATCAGCTCCTACCCAACACCACCAGGTTTCAGCATCAATCAGTCTGTCACTGGGATGGCTCATAGAAGCAAACACCCATCAATATTTTCGACACCAGTCTGGGAACCTTCCTAATAGTGTCCTCACCTGAAATCGAGCAATCTGCTCTAGCTGTTTCAACTTCACTGAATAGAATAGCTCAATTTTCACATCTCCAGAGAATGTACCACGAACCAATCGTAATATCTATCTCCATACATCCCATCTGTGCTCATTTTCTCTCCGAAAGGTGTCCAGCGATAAATATCACCATGCTTCAGTTCTATCAATTACCACTCCAAAACTTCCTTATGATTCTCCCTCAATGTTTCTCATGTGGTTCGCAAATTTCATTACTTCGTCGTGGAGATTTAAATCGACGACTAGTAACATTTCTAATGATGTGATCTATAGCTGCAGCTGTTGCCTAGCTAAGATATCGTGCTCCGCAAAATAGAATTTGAAACGACACTAACATAACGGGATCGCCTTGCAGAGTTTCTGTGCACGTTCTTGTCGTATTGTACGTGAGATGTGATGTCCAGGTCCGGATGGTTGTCTTCTATACTTTTCGCTGTCCCCAACAAGAGTAAGCGGTGATGCCGCTCTCGAAACAGCTTGTTAAGTTCCTCGAGCAAATTGTTGGTAAAAACTACCAGCTTCTTGGTGCCCCATAGAGTCAGAAGCACTAGAAGTAATATCTTTACGTCTCGCGGCATGCATTCATGCGAATTATTATCCAAATGATCTATGAGAGACCTCCCAGTGAGAGGGGTTTCTTGCTAGAATATGATTTGCTCCAGTCTGATGCTCCACACTAAACCCAATGATCGAAGTGGCACAAAGCACAAAGATAGTGTATAAAACATAACCTTCTTAGGTCCTCCTAGTAAGTAGGAGGACGTCCCTCACTGCGGAAATGACCCTGAAAGAATTCATAAGATTACCCATATCTTAGCACAAAATAAGTTACTAAACCGCAACCACATATATGTAGAGGGAATTAGAACTCCACAATAATCAAATTAGCTGAGTAGGCTTGTGCTCTGGCATCCGCCTCATCAAGAAGTGCGTGTTTGGGGAGAATTAAGCAAGGCGGATCTCTCAAGCGAACGGTCGCACAACCCGGGAAAAAGCAAAGCTGCAAGCTCGCCATATTCCGGCTGGGTAAAATTAGATGACTTTTTTTTCGCGTCCTCATGTGTTATATATTAGGGATCGAAGTTGTTATTGGGATCGTGTATGCGAGCTCCACGTATTATAAATGCTGTGAGTTGCACTAGATACCAGATTGTCCGCTTCGCTGGTTGTGGGTTTCAGGTGCGTGTGTGGTTAAATGTGTTGCATCATCAACTTGTATGGGAGAATTGTGAGCGTGTACAAACTTAACCTACAGAGAGAAGAGAAAAGGAGAAAACTTCCGATACAAGAAAGTGCTTTTCCAGGTGCTTCATAATTTACTGTCAGCCCTGCTTACAGACAGCTCGTGTCAGGTCTATATATGTATAACAAAACGGTGTGGCTCATCGGCAAGTGCTCCGTAGTGAAAGTGAAGCGGTATTTAACATTGACGCACCGTATTCTGAAGCTCTTACGGAAGTATTCTATTGGCGTCCGGCACTTACATACTATCAGTGAAGAGAATATAGAAGCGAGGGATTAAAATCCATACAAATATGAAGTCTACCAGTAGTGCGAAAGTTATGGCCCAAGTGAATCAAATGCTTTTAATTGTTCGGTACGTTCTACGATTTAAATCCAGCCCAAATAACCCAAAATATTGAATTCCCATTCTTCCTTCGCATCTCAAACCATCCCGGTCAAGGCAGCTCTCGATGGCGTTAGCACCCGGATCATTCATAATATTCGGCAGTGCGTAGCATTACTTGTCATCAGATGTCTTCTCAGATTTTTGAGAGGATATGTGCATTAAACAATGTAGGCGACGCTCCTCGGGGGGTGATTATGGGGTTCCTCCTAGCACCATATTCACGGCGTGGAGGCGGTGTTCCCGGGCGTTGGAGGCAGGACGAAAGGCTTGATGGTCGAGAAAGATATCCGGGGTTCCTCGGGGTCATCGGGACCCTCCTGGGGTTGTGTTCGGGGGCTGTGTTCGGTGGTGGGGATGTCCGGAGTGAAGCCAAGACAATCTAGAGAGACGACATGGCTTGTGGCTGATGACGGAGAAGAGAAAGCTGGGCACAGGGGAAGTCGCTTTATATATTCTCAGCTCCATCAACTCAAAAGTCGAGAGTACTCGTACCATTGACCCAGTGGTCGACAACGCTCTTCTATCCTTCGACCCTGAGTCATTCGCCGAATTTCAGCGTACGAGAGTAATACACCCCTATTCACAAATTCCTACGAGTTTCCAAACGTGTAGTCAGACCATCAGTTCGAATGGGATGATATGCGAACGAAGGACTGACCAGAGCGGTTGTGATGAAACAGTGAATTCCACTACCACCTCGGCGTTCTGGATTCCCGAACACCAACAAATAAATCAGACCTTCTGAATATCTAGTGAACAACTTGCGCCAACTATTGCTCCAAAGAATGCTACAAAACTAAGCAACTAGTGGACTCGCTCTTCCCCGTATGTGCTTTATTCAATCATATACAGACATTTTTAGCGCTAGAACGAAAGCAAAAACCGAAACGAAACAGTAAACGATGCATAAAACAGAGGTCCGCCTCAGGGGAGCGGAGGCCACCGCTGCAGCTGCCGCTCCACCTGGACTCTCCCATTCTTGGCTGGAAGCCATTTCACTGGGTGTAGAGTCGAAAACATACAGAGCTAGCATCTGTATATGTAGGGATGCGGATGGGCGGGTTTTTTGAAGCTGAAGGCGCTGCTTTGCCTAACCACTGCCACTCCGTTCCTCTTATATACCCCTTCTCTCTCTCCTGGCTTCCTCCATTCCCTTCCACGCTCAGGCTCTGGCTCAATCCTCGAGCTCTTGCTCAGGCTCAAGCTCTGGCTCCAGCTCTGGCTCATGCTCGTGTTCGGGCTCACGCTCGAGCTCAAGCTCACACTTTGGCTCAAGCTCAAGGCTTCGGCCACCTTCCTCTGTCCCTTCCGTCGGCCAAATTGCTCGCCCCCGCCAGCCCTTGGTCAAAGGGGCTCGCCCCCACTGGCCGCCGGTCGATTCCCACCCGCCAATTCGCTTCCACTAGCCCTCAGTCAAGCTGAACCATTCATCAGGGAATTCTTCCATAATCATCTCGGCGCCTACAACCCCTTCAAAAACCGTAAAGTTCTAAAATCAGCTAATCCATGGCCCTTTCTGCTCATAAACGAAATATCTCAAGCCACAGAACCCCGGAGGTTGCACTGAACATAACAACAAAGCTTCATCGGCTATTGCTTCCGTTACGACGTTATCATGTGACAAGACAAGGCAGTGTCGAGATGAAGTATCCTGGTTTAGCAAGGCAACTAGCATCCATGGCCATGACATCCCACACGATATATATCAGGTGACAGCACAGGGCGAAGATGAGATGAGATGAGATATCCCGATTTTTCTTGTCAGTCGCGTAATATGTTGATACCCAGTAACCGAAACATCGCAATTCTATGGAGCAAATACATCGTGGATAAAGAGAAGGGTAAACCGTAAGGAACTATTCGGGCTACGAGATTTGTCTTTCATGGAAAAAAGATATCCCGGGATAGTCTCGTTTTATGGGCCCGGGAGAAACATGCACAGTGTTCGGCACAGGAAGAGATAAGAGATCATATTGAACCTCTCGCTATCCTTAACTCAGAGTCAGGGACTTGGGAATGTCTTCCCTGGGGACTTTTACATGGGATTTGGTGTATTCGGAGATACCACGACTCTGGCAACTTAGGCTATAGTTATATAACTCAGTTGATTCCTTACATTCTGGGATCTGTATAATGGAAGGAATGGGCGATTTTTCAAATTCGATGTTTTGTATTGGGTGTGATTTATATAGTTTACTGTTCGCGATAAAATGTGTACACTTGATCTCTGCTCTAGTTTGCTGTGATTGTTCTAACAATGTATTATCAGTGAATTGTTTGCAAGTCAGTACTTATTTAAGTACACCTGAGTCTGTACTAGTAGATATGCGCGGAATGGGAAATTGATAATCAGTAGCGGAAAGACGATTCATCGACGGCAACTAAACGCGTAGCGATGAAAAATTAGTAAGGGAAGATGCTGTCTCCAAAGTCTTTCAGCGAGTGATGATTGATCGCCAAAAGCAAAACGCGTTTACACCAATAATCTAGGTGTTACAGAATTTCAAGGGACTGATCGATTTCCCAGGGCGGCGGCGCTGGCTCCGGCCCTATCTTAAGCGACATCTGCAACTGCCAGCTACGAGTGTTTTAGCTCCGATCCACGCAGAGCGAAGCAAGTAGCCAATGGGACGGGAACACGTTCATTGGCGCAGTTCCACCCACATCGACTCTCCCTCCATCTCAACTCGATTGGTGTGATGAAAATTTCGACATCAGACCGATCCCCACGTGGGCAGGTCTGTTGTGTGCGTCGGAGATCTACCGCTGAAAGAGGATGCTACGTGGAGGCTTGGCGGTTGGGAAAGCGAGATGGGCATCTCCGGTGTTTCATAGTAGCGGATGTTTATACTGCGTGAATAGAAGAGGGAGCCATTGAGTCATTATCAATTGAGTATCATAAACATTGCATTCATTAAGTAACGTTTTTTATAGTTTTCGCTTGTTACGTCTCCGCTTATTACCATTACCATAAATGTTGCCATAACCGCGTATATGCATATCCGTCAAACGTTCTACTCGATGAAACTATCAAACCTCACCTTCAACGCTGCACCACTGTTAGTTCTATCCCAATAACATCACAGGAAAGACACCACTTACTCGTCGGAAAGTGGTACCATTCATCCCACTCCTCCGTCATAAAACTCCTCACGTCTCCCCAGACAATCTTGCTCTTCATCTTCTGTCCATCCTCAATCCTCAGCCCCTGCAGCCTCCCAAAAACCTTCAGTAAGCTTGCCAACGCCATCACCGTAATCTTAAACCCCAGGCACTGGTGCGCTCCATATCCATATTGTATATACGCCTCCTCCGGTCTTTTCAGATTGATTTTTAACGGATCCGGAAACGCGACAGGGTCAAGACACGCGGACACGAAGTCAAGGAATACGGAATCGCCTTTTTTGAGGTTTACCACGCGTCCGGGGCCGTCTTGGATCGTGGCGCTGTCTGCGACTAGGTTGCGGACTAGCCCGAACACGACGGCAGAGAGGCGGGTACCTTCGAAGACATATTTGCGGAGTTGTTGGAAAGAGGAGGCAGGGTTGATTTTGTCTTGGGCGAGGTGCTGGATGATGGGCCAGTGGTGGATGTAGGTGGGGGAGAGGAAGAGTTCGAGGAGTTGCGCGAACTAGGTGGGTTAGTCGGAGGAATGGGGAAGGGGGACGGACGTACGGCTTGGGCTTGAGGCACCATTGCGGCGACGGCGGTGGGGAGGATCGCGGCGACTGCCTCTTGGACGGTTTTGCCATGGAGGAGGCCGGAGATGACGTGATTTCCTTGTGTTTGTTAGCGTAGAGATAGTGAGGAAGACGGGTATGTACCATATGTACTTAACGGCTGGTCGCTCGGGATCGGGTTCAATGGCGGCTTTCCAGCCTTGACGGCCTCGCAGGCGGCTTCGCAGGCTGGGGTTAGGGTTGCGGCCGCTTTGCGCGCATTCTGTCGGAGCTCGAAGGACTTGCTGGTGTCGAAGTCTAGAAACACCCAGGCGAATAATGTAGCGTGAAGTTTGTATAGCTCCTGCTCTGTAAATAGGCCATTGGGATTCTCTGGTGTTTTGATAGGGATGTGGAATAATGCTGCTGCGAAGTGGGATTGTACTAGGTTACCGATACTGTAATGATACGTTAGCTATGTGATCTCTCGGGAGAGGGGGAAGACTGACTCTCGCACTGCATCGACCCGGAATCCTTTCCCGGCCGAGTACGATTTCTCCTTCAACATTTTCCACGCGGTTACTTCGCAATACTTTCCTATCTCCTCTACGCCATTTTCGGGACCGTAGAGACATTTTTCAAACTCTACTTTCTCCTGGTAATTGGATGGTTGGTCTCCGCTCAGCATAAAGTCGTGTCCAGATATCTCGTAGATATGTGGGCCCCACGGCACGTAGAAGCGTTTGTTGTCGGCAACTATCTCCTTTACCGCCTTATATGTCAAGCATAGTGTAGGTGGCGGAATGTAAGAAGGTCGGTCGAAATTGAAGTCCTTGGCAATGCCGAAGCCTTCCAGGATAGTCTTTGTCTCGGAGGGGATCGTGAACGGGAACATGGCATACACAGAGTTGGAGCGGTACCACCCGGGGAAGGCATTAAAGAAGAGCTTGTGCAGTACGCGGCCCTGGATAACCTCTGGATCCGAGGACACCTCTGTGTATCCCCAGTTCGTGAGATTGCTCGGCGTATAGTCAATAGTGTAGAACCGATCCCCTCTAGTCAAAGACACCGCATCCGACAAAATCGCCTTCGATATCGTGAATCCCGCACACAGCCCAGACCCAGGAACTATTGGCTTCTTTGCATCCTCCGCCAATATCCCCGGATACAACTCCACCTTGTCCGGATCCTCATACAGGTTCCTCAACGTCTGGGCAATCGTCGGGTCCGGGTTCAAGTCCTCAAAAGTCTTATGCGGGGTCAACTGGCAGAACTGCCGGAACTCATTCAACGTCGCCACCTTCCATTTCCGTGCCTGAATAATCCCTAGAATCTCTACCGACCGCATCACCTTTGGGATATTGTGCGGCCCGAACGAACCAGCAATGTCCTCCGTGCTCTTAGTAATCGCATCAATCAAATCCTTATCCGCAAACTTCCCGTCCTTTTGTCGCTTCAACCCCGAAAATGTCCGCTGACCAGGATCTTTTGGAATCGTCTCTGCCCATTGTCGTAACTTCCGCTGCAGCTCCTCCGGTGGAAGCACGGATGGATCGGGAACACCGAGGATTTGCTTGTTGAACCCCTCAGTCCATTTTGCGTCCCGCTCGCTGATGCAGGCGTGCCAGCGGTAGATCAGGTTGAATTCGACGGAGACAGCGTTGCCGACACCAGATGGGATCGCCGTGGTTTGGTCGTAGAGATGCCCGAATTCGTCGCGGGGGTCGAGCGTCCAGGATGATTGCACGCGATTAAGGTTGAGGATGTTTTTGACGTAGTCATTGAGAATGATGTTCACATAGAGCCCACAAGTTACTAGCTTCCCCGTCTGAAAAAGATCCTCATCATATCTCTCTAACGCCCTCCGATACTTCTCCTGCGCTTCGAGTGTGGGGTTAGCAGGCAACACCCCCGGCTTCGTGAATCGACCGTCCTGGTTGATTTCCGCAAGCTGGCTAACAACGTAGTTGTGGAAGCGGTTGAAGCAGAGTAGAAATGCGGGCACGCCTGGAGGGAAGCCAAGGAGACGGTATTCGCTGAATGCATCGGGCTTTAGTTTTCCGTCTACCATGGTTCGCACGGTGATTTGCTCGGTGCGGTTGCTGCCGTACAGAGGGGCGAGATCGAGGTAGGAGGAAGTGCTAGATTTGTTAGAGTCTGTGGGGTCGGTTTTGAGGACGTCTGTGGGAGTCAGTAATGAGGGGTTTGAGGGTGCCGGGATACTACCATGGATGATGATTGATGCCATGTTAAAGAGCAGGCTCGAGATCTTGGTCGGGTGCTCAATGACTTTGTCTCGGACAAAGAGGGCTATACGGGTTCTGTCGTTAGAAATGTCTATTACGGTAGAAACCTAGGGATATACTATCAAACAAGAGCCCCGGATCTGGCAGCTTCGCGGGTAACTTGATCTTCGGCGTTACAGACTTCGCATACGGCGTCCCTGCCATCCCAATAGTAGGAAACAACAGACTCTACTCGCCATTAGCCGAGACAACCGTGATATACCCCAGGTTGCAGGTACGTTATAACTCCCATCCGCAGCACGGTACCGGAAGTCAGTATCCAACGCTCCAGTCTGCGGGGTCGGCAGCGTCCCAAGGATCCCCAGATACCGCATCGGAGGATGCTGCAGAATATTCCACAGGCTCCTGATGAGCTGGCCCGTTAACGCAACCTGGTTGTCGGAGCCGTTCGGGAGGGATACCGCTAGCTGGATGATTTTCTCAATCTAAACGCAATGAGCTAGTATTCATATCAGTGATTATTGGAGGGTGCAAACGGTGTATTCTCGGTCGTTTATCAAGCCCCCGGAGCCTATCGCTTCTGTGGTACCCACGGCAAGGGTTGTGTTCACGGGGATCGGCGCCCCCTTAGATTGAAGGTCTTGAATGACTCCCGCCGCTTCGGTCTCTGGGGTGGGAGCATCTGATGTCTCCGGGGTGGGAGCAGCTTCTAGCTGTGGTGCAGCGGGTTCAGGCAGAGGAGGTGGAAGTGGAGGTGGAGGGGGAGGCGGAGGACGAGCTCGACGTGACGAGCGAGATGGTCGACGTATTACTGATGAGAGAAGAGAGCGTAGGCGTTGGAGAATACTGGGGCTAGACGTCTTACGCTTGCCAGAGCCATTCGGTTGAGGACCGGAGCCATTGACATGGGGGGCGGATCCATTGAGTTGGGGAGCGGAGCCGTTCAGCTGGGGGTCCGAGCCATTGGGCTGCGCGTTAGGTTGGGGGTTGTTGGATGCCATGGTAGAATGCTCCAGGTTAGAGCTAGAGATCCGTGAGGTAGGATCAAGTAGTTATATACGTATACATGGACCTAGCTCTCGTACACGTGGAAGATGCCAAAATTAACAAGGACTGTAGAGCTAACCTATATATCGTGCCATCTGCATAGCGTGCATGCCCAGATATCTCCGCCCAATTGCAGCGCAAAAGACAGCCTTACCCAGCCTTATATTACCTAGGAGGAGGCATTAAGGTTCCCGTTGTCAATTTCCCGGGTCGCGGTTGGTGGTACTAGTCTGCATCTCTGTGGTTGAAAAAAAAAGCTGAACGATCTCTATGCATAATGTAGGTATTATAGGTACATGGGTCCAGCTACCTTATCATCACAACAGCCCCTTCGTTTCCCCCACAGTGTATTCGCTGGCTCAGACACTCTGATGGCGTCATCGTGACAGGCTTGTCACATTCTACTGGCCCCTGTGCATTGGGACACGCGCGCCAGCTCATCATGTTGTTCATGTCATGGCAGCCGTTGCGAAGCTACTAAACGAGGAAGCAGCTTCATGTATACATATTCAGGGTTCCTACGCTGCTGCTGCATCTCGTACAGTGCCATGCCAACAATTCCCGCACGGCGTCATCATCCCACCAAAACATGGACCGTATAGAGTAATAACCTGCGTCGCGGGCTAGGGTGCCCTGAAGTGGTTTTGCTGTTTTGATTGACACGTGGTGTGGCTTGCATAGCGCAGTCACTTTGCCACACAGAGTGTGTCACCTTATGTTTTTAGCCGAAAATGCCTGCGAGACGTGCTGGAGAACGAAAACAATAGATTCGTACGAACGATCCTCAGCTAACGGTTCATGAAACGTACGCGTGTCGTCGCTACGGTGGTCTCCCGGTTCACGCATTGCAATTCGCTCGTCAACGTTATCGGTGTCAGGTAGTTCGTCAGATGTGTCAATGGACAGATGTTTTTAGCCATAGCCAGTAAGGCCCAAGCGGAAGCGTTTTGCCGATGCCTATGAGGTGACAAGGTGTGCCCGGATCGGTCGGCGTGGTTGAATGCTGGACGTCGTTCGGCGTCTTTGCTACTATCCCGGAGAGCATCATCAATTGCCGTGCATAAATAAACCTCACCGCCATCCTGTCATTTGGAAGACTATAACGGTTGGTGGGGGCGGTGTTTATGTCTGGCTCTCTGGAAATGGCCATAGCAACGGCTTGTATGTTCGTGCGCCGCCTTCACCACAGCCTTCCCATCGTAATCTCCGTCTTGTCCTCGCCCCTTTTGTTTAGCCAGACGCTTTGTTTCTCATCATTGTTTCAGGTCGGTTCTCGATGCCACCAACTTCTCGGGTAGCAAATTGCACCGTCCACAATGGTTAAGCGTGTACTTACAACATTATTCGTCTGCAGCCCCTGTCATCTTACCTTGCTACATTCAATGAATTCGTTCTACACTCGTATTCGGGCGGAAACTTAGACGGCTCATCCGTCAGCCCACTCGCTATCCTCAGAGTGTGGCAGCGGCATCATCACTCTCACTCGTGCGAGTGCACAACTGGTTATGATAATTGACAATGGATACCATTTCTTTAGACATATAGCTTAGCCGAAATTACTATAAGTATAGAGGCGCCCCTTGTGAATCAGCTTAGAATACTCACGCGAGTGACTACCCATGCCCGTTGGGAGATCTCGCAACGGCGCGCGGCTCCAGCCTCGTATCTCATCTCATTCTTTCCAACACCTACGCCGTTCCATATACTGCCTCGTGATATCTCATCTCGTTCCAACATCCATATCCTTCACCCGTGCCGCATATTGTGCGTCTCGTGATCCATCCACTTGACCACGAACAACCGCGCGCCTGTGTATGGAAAACTTTCCGTATGACTTGCTCTTTATTTCACCAGCTATAGCATCATGAAAGAAACAAAAGAACGGAGAAGTGCAAATTGAACTCTACGTCAGCGGCTGCGGGATAGTGGCGTAGACAGAACCACCGGAGAACAATCGAGAGCCTTGGCGTGAGGACAGCTGCGGATCCAACTAGCGAGAGCTGCCTTTCAAACTTCTGTGGATCTACTGCTCCTCCGCGAGCGAGCGTGGGTGAGTGCAGGAGTTTCCGAATTATATTCTCGAATCTGTGGGCAGTAAATAGTTGGAGTGTCGCTTTTAATGCATATCAGGGATTTAAGTGGTGAAAGGAGGATACTGTTTGTGGTTGCGGGTTGAAGGTTGTCTCGCATCAGACCGACCATCAATAATTATTCATCATTCCACACTTACAGTCTTGATGGGCCTATGTGTCATACTATTCTTCTGCTAAAGAGGATAAGGGAAGCAGATGAAGAGGTCCCTGTTTGAAACCGGGGAAGTGGGAAGCTCGAGAAAGGATGACAATTCTGGTACGTGCATCGATCTTGATATGTATCTATGTGAATGGTAACGAAACACTCAATCTCAGAGGTAATTGCCCCCATATTCCAAGTAATTGGCTGTTAGTTTACTCAAAGCTGCAGCATGCATGATCAGGAGGGGTACTGGCGAATAAATCAATATACTACCGATGAAACGCGGGGAGAATGGGTATTTACGTCACCCATCTAACTACTGGCAGAGTCAGGCGGTGTGGAGAGGCAGCCCAGACGCGGGAGCACTTCTTCCGCCACTGCAGACGGTGGGTGATGAGCAGCAGGAGTTGTGGAAAGTAGTAGGACGGGCAACGGGCTGGAAAGAGGAACGGTGTCGGTATATGCATATAACTGAGCTGTTTTCTTTGGGGAAGCGTGATTAGGCGGTGCTGGACTTCCTCGCGTCTACGGAAGTGGGGAGGTTCCAACGCCGTTAAACAAAGCGAGTAGATTGTAGTCTTTGTCTTCGTCTACTTTTCTGTGGTTTGTGACAGTTTGTTTTGCTATAATTTCGTTGTTTAAAAGGAGACGAAGAGTAGGGGAAGGGATCTTCGCCATCGAGCCGGGCATCCGAAGAGGAAGGGGACAACGGGAACTGACATATTCTTGTATAGAGTGAAAACTGTATGATTAAAACCAACAAACTACTGGTGAAGCACTATGATAGGTGGTATAAGTTCCCGAGCACAGATCGAATTCCCGCACACCACCTATGGTTGACAACATCGAGACCTGTAACTATACATGACCATGGAGGATAGCTTCTCGAATTCAGAGTCGAGCTCACCACCACTATCACTATGTGTACGAGTGTCTAAGCGCAAGAGAGCAAATTAACTGGTGGCTTTTGCAGCCTAGCATTGCCGTTTAAGAATGGGCTTGTGGATTCATCTCTACGTCATCCCGAGAAGAGTTGAGTCGTAACCTGGAAACCGTATGGTGGGACCGAACGTTTGTTATCTGGACTTATAAAATCGATTCACTATGAAATTGCCGTACTACATGGTGGGACATAGGAGCCGATTCACCGAGATCGGATGTCGGGCATTATAGTCATGCAGATTTCAGGTTGCACATATCGGATGGGATAGCCAGGTCAGAATTTTGAATTAAAACCTGTAAGACTATTTATATCCTAATTACTGATTCATGTAAGTTCTAGCTGGCTACTGTAAGGAGAGATTGAGCACGGGTATCACGGGATCAACGCAGTTTGCCTACAACTACATCCTGTGTTCATAAGATGAAGCAGGGCCTGGCTTCCGCCCAGGCAGGTCTCCAAAGTTGAGGCCGGGCCGGTCAGATATGTGGGCGGCCTCAAATATCTGAAAACCCGCAGGTTTTTGCAGTATAGGCGGGAAGACGGGAAGATTTAGCCGTGATGATCATTTCACGGGTTCGAACGAGGTTTTGCTTACGCGGGACGGATGGTGGTGACACCTGACACTTTAACGAACTCTTCTTCACAGTTGTGGAAACCTGTGAGTCAATGTTGCATGTAATTATATCACTCTATGGTTTCCCCACCCATACATCCACCAAAGCTGGATCGATTTGATAAGGATTTACAGTAACTACCTGACGCAAGAATACAGATATGCGGCACTAAGATGTTCGTAATCGAACCAATAGCACAAATTGTGATAGCTGCCGGGCACGGTAGGGTAAGTAGCATTTATTTATCAGACATGAGCGGTCTTTCACGCATATGAACCTATTAGCAATCAAACACAGTTCACAAGCATACTCTACACGTGTGCACAGTATGAAAGGAGTTTAAGTGGTAATTCTGAAGAACGAGTGAGACTTGTATTGCTAGCGACGACTCGCCTTGGAAGATCCCCAAACTCTGCAGGTAATGTTCAGGTAGTGCAGAGGGAGCGAACTGCAGGATTAATTTCTAACACACCACCTTCGTGTATGAGTGGCGAAAGCGGAAATGCTTTAGATTCGATACAGATTGCTACATCATCAACGATTTACATTTCCAAACCACCTTCCATATCCTAGTATCGCCTATTTTGGGCAGATGGACTGGTCATTTATGATCACTCACGGAATTCGGAGATCCCGCAGTTACTTTTGATGCTTCTTTGTCTTGTTGATTGACTTGATTGATCTATCTCGAGGGCCAAAGACCGTATATGTACAATCTCCCATATGCGTACGCGTATGCTCTATCTGACATGAGACGCATCACCCTGGTCCTGATGCATATCCTCATACAGCCACCATCTCCATACAAGTCTTCATTCTCATACAAGACATCAGAGGTTGCTGAGACTGACGATCCAAGTACACGTGCAACACTTCCCCCTCTTGCTGCGTTCCGTAGCAAGTCCATAACGTATTTTACCGGGTGACCGCCCATGACCGGGAAACCGACCACCCGCGGGTGGTATTTATTGACCCAAATGACCTGTCTTAACCACTCTCCCTGACCT
>Ga0307515_10000128_pt1 | contig 182072 bp, 170 predicted proteins | sample 17_EM_MG_FD_194513 | JGI IMG/M metagenome (GOLD analysis project Ga0307515, IMG submission 194513) | Populus trichocarpa ectomycorrhiza microbial communities from riparian zone in the Pacific Northwest, United States - 17_EM | ecosystem: Host-associated > Plants > Roots > Unclassified... | reverse complement strand
CGCATTCACCACTAGAGAAGGCTGGCAGCGGCATGTGCACCCAGAGAAGTGATGGCAAACACACCTACATATGAATCAAGAAACCGCATGTCCAAGTTACAATCCCGAATGAGATCCCGACTCAGTCTCGGCGATCCCGACTCAGTCTCGACAATCCCGAGATACACAGCTGCTACTGGAAAATCAACTTCAGAATAAAGCCTAACCAATCGATATGGGACCCGAAGAAGCCGAAATGGATTAGCCGTCAGCGGAGCTACAACGTACAAAAGGGGAATGACCGTACCGGAATCGAAAACAATCCCTACCGCAAGCAATCACCGTACCTGAAGTGCTGGGAGGAAGCACCTTTGAGCGTACTTACCCGCAGAGAATCGCAGCTGGAGATTAGTTGATGAGTGTACCTTGGAAGAGATCACCAGCAGAGTCAACAAGCGTACGTGGAGAAGAGTCAACCTAAGCACCTGGAGATGAAACGACAAGCGAACTCAGAAAACGACGATGTGGATACCCAGACAAGTGACAGCAAGCACACCTGGAGAAGGAGCGGAAAGCATACACGGAGGGAAGCCGGAGAGCGCTCCCAGCAACTGGAGATGATAAGTGCACCGAGCACAGGGCGGATGTCAAGTGTACCTACAAGTGCACTGACTTGGAGGATGATCAGTGCGACTGGAAGAGCACCGGAGAGATGATGAGAAGATCAAGTGAGCTTGATCTATGCCGAAGCAGTGCATATATGTCAACCGAAGCGGTTCCGAACGAGACCGAAAATGGTCTCCGAACGTACCAAATCGTCTACCGAACGGCATCGCGAGAGACAGTCACCGAACGGCATTGTGACAGACAGTCTAGACAATTACCAAAAGATGATTACCGGATTGCTTTCAATGGAGGGCGCAGGAACTTAGGATTATCGGGAGCCATCTACCGAAGGCACCGACTGGGATGTTTACCAAACGGCTTACCGATATGATTGCCGAACGACCATACTGGAGGCCTACAAGCCTGCTTGGCCGATGCTGAAGGAATATTAAGATAACTACTGACGGGCACCGTGTGAGAGCCACCGGCTGCAAGAGATGATCTGAGATATCAAGAGTGGCCCACAGAGCTATGCACGAGGGTCGGGAGAGCGCAAACGCGCTTGAACATATATGTGGTATGAATGATCATTTCACGAGACGCTTACGAGATAGATACGAGGTCATGTATGATTGACCATCACCGACGGCTATAATACCGAAGCAGCTTCGAAAGCAGCAACAATGATCACAGATGGGCAGGGCCTGCGGAGTTCACGAGGAATTGGGAGAGCTCGAGTGCTAGCGCACTTGGAAGTATAATGAGTATGACCGGTTACTGGGATGCTTACAAGTTAGATATACCGATGCAATTGCCGATTGCAATGGCCGATGGCGATGGCGATGGTGATGGTGACCAGCGAGCGGGAGCCACCATCGATACTGCCGAGTCAAGATGTGGCTCATGCTATGATTGGGGATTTCACCGAGATTACTGTGTCTAATTCCGACGATGACCTATGCTTGGTACAAGCTACGAGTGCAAGGTTGATGGTCGGATACCGGACATTCTGGAAGTGGAGATTTGGAGGACGGTGTCACTTTGGATGTTCCTTCTTTCTCTTCTCTTGCTTTACTGCATTACTTCTTTGGATCTCGGCACAGTACAAATGGCGTCGGCACGGGTTTTTACCACCTCCGGAGATAAGTCAAGTGAAGGTGGAGTTTCCCCGTGCGCCGGATCCGCCGAATGGCTACCATACGGTACTGATCAGTTGTGGGACTTATGGGTTCGTACATTTGCATACGTTGAATGGTTGTTTGATTGTTTCCTTTCCTTTTCTACTCTTGTACGGGATTATGCAGCCCAGGGGGTCTGCACCTAAGGAGGGGGATAATGTAACGGCACGGCTGCACGTGACGTGTCCAGGGCTGGGTAATACCCGCTTTATATAGTCGGCTCGCAACGAGCCTTAGATCTCTAGTGATAATCTTACCTTGATACTACGATACAATATTGACATCCACGTTTGCAACCGTATCTACTGATGCACCTTCATACGAGGCCATACACGGGCGTATGCCTTTACACGAGTTTGGAAATGCAATAGGAGTCAGACATTGAGTGAACTCAGAGATGCACTGGGAGGCCGCGATCGAGCGAGTTTGGAGATGCACTTTGTGACCGTGATCGAGCCAGTTTGGAGATGCAATTCAAGACTGAGATTGAGTGAACTCAGAGATGCACTGGGAGGCCGTGATTGAGCGCGTGTGGAGATGCGCTGGAAGGCCGTGATCGAGCGAGTTTGGAGATGCACTTTGAGGTTGTGATCGAGCGAGGTTGGAGATGCAACTGGAGACTGAGATTGAGTGAACTCAGAGATGCACTCCAAGCTATGATCGAGCGAGTTTAGTGATGCATTTGCAGCAGGCTATGATCGAGGGAGATTAGAGAAGTACTCGATCTAGAGGCCGTCGATGGGAGGCGCGCCAGGTGCTGAGACTCTATTCATTGGTTGGTTAACTCGAAACCGTGGGAATGTGGCGAGGTGACTTTACCTTTGAAGCTCATATGGAGAACTGGGTGGTGATAGTCGATCTGTAGGGAGGTACGCCGGGAGCTGAAGCTACATTCAGGGGTCAACTCAACATCGAGAGAATGAAGGGACGACAGACAATCTTAGGTGTATGCTGTACTCGGTGCATGCTGTACTGAGTGTATGCTGCACTCGGCGTGTGCTGCACTCGTTGTCAACTCATGATGATGGCATGGAGAGATAGAGAGGGATGACTTAACTTTGTGATCGTGAAATGATGGTAGAGTTGTGCACGAGAAAGAGAGAGATGGGGGATGAGGATCAGAACGATGTGGAGGATACGAGCGGACCTGAGAAATCAGGGGTACTCCTTGCCTGATTGGGTTTACAAGACCCTGTGTCGGTGTTATTACCCGCCGGATAGGGACTCGTACCTGCCATCTTGGGGATGGTAAATTGACTCGCACACGAAATTCTCTTAAATCCCAGTTTCTCATGATGATTTACCCCATCTGCTCTGGTCTCTCTCTTTCTTGTGCTCAACTCTACCATCACCTAAGAACACGAAGTTAAGTCATCCCTCTCTATCTCTCCATGCCATAATCACGAGTTAACACCGACTACAGCATACACCAAGTACAGCATCATCCCAAGATCGACAGTCTCCCGCTCCCAGCCAGTTTCCCGCTCCCATCCAGTTTCCCATCCCTTGGCGGATGTTGTTGTACTCAACTCTCTTCATTCCCACAATTACAAGTTAACCACAGAATAGAGTCTCAGCTGCTGTTGCGCCTCCCTTCAAATCGACCGCTTTCAAGTACTCCTCCAATCTCGCTCGATCATAGCCTGCAAGTGCATCTCCACACTCGCTCAATCACGGCCTCCCAGTGCATCTCTGAGTTCACTCATTATTGGTCTCCAATTGCATCTCCAACCTCGCTCGATCATGGCCTGAAAGTGCATCTCCAAACTCGCTCGATCACGGCCTCCCAGTGTATCTCCAAACTCGCTCTATCATGGCCTCCAAGTGCATCTCTGAGTTGACTCGATCTCGGCCTCCAAGTGCATCTCCAAACTAGCTCGATCATGGCCTCCAAGTGCATCTCTGACTTCACTCAATCTCGGCCTCCAAGTGTATCTCCAAACATGCTCGATCACGGCCTCAGAGTGTATCTTGGAGTTCACTCGATCCTGGCCTCGAAGTGCATCTCTCGCCTGGCTCGATCACGGCCTCCAAGTACATCATGAATGAGTGACGGCAGGTGTACGGAGATACAAGGGTAACCTAGTTGAACTGAGCGACGAGGAGTACATAATCGGGAGACCCTGGGGTAGATAGACATTATCTTATTTTCATCTCATCCTATCATACAACGAAAATACCCACTCTATCTTTCCCAACTTCTGGTCTCACTTGCTCCTTGTGAGATGTCATGGATCCACGTAATTGCGTGGATTCTCACAGCTGGGTAGTATCAAATCTTCTGACTTTCTTCGTAGGCTCCTCGATCTAGAACCTCCGATTTTGCTCAACTACCATCTCTGGCCAGATTGATTGTCTGTATATATATAGAGATACTTAAATAATGCATGCCATAATATGTGGTAGCGAATGTTGTGACTGTAACAAAGACAAATACGATGGACGAAATGCCTTGTGCTTATGGAACCCTGTGTGAGGTTTCCGGACCAATTTACATTTTGCTGATGTACCCAATAAACTCATTCCAACGTATGGTCACTGTTGGCCACAACGCCACAGTGTTCATACACAATAGAATACCGACAGAGCAAGAAGAAACGGCGAAACTACGATCAGAGGGTGATATGCAACGCGACCCATCGTATTGGTGCCAGGCGTGGAGTGGTCTACCACCGGGGTGTCACTGATGGCTCTGACGGAGCGCGTTCTCTCTCACAGAGCCATTCCACCACACACACCTTTGACAACCACATTCAACGCCTGGTTTTGCCAAGCTTTCCCCTCTTTGGGGGGGAGCAGGGTTTTACTTTGGCTTCACAATTTCCCTTGGTCTGTGTCCGCTTGCTTTTGCAAGTGTATCTCGTCGTGTTAAAGCTCTCTTTACTACTCAGCATTGCCGGACGATCGGTAGTCTCCTTGTGTGGAGCAACTCGCCTTTTTCGACGCCTTACGCCAGTTATCAAAGCCTACGACATGCCTGTGGACATACCAGTACGTGAGGTCCGGAAGTGTCAAAGCCATGGCCTATCAGCGCAGTATCAGTGAAGTTCTGTCAAGTGGCTGCCGAAGAAACCCCGCGAGACGTGAGTGCTGAGATACACGCTCCGTACAAACTCTACGAACCGACTACGATGGACAAGACCCGCTTCACAGGCACCGCGAGGACGAACTACAAGAAGTCGCTTTAAACGTATTATCTCGGAATGATAATATAACCCTCCGCCCCCACATCCCAGCCAAGCCCAATGATGGTCAGCGCGCCGTGTATGACCTAGGGAGTTTTCATTTCTGGACCTCCGAGAGCCCTGCCTTTCTCGGTTGTTTTCTGAGTTAGGCGGTTGGGGTATTCCACTGCGATATCATCAACGAGACCCTGGGCCAGGCGTGAGCGAAGAATTTTCAAGTGGTGGTCGTCAGATGATGGAATGTGCAGGTTATCCTCTAGGAAGGGGGGCCAATTAATTTGAGGGAGTTATGAGTTATGGGGGAGAGGACAGTTCTCCGGGGAGCGTGGCGGTTGCGACTTTGCCTTGTGGGAGTTAATTTCGGTTTTCATTTGCGCGGAAGCGGCTGCGGAGGGGGAATTGTGGTATTTAGAAAAGTGTCGTCTATGTCATGACCACCAGTGGTCGGCCGGCTTATGATAACTTAGCTGGGCACCCCTTCGGGGTGAATGCAAAATGATTACAAACAAACAAACAAACAAACAAGAGCCATTCCGCCCGGACGGAATTGTTCTTTGCTGATGCAATGTCAGAGATTGCTGGCTTGCATTACATTGAGAGCCATTTGCACTCTCAGAAGCTGCCGTTTCTTGACATGCACAATCATTGCCAGTTGTGCTTCATGCGCTTCGCGTGATTGTGAGTTGGCGGTCACTGACTCAGTCCCTGAACAGAGAGTGCCTTTCACCTTCCAGCTCAATTGATGGAAATCGGATTATACAATCCTTCTGGTGATGGAGTTTTTTGGCAGCGCAGTTATACAATTCAGTCCAAATCAATTTCAGTCTCTACTACTAGTCAGGAACAGCTTTGGCATTGCCATAACCAAGATTTGTTATATCTGTTAGTGTGGTACTACCATAGTGATTGATAGTACCACTGTGCCAATGCACAATACAGGTTTATTACCATGAGTTATGGGTTTTTATTGTACATTTGCTTACATTTCTACTGTTTTCAAGATACTTTCACATCATGTGTCTGAGAACCTGAACTTATAGAAATGATTTTTAATACTGATTCAGATACTGAGAAGTTGGTATTCAGATACACATCATATAAGGCACAATCGTGTGTTACATCAGGGTCATCATATCATCAATGAAAATATATGCTACTTTTTTCTTGTAGAATCTCATTTAGCAAAAGATATACATAGTGTTAGCAACAGTTCTGGACCGGCGCTTTGGGTCTGGGTCCAGGTCGGAACAGACCCCTTTCATATAGGCGGTCCGGGTCGTCAATGCACCAGAATGGTCAATTCAGGTAAGGTTCGATAGACATCTCACAGCCCGTCCGAATTGGGCGGGTTGTTAGTGGGTTGTCCAGTGGCTCCATCTGTAGCATCATATAATGCTCTTGTTTTGGCCGTTTCATACTAGTATCTTATCAAAATGGTATTTTCAACATCCCATAATGACTTTTTGCATGTTTTGCAGATTGCGATACTGATTATTTTGGAATCAGTATTTTTCCATGTCTGATTTGTGTTTTTGAGTTACAAGGCTGTCAATAGTTCTGTTATGAGCACTAATATCTGTGCGATACCCAGATTACCCAATATGTGAGACCAAAAATTGTTGAGGCTCCAGTGACGCTGTTTTCATGATGGGGTAACAAAGATATTGTGTACTATTCTGGCTGAAAAGATGGCCATTACTTCGCATATGAATTTGGGCCACCCAGCGACATCTAGATTAACCAAGATGCAAGCCCAAAACTCATTGATGCTCCATTGACACTCATTTTCAGGATGGGGCAGGGAGTGTGTTTCTTTGGTGTTTAGCACAGAAGGCGGCCAATACTTCATTTATGTTGATTTATGACCTGTCACCACTGAGATTGCCCAAGATGGAAAGCCAGAAATCATTGATGCTGGGTTGACGCTGATTTTCAGAATGGGTCAGTGACTGTGTCACTTGCTCTTTTGCCTACAAAGGCTGCCAATAAGTCAATTATGAATAATTTAGACCAAGCCGATCTCTAATTGCCATATTTACGAGACCAACAAACGTTGATGCTCCGTTGACGCTCACTTTGATGCTTAGGCACTGACTGTGGCGCAGTTTGTTTTACTAACAAAGGATGCCAATACGTCGGGTCTGCGTACCCGCAACCAAATGCAATTTTCAATTGCGATCCTTTCTGGACCAAAAATCATTGACGCTCCAGTGACGCTGATATTTGGAATGAGGCAGTGACCATGGCGCTACATCTTTGCATTCTGAGGGATGCCAATTCGTCGGTAATGCAAGACAACTACCGAATAATGTTCCGATTACTTTATTTACAGGACCAAACATAGTTAACGCTCTGTTGACGCTCATTTCAGAATGGGACAGTGACCGTGTTGCTTTTCATTTTGCCTATAAAGGCTGGCAATACGTTGGTTAGGTGAACCAGCTCCCGAATTGAATATTAATTACCTTACAAACATGACTAAAAATTGTTCACACTCCGTTGACCCTCATTCTCAAAATGGAGCACTGACCATGTCGGTTTCTTTTTAATCTATGAAGGCGGCAAACACGTTGGTTAAGTGAACCAGTGACCAAATTGAACAGTGATTACCTTACGTACATGACCAAAATTAGTTGACGCTTGGTTGACGCTCATTCACAGATTTGGGCAGTGACCATGTTGCTCTCTTTTTTGCCTATAAAGGCTGCCAATATGTTAGTTATGTGAAACATCAACCAAATTGATTTCTAATTACCTTACTTACACGACCAAAATTCGTTGATGCTACGTTGATGCTCATTTTCAGAATGGCACAGTGACCGTGTCGCTGTCTGTTTTGCCTACAAAGACTGCCGACATGTTGGTTTTGTATGTCAGTTACCGAATCAATATTCAATTCCCACACTTACAAGTCCAAAAATTGTTAACACTCTGTTGATGCTTATTTTAATGTATCATCTAGTCAACATCTGCTGCCATTGATAATTGTAAGGATAATTAGTTAGACTTATTGGATGCTTGTCGGCCTGATTGAGACTAGATCCTGTGGCCCGAGTAATATTCTTGCACTGGTCGCTCTCATTCTATCAACAGTCATGTATCACGTTGAATGACACATTTAGCCTGCTATGCTTGTGTTCATCAACCTACATTCCGACATAACTGGACAATATTCTCCCATCATATTAATCTAAGTGAAATTCTCGGTCAAGCAACATAAAGAAACTGCCGAAACCATATTGTCCCTTTCTGTGTCACTTTTTTCGGTTTCCCCTGATCCGCTCTGGTTCAGTAGCATTAAACGTCATGAACCCTTTGTCAGTCCTTTTCTTTGACCTCCATGTTGGCCGAATCGATCCGGGCACATTTGGAGCGGCACTCACATCGCGCTGCTCAGGGCATTCCGGATGCTCGAAGCAATTGTCTAGCTCTACATTGAATTCATCGTCTGCCTCACAGTTGTCTTCGCTCTCGTTCGGATAATCCAAGTCACCATTCCAGTTGAGCCAATTTTCAGTGTCGGAAATGCTTTCGGATGCACTGTTGTCATCACTTGCAGCTGGATGACGGTCTATTCGCCTCAATCGGCGGACATTCAATATATGAGTTCGTCCTCCATCAGGTTCCTTTCCAGACAGAGCTGGTGGCAACAGTGATCATTCCGACAATTCAAATGCAGCCGCACAATCATGTTGAAAGAGTGAGCAGGATGGTTCGACTCTTTCTGCCGTATCTGAAATGTATCCTATGGCTGTCATTTGCATGTTTTCAGTGCGTGATACCTTGTGTGTAGTACGTAGGTTTTGGCTGCCCTGCCACATCTCCAAAAAGTGGTGGACCTTAGCCATTATGTGCAATTTTCTTTCCTCCGCCTCTCTGTTCAATTCCAAGTCGTTATCAGTTTCTCACCTATCCAATGCAGGGTCATCGCCTGCCAATATCCCATTATTGGCTCAAGCATACTGCCTGGGTATAACCTTTTCCAGAAAGGTCTCGCCTGTGGTTTTTGACTGCCTCCAGCCTATAACGTCTGGCCCAAGGGAAAAACCGGCCTCTACTCGGAAACCTTGTGGTAAGATCGAGACCATGTCGTGTGCCGCATTGGTAAAATCGGCATACTTTGAGCGCGTTTCCTCTTGCTGACGCCACCATTCCGTGATATGCGGTAGCCAATATGTTCTGCTAATCTCCATCCGGTCGGAGTGGTAATCATCGAGATTCAGATCAACTGGCCCCCAGTTGTTTTTGGTGATCAAGGTGGCGAATTGAAACAGAGCCTTGCGGCTGTAGATAAGCATCCTGCGCGATCACTTCGTCCGGGTGTCGCTTCAGCCACATTTTCAGGTGGTATGTATTCTTCATCATCACTGGACAAATCAGATGGATGAAAAGATGATTGACCAGATTCAGAAGCAGTTGCAGAAGGGATGAAGTCATTGCACCGTAGTTTTTCATGTTTAGTGACCGACAATTGTCTGTGATTGGCGCAGTATTCATTCTCCACATACTTTAGAAATGCCACTTGGTATTGGGTAGTATAAGAAGTCTCGTTCTCAGGATTAGTATCCATTCCTTTGTCCCACTTCCTAGACGATTGCAACATCCAAACAGGATCAACAAATTGTGCCGAAATATAAAGCATACCTGTCGTTGGAGAGACTTCAGCAAAGTATTTGGTCAGCTTTTGTTGCGCAAACTTCACAGTGAAGTATGAATCTTCTGTCCACTTAGTTTTCTTCTTAGCTAGAGCTCGCAAAACGCCATCAATATGGTTGAACATGTTAGTATAGATGGTGATTACATGATGCTGTGTGACCGTATGCCCCGAGACATCCACAGAGTCCAGTATCGGAATGGCCTTGAGACTTCCATGATGTACTTCATCATTGTCCATTCATCCTCTGTTGTGTAGAGTGACCGGTATTCACAGTATTTGGGATTCATCGGCCACTCGCATATCAATTCTCGTAATCGGTAGGCTCGCTCAAGCAACTCCAATGTCAGATTCCACAGTGTTTTCACATCCATAATAAGTAGGACTGCAATTCGTACTTTGGCGCTTTTGCAGTCAATACACTCATTTCGACGACCCGGTGTCAACGTAATCATCACTGCTAGCATTTGCTGCTATATGATCATCAGTTTTAGAACATTCAAAATATCTTGAAATACATACTTTCTCAATGATCTTTGCCAAACCTGGTTGCATAGCAGACACCTTGTTGATTCTAGCATTCCCCTCTTTTCGAAGACTTTGACTGTTCCCAATATCTCGGCTTTGATTGTCTCCAAATTGCTGATCTTGCTCATGTGCTTCCCACCACTTTGTACTGCCTTTGACACCGAGACTGTTCATGAATGCAACTAACGCAAGCTGAATGACATGTGCAATGCATGGTATGTGGTTTCTCAATGGAGCCTACTCGATTCCTGAGGCCTCAAGTGTGGATTGTAGTTCCTGAGTCATCGAGTAATTTGAGGAGGCATTATGAGTTGTACTCCCAAGCAAGCAGCAGTCGGCAAGCTCAAAACGATCCAGCACTTCCTTCAAATATATGGCTAGCCAAGCTCCACTATGTTGATCCTTGACCTATTATTGTTTATTAGCTGTTGAAATAGTAAAAGAACAGGCTATTAACATCATCGAAAGCGAGTTGCACTTCCCGCCTTGCCCAATTCCAATCCATATAGTATGCAATGGCCAACGTTATTGCTGATTAGTTTGTTGATGTCCACCCGTCCAAAGCTAAATTAACTATATTTCTTGTTGGCAACTGCTTCTCAATTGCATCCACAGTCAGCGAGTATTCACTCCGACAAATGATGCTAAGGGTGCTGGCTCACTGTAGCACCAGCTCGCTGTGTAATGCGTTATATGACTGCCTAACCTCTAGGTTTGATATAGTGTTCCATGGAATATGAGCCGAAACATATCCTAACATGAGGTAGCAATTCCAATTGTCTTGGTGAAATTGGGCAGTTACAAAGTCCTTAGCTGCCAGTTTGGAGTGATTTGTCTGTTAACACAGTCAATACAGCTTAGATGTTGATGTTGACAATGAATTTCCTTTGCGAACTTACTATTGTAATCCTGCGACATCGTTGCCTCATGAGCATGGCTAGTGCTGCTTCATCGACCATCGAACAAGTCAATTCAGTGACCTCCGACTCTGTTCATTCCTTCATCTTCGCGATGTGCGCTTGCCCCAGCACGTGTTTACCCATTGAGCTGGTCCCATGTTCTGATGGATGGCGACGAACTTGATGACAAACAATATATATGATGCCAGGGCTGCCAGTTTCCTCAATTCTGCAATGCAAATTGAACTGCCATGAAGGCCCATGTCTAGAATTATTCCAAGCAATAGAGCGCTTCGAGCCCACTTTCATAGAAGTCCACCAAGCATCAAATATGGTTTGTAAAGTAAGGTCGTTCAAATCACGAATAAAGACACGTCCATTTTTAGAAGGTATCATCACCTCTAGCAACCAGGTATTTAATGATGTTGAATCCGACGTGGCGGTAGGAATTTGACTGCTGCGTAATTGGACTTGAAAGGATGTCAATTAGGACAGTATTATTGAGAAGAATGCTGGTACTGAAATATTGACTCTGGAGCTACGAGCAATAAAAAAGTAAGCCCTGTGAGATATTACATGCATAGTTGTGAAATTGTATACAAGGACGTATTAAAAAGACTGACGGTTAAAAATGCCACTTAGGTACAACACAATGCACTTCATTGCTGTGTAGGTTACTGCGCCAGCACTACAACTGTTGACGTAGTGTTGACTCTCATCTTCAGGAGGCAGTAGCGATATCGTCAGTGGCATTTTTGCCTGTAAAGGCAGCCAATACATCTATTACAGAATGAAGCCAACGCTCAGCCATTTGATTATTCAAGATGCAAGACCAAGAATTGTTGACGCACCGTTGACGCTGATTTTTCAGAGGTGTTTGAGATTTCGCCCGTAGCATTTTTCCATATCAAGGTGGCAAATACATTGATTTTGGATAGAGATCGTTGCAAAGCCCTTCGATTATGCAAGATGCAAGACCAACAAACCTTGACGCTCTGTTGACTGTCATTTTTAGGAGATAGTTGTGATGTCTTTGCTAGGATTTTTCAGTTGAAAGGCGGCCGATACATGGAATATGGGTAAGTGTTTGTGCACAGCCATTGGATTATTCAAGATGCAAGACCAAAGAACGTTGACGCTCCATTGATGCACATTATTAGGAGATATGTACGATATCCTTGCTAGCATTTTTCGGTTGAAAGGCGGCCGATACATGCAATATGGGTAAGTGTTTTTGCACAGCCGTTGGATTATGCAAGAAGCAAGACCAAAGAATGTTGTTGCTCCGGTGACGCTCATTTCTAGGAGATACTTGCGATGTCATTGCTAGCAGTTTTCAGTTGAAAGGCGGCTGATACATGGAATATGGGTAAGTGTCATTGCACAGCTGTTGGATTATGCAAGATGCAAGACCAAAAACTGTTGATGCTCCATTGACGCTCATTTTGAGGAGAGAGTAGCGATGTCTTGGCTTGCTTTTTTCAGTTGAAAGGCGGCCAATAGATGGAATATGGGTAAGTGTCGTTGCACAGCCGTTGGATTATGCAAAATGCAAGACCAAAAATTGTTCACACTCCGCTGATGCTTATTGCCAGGAGATAGTCGCAATGTTGTCACTAGCATTCTTGGGTTGAAAGTTGGCCAATACGTCAAATGTGGGCAAATATGATTCACCAGCCATTGGATTATGTAGTGTTAGCAATGGGTCCAAATTCCCGGTTCGGTTCCAGACCGTTGCAACAGCTTTCCACACATAACCCGCTCCTCAAAAGACAACATTTTGTGCTCCAGTTAAGTATTGGAGTTCTAATCGTATCGCGACATAATCTATACATGAAATATGCTGTTTAATGCCCTCTTTCATCTCCCGTTCTCCGATTTGCAATCAGATCAATAGTCGTTGAGCCGCGATGGAAACCCGGTGATTTTTGCGTGATATTTGGCTTACTTTCCAGGCGACTGAACGAATATTGATCCGATCGCAAATCTGAGAATTGGATATGAAACAGGGCATCAATCTGCACATTTCACGTCTAGATCATGTTGTGATACAATGAGAATTGAAATACATAATTGGTGCCAAAGTTGTAGGCACCGAGAAATGGAACCGCGGTCCGGTTTAAGCCCATCCCCGAACCCGCTGGGTACCCCTGTGTCCCAGGTAACAACCCACACCCGACTATCCGGTACGGTTCCAAACCCGGATGACACCTGGGTAACCCGGAACGATTGCTAACACTAGGACCATCCAAGATGCATGACCACAACTTGTGGACGCTCTGCTGATGCTCATTTCTAGAATCGGGTAACTAGCATGTTGCTTTCCGTTTGGCGTATGACGACAACCAAAAAACTCACTGCTTAAGGCCTCGACTATACCGCTTCTTGATTACCGAAAGTCACAGACCCAACCTCGTTGACTCTCCATTGACGTCCATTATTAGGAGATATTTTTGATGTCGTACCTAGCATATTTGCCTACAAAGGCAGCCAATCCTCTGATTATGAGCGAGAGTTATTTCCCAGCATTTGGATTATGCAAGATGCAAGAGGAAAAATAGTTAATGCTCCGTTGACTCTCATATCTAGGGTGTGGTGACGAGCGCTCCACTTCTCCTTGTAACTATAGAATCGTCCGATACATTCACTTTGTCATGATGTGACTATGTGGCCGTGTGATTGCCGAAAGTGGAAGACTATGAATCATTGACGCTCCATTGACGCTCACATTACACACAGTCTCACAGTCAATGTAAGCTCAATCATTGTAGTCCAAATGTATATTTGCATTATTGACAACCAATATATTCTTTCTGCATATTATTATTTGCATCCAGATGCTTTGTCGCCACTCACTATCTGATTCACCACTACATGCATGATATGAGTGATAAATGACGTAGCCATATTATGTTCCAGTGCTTTCGGCCAGTAATTTGCAGCATGCAGATCCAGCCACTAATTTTTGATCAACATCGCCTGAGTGTCTCACCATTCCTGATCCAGCTCCTTCTCCTCGATTTCCATCACCAACTATAAACAATTATCAAAATCTTGACCATGTGGACCGGTGCTAAGTGGAGAGTTATGTAGTTGAATGCATGGAGGAATGCAGCATGATGTTTGTCATGCATACCAGTTCGTATTGCACTTTGACAGCTCTTTCTATGACTCGTATGACATCACTTACTTAAAAGTAGTTGGTAAATTTCCTCCCTAATTTAGACATTGCTTTTGCACTTAACAACGCCATGGATGATAATAACTGGCTTATTGGCTGTCTAATGGTGTGATTTGGAGTTGACCGTTTTCGAATGGTGCGTACGACCCTTGCTCATGCACAGATGCATTATCATGTCTCACAATTTGGTCACTGAAATCAGGGCAAAGCTGACACGTAGCAAAATAGGAACGCAAATTGCTTTTTGCAGCTATACGTCGTCAATGATATCAATTTGTCTATCTATTCCTCTGCAGACTAAGGAGCAGTCTCCATTTCGTCATTCGAATCTGATTTCTATATGGTAATTAGCTTGGGAGGCAATATGCAGTGGTAAAATCTTACAGATTAAACCGGCGTCCCATACAAATTCTACTAAGAATCGGGCTCCGTGCCAGGCGGGAGACATGATATGCATTTGGGCCTCTGTGGTTTTCCTGAACCGACGCTCATATGGCTACTTCCTGGTCAACAAGTGCCTTGCAGCATTTGCGATGCTCCAGGGACGATTCCAAGTGACTCTATATGCTCTCCAAATGCTGTCCGGGGAGGTGCCGCTGCCACTGGATTTCTTTTGGACTTAACAACGGCTGGAACCTTCAAATCGGTCATTCAGTGCTTCGTATATCTTTTGCTGAATTAGTTGGCCGCGTCTTTTTATCCTGGTTGTGTCTATTTGTTAGGCTTTACTTGCTACTGCTTACACCTCTCCATGCGGCATTGCACGGTGTTGGAGCTTGTGCCCATCACCCAGCCGGATTCGTCATCTTCGCTCAGCTTGCCGGGCTCTGTATGATCGTCATCTTCCTCATACTCCGCATCCTCCTCATCGTCGGACCTTGCAAGTTCGCTCAGACTGTCTCCAATAGCATTCAGCATCTCTTCAAAAGTCTGTTCAGGCTTTCTGGTGGTCAATCTGGCCTTTTCAACATTGTGCATATCATCTGCCTTCTGCTTAATCGCTGCCTCTGCGTCTTCAACTTGCTTTCTTGCCACCGCGGTCTCTCTCTCCTCATAATCCTCAATCCATTGCTCTTTCTCTTCATTGCTCAAAAAGTGTGTTGCTAGTTATATCTCCGCCACAAGCTTCTTTCTGGATCGCAAGATACCCAATGCTCCAAGTGCTCGGACCCTTTCTGCCTCCGACCTGCTCTTCCCTCCATTCGCTGGATGACATCGTCGTGTGGACTGCTTTGTTGATTTGCCATATTAGCCTGCCAGGAGAGGGGAAAGGTTCATGTTTCGAGCATTGACCATTGTATTTCGTGATGACTGTTGTTGGGAGAGATGTTGGATGTTGCAAGATATGGACAATATGGAGGCAAGCTTCGTCTTTTATGTCAAGGTTAGTACGCTTGATCAACATGAACAAAGCAAATTCTGAGTTTTGATCGTCACTAAATTGGGAATAGTCATAACAACAGTATAAAATGACTTGATTTTTAGCGCCAGTTACATGTACGATCGCGGTGATCTCTTGAGACAAACATTACCAGACATCCGTTCCGTCGAACAATGTCTTGTTAATATGTACCATTAATGAGAGTTCGGCTGTCGTACACTTCAATTCATCCCTGTACACACACATACAACATTGGACCGACTCTCTTCAAATCACAGGACTGTTGGAAACGCCTGCAACCTGCTGCTATACGTAGGCGAGTTCACCATGAGTAGAACGTCCAAGTTGGCAGCTGCTAAGTCTATTTTGAATGGCAGCTAACTATATATTCCTCAGAACTTGCGACTTCTTTTGGATATAATCTTCCTCTCCTTTTCCGCACGAGAAATTCATGGCTACACAAACACCTCAGACAGGTGAGAGCGGATCCAAATCGAGCGAAATGACGGGCGCTTCATCCAATGCGTCACTTGAAGGGACACAGCAACAATGCAGACACCAGTTACTCCACCGTAAAGCTGACGATGTTGCTACCGAAAACATGACGATGTAGCCACCGAAACTATGACTCAGGACTCACATTTAACCATCGTCCGTAGAACCGGGAGCAGCACAAACAAGAAGCAGCCTGTAATGGTATGTGAGTACGTCCATATCATGATAGATGGTCTTCAATTGATCGCATAATAACCAACAGGTATACGGAGGGAGCTATGTGACCAATATATTGCTGCCTGCAACGGGAAACCCCCATGGTCAACGTAAGCCTGTGTCCGCACAGTCAGGGAATTTGAACATCACGATGTTGTCAGCTCTGACATTCTTGCCGACAAATTTTGGATTTAGCGTCCGCGAGAAAGGACGAAAACAGCTTTCAACACCTTACAGCAGGCTACAGAAGCATATATGGTAGAGGTAATTGCCAATTCTCACTTTTAGAAGCAGCATCGAATTTCTTGTAGGTTTTCAACATGGCTGCTACTATGGCAAGGCAAGGAGGTCGGGTACGGCTAGAACAGACAGACATGCGCCTTGTCTTGAATACAGCCAAAATGGCCAAAGGAGGGTTTTCGCGCGCCGTAATGGAGGAAATGCAACACCAGATCAAGAAACCTTGCACAGCAGTCCGAGAAGTGAAGCAGTGGGGAGTTCAATTTCCTCGCCATAGCGGGGTGAAAGCTGCGATAGAACGACACCCGGCAATGGTTTATGAGAATTAAACGGATGGCTGCCTTCCTTGCCAAAATGGCACAGCGAAAAATCATCGGACAGGCTGGAGGCGCAAAGGAACAGGTGCACCTCCTCAAGTCCGACGCAAACAGCCGAGACAAAAGCAAACGCCACCTCCACCTGGAATGCCACCTGTGCCACCTGGTAACAATCATGCAGCTCAAAGTTTCCAGATCCCAAATCTACCTGCCAGATATATATATATACCTACTTGCCTACCCAGCACTCAATTTTTCACTAATGATGCATCTACCATGGATAGTGAGCACGATGAAGATTTTATTCCAGATTTGTGGACTGATGACGGAACATCCACTGGTTAGTGCACTATCTGCTGCATGATGATACAGCTAACATCCATTTTGCTGACGACAGCAGCTGATTAAGTGAAACTGCAACTGGAAACGAACATGGATTGTAAGGAACATGATTTTGGAGTGTAGTATTATCTACAATCACCGAACACTTTATAGTATGTTTTATGAAATCTATTTACATGTATTATTATAGAACAAAGTAGTGATATAGAAGATAGTACATGAAGACAATAGAATGGCTGTCAAGACACCATTCATGATATATTCTGCCAAATGAATTGATGGTATATTGTGGATATGCCCATGGCAAAATGAGCGTCAACCAAGCATCAACAATTTGTGGTCCTGTAAGTTGGGCAATAAAAACGTGACTTGGTAGTAATTACACATACTGGAAGTGTTGCGATCCTTTATAGGCAAAAGAGAAAGCGAGACACTCCCTGCCCCATCTTGAAAATGAGCGTCAACAGTGCTTCAACGATTTTTGGTCCTGTAAGTTGCGAAATAAACCTGTGATTTGGTAGTGAATACACATAATGGAAGTGTTGCCATCCTTTATAGGCAAAAGAGAAAGCATCATGATCTGTGCCCCATCTTGAAAATGAGTGTCAACAGAGCCTCAACAATTTTAGGTCTTGTAAGTCTGGTAATTAAGCAGTAGTTTTGTAGTGCTTATACATAAAGAGAGCATTGACAACCTTTATAGGCAAAAAGAAAGCGATATGCTCCCTGCCCCATCTTGACAATGAGCATCAATGGAGCGTCAACAATTTTTGGTCCTGTAAGTCGTGTAATAAAAACACGATTTGTTAGTAATTACACATAATGGAAGTGTTGCCATCCTTTATAGGCAGAAACAATGCGACAAGCTCCCTGCCACATCTTCATAATGAGCGTCTATGGAGTGTCAATGATCTTGGGCCTTCGATCATGGTTTATTGAAGCGCTCTGTGGCTGTTTAAGTCCTGATACTCGGTTTTGGCTGTTTTTGTAGTCTACAACGCTTGTGAACACTTAGTTGCACCTTTGTAAATGAACTAAGTTGTTACTGTTCAGGAGGCTATTGTGGGAATATCAGTTGCTTATTTGCTTATGAAGGATGCCAACCACTTGTTTATAGATACGTGCGATTAAGCGCCACTTGGATCACCTCCGATGCAAGACCATCAATTGTTGACGCTCCATTGACGCTCATTTTCCGAATGGGGTAGGGAGCGTCCCTCTACTTGTCTTCTATATAAAGGCTGTCAATACATCAGAATATGCCTATGCCGTACCATAGTCAGTATTTTGCAATTGACAGTAGGGTATCTGAATGCGACCACCAATAGAAAAACCTGAAACGCAGAACCGGAGATTGGAATCAAGGGGTCTAGCCTAACCCGGCACCACCTGCGGGTTGACGGGTACGGGTCTGGGTTTTGCCCCCCATTGGGCAGCGAGTTGGCTTTTCGGATGGGTCAAGAACTGACCTGACCAGTTTTTACGATCCGAACCCGGACTGCTGGCGTGTTACCCGAACCTGTTGCTCACACTAGATATCCACAATGCTCAACTACACAGCAAACACTTATTCCGGTGACTCTAACCACTCCGGCAGAGCGATCTTGAACTAACACAGTCAAAGGTAGCAGTTGAAATTGAAATGCATCTTGGCCTGAAGTAAGTGGATACTGGAGACGTATTTATCAACTAATGGCAATATACACTTACTAAGGATAGCTTGTTTTGCCTTATACATAAGCACTAAGCGACTGTCCTGCGATGATCGACATCTGTCTCATGAGTTTCGTACTGCGACACAACCGAGTATTCATCACCACTGTTCTGTAGAAACTATGGGTTTGATACGGTCTGACAATCCAGGTCTGATTAATGTGTCTCCGACAAGTCTCACACTGACATTGTCTCACATAATTCCAGCTATGAAAGGATGCTCTGACATAGTCAGTGACAATTCCGGCTCAGATAATGTGGCTCTAACAACCCTGACTCTGACAAGTATGGCTCTAACATGGTCTCTGACAATCCCGGCTCTGATTAAGATGGCTCTGACAAGTGTGCTCTGATATGATCTGACAATCCCGGCTGCTATAAATGTGACTGACAAGTGCGACTCTGACATCCACTCTGGCTCTGACAAGGTGCAAAAGGCAGCACTGACAAGTGCTGGCTCAGGATACCAGGTATTCCTGTTGAGATCAACATATCTGGGCCATCTAGTATATCATGTTCTGTGATTCCCAAGATGTGTACTGGTTGAGTAGGTTTTGGTTATCTCCACCGCTCAGAACAAGATACATGGGGGAAAAACCAAATAATCATCTGCAATGTGTTGTACTTTTTGGAGCGTATCTCGACACATTATCATTCCATGGAAGCTGTTTGGAATCACACATGATGAATACTGCAAAATTCTCTACTAGCAATTGGTCATGATGTACCATCTGCCAAATTACACTCCCATGAGTGTTGGCTTTCCTAGTATCAATTCTATTGTTAAAATGAACAGCATATTGCAGATTTGCAGGGCAATATTCTTCTCGGCATACCCAACTACTATTTCCTGGTACTCAACCTCCTTCGATCAAATTATCATTGAATCAATTGCCTTGTCCACCCAACTTCTCCTCAAACCATGCCATTTGAACTACAACTGCATCTGGATTATTTTGCTGCTGTATTGTGATAGTGACACAGTTCACTCAGTGTATCATTTGATGGACAACCCAGGATGCAGGCAAGCCAGAGGTCAGTAGGATTCGACTGGCGCTCGTATTGGCTTCAAATGTTGAAAAATAGACTGTATGAGCATCAATAAACACTGATGTGCTGATATTCTCCAGAGATGTCAGAGTTGCAATCATGCTGCATTTACTCATAACTCTGTTGATGTAAGGTATCAAACAGGGTGATAATTTTTCAGAAGTCGGAGAATCACCCAGAGTGAGCTTGCTGCATATATAGGCTGTTGGCGAGAGGGGATCTGGTTCTACAATAGGCAGTAGAATGCTGACTCTCAAAATGATATGAAATATTCATGTTTCCCATCGAAACATCTGTGTAATATTGTTAACCTTGGTGGAAGAACAGTGGCCATACTTGATGAGGTTGCTCTGAGTGGCTAGTGGTAGCAACAGTTTAGGGTTACCCGGCCGCAGTGCGGCTCAGAATCTGCCAAGGAATGGAATCGCCCAATGGCCAGCGGTTCCCAACCTGAACCGCACTTAAAACCTCAGTTTCTGTGGCCGGGTTGTCCATGAAGCAGAGCCTCATGTTCCGGAACTCAGAACTTCGGCTCCAATTAAGTTTTTGAGTTCTAATCAGATTGAAAAATGATATTAGGTAAGACTTGCCGTTTTGGGTGCTCTTACACGTCCCGGTCTCCGATGTACAATCCAAGCAATATTGATGAAGTCAGTGTGAAGAACGCGCAATGTCCGATGATATTTCACAGTGACTCAACAAATATTACTCAGAGTGTAAATCAGAGACCGGGAGGTGAAGGAGCACTGAACACTGCATGTTCAACATATAGGTCATGTTGTGACCTATCAAAACTGAAATACTTAATTGGAGCAACAGTATTTGAAGGTGGAACAGGCCAAAAACAACAGTTTCAGGTGTGGTTCAGTTTTTTGATGGAGTTGCAACAGTTTGCATCCGGTTCCAACCCTACCCACGAACCATTCGAGCCACTTGGAATCGTTGCTAACAGTCACTCCGGGAGGTGTTAGCAATGGGTGCAGGTAACCCGCCAGCGGTCTGGGTAACCTGTCAGTGGTCCGGGTTTGGACCAGAAAAATGGTTCGTTTCTGTTCCAGACCCATCCAAAAACCAGAACCCGCTTTGGCTTGGTGGGGTTGTTACCGGGACTTCACATTCAACCATTGGTTTTGGGCTGGGTTGTAACTGGACCACGGTTCTAACTTCAAGGTTCCTACAGCATAGGCTGCAATGAAGTTATAGAGTTCTGATCATATCATGACATGATGAATATGCAGCATGTGCAGTTTGACGAGCTCTTTGACCTCCAGCATTCAGATTTGTGATCTGACAGATATTCGTTTAGTGGCTTCTGAAATCAGGGCAAATATCAAGCCAAATTCCCAGGGTTTTGATAGCAACTCCACAAATATTGGTCGGATCGCAAATCTGAACCCAGGAGGTGGAAGAGCGGATAAAACTGCATATTCTGGGTATTGATTATGTCACGATGCAATCAGAACTCAAATGTTTGATTGGAGCCAATGTTGTAAGGTTGAAATGCCGGGTTCTTGGTGGGAAAACCAGCCGAATTGCAATGGTCCGGGTTTTTGTGTGGTAAAACCCATTTCAACGTTTCAGTTCCGGTCTCAACCCTAACCTAGAACTGTTCTACTGGGTTGGAACTGTTGCTAACGCTGAAGTCCCTGAGTGGCTTTGGATGTTTTGATGTCTATGTTATTGGCAGAGCCCATTTCTCTAATTCATTCGATATAATAGAGAACAGAATGAAATTTGGGTATGCTGCTCATACTGTGACTCTTGACATATGGTAGGAAGAGGTGGATATTGCTGCTGATGCCACTAAGTGCATCCTGAAGGTATTTGAGTGTAGTTTCAGTGTGGGAGTGGTAGCTGGCTGTCAATCAGAAGTTGGTGCCAGGTTCGATAAACTTATAGGGGTTTGGATGCCCTTTCAGACAAGGGGCAAGCGCGGGACGCCCGACCTTCACCATATCTTTGTTCACAGTTGCAGTCCATTGTTTCATGCGGGTAAGTTCGTCTCTTAACTGGTGTACATCTGTGAAGTGAGGAATTATGGAAAATCATTCATCTATCAGGTCCAAACCCTTTTCCTGGGCTCAAATGTCTTTCAGAAACCCAACAATCCATTCTCATGTGTGATCTTTACACAAGCCCTTCTGGAGCTGGTGCAACTAGTCAACATTCATGCAACTATATATATTACAACCTGCAATGACATTGGTGAAATTTGGACAGTCAGCAAACTTCCACAACTCCATCTCCTCAGCACCCATTGTTGACAAATAAACATATTGTTGGGGATGGAGGCACCTGGGCCTGCATGCGAAGCTGGACATGTCATCTGCACATATCTCACATTGAGGGTACGAACCATTTTTCTCCATAGAGATGGTGTACTCCTCTGGGTAGTCTGCAAGGAATGACCCAATTCAGGGAAATGCATGACAAGCTCAACTGTCTGCACATGGAACAGCTATTCTGCTCTTCGCCAGCTCCTCTAGAGTGTGCTATATCATTGTAATTCATTCATACCAGGTGAACTCATTGGTGTAGGCTTTTTGACCATTTGGACATTTCAGTAAACAATGGATTAGTATCAATCCATTCATCTTAACAGATGATGTCTTCATGTTAGAGTGGTTTCGGATACTGAGATAAACAGGCCGAGTCGTTTTTGTGGCCACCTGTCATAGACAGCATAGTTTGGTCACTGCGCAGTGAAATGGAGACCACTGTTGATCCATCGGGTAAAGATTCCTAAGATGAGTTAGCAATTAGTAATCAGTTTCTAATATCTAGAGAAATCCTGTCAATACTGGCACTGACACTCTTGACATGCTATCTGCTCAGACACAATGAAACTCTGACATGCAATCTCGGACAATCTGACTCTGACACTCTCTGACATGCTCTCTGACACACTCTCTGACACCCTCTGTGACAGGCTCCCTGACAGGCTCTCTAAAAGGCTCACACTGATGATCCAACTCTGATGCTCACTGACATATTCTCTCTGATACACTCTCTCTGACATGATCTCTCCAAAATGCCTGCTCTGGAAACAATCTCTCAAAGAATGACGAAACCTGCCGGCATTTTCAACCACCAATCTGTGGTCCACATCTCATCATCAATACGTTCAGCATCGAAATCCATTCGTTTGACCACCGCATATGATAGATGGTCCTTAGGCAGCTAATGTCCGACAATACATCCTACCACTGTAATGGGTTTCCAATAGCAGAATGGAGTAGCATTTCTTTCAATACTAATAGATCTCTCCTCCCATCTGCATCCTAGACCGTTTATTTTTTTCATGCACGCAATGAGATTATAGAGCTGATCAAGATTTTCATTATTGGTGTTGGGGACAATAACTCTTCATTTGAGGATGTTGTTGAGTTTCGTTTTACCTAGGTTGGTATCCAAAAGAGAATGACAAAGTTGCGATTGTTGGGGTGTAGCGAATGGAGCAGGGCAGTCCCAGTTGTCATACTGAAAAGACTGAACTCATACTTTGTCATCGATTGGTGTTCCGGCATTGCGGAATATCTCCTTCTGAGATCGCTGGATTTGTGTATCATCATCAAATAGGGAAATGTTGTCTGCTATTTCATAGTCTAGCCCATCTGACATGGATTGACTGTGGGAATTTGGGTGAAGACACACATGAATTGAACGGCAGTGACAAGCGAGACCACATTGTTGTGAAAACACCTGGCCACATGGAGTGCAAATACAGGACTAAATCGTTGAAGTCGATAGGTTACAAGAGAGTTCCACTACCCCTGGAAATGATCATAATGAGGCTCCCATCATATGTCCTGATGTTGTATATTGAGCCTACCCAGAATGGACTTCGATTCTAGCCTAGCCTCATGACGTTCGTTGCACCACAAACTATCTTTAACCCCCATTGGTTCATTGTGTGGGAAGTTCCGCTTCTAAGATCCATACTCGGGTATCCTGAACACAACAGTGTGAGTCAATTTTTCGGCCATGTACTGATCAGCATTTCTACACCACACAACCTCTCACTTTCCGAACTCTGTTGTGTTGGGCATTCAATAAGACCACTGACATTGTTGCATCATTTCTATTTGACTTGACTCAACAAACTAGCACTTTCCTTCTTCAGACCCTCTGCACTTCACTCTATGGCAAAATCTCAACCGGATCGACTTACATATTGACATTACCATGAGAACGTGTATTGGAGGAGTCATCCCTTCAAGTGTGGGTCAGAGCACATCTAATAGTACTAGTTGGTATATAACACTTTCAATCCCCATCTATTCACTCATATCAATCAATGTTAACTTGATGACCGTTATATCCACTCAGTGGTTCTCATACCCACTCAGTGACTGTGATATATGCGAAAGAGCCGTCATTTAGAAACCACCACCACCAGTTGAATGGAGATTGTCTACCAGCATTTTAAACACAACCGAAGAAATCTGTGCTTCCATACTGAAGAAGAAGACAACCCAGGACATAGATTCTGTGAGTAGCCAGGCTGCATTCACTGAAAGCCTTGCTGCAGTCCAGGAATGGAAAACTCAACACGACAAATCGACTATCTGTTCATACACCAATATCAAATTGAACACCCAGGCGCAAGGCATAGCGAAGATGTGTAATCATGTAAGTGAATCTGACTCTGGGATTGAATCTCTGACATCAGGTTTCTGACATCGAGTCTCAAACATCGACTGACATCAATCTGAGCAATTGGAGTTTTCTTACATCTTGGACATCCTTGCTGAATCGTGTGAGATCTCCTGGGACTTACACCTGACATGAAGATAATCATTGATGATATCCATACAATGTGAAGACTTATCTCATGCTTTCAGTGAAGAGGCACCCAAAGGGCCACCAACGCACCCAACGAAGCACCACGAAGCCCCCCTAGAATGCCAAAGACCGCAACGAGCCCTGCCACGGAGCAAAACATTGCATCATGCCCCGGTAAAAAGATGAAGATTACATCAGGTGATTCAATGGACCATATTCAGATCACTCCAACTTCACCGATGAAACTCACTTCAGATGTTTATGTTGGGTGTAGTATAACAACAATTACAAGTTCAAACTCATTGAGGCTTGTATTAGGAACGGTTCCAACCCACGAGAACGGTTCAGGGTTAGGGTTCGAGCCCGATCCAAACCGTTGCCACTGATTTTATGACATTAAAAACCCTGACCGTAGCTTTTGGGCCAGTTCCTGCCTGAAAACACGGCCCATGTGAGCCCAACTGTTTCACTCCAGTCAGGTTTGTGAGTTCTGATCATATCACAACATGATCTATATGTGAATTATGCAGCTTTAGGAGCTCGTTCACCTGCTGGTCACAAGTTCTGCATCTGGGCAATATTTGATGAGTCGCTGTTGACAACCCGCGATCAGGGTGGGATTTGGACTATTATTCCATTGTGACTCAACGAATATTTATCCGATTGCAAATTGGAGACCAGGGTGTGAGAGAGCTGCTTGAACTGAATCATTTCCGTATATACCATGTCATAATATGATGAGAATTTGATAACATAATTGCAGCCAATATTGAAACAACTGCAAAACGGAACTGCAGTGCACTTTGACGCTGGCCAAAACCGCCAGTATTTGGTCCAGTACGGGTATTAACCTGGCCATAGTTACCGAGTTCAGTTCTTCCATGGTCCCAAACCTTGACCAGGGTCTCGGTTCTGGTTTCAAGCTGGACCGCAGCCGCGTAACCCAGAACTGTTGCTAACACTAATTGCATTGAAGGGTCTATTCTGATGGTTGGGGAATGAGTACCATTTGTGGAGGAACTACATGACTGCCAGTATCATCCACAATACTGTCGCCTCCGGATTTGACAGTTTCAGGGGATACTCAGTCACTTAGCTTCGACCCTTTTCACATCACCAGCTCTGGCAGAGCTCTCCACCAACCCTTTTTCGCATGGAATGGTGCACATGATTCCTTGCAACTTTCACTGATATATATCAACAGCAGGAGGACATCACATGGTGCAACAAGCTCACCGGCTCACTTTGCTGCGGGAGGCACCTCACCTGGAAATCAATACCACAATGCCTGAGAAGACCGTATTCATCGTTTTATCACATGGATGGAATTTGATCAGCCAGTGGATATTGCTCAGAAAATTGAAGAAGCCTCGAGTTCTGACAGACTTTACGAAGAATCCTAAAATGCCGAAGTGTTAATATCAACTTGTTGCCTGGATAACTCGGCAACATGAACGGGCAATCGCCCTGAGGGCTGTTGACTTCTGTTTGGTGAGCACAATGTCCACTCAGGGTGATAGTCCATTGTGCAGATTTGCACAGATTGACAGTCCATTGGACGAATTGAGTCGCAACAACTGTCTGACCTCTGCTGAAATTGAAGCTCGTCTGATGGTGACATTTGTGACCATTAATCACACGGTCATGGTGGATGACACCAACAATGGAATTGAATATATCAAGACCAACCCCCTGAACATGGAACCGACATTGACCATTAGGGTCAAACAAGAGGCAGAAGAATGCGAATCCTTACTTATTGATTTACTCGACAGTTCCGAAAACGAAATCAGTGGTGATTCATTAACTGATAATGAGGAGGAGGAGGAGGGGAAGGAGCAAAGGAAGGAAGAACTACTGCGGATGCTGGAGGACAATTCTGAACTAGGAATTAGGCCAATTACTACAAATGCACCGCCAAGAAATTCCCCCAGCCATACTGTCAAACTGGAGTAGCAAGATTTGGAGATTCAGCACCTGGAAGAATTAGATCAGGTAGATGCTGGCTTCCACATTATTGCCCAGTTGAATTTATATGGAGCCAACGACCCCTATGCGCAACCAGTGAAGGAGGCCCAGGTGGATATTGCCAATGTGGACCAGTTAGTCACTATCTTTGTCAGAGCTGTTGAGCTACTGTTAGAGCTCAGCCACTGTCAGAGCTACTATCAGGGCTGTTGACAGAGCTCAGCCTCTACCTGAATATTAGAATGAAGCTGATTTTTCCATGCCAGTTAGCGGAGCTGATGGATGACCAGGGATTTCAGGGAGAAAATTTGAAAGAGTCAATTGTAGCATTAGGCTTCACCCTGGAGACCAGAACTTTTAAGCTACTGTATAAACCCACCCAGTTACAATCACACATAATTGTTGCAGTGAATTGGATGGCAGAGAACGAGAATAGCTTCAGACAAGGTGGTTTATTGGCTGACGACTGCAGTACTTGCAATGTTACACTCTGCTGTGCTTTTGATATACTGTTTGCCACACAAACAATCATCAGACTCTGACAGCACTGGCTTGAATATGTCACCTGGGTAACATCTATGAACAAACGATTAAGAATCCACCTCCTGGGATCAACAAATGGGAGATGGGCATGAATGACCATAACCCAGAGATTGTACAGTGTGAGAAGGTCAGAAGTGTGCCATGAATGTTATGGTAGGCAGCCCACATCCCAACATTAATTCTATGGTATGACCGGAATACATACCACTATAGTTACTTCAAGCTAAGTATAAATGAGCCATAAACCAATGCTGGCAGAATGGGAAGCTCTGGTGACTAAGTTCACTGAGTTAACCCCACATCTCCATTTCAGAACTTCTTCCTGGAGGAGGACATCGCATCGAGCCTCACTTAGTGTTAGCAACAGTTCCAAATTGGCGATTCGGTTCCGTGTCCGGGTTGGAACCGAACTGCAACCATTGCAACGGGTTTGACCCCATCAAAAACCCAAACGCCACTGAACCCAAGGTGTTTTGGCCGGTTCCACATTTCCGCAAACTCAGAAGTTTGGCTCCTATTAGGTATTTCAGTTGTGATTGTATCACAATATGATATATACGCAAAAGATGCAGTTTTAGGTGCTCTTTCACCTCCCCTTCACCCATTTGCAATCCGATCACTATTCATCGAGTTGCTGCAAAAGACGTCGAATTTTCCGCGTTATTTCTTCGCAACTCAACGAATGGTCATCAGATCGCAAATTGATGAATGCGAGGATAAAGAGCATCCAAAACTGCATCTTTTACATATATAGCATATTGTGATAGAATCACAACTCAAATACTTGATTGGAGCCGAAGTTCTGAGTTGATGAAAATGAGCCTCTGCAGTATGACAAACCCGGTCAAAGAACCACGGGTTTATGTCCGGTCCGGGTAACAACCCGGCCAAGATGGAGAAGTTCAGTTCATTGGACGGGTCTGGAACCAAGCCGAACAGTTTCTGCGGTCCACACCCGGACCGCTGGTGGATTACCCGGACCCGTTGCTAACACTAGCCACACTTCACGTCAAACCATAGTGAAAAGTTATCATCACAACCATGGAGAGTTTCTACCAGTGGTTCGACCAAGAGAAAGCCAACAGTTCAAAATGTTGCGGCCCAGGCATATTTCATTGGGTTTTCGTAAATGGGGCCCCCAGGTTGAGAATGAGCAGGACCCCAATCGGCAAGTTTAGGAATGCTACTGGCACGATGGTTAAAATTGACATCTGTGATTGCACTATGCATATGGTGTGGGATATACTCAGTCTGGAGGTGCAATAGAAATGGATGTTCACAGCAACCCCTTTGCTATGATGGCATTGAAGACTTGCACTGGATCTTCAATAATCTGGAGAGTTCATTGTCGTTGACTCAAGTGTTAGCAATGGTTCCGGACCGTCACTTCTTGTCCACGTCCATGTCCAAACCAAACCGTTGCCACTATGGCTGTCCAGCTCATCGATAAACCCGAACCGTCGTTTCGGGTAAGGTTCAAGGGAAACCTCCTGACCCATCTGAATTGGGCACGTTGTCAGCGGGTCACCCAGTGGGTCCATCTATAGATTCAAATATGGCTCTTGTTTTTGCTGTTTGTTAATTGTATCTTATCAAAATCATGTGTTCAACAACCAATAATTCGCTTTTGCATGTATTGCAGTTTGCAATATTGATTAATTCAGAATCTGTGTTGTACATTGTATATATTGTATTGTTGCGTGCCAAGGTGGTCAATAATATTGTTATGCGAATGAAGATCCACTCGATGTGTTGATTACCAAATATGCCAGACCTAACACAGTTGACGCTCTCTTGACGCTCATATTCTGGTTTCGGCTGTGATCATGTTCCTGTTGTTGTTGCGTCCAAAGCCTGGCAATATCTCATATATGGATGTCTTCAATCAATCGGAACATAAATTACCCAAGATGCAAAACTAAAAATTGTTGACCCTCCGTTGACGCTCATGCTCAGAATGGGGCAGTGACCGTGTTGCTATCCCTTTTGCCTATAGAAGCTGCGAATGCATTTGTTATGGATGACAGCCACCAAATCACTCGTAAATTACGGTACTTGCAAGACCCCGCATTGTTGACGCTCCATTGACGCTAATTTTTATGTATTGTCCATTCGACATCTGCTGCCATCAATAATTGTTTTCATCATGATTTGAACTTATTGGTTGACTCCCTGCCAGATTAAGACATGATGCTATGGCAAAGCCGAGCGCAGTAATATTCTTACACTGTTAACTCTCCCACACATAACAATGATATGTCTTGCCGAAAGATTCATTGCGCCTGCTATACATCTGGTTATCAACCGATATTCACAAGCTACTGCTCACCATTTGCCCATAATATATCTCTAACTGAATATCTCTGTCAAGCTACATAAAGAAGCTTGTTAACCTTTGACGTATTCTGACCAACTTTTTCTTCAGTCCCTTGGGCCTCCTTCTATCGATTGCATTGACCGTCCGGACCATCGTTTCAGCAAGTCTCCTTCACTTCTGTGTTGGCCGAACTGATCCTGGAACATTTGGCGTGGCACTCACTTCCTACCGCTCTGAGCTTTCTGAATCATTGATGCCATTGTGTTAATCTATATCAGATTCATCGTGTGCCGCGCAATGGTCTTCCCTCTCGTTTGAGTTATCCAGGTCGCGATTCTAGTTTAGGCAATTTTCGGTGTCCGAAATGCTTTCAGGTGTGCTATCCTCATCACTTTCTACTGGATGATGCTTGATTCTTCTGATTCAGAGGACATTTAATATTTGAGTTGGTCCTCCAGGGATGTTCTTTGCAGACAAAGCTGGTGGAAAAGGTGATCTTTCTGACAATTTCAATGCAGCCGCACCATCATGTTGAAAGAGTGACCAAGATGCTTTGACGATCTCTTCCGTGTCGGAAATGTATCTTACGGCTATCATCTGTCTGTTTTGAGCGCAATCCTGCATCTGTGTAGCACTTACGTTTTGGCTGCCCTGCCACATCTCCAAAACATTGTGGACCCTGGTCATTCTGTGCAATATGTATTCCTTTGCCTCTTTCTTCATTTCCGAGTCATTTTCAGTGTTTATCGTATCCAATACTGGGTCATTGTCTGCTCGAATCCCGGGATTGGCTCGAGGAAACTGCCTTACAATGACTTTTTCGCGAAGGGTCTCACCAGTGATTTTGACTACCTTCAGCCAATAACATCCCGCCCAAGGGGAAAACTTGCCTCCACTCGGACACCATGTGGTATGATAGAAGCGATGTCGTGTGCCACATCGGAGAGATCGGCATACTTTGAGTGAGTTTACACCTGTTGGCGCCACCAGTCGGTTACGTCTGGTAACCGAACTGTACTGCTAATCTCCATTGGGTTGGAGTGGTAATGATTGAGATTTGGATCAATTTGCCCCCAGTTCTTTGGTGCTTCAGGCGGCAAATTCAAATGGAGCCCGGAGGCGGTCGATAAGCATGCTGCGCGATCGCTTTGTCCGGGTGTCATTTCAGCCACATTGGTAGGCCAGAACTATTTCTCATCATCGCTGGACAAATCACAAGCATCAAAGGATGATGGATAGGATCCTGAAGCCGTTATGGAGCGGACAAGATTGCTGCTCAGTATGCTTTCCAATATATTCCCCGGCACACATCGATATTCAGCACAATAATCATACTCCACTTATTTCAGAAAGGCCTCATGGTTTTGTGTAGTATAGGATGTCGCGTCCTCAGATTTATTAACCATGGCCTTGTCCCACTACCTAAATGATCACAACTTCCGCCAAGGATCGAGACTATGTGCTCAAATGACAAGTATACAAGTCATTGGAGTCACATCAGAGAAGTATTTGCACCTCATTTGTAGAGCTAACTTCACGGCGAAGGACAAGTCTTCCTTCCATTGAGTCATCTTCCTTGCCAAGAATTGCATGATGCCTTCCATACGATTGAACATGTCATTGTAGACTGTGATAGCGTGATGCAATGTGACTATATGCCTCTTTGGAATCCACAGGGTCGAGTATCAGAATGGCCTCAATACATCCATGACGTGCTTGACAATGGTCCTTTAATCACGTGTGGCGAAGAGTGGCCGGTAAGCACTGTATTATGCATTTTCAGGCCACTCCGATGTGAATATTCGTATTCCGTTGGTGCGCTCGAGCAACTCCAGTGTCGAGTTCCATCCTGTCCTCACATCCACAATGGGTAGTACTGCAATGCGGACTTTGGCTTTTTGACAGTCAATGCAATTGTTTCGACGACCAGGTGTCTGCGTAATAAATACAGCAAGCATTCTCCGCTATATGAAGGTCAGTTTCGGGTCTTGCAAAATATCTTGAAATACGTACTTTCCCAAATATTTTTGCTAAACCTGGTCTCATGGCTGACACCTTATTGATTCTAGCATTGCCCTCTTCTCGAATTCTTTGACTCTTCCCAATGCCTATGCTTTCATTTTCTCCAAGTTGCTGATCGTGCTCATGGGCTTCCCATGACTTGGTGCACCCTTTTACACTGAGACTGCCCATGAATGCACCCAAAGCCAGCTGTATGATGTGTGCCATGCATGGTATGTGGTACCTCAATGCAGGCCACTCGATTCCGGAGGCTTCAAGTGTTGATTGCAGCTCGCATGTCATGGAGTAATTTGAGGAACCATTATCAGTTGTAATTCCAAGCAATCGGCCATTGGTAAGCTGAGAACTGTCAAGCACCGCCTTCGAATGTACGTCTAGTGTTGCTCCAGTATGTTGGCCCATGACCTATCATCCTTGATTAGCTTTCAAAACCGGAAAAGAATAGGCGATCACCTTCATCGAATGCGAGTTGAACTTCACCCAATGCCCAATATCGATCCATATTGTAAGCAATGACCAACATTATGGCTAGTTTGTTCATTGACGTCCGTCTATCCAAAGCTGAACTGACTGGATTTCGTGACAGGAATTAGTTCTCAATCGCATGCACAGTCAGTGCATATTCCCTCCCCAAAGTATTGCTAAGGGTCGTAGCAGACGGTAGAACTAGGTCGCTTCGTAATGCTTCATATGACCGTCATAGCTCGATATTTGATATGGCGTAATGTTAGGAACGTGTCTGGGTAACCTGCCAGCGGTCCAGGTTTGGACCACAAGAACGATTCGGTTCGGTTCCAATCTCCGGTTCTGCGTTTTGGGTATTGCTATTCATGGTCGCATTTAGATAGCCTACTGCTAATCGCACAATATTAACATTGGTATGTCATTGTCCTTTTCAGATCAATCGGCTGCCTTTATAACTCGAAACAAGAGAGACACGCTCCCTGCCCCATCCTCAACATGATATTCAAGGGCGTGTCGATGATTGTTGCTTTTGCATTATGAGTAATCTAGGTGGCGATTGGATGCTGACAATCATAAATGAGGTATTGGCCGTGTTTCAACGCAAAAAGAGAAAGTGACATGCTCGCTGCCCCATTCAGAAAATGAGAGTCAACACAGTGTCAACGATTTTCAGTCTTGTATGTTGGGTAATTGAAAAGTGATTTGTTCTTTGTTATGCATAAGCGTAGTATTGGCCACCTTTAGAGGCCAAAGAGACTGTGACACACTCCCTGCCCAATCTTCAAAATCAGCATCAACAATGCATCAATGATTTTTGGCCTTGCATAATGCATAATCAAAGCGCAAGATGGCCGTTACTGTCCATATATGGTGTTTTGACCGGTTTTATAGGCTAAAATGTTGAGGATCACTGAGTTGCAGCATTGGAAATGAATTGAGATGTGATTGTCCAGGAGGCTGTTGCGGGAACATCTCTTACATATCAGCCTATAAGTCCTGATGAAACCTTGTTTATAGATGTCTGCGATCATTTACCACCAACATTAGCCAAGATTCAACATCACCAATCATTGTCACTCTGTTGATGCTCATTGTCAAGATGGGGCAGGGAGAGTGTTGCATTCTCTTTTGCCTATAAAGGAGGCCAATACAATGATTATAGATAACAACGACTAATTCACATTTTAGTAATCTGACTTACAGGACGAAAAATTGTTGAAGCTCCGCTGACGCTCATTTTGCCACAGGCGTATCCTCATTATGCACCCATTCACTTTGGCATAGAACATCAATAACTGTGTTTTGGCAGTCTTTCTATCCTCTTCATGTACGTTTTCATTTAACACTACATTGTTCTTTAATTGTGTATATAAATCTATCCCTTAAAATATACGTCAAAGTGTCCGCTAACCGTAGATAATGATAATACTCAAATCTCCCATTCCTTTCAATCAATTCTTGTCTTGACTCTCAGATTTGCTCACAAGGCTGCTGTCGTCTTCAGAATCAATGTCAGCGGTATTTCCATGCAGCAGATAGTGTACTCAGCAAATCTGGAATAAAATATTTATCGCTGATGCAATCCTTGGCATATACATTATGATTGAAAAATTGAGTGTTGCGATAAGGAGAATGTATATACACACACCTGGATGGCGTACCTTCTATTACATAAGTTTCATTTCCGTAAGTGGCAGCGGGTCGCGCAGGAGTCGTTCCGGGCGGAGGTAGCATTCCAGGTGGAGGTGCCGCCTGTTCCGGTGGAGGTGTGCCGGGTCTGTTGCGCCTCCAGCGTGTCTGCGGATTCTTTGCTGTGCCGTTTTGGCATAGGACGCAGCCGTCCATATGATTTTTATAAACCATTGCTGGGTGTCTTTCTATCTCACCTTCACCTGATTATGCCTAGGCAACTCAACTCCTCGCTTCATCTCTGCACGGACATTGGCGTGAGGTTTCGTAATTTGCTGTTGCGTGTCCTCTTTTCCGGCATGCGAAAACCCCCCTTTGGCCATTTTCGCCATTTTCAAGGCAAGGCACGTGTCGGACTGTTCAAGCTGTACCTGACCTCCTTGCCTCGCCATAGTAGCTGACATGTTGAAAACCTACAAGGATTTAGTTGCTGTTTCTCAAAGGAAGATTCGGCTATTACCTCAACCATTTATGACTCCGTAGCCTCCTCTAAGGTCTTTGAAGACTGTTTTGTCCACTCCCTGGGACCTTTATCACGCAATTCGTCTGCGAAAATCCCAGGGCTGTAGACATCATGATGGTCGATTTCGCGGCATGTGTGGACCAATGCCTCACTACACGGTGGAGGTATGCAATTGCGGGCAGCGATAAATTGGTCACCAAGCTCTCTATGTACCCCAGGTGTACCTTGTATTGTCAGTTGACCGCCTTCCCGATGGATATCGAGCTACTCACATCCGATTGCATGCTGCTTACTATCATTGTGGCATCCGGTTTGACGTACTATTATAAAATGTTCGTCCTGGGCCATATTTTCAGTGGCTACAATTGCAGCGTCGCGGTGGAGTAACTGGTGTCTGTGTTGTTGCTGCTGTGTCGCAGCCAGGGGTGCGTTCCAAGAAGCGCCCGTCATTCGGCTTGATTCGGATTCAATCACACCGGGCTGAAGTGTTTGTGGAGCCATGACTTGCTGTTGTGGAAAAGGTGAAGAAGATGATAACAAAAAGTGGAAAGTCCTGAGGAATATCTATCAAGCCACATGTCACAATGGAATGAATGACAGTCAACTTTCACATTCTACTCAAGTTTTTTCCGGATGAGTATAGCTGCAAGTTGAAGGTGATTTCAACGGTCCTGCGATATGCAGTTAGTCGGTTCGATGCTGTGTGTTTGTTTGCAGGGATACACTGGAGTAAATGGCAGCTGATATCTCATGTTTGATATATATGAAACCGATATTCCTCGATGGAAAGGACATCTGGTGATGTTTGTTTCATCGCGTGGCCGGTATCTTACACGAAACACACACTAACTATCAAGTCATAATGTACGCTTAGTGTAACTATTCTGAATGAAATGACGGTCAAAACGCAGATTTTTCGACATTTGAGTTGATTAAATGTACGAAACTTGACATAAATAACACAGCTTGCCTTCATGTAGTCCATATCTTGCAACATCCAACATCTCGCCCAATAACAAGGTCTACACAGGATACAATGGTCCATGCCCCAAATAGGAACTTTTCTCCACTTCCAGTGGGGAAATGCGGCGAATCGACAAAGCAGTCCACACGCCGACATCATCAAGCGAATGCTGGCAACAGAAGCTTTCCAGCAGAAAGGGTCGGAGCGTTGGGAGCATTGCACAGCTCACGATCAAAAAAGAAGCTTTCGGCGGAGAAAGGACGTGAAACGCACATTTTAAACAATGAAGTGACAGAGAAAGGAATCGAGGATTCTGTAGAGAGAGAGACCACTGTGGCAAGAAAGCGAGTTCAAGACGCAGAGACAGCGATTATTCAACAGCTGAAAGATATGACTACTGCTGAATGCGTGGGGGCAACAACCAGAATGCCCGAAGCAACATTTGAAAAGATGTTGAATGCGATCGGAGAGTGTCTAAGCGATCCTGTAAGTTCCGACGATGAGCAGGATGGGGAAGACGAGAAAGATGATGAACAAGATACAGAGCTCGGCAAGCTGAGTGATGATGATGAACCTGGCTGGGTGATGGGCACACTCTCCAAAACAGTACAGCACCGCATGGAGAGTTTTCAGCAGAAGCAGATGAGGATTGATGAAATGACAAAACCGGGATGGGTGGACGCAGCCAACTCATTCCACGAGAGAGATATGAAGTATTGCACTGCTGAATTGAAGCTTCCGGCAGTTGTCAAGCCCCCAATAGACAGTACTGCAGCCAAACCACCCCTGAAAACATTTGGAGAGCATATGCACACTCTTGATGACATCTGCGGACAATCACAGATGCCAGCAGTCACTTCTCGACCAGGATGTAATCAAATGAGGCTGGGTTCGGAGAAACCACAGTTACAGAAATTATTACCTAAACTTTGGCCCATGGCGGCGCCCAATCTGACACCGATTCAGGATGCGAAGCCTGTGGAACCCATGAGCGTTTACCCCTGCATAAAGTATCCCTAGTTAAGTACAATATAGAAATTTGATACAGACGAAGATATGGTGACAGCTCCCCTGTCACAGGCGGTATTGATAGCCAAATAGTCAATTTTGAAGACATATCTCTTTCAAAAGCAAATTGTGTAACTCCTTTGCTATGTGTCAGCTTTTGCTTGATTTCAGTGACCAAATTGTGAGACATAATATTTCATCAGTGTGTGTGAAAGGGTCGTACAGGCCATGCGAAAGTTCTAGATTCCAACTGTGGCAGATAGACGGCCAGTAAACCTCATATCAACTTGCTTGTTATTGTTACAATTAGAAAGCAAAATCTCAAATAGAGACAAAATTTATTAACAAAATTTAACTCAGAGATGTCTTACGAGTCCTAGCACGAGCAGTCAGTGCGCAGTCTGAACCCGGATGAATGGCATCTGTCATGCTTCATTAGTCCATTCAGCTAACCGCATCAATCTGCACTCAGACCTGCTTCACATGGTAGAGAATTTGAAAATTGCTTATGGTACGTAATGGACATCGAGGAGAATGAGCTGGAAAAACAACTGTCTGGAAATCGGGCTCTATATGTCTAACAATACTTGATGGATCTGTATGCCGTAACATACCTGCTGAACGCGCCGAAATGAGCCGGAGCTAAGTCATTTATCAGACTGATGACATGAACGGTGGTGGCTCAGACACTGAGAGGCCCCAATACTTTTGGATGAAAATGATTATGCCTTGAAACGGTATATTGGCTGTCAAAAATGACATTATGAATTTTGAGCAACATGATTGCGCACCCAATGACTGTTAGTATGTCTCTGAGGTGAGCGTCAACAGAGCGTCAACAATTTGAGTTCGATCATTTCAGCAATCAAAGGGTTGTGTAGTCACATCGATCCCAGGAGGAGTTCTTGGCTAGCTTTGGACGTAAATATGCAAGTGACATGCTCATCGCCCCAGCGAAGAAATGAGTGTTAACCTGGCATCACCGGATTCTGGTCTTGCATCTTGGATAATCACTGGGCTACGCGACAGTATCAGGCCATAATCACAGTATTCGCTGCCTTTATGTGCACAAAGGCCGGCAATGATATCACTACCACCATCTAAAAATGAGCGTCAATGCAGCGTCAACGATTTTGGTCTTGCATCTTGGATAATTCAAGGGCTGTGCAAAGGCATACTCCCATAATCGTAATATTGGCCGCCTTTATAGGGAAAAATGCTTGTGACGATATCACTACTGCCTCCTGAAAATGAGCATCAATGGAGCGTCAACAATTTTTGGTCATGCATCTTGGATAATTCATGGGCTGTGTAACGGCATGCTCCCATAATCATAATATTGGCCACCTTTATAGGCAAAAATGCTAGTGACAATATTGCTACTACCTCCTAAAAATCAGCGTCAACGGAGCGTCAACAATTTTTGGTGATACATCTTGGATAATTGAAGGGCTGTGCAATGGCATACTCCCATAATTATAATATTGGCTGCCTTTATAGGCAAATTGCAAGTGACAATATTGCTACTACCTCCTGAAGATGAGCGTCAACGGAGCGTCAAAAATCTTTGGGCTTGCAGATTGGATAATCAGACCGCAATGCAACGGCGTTGACCCATAATCGTACCGTCAGCTGCCCTCATGGGCAAAAATGCTAGTGATGATATAGCAACCGCCTCGTCTCTATATGTCCTTGTATTCAACTTTACCAATATGCATGCAATGACTCACAGGGCTTAGTTTTTCCATGCTTGTAGCTCAAATGTCAATATTTAGGAACCAACGTCCTCGCTGACTATGACGCATCTTTTAACAGTTATTCAGGTCGAGTCACCCAGAGTTCGATTTCCTACCGCAATGTCAGAAACCAAATCATTACATACCTCGTTGCTAGAGAATATGATATGTTCAAAAATGGACGTGTCTTCATTAGTGATTTAAGTAACCTTACTTTACAAATGATCGTCGATGGTTAGTGTGCTTCGATGACTGTAGGCTCGAAGCGGCCAACTGCTTAGAATGAATATGAACATGCGCCTTCGTGGCGATTCTAATTACACTGCGGAATTGAGGAAACCGGCAGCCTTGGCAATATACGTATTGATTGTCAAACAATTCTTCATCATCCATCAGAACATGGGACCAGCTTAATGGGCAAACCCTTGCAGGCAAAAGCACACATTGCAAAGTTGAACAAAATAACAGTGTCAGAAGTAACCGAATTGACTAGTTCAATGGTTGATGAAACAGCTTTGGCTATACTGAAGAGGCAAGGAAGTCGAGGTGTTCCGATTGTAGGTTTGCACAGGAAATTCAAATTTAATCTTTAGGTTTTAAGTATACTTACTGAATTCACAGACAAAACACTCTACACTGGCAGCAAAGGACTTACAAACCGCCGAATTTCACCAACTCACCTGGAATGGCTACCTCATGTTAGGATTTGTTTCGGCTCATATTCCATGGAACGCAATATCAAACCTTGAGCTACAACGTTCATTAAATGCATTACGAAGCGACTTGGTGTTACCGTCAGCCAGCACCCTGAGCAATATTTGCCGGAGGGAATTCACACTGACAGTGGATGCAATCAAGCTGCAATTGCCTTCAAGAAACTTAGTTAGTTTAGCTTTAGACAGATGGACATCGATGAACAAATTAGCACTAATGTCAGCAATTTCCTGTCATATGGATTCGAATTGGGCGTTGCGAGAAGTACAACTGGCATTTGATGATGTTGATAGCCCGTTGTTTTCCTATTTCGAAATCTCATTAAGGCTACAGGTCAAGGGACAACAGATGGGAGCACGGCTAGCCGGGCATTTGAAGGATGTTCTTGATTGTTTTGAGCTGACTGACTGCGGGTTACTTGGACTTACAACCAACAATGCTTCCTTGAATTACTCGATGATGCCCGAATTACAAACAACCATTGAGGCCTCCGGAAATGAGTGGCCCGCATTGAGAAACCACATAACATGTGTGGCGCACATCATCCAGATCGCTTTGGGGGCATTCAGGAGTAGTCTGGGTGTGAATCGCCACACCAAGTCTTGGGAAGCCCATGAGCGCAATCAGCAATCTGGAGAGAATTGAAGCTCAGATATTTGGAAGAGTCAAAGACTTCGAAAAGAGGGAAATGGTAGAATCAATGAGGTGTCAGCCATGAGACCAGGTTTAGCAAACATAATTGAGAAAGTACGTATTTCAAGATATTTCAAAACTCCTGAAACTGACCTTCACATGGCAGAGAATGCTTGCTGTATTGATTACTCTGACACCCAGTTGTCGAAACAAGTTCATTGACTGTCAAAAAGCCAAAGTCCGCATCGCATTACTACCCATTACGGATATGAAGACACATTGGAACTCCACCCTGGAGTTGCTTGAGGGTGCCTACCCATTATTTAAATTCATGTGGGAGTGGCATAAGAACCCATAATACAGCGATCACCGGCCACTCTTCACCACACAGGATGAGTGGACCATTGTCGAGTATGTCATGGAATTTCTACGGCCATTCCGGTACAGCACCCTCACCTGCCTGCGGTTGCTAAATGACTTCTTCACAGAGGCACGCGCATCGGCACTCATTGAGCTAAGGATAGCAAAGCAATTGTAGCCTAAGAGGCGGCAGTACTGCGCACAGTTAGTGTTGTCATACGAAGAGTCGATGTCAAATTTGATGTGTGTCAGAGTTGAATGTCCGAGTTGATATGAGTGGCAGAGTGTGGGATTGTGAAGGAGTGCTAACCTGTTTGACGAGCCACTGCATAAGTGGCCCATATAGCCACAGAATTACCTTCTCTCATGTGTCTGTCGCTGTCAAGGTGTTCCGGAGAGAGTGTTTGAGCCAAGCTGACTCTCAAGCCGCAAACCGCAACGCAGCATCGATCTGATTATCTGTCATACCGTGGAACTTCTCAGTCGGAGGTATTCGGTCCTGCTTCCCTTGGAAAGCTTTTGCAAACTAAGAAATAACCGTCATCAGCATGATCAGGTTTGGTCTGCCCATGTCATCAACCTCGACAGGTAAGGACCAGGATGATGTTGACCACGATAGTTCCGGATCCATCAAGGCAGGGCCAAGAATAGCACTACGGAAATAAGGCTAATACATCCCCAATGAGGGCCAAAACGCTTCGTGTTGCCCATCGTTGTAGCCTGTGTGGAGGCAACCCCAGTGCTTCTCTCTCTAAGCCCCGTATACCTACCATCTACCAAATCAATGTAGAACTGTCCAGCTCCAGAGGACTTGGTGAATGTAACAAGTTTGGTGGTTACATGCAGAGGAGGAATGTTGAAGATGGGCTTTGGGTTCTTGAATGGGATATGGCTCATCATTGTTCGCTGTAGCTTTAGTGCGCATAACACCGCAAAAGCTCGCTTCCCAATAGTTACCTCGTAGCGGTGCTGTCTGATTAATATATTCGATGTTTGCGCATCCTTTGTTAATTTCCCCACTTCACAAATTTTGGGCAACATATAAGCATTGCAAGCCATTGTTGTGCAGTGAACAAGTGATCCGAATTCTGGGCCTTTCTTGTATGGATCTGCAACTGGTGTGAACCCCGCACCACGTTCAGTACCTGGCACATTACTCCTGGTGGCGATCCAATAGTCATCAATGTTGTGAGTATAGTCGAATGTGTCTGGTGGCAGCTGTAGGGTCAACCAGGATGGACTCTCCAGAAGATGCGGCATCCAACGCAAGTCTTCGCTGCCATTTACCACTGGGGTTGCCTTTAACATCCATTTGTATTGCGGCTCCAGACTGAGTTTACAGGACGCCATATGCATAGTGTAATCGCGGGAGTCCATTTTGAGAAATGTGCCATTAGCCTTCCTAAACTTGCCGATTCGGGTCCCGCTCATTCTCAACATGTGGGTCTCATCCAAGATTACCTGGTGAAATATGCCAGGTCCCCGAAATTTTGAACCGTCGGGTTCCTCCTGGTTCAACCACTGGTAGAAATTCTCAATGGTTGAGATCACAACTATTCTCCATGGTTTACCATGAACAGTGGCTCGATGGGATGCCCTCCAACAGGAAGAAGTACCATAATGGAGATGTGGAGTTAACTCAGTGAACTTTGTCACTGCAGCTTCCCATTCTGCCACAATCAGTTTAGAGCTATTTCAACCTTAGCTTGAAGTCACTATTGGGGTATGTATTCCGGTCATACCATAGAATTGATGTTGGGAGGAGGACCTTCCACCGTGGCTTTCATGGCTCCCTTCCGACCTGCTCGCCGTATTCAGCCTTCCCTTTTTAGTCATTCATGTTGATCTCCGATTTGTCAAATCGAGGAGGTGGATTCAAGATTTTTTGTTCATAGACATTAACTTGGTGACATATTACAGTTAGTGCGGTCAGAGTCTGATGATTGTTAGTGTGGCGAACAGTATATCCCAAGAGCACAGCAGGGTCTAACCTTGCCAGTACCGCAGTCATCAGCCAATAATCCACCCTTCGCCAGGTTATTCTCCTTTTCTGCCATCCAATTCGCTGCAATAAGGTGACGCAGTTGTAACTGTGTGGGTCTCTGGAGCGGTTTGAAAGTTCTGATCTCCATGGTGATGCCTAACGCTGCCATTGACTGCTCCAAGTTTTCTCTCTGAAATTCCTGGTTATCCATCAGCTCCGCTAACCTGCGAGTAAAAATTAGCTTCATTCAACATTCTGACAGCTGCTCTGACAGTGGGCTGAGCTCTGACAACAGCTTTGACAACGGCTCTGACAGCGGCTGAGCTCTGACAACAGCTCTGACAGCAGCTCTGACAGCGGCTGAGTTCTGACAGTAGCTCTACGGCTGTGACAGTGACCACTCTGACAAGGACAGTGACTCACCAGTCCACATTGACATTATCCGTCTGGTCCTCCTTCTGTGCTTGCGCATCCGGGTCGTTGGCTCCCTCTTGATCCGTTGGGGCAATGTTGATGAAGTCAGCGTCTACCTGATCTAATTTGTCCACGTATTGAAAGTCGAGATCTTGGTCCTCGTGTTCAACAGTCCGGCCGGAGGATTTACTCAGTAGTGCACTTTTGTAATTATCATGATCCCAGGATCAGAATCATCCTGTTCCTCAGGAATCCCCGGTGGCTCCTCCTTCCCTTCCCCTGCCTCCTCCTCCTCCATATCATCCAATTCATCGCCACTGGTTTCATCTTCGGAACTGTCCAGTAAGTAATTAACTAAGCGCTCGCTATCTTCGTCCTCTTGTTACACCCTAATGGTCAATAATTTTTCCAGGTTGAGGGGGTTGCTCCTGATATATGCATAGTCATTGGCGGTGTCATGCACCATCACCGTCTTGTTGATGGTAACGAATGTCACCATCCAACGGCCTTCAATATCAGCGAAGGTCAGACAGTGGTCCCAGCTCGATTCGTCCATTGGACTGTCAATCAGTGCAAATCTGGACAATGCACTATCACCCTGGATGGACATTGTGCTCGCCAAACAGGAGTCAACAGCCCGCAAGTAGGTTGCTAGATCATCTTGCCCAGTAATCCAGGCAACAAGTTGGTCATAACACTGGGGCGCATTATGATTCTTTGTGAAGTCTCTCAGACCTCCAGGCCTTTTCAAGATTTCCACAATATCTACTGGGTGATCATCTTCCATGCATGTGATACAATGATGAATACTGTCTTCTCTAGCTTTTTGGTATCGATTTCCAGGTGAGGTGCCTCCCACAACAGATTGAGCTGCTGAGCTGGTTGCACCGGGTTTAGGCCTCCTGCTGCCGAGATCTACAAATCAATGTGGCAAGGGATCGCGTCGATCATTCCGTCCGAAAAAGGGTCGCTGGAGGGCACTTCCAGAGCTGTGGATCTGAAATTGGTCCAACCTAGGCAACAAAGCATCCCCCGGAACCACCGCAATGGTAGGAGACGTTATTGTGGATGATACCGCCAATCGTGTATTGCCTCTATGAGTGGTACTGCAGCCCCGCACTACTGAATCTCCCATTTGTCGCGATGACGTTGAGCTTGACATTCTGGGTGTAGGGGACCCAACACGACCATCTGAAGTGCATTCATTGATCGGTGTAGTAGGAGGGACCGGGATATGCTCTACTGAAGGAGTTGATGTGATCTTTGGCGCGGGAATGGATGCGGTTTTTGGCTTCGCGGCGGGGCACATTGCAGTCTTACGCTTTCTGGCAGGGCTTGGTGGGGCTTTCTAGGGTGTGGAGGTGGCCCTTCGGGTGACTCATCTTTGTAAGCATGGGATGAGTCTTTGCATTGTACGGACATCATCATCATTGATCTTCGTGTCCGGTCTGAGTCCCAGGAGATCTCGGGAGTTATCCGCACGCGTCTCGCAAATGCCGGTAAACTCCTATTTGTCAGGTCGATGTCAGTCAAAGTCAGAGACTCAATCTCCGAAACTCAATGTCAGAGACTCAATGTCAGAAACTCAATGTCAGAGACTCAATGTCAGAGACTCAATGTCAGAGACTCAATGTCAGAGACTCAATGTCAGAGACTCAATGTCAGAGTCAGATTTACTAACCTGGTCATGAGTATTTGTTACGCCTCGCGCCTCGGTGTACAATTTGGTATTGGTGTACAAAAGGATAGTGGATTAGTCGTGTCTAGTTTTCCATCCCGGGACTGCTGCAAGGCCTTCAGTGAATCTAGACTGGTTACTCACAGCATCTATGTCCTGGGTCGTCTTCTTCAGCACAGAGGCACGGATTTCTTTTGTCCAGTTGGAAAGGCTGGCAGGCCATCTCTGTGGAACTCATGGTAGTGCCATAATCATGGTTGTTCGGTGGATATGAGGGTCGCTGAGTAGATATGAGGGTCGCTGAGTGGATATGATGGTCGTCACATTATCGCTGATTTGATCTGACTGAATAGGTGAGGAATGTATGTGTTATATACCAACTAGTGCTAGATGCGCTCTGACCCACGCTCGGTGGGGTGACCTCTTCAACACACATTGTTACTGTGATGCGAATATGCAAGTTGATCCGGTTGAGTAAGCGCCGCAGATTGAAGTGAGGAGAGTCTGAAGAAGCAAAATGCTAGTTCTTGAGACAGGTCAGAATAGGTAGATGCAAAAATGTCGGTGGTTTGTTGGAAGGCCGAACACAACGAGGTTCGGACAGAAGTGAGGGGTTGTGGTATTGAAATGCTGATCGGTGTGCAGCCAAAACATCAATTCAAACTGTTCCGTTTAGGGATGCCAAAAATGGTGCTTAGAAGTGGAACTTCCCAGTATTCCATACAAGGAAACAGAGGGGGTTAAAGATAGTATACTCCAAGCCTAAAGATAGTGTGTGGTACACAATATCACGAGGCTAGGCCAGCATCCAAGTGCGTTTAGGGTAGGCTGAATACACAGCATTGGGACAGGTGATAAGAGCCTCACTAGAATGAATTTCCAGGGGGCACCCAATCACAAACTTTCCACCTTCAACAATGCAGTCCTTTATTTGCACTTTATGTGGCAGGGTCTTTTCCCAACAAAGTGGTATCACTCGTCACCGCCGTTCAACACATGCGTGTCTTCACCCAAACTCTAGCAATCTTTCTGCGTCATATGGGCTAGACTACGAACTAGCAGACAACATTCCCTAATTTGACGACCACACACTCAGCCAGCCACCTCAGACAGAGATATTCGCCAATGCAGGAGCCCCAATGGATGACGCAGTACGAGTTCGTTCTTTTGACGGTGATGACTGGGACCCCCTTGCTCGGTCAGCTACACCCCAACAATGGCAAATTTGTCATTCGTTGTGGATACCAACCTAGGTAAAACGAAACTCAACAACATCCTCAAATGAAGACTTTTTGTACCCGACGCCAATGCCAAAAACCCTGACCTGCTCTATCAACTCATTGTGGACATGGAAGAAATGGACGGACCTGTATGCGGATGGGAGGAGAGTTCTGTTAATTTTGAAGGAAAAGCTCCTCTGTTCTGGTATCAGAAACCTTTTATAACGGTACAATATATCCTAGGGCATCCCCCGATCAAGAACCTTCTCTCGTACGCGCCGGTCAAACAAATGGATTCCAGTGGCGAACGTATATATGCTGTGATGTGGACCCCAGATTGGTGGTGGAAAACCCTGGCAAGTTTCCTTGTATTGTCAGAGAGATTGTTTCTTCTCAGATTTTTGTTGTGTTTGGGTGAGTTAGAGTGTCAGAGAGAGCATGTCAGAGAGATCATGTCAGAGAGATCATGTCAACGATATCATGTCAGAGAGAGCATGTCAGAGAGAGCATGTCAGAGAGATCGTATCAGAGAGATTGTGTCAGAGATATCGTGTCAGCGAGATTGTGTCAGAGAGATTGTGTCAGAGATATCGTGTCAGAGAGATTGTGTCACAGAGATCTTGTCAGAGAGATTGTGTCAGAGAGAACGTGTCAGAGAACATGTCAGAGAACGTGTCAGAGAGCCTGTCAGAGAGCATGTCAGAGAGCCTGTCAGAGAGCCTGTTAGAGAGCCTGTCAGAGAGCGTCACAGTCATATTGGCAGAGAGAGCGTGTCAGTAAGCGTGTCAGAGATAGCATGTCAGTTTCATTGTGTCAGAGCGGGTAGCGTGTCAAGAGTGTCAGCTCCAGTGTTGACTGGATTTGTCTAGATATTAGAACCTCATTACTCATTGTTAACACATCTTAGGAATCTTTGCCAGATGGATCAACAGTTGTCCCCGGTATACTTGGCAGTGACAAAACTAGGCTCTCTACGCTAAGTGGCAACAAAACAGCTCGGCCGGTTTATCTCAGTATCGGCAACCTCTCTAAGAAGGAGAGACGATCGGTTAAGACGAACGGGTTAATACTAATCAGTGTTTAACTGAAATGTCCAAATGGACAAAAAACCCACACCAATAGGTTTGCCTATCATGAATCCATTGCAACATTATTGCGCACTCTGGGGGAGCCGGCGAAGAGCGCATTAGCGGTTCTGTGTGCAGACGGTTGCACTTGTGAGACATTTCCCCGAATTGTGTCATTCCTTGTAGACTACCCACAGCAGTGCACCATAACTATGGTGAAAAATGGTTGATGCGCTTGATGCGAGATATGCCCAGATGACATGCCTGGCTTCGCCCGCAGGCCCAGGTGCTGCCACCCACAACGGTAACTTCATTTGTCAACAACGGCTGCTGAGGAGGTTGGGCTGTAGAAGTTTGCCGACTGTCCAAATTTTGCCGATGCCCATGCAGGTTGTATTAAATATAGTTGAATGGATGTTGACCGGTTGCACCAGCTACTGAAGGGCTTATTTAAAGATCACACCTGGGAATGGATTGGTAGTTTTCTGAAAGATATTTATGGCCAGGGAAAGGGTTTGGACCTGATAGATGAATGATTTTCCATAATTCCACGCTTGTCTAACATCCGCCAGTTTAGAGACACACCTACCCGTGTCAAACAATCGACCGGTGCCGAGCACAAGGACACAGTGAAGGTCTGGCTTGCACCGCTTGCCCCTCTTCTTAAAGGGCATCCCGACCACTTCAAGTTCATCAAATCTGTCACTGACTTCATATCGATTGCCAGCTATCACTCCCACACCAAAACCATACTCAAATACCTACAGGATGCACTTAGTGGCATCAGCAGCAACATCTACCTCTTCCTACCATACCACAAGAGCCACGGTATGAGTAAGATACTCAAAATTCATTCCCTGCTCCACTATATCGAATGTATTAAGGAAATGGGCTCTGCCAATAACAGTGACAACGAAATATCTGAAGGCGTTCACAAAAACCTCATCAAAGATGGCTACCATTCTTCAAACCAGGTTCGCAATATTCTGCAGATGTTACGATGGGAAACGCGCCTATTTCATATCAAGTTGAGAGTCGGTATTTTACTACATATTGTTAAATCAGATCCCCTCTCGCCGAAGGCAGATATATGCAGAAAGCTTCTTGTGTGGGAATCTCTGGCATCCGACAAATTATCACCTGGTTCGATACCTCGCATCAACGGAGTGATGAGCAAACACAACATGATTGCAACTGTGACATTTCCAGAGGGTATTAGCATATCAGAGTTTATAGATGCTCTGACATCCTGTTTTTTGACATTTCACGCAGATACGAGCACTCGTCTAGACCTACGGACCTCTGGATCCTGTGCATTTTGGATGCTGCATCAAATGATATACTGAGCGAACGGCATCACAGTCACTATACAGCAGCACAATAATCAGGATACAGTTTTAGTTCAAAAGGCAAGGTCAGTGGAGAAGTGGCGCAGACAAGGCAATCCATTTGACAATATTTTGATTCAACGAGATCGAGCAACACCAAACAATAGTTGGGTACGTCAACAAGGATAGTGCCCTGCCAAACTGTTATACGCTTTTTGTTGTTGCGATAGAATCAATACAGGGGAAGTCAACGCATATGGGAGTGTAATATGGCAGACGGTGCATTACGACCTATTGTTCGCAGAGGATTTGGAGTATCTATCATCTGCCATGCCGAACAGAACCCATGGAATGATAATGTGTCGAGATGCGCCACAAAGAGTACGAAGCATTGTAGATGTTTCTTCAGTTCTTACACCCGTGCAACTTGTTCTGAGTGGCGAAGATAACCAATACCAACTCAACCAGTACCCATCTTTGGAATTGTATAACATGATATACCAGATTGATTGGATATGTTGATCTCAACAGGGATGCCTAGTATCCAATGCCGTCTTTGGCACCTTGTCAGAGCCAATCAGATCCAGAGTCCATGTCAGAGTCACACTTGTCAGTCACATTTATCGCAGCCAGGACTGTCAGATCATGTCAGAGCACACTTGTCAGAACCATGTTTATCAGAGCCGGGATTGTCAGAGACCTTGTCAGAGACCTTGTCAGAGACCTTGTCAGAGACCTTGTCAGAGCGGCACATGTCAGAGCCACACTTGTCAGGGCCAATGTACTTAGCCATATAATATACTCTTTAATCCACAAAATGAAATATTCGTTCGATCTAAGATTCAATCATCAAGGCTCTGAAGGAGAGGTAGGTTCAACTGAATCTCCTTCAGAGCCCAACAGAGCCGGAATTCATTTATTGCAGCCGGGATTGTCAGATGTTGTCAGAGCGCACTTGTCAGAACCATGTTTATCTGAGCCGGAATTGTCAGAGACCATGTCAGGGACCATGTCAAAGCTGCACTTGTCAGGGCCACATTTATCAGAGCCAGAATTGTCAGAGACTATGTCAGAGCGCCCTTTCATAGCCGGAATTATCAGGGACTATGTCAGAGCCGCATCAATCAGACCACGATTGTCAGAGACCATATCAGAGCTGCACTTGTCACAGTAGAGTAGTGATGAATACGAGGGAGTTGTTGCAGTACCAATCTCATGAGAAAGATATCGATCGTCTCAGAAAGGTCACATACTGCTGATACACAGGTCAAACCAAGTTATCTTCAGTATGTGCACAGTGCCATTAGTTGATGAACATGTGTCGAGTGTCTGCTACACTCGCCCCTGACGTGTTTTGTGATTCAAACAGCGACCTTCGACTGTGTTATAGAGTTGACATTTGAGTTTGCTTTGCTGGAGTGGCGAGAGCTATTGCGGGAGTGGTAGAAGAGTTGTGCTTTGTGTATATATTTAGCTAAATGAATTCTACACCAAAAAAGTAGTATATATCTTGATTAACGACATGATTGCTCTGATATAATACGTAATTGTGATGTATCGTTATTGTATGTGAACACCAACTTGTCGGTAACCGAATCGGTATTAAAAATCATCTGCATATGTTGAGACTGTCACACACGAAATGCCATAATATCTTGCAAACATTAAAAATGTAACCGAACGTACCATAAAATCTTCTAACTCACTGTAATAAACCCGTAATGTGCCGTGGCACAGCGGTAATATCAATAACATATCGTAGTTCCGCACTGACAGCCATAACAAATCTTGCATACGGTAACGCCACAGCTTTTCCCAACGTAGGTTTGGTTGAATGGGTTTCAGCAGAAGCAGCTGCAGATGAGGATCTAGGTAACAAAAATCATTCCTTCATGAGAATAATGATTATACCAACAGCCTTATTGCAATTGAATTAACTTTTGTGGATCTTCAACAATTATTTGAGTTGGGGAAGTGGGTTCATCTCTAAAGCATTACTTGATGGAATGATGATGATGATTGAAAAGTCAATGGTTTGACTGTGTTTTTCAACCCAACAAGCTGTGATTGTATTAAAGCCACAGTATAGTACATAATGTGATATCTTATGATAGACAGCATCAATTCATCTGCAAATATTTTTACCTCATCGCATAGTGTCAGGAATGTTGCAAGTATCCGCATCAAATTCAAATATCAAGTCAACAAATTATACAGTGTAACAAAGACAGACTGATAACTGGTATTTGCTGGATAGTGGTATCCAAAAACATGTTTTGGTTGCATAGAGCAACAAATTTTGCACAAATATTGCAGATATCATCAGCAGAGTAAACTTTCATACTGGTGGGTAAGACACTAGAGACCAAAGCATTCAAATTGTTGTTAGAAATTGAAGACGAGAATGAGGAGTATTCAGAAAGTACTGATACATATTGAAAATTTGGAACTGATACAGTGGTAATGAATCATATGGATCTAGGTTGAACATCTGGTTGTCTTATATTTGATTCCAGAGCAACAAAGCCTTCCATAATAGTATAAGCAATCTACATATATAAAGATATTCTCAAGCTATTTTTTGGAGAAAAGCGGAAAAGGCAAATCATATGTGATTTCGAAGAGAGAAAACGGAGTGTAGAACAGGTCATTGTATATGGTGTGGCAGTGGAAGAGAAGCATCCAAATAGGTATAGAGAGAACTGGTTGAATAGGCCAAACAGAGTGTTGAACAGGTTATCGTATATGGCAAGGCGGTGGAAGAGAAGCATCCAAATAGGTATAGAGAGAACTGGTTGAATAGGCCAAACGGAGTACGAAAGTGGTCTGCAAAGTATGATGTTATGTCGGATAACAGCAATGATTTTTAAGTTCAAATCGTTGCACACTCTGAACCCACACATTCACTTATGACAAGCCCATTTGCTGAAGCAGAATACAGTGAGGAATAGAATACTTCCAATTATGGGTTCTAACAACGTATACAACAAAATTTGTTATTAGCAGTAGAGTTGCAGTTCAAGAATGTGAAGATCAGAGTAGTTATGTGACTGTAAACTGATCTGATGAAGCAGAAGGTAACAACACTTACAATAATTGAGATAGTGGATAAGTCTGATGTAACTAACAGCATTGCAGTGCAGTAACAGAGTTGTGATTCTGGATGTATAGCAGCAACATTCGAGTTTGTTCATAAATACACTATCTCTGAATGACAGTAGTGTTGCAGTTCAATAACCACAAGAATGGATAAATGATATCACCCTAAGCTGATGTGCTGGAGCAGAACACAACAATGCCTTGAATAGTTGTGATAGTGCCTATGAATATTACAGCATTGAAGTGCTGTGATGGAGTTGTGGTTGTGGATGCATATCAGCAACATTGTAGCATAAATTCAAAACAGGGCAACACACTGATTAATATAACCAACTGCACTATGGTAATGCAAGACAGTCAAACAACATATGTCAAGCTTTATAACTCACAGTTTGAAATATTGTTATCAGGGTAAGATAATATATTTTGAGAATGTTGAATCATAATGAAAACAGAGAGCAGAAATTTTTATACAGTTGGATATGCCCAATATGAAGTGAGCAGGATTGGAAAGGTATTGTGTTGACAGGCTTGCTAAAGCGTGAGGTAATGGAGATGGAGTAGCAGCTCTGGGCGAGCAACATTGTAGAATTGCAGCTCTGGAATAAGTCATGAGACTTAAATACTGTGGCAAGTCATTGTGGCTTAACACAAAACATCAGCCACAGTGGAAGAGTATTTCCAACAATGAGAATGCTTTGTGGTGACTGCATATTAATCACACCCATGTCTATATACATATAATATACAACTCATAATAATTGTACAATAGATATTACATTGCAAGTTGCTTATATCCTAACTGACTTGAACTAGTTCCCTCTAAGTCACCACAATAATATCTTCACAAGTACACTCAGTGTTACCTTTCCATGTCTATTTAATTAGACTTCTGCGTATACACTTGTTTAAATTCCCCCAATAATACTAAAGTACTATATTTAAGTGTACTTAAGTTAGTATACTTTAACAATATCTTTATACACAGATAAATCTATTAATAGATAGATAGATAGATGGATAGATGGATAGATATATTCAAATCTAAAATAAATTCATAATATTTACAAGTTCTGAACAATGGAAACTGCAAACAATGCTAAAGCTTAGTTAAGATTACTGAAAATAAAAGCATTCTACTTTGATTAAAATTATATACTTAGTAAGTTGAGTAGACAGTTCTTTGTAAAATAATGATAATGATAATATTTATATCACAGTATACTAGTTTATATATTATCACAGACTATCTAAAATACAGAAATTGAGTTGTACAATATTGAAAAACATGGTTTAAAGAAATGTCAGAAGAAGATAATCAGAAATATTATAAGAAAGATAGATATAAAAATTACTGTAGCTAGTAAAGATTCTAATTACTCTAGAATACAAAAAATTATTTGTAATTACTTCTCTTATGCAAGCTAATTAACACACTAGTAATTTGTACTACACATGAGTTCTGCTAAACTGAAACTGGGCAATATTGAATTTTTGAACCATATTCACTGGTAAACTATATATCAAAACCTACCATATATGCAGAAAGTAATACAGCTTGAAGATGAAGGGGATAAAGTGAAGAAGATATTGGTATCAGGGTTATTGTAGTAAGAGGTATATTTGGTGTATACAGTTTCACTGAGTGGAAATGTTATAGACTTATAGCAAATGGGTATAATATTGGTGGTTTATTTTATCCACTAATGAGCATTCAATGCCTCATGTTTGAATATATCACATCATTGTTTCACAATATTATTTTGCTTCTGCTTATGGAATCTAGTATATAATACTGCTTACATGTGAAATTTTCGCTCGCCATTCTGTCTTGCTAGATGTGCATAATTCCAAATCAATCTATCTGCCTAGATATTGAAAATTCCATATCAATACTTCGTATCATACTTCATATCTTCATATCACTACCACCGCTTAAGACTGAGCTCACAGCGAAGCCCCCCAGTTGGCAACTGTGGCCACACAACATGCCAAAAAACACGAGTTTTGCGCCAGACATGTACTGCACTCTGAGACTAATAATTTTGCCCACTTTTACCTACCATTATTAGTTTGTTAGTCATTAAGATATCTCTGTTTTGTTGCCATGCGCGCAGTATCCGCCGTATCCGAGGTCAGTGTCACAAAAGATCACGGATCATCTCAACTAACGAGTTAGGGTAAGAATTTCTGTCGGACGTCCATGGCTCCAGACTTCCCAACCGCTATTCCGTATCTCAACGCACAGCATGCAGCAATCCTCCTTAATGTCTCTGCGAACACTTCCCCGTTCCCCCATTTCTCCACACTACATGCTGCACTTTCACAGTGTCGACTCCGAATGCAGCTCGCCAAATCTTAAAGTTCACCGCTAAAACTAGAGACTTCCTCAACGACGTCACACTTCTCAAGGAACTGCAAATGTCAACACCACGAGTACGAACACTCCTTCTCCGACATCATATCCCACAGCAAAAACTCATATCCTCATACCACTTCAATACTTTACCACTTTTCCTCTCTATTCCTAGCTATCAGCACAATTCGTCTACACCATCCGCACCCTCACCCCCACCACCGCCTGCGCTCTCTCCGATTTCAGAGTCTCTTCGAATATCAATGCGTGCCCTACCACACCCTGTAGTAATTCTCACCACTGCTGCGGCTGCCGCATCGGCATCAACAGGCCACGGAATAACCCTGTCAACATTAACTTGTGTCTCGCTTCACCCGCATGCACTAATAACGTTCAACATCAAGACGCCTTCCACAACGAGCCGCTCGATGCACGCGCACGGCAACTTCTGCATCCACATCCTCCGCGCATCTCCGCACAGCGCTCACACCGCAAACGTTTTCGCGCAGCTCGCGGCATCGCACGACATGAAGCTCTCGCCATGGACGCAGCTCCGTGGACAGGTCGAACGAGATCCCGATACGGGTGCTCCTATACTCGGCCCCGGGGACGGCGTCATAAGTCGCTGGAGGTGTGAACGCTACAAGGTGGTGGAAGTTGAGGACCATGAGATCTGGGTGGGGCGGGTGGTGGGGATTGAGGATCTGACCGGAGGGAAGGGTGAAGGGCTGATGTATCAGAATCAACGGTTTCGGCAGGTAGGAAGTGAGGTGGTGGTGGAGCTTACGAAGCCTGAAGAGGTGAAAGTTGCCCAGGAGGAGGAGGGGGGAAAGAGAGGACGAAGGAAGCAGCTTGGTGCTGAGCTACAAGAATGAAAATAGATAGGAATCCAGAATGGAAACCTATGGATAGGCAAAGTTGGTGATCTTTAGATGGACGGGAGCATCTTGTAAGATAGATGACATTACTTTAGACGGTACTTATCTACAACATACCCCCGTGAGCAAAAATAAAAGATAAAAACTATCCAAACTCCATGCTTTCGTCTCTAGAAACCCTTTTCAATCGATCGGGACAACTGCTTCCCAAACCTGATAAACCACCAAAACGCAGAACCAAAATAGAAACAGAAAGCATCAACGCCACCAAATTCCTCATCCAAGGCTTATTGTACATTGCCAAACGAAGGAAATACAGTAAGTCTATCAATCGTGTTCATAAATATAAGCGTCACAACAACCTATGCATCCACGGGAAATGATCCAGTCGTTGCATTTCGCTCCTTCATATCTTGAGCGCAGCTGATCGCTTCGATGCCTGTACCCTTCGCTTGTTGATTGTTGCTCAGCGAGTGTAATGGTGAGATATTATCCATACTGTTGCTCATTTTATGTTCTCCATCCTGATTCAGTTGTGTTTCGGAAGGTTGAGTAGGAAGGTTCTGCCACTTTGCCGCATCTCTCTTCAACTGTTCTAGCTCTTTCTGGAATCGCTTACCAAAGACATCGACTGCATATTGTCAGTAAAGCTTGGGTCTCATGATAGGCGCACCTACTGTAGTACGTCGCTCCATTGTAAACACTCCACCATCCAACGACAGAGATGAACACCGCCGAAAGCTTACGGTGGTAAAACCAAAAGGGACATGGCAGCATTGTCACCACTGCATAAGAATATTGTATGAACATAAAAGCCGGTTCTTGGAGTGCCTTTGGCAGCTGGTGAACGACTTTTCCGATGGTGGTGTTTCGATAACTCTTCTTAAGCCAAGTGAACGAGGTTGGGCGTCCAGCGGCAATCTTCTCGCGCCTTCTAACCTTGTGGATATCAGCGACCCCCGAAGTTATGGAGGCAATCATAGGGATACACACTGAGATCAAGATGTGGTAACTTATTTGCCAGAACAGGTACGGAACAGTGGCCCAAATAATCATCTCGCGAAGGCCATACAGTTCCGTGGTCTTAATTCTACTAATGGCAGGGAACCGCTCTTCCTGGTAGACTGAGTCCAAGAGATGCACAACGCAGTGTAACACGACGGGTGGCATTATGTGGATGAACAATGATGTTACCTTATCAAGAGAATGAAACACCATCGAGTTTCTCCACATAGCAATCGCCCACGCGTTGTTTCCATACGACAGGCAATATACGGAGATCATGAGCCGCCGCGAGTTGGGAAACACCCATATAGCCAAAAGGAGCATTACATTGACGAAATAGCACAGATCGGCTGAAGGATTAGTTAAACCTAGATTATTCCATTGGTCTGAACGAAAGATACAGACCTAAAAAGTAGTGGTATCCAACTTTGTGGTAGGTGTAGTATCGAATAGGCATGAAGTACAGCAGTTGCATTGAATACCAGATGTGCATCCATTCCCTGATAGCACGACATTAGCCTCTGCATTTGTGAAGCCAGAATTTCGGAGAAATTTACGGATAGCCGCCGATTAGATAGCCGGTGATAAAAATGTTAGATACACCGACCACAAAGGATATCTTCTCCCGAGTAGAAACAACTTTGGTGTCGTTCCATCTCTCAAGAACCTTATCCAAGCCTCTATTGTATTTCTCGCGATACTTTTCGAGCTCAAAATCTGTTTTTAGAATTGCCTTTGCTTTTGTCTGCTGAAACCCCCGCTTCACCTTGTCCTTCTGTACTAGATAGGTCCTGTTGATTTTGTCTAGCCGCTGCGGAAGAGTCAGTTGGTCAAGATAATCGAATATCGTAAGCTTGTCGAATGGCGGAAAGATTTCCCAGTCGTCAGATTCTTGTGTCTGAGCAGACGACGATGCCGAAGAGTGCGATCGAGAAAGCGGCGGAGAACTGGGTATTGATGTATAGCCATCGGAGCTCTCGTTGTCGCGCTCAGGCTCGTGGACTATGCTACTTGGACTTGTCGCGGATGCCGGCAATGGTGTACTACTATCGCCCATTTCCAAGCAGTTTGTATGTTTGTTATTTTGTTTGTTTGTAGATTGTTTATCCGTGGGTACGGATGGATGGATGGTGTATGGCTATGGTCTTGTTGGGAACAGGTGATGTTAAGTCCAAAGTGTGTGGGTCGTGTTTTTGATATAGGGCAAAGCGCGTCTGAGGCAAAGCACGTCTGAGGCAAAGCCCGGTTTAGAGTACAGTGGAGTAGAGTAGATCAGTGATGAAGAATTTGGAATTGATAGAGGGCGTGTTCCACGTTTCGCGCAAGAAGTAGCTGATCAGGCTCTCCGCCCACTATTCTCTATCACATGCATAGTCCAAATAGTATGGCTCAACTGACAGCGGAGCCGCATTCAGACAGGAGAGCCTGGTTGGCTGGCCCAAAGCGCTAGTGACAAAGCAACACACGAAAGTTTTCCAGCTCGTTTTTTATCTTTAACTCCACGTCTATCGTCAGTTAAACCACCGCCACATCCCGACGAGATCCCGCTTCAAGCTGAACGCTGCCCCAAATTCCCAATGGCTCTGGTTCAGAAGCAGGAGAATGAAGATCAAATTATCAAGCCCCAGGCTTCTGCCCCAGCTGTTGACTACTCTCAATTCCCGTAAGACACATATTTCCTTCTCTTGCGCGAATCCAGTGTGGAAAGATGAACTTCTGGAATATAATTGACTGACATTGCTCTACTCATCCCAATGGCAGTCTCCTCTTAAAAAACTATGACAAACTTCTTGTCCGTACCGGTCACTTCACCCCAATCCCCTGCGGCGCTCCCCCGTTGAAACGCGACATCAAAAGCTACATCAGTAGCGGTGTCATCAATCTCGACAAACCTAGCAACCCCAGCTCTCACGAAGTTGTGGCGTGGGTGAAGCGGATATTAAGGTGGGTGCTCAATTGCACCTTTGTTACGCGCACACCGTGCTGATATCACCACAGATGTGATAAAACTGGACACAGCGGTACCCTTGATCCCAAGGTCACTGGATGTTTGATTGTTTGTATCGATCGTGCCACCCGTCTGGTCAAGTCCCAGCAGGGTGCCGGAAAGGAGTATGTCTGTGTTCTCCGCCTTCACGATAAGGTGCAGTCCGAGCAACAGGTCCAACGGGCCCTTGAGACCCTTACTGGTGCCCTTTTCCAGCGTCCCCCGTTGATATCCGCCGTCAAGCGTCAGCTCCGTATCAGAACCATCCATGAAATCAAATTGCTGGAGTTCGACAACGACCGTCATCTTGGGGTCTTTTGGGTCAGTTGTGAGGCTGGAACCTACATCCGGACGCTTTGCGTGCACTTGGGATTGTTATTGGGAGTTGGAGGACATATGCAGGAGCTGCGCCGAGTGCGTTCTGGAGCAATAGGTGAGAATGATGGCACCGTTACCCTACACGATGTTCTGGATGCGCAATGGGTAATGGATAATACCCGCGATGAGACCTACCTTCGTCGCGTCATCCGACCTTTAGAATCGCTCCTTACCACCTACAAGCGAATTGTAGTCAAGGACAGTGCCGTCAACGCGGTCTGCTACGGTGCCAAGCTTATGATTCCCGGTCTCCTCCGCTACGAGCGGGGAATTGAGGTTAATGAGGAGGTTGTGCTGATAACCACCAAGGGAGAGGCCATCGCTTTGGGTATCGCACAAATGTCTACAGTTGAGCTATCGACATGCGACCACGGTGTTGTCGCAAAGGTCAAACGCTGCATCATGGAGAGGGATCTGTACCCCCGCAGATGGGGGCTTGGCCCTACTGCACTAGAAAAGAAGAAGATGAAAGCTGATGGAAAGCTCGACGTATGATTCCTCTGGCGCCTTTGCAGAATTCAACGCTAATAATCCATTATTTAGAAATATGGCCGCAATAACGACGCTACTCCTGCCTCTTGGACGGAAAAGTACACCGATTTCACTGCACCACTGGCCGCTGACTCCACCACCCCAAAGATTGAGTCCGCCTCCCCTGCCCCAGAAGTCACCTCTGGCTTAGTAGACGTTGAGATGACTACCCCAGTGAAAACTCAATCCGAAGCTCTGGAGAGTGAGAAAAAGAAGCGAAAGAGAACCGACAATGAGAAGGCTGAGCGTAAGAAGAAGAAGGAGGAGAAGAAGGCAAAGAAGGAGAAGAAGGCAAAGAAAGAGGAGTCGGATTCGGAGTAAACGAGAAAAGCATATAGAAAATGAAATGGAGATATACAGATTGCTGCCGCCATCAGCGCTGTTATATGATATGGATGAATGGATCGGGGGCTGCCTTGTAAAATTAACGGCTTTGTGTTTCGCTACGCGTGCTTGCTTCAAAATGATGTTCATTACTTTCTCTTTGTAGCAGTGGGAGAACCAAGAGTCGGCGTGAACGCCCCGTTGTATCTTAATGAGGATAAAACAAGCTATGGCAGATACTGCAGTCAATATTATCTCGAATAAAGCCCAACCAGTTGTCATACAGCCAACAAACCCCCTAAGCTAGCATTATCTATGGTTTTATCTTGTTATCTTATTTCCTTTAACTTTCTTTTCTACCTCCTTCGCATCCATCACCGCTGTATCAACCTGAATCTCAATATCTTCTTCCTGTGGGCCCTGCTTATCAAGAACCTGCCATCGTTCATTCCCATTCAACTCGGTTTTACTATTCGACGCCATACACTATTAGGTGCCGTCTAATCCGTTGCCTTTCCAAAGAGCACTTACTCAACCCATTCCGAATACTTGCGCATCAATACACCATACGAGTCCTTCTTGAGCTTCGCCGGCAGATGAGCCCAGGCACCAGCAAAATGTGCCACAAAATCTCTTGGCTTCCACCCCTTCCCGTTCTCATCAAAGCAAGGAACTTCCTCGGGGAACGCATTGATCTTCGTCTGTGGGATCCAGATAGCGCGAGACCGGAAGGTGGCTGACATGGGCGCCTTGGTCACCACGTCGCGGATGCAGTCTTGCTCGCTGGGCTCCTTCGGCGTGTTACCGCATTCCCAAACGGCGGAAATAAATGGGAACATGCGCGGAGAGGCGCGAATTATCATTGACCCTGCGTTTAACGGCCAGCTGTGGTAGGGATGGTGTCAGTATATCCCCGTCGTATGGACCGGGAGGGGCAATACCAATCGGCAGTCAGGATTAGGTCGATGTCGTCGGGGTTTTTGGCCCCCTTCAGCACATCCTTAATAATATCCTCCAGTTTTATGTCGGTATTGGTAATGACAGTATCATAATCTATCCACCAGATCCAGTCATATTCTTCAGTCCGTATCAGGTACTCAATCATATTTAGCTTATGCCATACCGCCATCGGGACTAGGTCCCTCGGCATTTCGAGATCGAGCTTGATGGCGTAATTATGCTTCCTCGCATACCCTATTCTTCCGCCCCATCAGCAAACCAGATATACCGAGTAGGATAGTAAGGGACTATGCATGCAACGTACCGAATTTATTACTGAGCGAGATATGGTCGTACGTCGTTTCGTCTGTGTTCATAGTCGCGATAGCAATCCTCATACCCTTGGGTTGCGGATATACAGGGCGCACAAATATCCCCACATTTTCCGGCCCATTCCTGGATTTTGACCAGTTGGCCTTGTCGGTAGAGAGCACAATATTCTTTGGACCATTATTGCTGGTAACAGAGGGCGATGATAATGGTTGAGGTGACAATGGTTGGGGTGACAGTAGTCTGGATGACGAGGGTGGGGATGACAATGGTGATAGCGGAGCTTCTGGGCTCGTCCAGTGAAGGTGGATGATATACAACACTAGCAACAGAATTGTCAATTGCAGCGGCGCTGAGCCTCGGGTTGGCCGAATCATCATTACGAGTCGTAAAGTTGCGGAAGGAGAGATTGGGGAGAGATGAAGGGTAGTGGGGACAAAGAGATACACCATGTTGAGTGAATTTGCAGGTCGTACAAACATTGCTTGTTGCTGCTATTCATAGAATTGCGTACTTTAGTTGGTACATGTGTGGTGAGACAGACATGATGTGCTGTCGATGTCTGCTCGGAGTGACAGCCTGCAAATGGCGGTACAGGAACGGTATGTACGTCCCCGCACCGTATTATTGGCTGGATATCTCAAGTTTTCCATTGAAAGCTTGAATACATAAGCCGTCTTGCCGAAATGGAGATCACCGCCGGCAGGAGTGAAAGCATGCAAGGCGAAGCGATCCAGCAGGCTTCTCAACTCACTTTAGCAAGCCGAAGTTGGATCCGTGCCCGAAGTGCCGGAGGCCACCTGCTGCGGGGCTAGAGTTGTTTGCAATGTTTGCATCCGTTCTCACTCTTGCCTTGCAGACCCGCTTTCTTCCCGCTCCGTGTGCGCTTCCTCAACTCCCGCTTTCAGGCCGGCACTAAACTCCACCGCCATTCTTCCTCCGATGCCTGAGGATGTCAGTGAGGCGATCCGGTGCGTAGCAAAAATCCAAAGGGTAAACTTAGGTCTTGACCTGAGCGGAGTGAGCTTCGTATCGAGTGGGTGACCAAGTACTAAATGGAACCCTAACCCAATCCCCACAAACTCTCAAAATCTTCCACGTGGCGATTCCAACGTGGCTTTTGAGCTATAATACAATACAAGCAAGTATCTTCTCTATATATTTCTGCCATTCGCCGCATACTCAAGCCCTAAAAACCCCCTCAACCGCATCCACCACAAGAGTACCTGTGATGTCCGCTGCGTTAACATAACCGCTACAACCTCATGTCCTTCTTCCACTCTCCAAGCTTTCCTCAGCTGTTGCTCCATTTCGTCCCCCAACATCCTCTTAACCCGATGCACAGGCACAAGTTTCCTACCAACCCTGGCCATCGTTCCCTCGGTATCCATTATCGGTGGTGCCTCCCTTCTCCTCCACCCAGCACTAGTCATGTTCACTAACCTATCCTGTTCCTCATAATCCTCATCACCACCGTCCGTCAAGCCGCCCCGGAAGTCTAACACCGCCACGACCTCTCCCATCCCCACCCAGTTCCTGGGTCCTCCAACGACACAATCCACCTCGGGGCTCAATCTCGCTCGTTTGCACTCATCCACGACTCTCTGTCTCATCTTTTCCCGCACAAAACCCTTCATATCATCCCGCCAGACACCGCTCCGCATGATAGCTTGTCTGATTTGATGAGGAACCAGCTTCGCCCAGACTTTTCCACCGCGACCGCAACCGGGAGTGAGGGAAGCTACCGCGCCATATGTGCCGAGTGAGTAGAGACCAACGGGCGAACAGTGGGGAGTGTCGAGATCGAGGCCGTCGGGAAGCAGCCATGGTTTCTTCGTCCGTGGATGGCGTTTTAGGGTAAACCGCGTAAGAAGCATGGCGGGGAGGCGGCGGTGGTGGTCGACGTCGAGCCGGACATGAGAGGCGAGGATTTGTGCTGTTGCGGGTATTAGTTGTAACCCCCGAGCTTTGGTGGGAAACGAAACGGGAAAGAGGAACTTACCGTAGGGATTGACGGTCAGTGCCCATTCACGCGGCGAAAGTTCATTTCCGGCGGTGGGGAGGGCCTTAGGGTGCTTTTTGTAGTAGGGAAGAAAGGTTTCGGCGTTTAGGAGGGGCGAGAGCGCAGGTGAGGGGGGGTTGTAGTCTAAGTTAGCTGAGGTGCGGTGGAGGACGCGGACCGGAAAAGGTTTTTCGCGCTTCTTTCTGACATTGCGACAGGATAGTGATGGGGTGCCTACGTCGGGGATGAGTTCTTTGGCGGTGGAGAAGTAGACGAATAAGTGGTGTTGTCTGGGATGAGACAGTGGACGAGTAATGGCGGTTGGAAGGCGGATCATGGTATTGCTTGCATATTGAGAGTGGGACCATGCACGGGGATGATGAACTCTGAAGAGCCGCATTATTGGATGGATACTTCTTTGCCTTTCCTCTAAATCAACCACCATTCTGTGAATCATACATAACTCCAATAGACATCTCAAGAGCATGACTACAGATCAAGTTGCCCAACACCCAACATACATAAAGTATGCTATCCTCCATCCGGCTTTTATCTACTGGAAAGCATAACCCCCACCCACAAACATACCCTTTCATAATTCGTGGTGACAATGCGAAACAAAGCCCCTCCGGCCATACCGCTTTTAGCGGGTGGTGCGCGAATTTGAAATCGTCATGACCAAGATATCAGTCGCACCAATCTCTTCGAGGTTGTCCATAACTGTCGCAATGGATTTCTTCTCAACCATAGCACTGACAGCAACCCATCCATCCTCATCGAGCTGCGTTACAGAAGGCGCGCGCTTCCCTGGAGTGATGGCAGCTGCTGCGTTGAGCTTGTTGCGAGGCACATTGTAGGTGCAGAGGATATATTTCTGTGCTGTGATTACACCACGTATTCTGGATTCGATGGTTTTGATCAACTGCGGGTTTGAGGGATGCTTGGATTTGATAAGGATGGCCGTTGTCTCCAGGATTGTTGCTATGGGTTTGAGGCCAGCAGCCTTCATGGTTTCGCCGGATTCTAAAACCTGTGTCAATCTCTATACCAAAGGACTAGGGGGTATAACGGACCAACAAGGTCGACAATTCCGTCAGCGACACCAAGAGCACAAGCAGCCTCGACACTTCCACCAACATACTTAATTTTGGTAGCCAATCTGCCCATACTGCTCCCGCTCCGGGTTCCCCTCTTCACCTCGACCTCCAACAATTCCTCCTGCCTCTTCTCTTTCCCCGCTTCACTCTCCAGCTTCTCAAAGTACTCTCCCGCAAGTCCGATGAATGACGTGCAAATGTTCTTCCCAATCAACTGCGAAGGATTCTCATACTCCCCATTCTCGGGAACCTGCACCTGCAACTTGCACCGTCCAAACCCGAGATCGAGCAGCTCTTCAACATCGCTCTGCACCTCTGCCACTTGGTCGCGACCCGTGATTCCGAGATCGACACGACCTTCGCCAACGAAGCGAGGGATATCGGCAGCTGGGAGAAAGACGAGCGCAATAGGGAGGTTGAGACAGAGAGCAATGTCGAGGCGCGAGTGACGATGGAACTGGATGTCGCTACCGTGAAGTAGATCGAGGCATTGTTGGTGGAGACGGCCCTCTGGCTATGTTAGAACGCTCGCAGCAGAGTCAATTAGGCGAGAAAACAGACTCTTGGGGACAGCGAAGAGTAGACGGTCGTTCAAGCTAGCGATAGAGTCAGAGGTGGCGTCAGGGGTAGATGGTGAGGTTGCGGGGTTGCAGGGGGGGCAAACTGATTGACGAGATCCATAGTGGGGATATGAGAATTGGATGAGAAAGCGAAAGTGCGGGAAAGTATACAGATGGAAGAGAGGACGGAATGTGGAGTAGAGCGAAAGAAGTAGAATTAGCAGAGGGAAAGGAAAATGTAGATGTTGGATTTTGGCCGCTGGGTGATGACTCGTTGGTGTTGGCAGCATTGTGGCGAATGGCGAGGTAACGTGCCTACGAATACTAAGAGGACGATGTCTTGATGCCAACGATTGACATTAACATCCGATATAATTGTCAAGCAAAGGCTGGTTGGGCATCTAGTACTCTTTATAGAGTGCAAATATTACTGACCAAAAACGTATAAACAAAAATTTAGAATTATCATACTAGATCATAGTCGATCACTATCACCCAAGTGGTCCATCCCGGTTGAAAATGTACTGATTGCTCTATCTCGAGGGCCAAAGACCGTATACAGTCACTACGCAAAAGTCTTGGTGATTCGGTCTGTGAGCACCCCATCAAAAATACAGAGTTGCGACTTTGCAAGCTTGCAACACCTCCCATGATGCCTCTAACTGCCCAGCGAGAGACGTCTCTAGCAGTGAAGGGGGCAATCATCGTTCTCTTTTACTTGAGATACTCTTTTGCAGTGATTAGTCTGACTACAGGGTGACCTTGGTCAACAGTCTGCAATTTTGTTGCTCGTGCTACCCGCCACCAATCCCTTGAACTCAGCCCACACAGTGGCAGACCATGTATTTTGACTCAGCAACAACAAAGATCTATTATGTGAGCAGTCAAGAAAGACAGACAAATCACACGAGCTGAATTGCATGATATGTATGCACCAAATGTATCACTGTCAACCATTAATCGGTACCTGCAACAGAAGTTCTAGTGTTAGCAACGGTTCCAAATCGGCGGTTCGGTTCCGGGTCCGGATTGGAACCAAACTGGAACCGTTACAACGGGTTTTACCTCATCAAAAAACCGAAATGCACCGAACATATAGTTTTTTGGCCGGTTCCTCAATCTCGCGAACTCAGAGATTCCGCTCCAATTAAGTATTTCAGTTCTGATCATATCACAATATGATATATATGTAAAAGATACAGTTCTGCATGCTCTTTCACCCCCTTTTCTCCAATTTGCGATCAGATCAATATTCGGTGAGTTACTCCTAAAAACGAGCAATTTGCGGTGTGATTTCACAGCAACTCAACGAATATCAATCGGATCGCAAATTGGAGCAAAGCAGGTGAAAGAGCATGCAGAACTGCATCCTGTATGTATATATCATATTGTGGTACGATCAGAACCGAAATACTGAATTGAAGCCAAAGCTCTGAGTTCAAGAAAATGAGGCTCTGCTGTATGTAAAACCCCGCCAAAAAACCGCGGGTGTATGTCCGGTCCGGGTAACAACCCGGCGCTAGTTACTCGGTTCGGGTTGCTTGGCGGTTCCTGACACGGACCGGGGCCTTAGGTTCGGTTTCAACCCGGACCAAAGCCGGGTAACCCAGAACCATTGCTAACACTAAGCTGCAGAACAACTATAGGAAGTGGCTAGCAAAGAAAAGACTATAGCTTGAGGACAAACATGTATTCCAAAGGCTACAATGGGCACTTGAATACAAGGATTGGACACAGAAGGAGTTGGAAGCAGTTATTTGGAGTGATGAATGCTCAGTGGAGAAGAGTGATTCAGGATGGCACATGTTGGTATTTCGACAACTACCTGAAAAGTGGTTCAAAGACTGCATCGCTCCACAATGAAAACGCAAAGTGGTTTCCTTAATGGGTTGGGGTTGTTTTTGGGGCAGGAACCACGAAACCTTTTGCCCTCTCAATGTCAAATCAGACAACAAGGGTGTCTATATTATGCTTCTTGATTTCCTTCTTCTTTCAGTCCTTAGACATGTCCATGACACCCTAGGGGATCCCATCTTCCAGCAGGACAATGCTCCAGCACACAAAGCAGCTGTGGTTATGGATTTTTCTTGAGAAATACAGCATCCAGGTGGAGGACTAGCCACCCTATTCCCCAGACCTCAACCCCATCAAGTGTGTCTGGGTAGATTTCAAGTGCAAGCTTCATAGGAAATTCCCAGATATTGGAAAAAGACAAGGAGAGGCGGATAAAGTGAAAGCAAGGTTGGCTGAAGTCCTGCCCAAGATCTGTGAGGAGATGCTGGAGGCATACTTTGAGAAACTGTGGAAAAGCATGCCCGACAGGGTTGTTGCTGTAATTAATGCTAAGGGATGGTATCAAAGGTACTGAGCATGTAATTCTATTTGATTTTTTTTCTCCTTATACTGACATTATTATCAGTATTTAGACACTTTGTATTTCTGGTTTGAAGACTATATCATCTTTGTTTGTGGTGTAATACTGATTTTTACTGTTGGAGAGTGTGTTTGCGAGGGGGTGCACAGACTGAATCACCAAGACTTTTGCATAGTAACTGGAGATACCATCTACCATATGTGTACACGTATGTTCTATCTGACATGAGATGCATCACCCTGGTCCTGATGTGCATCCTCATATACTCACCATCTCTATACAAGTCTTCTTTCTTATTCAAGACTTCAGATGCTGAGACTTACATGCAACAATCCCTGTTACATATCTGGTGGCAAGTGACTCAAGAGTGGTGATGCATCAAAGTTTTCTCATAATTCTCTCCATATAAATCAAGTCTTTCTCCTCTTATTCTTTTCAATCTATTATAGAATAAACCCACAGTTGTGCTCGAAGTAATATAGTAACAAGTTATGAGCCCGGAGGTTGCATTGTCATGAATTTCATCAACCTCCAACCTTTTGTTACACAATCTCACAATCTGACAAAACATTAACTCTTCATCATCCTCAATGTACAATCACCTTGTGCCAAAGCCTACTAGTGCGAACAACACAACATGGAAGATCAAAATGGTGATGGTACTTATCTGTGCACACCTCTGGCAGATTGTTTCTGAATATATAGTATACTTAATATATACCACTGCTAATATCAGTTCTAGTAGTAGTAATATCCATAGCAGTATGACTGATCCATTCTCTGATGATGAAGTAGCAATCTAGTGGAATGAAGACACTGAAAAAGTTATGGCAAAGATATTTCTATACCTTGGCAAATGCATTGAACACAGCATGTACAATATACAATAATGTAGAGAGTTTTGAGAGAAGCTGCATATCTTTTGCAAAAGGAGGAGCTTCTCAGCTCATTTCTATCTTATTCCAAAGCTCATTAAATTACACATTACTAATTATCAGAAATATGAAGGAAATGGATTTGATATCTTCCTTGATACTTTCCCCAGAAAATGATTTGCAGATTGAAAGCTGTGGTGCTACTGTCAGCAACATATTTCTAGCATTTGTTCTCCCCGATAGTCTTGACTATAGCACTCTAAGCTGTCTTATTGCAATCACTCAATTGATTTGACATCAGCAAAATGTAAAGTGGTTTATAAGATAACTGAACGACTCAGCAACTTTGAACAGCTATATCGATTATTGCTGATGCTCTCAGATATTAACACATAGACTCAATGCAATGTGACATACCCTCAGGTGCTCTAAGAGAGCTTCTCTGGTGCTCCTCAATGCTTCAGAAGTTGTGAAACTGAATACACAACTATCCTCTTGAGTGTATAGTTGTGTTCAAATTGCTACAAAATCAATCAATTAGAATATGCAATTTTCAGCACTATTGGAACAATTGAGTGCATTCCCAATGCTATTATGGTGCATTTCAAACTTTGAGCCATACTCTCCAGAAGTCATTATTATCATATCTATATTAAATGGTACAATTCAATAAACTACTTTCCTGCTGGTCACCTAAATTCAGATACTCCACTATATATTGAGTCCAGTAGGTATCTATATCAATGGGATAATTTATGAGCCATTCACTATTGATTCTATCTGATGCAGCATTCCCTTCCACCATCTTAACTGGTGAAACTATTGCTCCAATGGGTACTATATACACTGTATTAGTCTGGTTGACAATCTGGATAAATCTGTCAATACAATCAGCCCGACCATGTAAATCCCTGCACTTTGTTGGAGTCGCCGCTGTACCTGCTTAAGCATCAGGACATAATTCCCATTCTTGACTCTTCTTGAACTTTTTAGAAAGATCAATATTGCTTTTCCAGCTGGCTGGTGATCTTGAAATTAGAGGATCTAATTTGGTGGAGTCGAGCAAAAGTATAATACAGGAAAAGAAGAAACTAGGCCTTGGAAGCTGGTATCAAGGTCACTTTCCTTATGTTAGACTCAGATGTTACGAGATTTAGATATGAACAGTTGGTTGGCATTGGGATATTCTACCTTCCAATCGAGTACCATATGCTCAACAGATAGATGGCAGTGAAATGGTTGATGGTAGTACAATAGCATATGCTGATGAGTGATAAGTATGGTGTCTATGGGAACATTCTGGCCATAGACGAGCACTGGTCCACTCATTTTTTGCGGCCAGTCCATCTGGATTGATTCAGGAGATAGCTATCGAAAGTTGTGAATTCTGAACACTACTGATGCAACTCTGATTGTTTTAATATGATACTGTGGCACACTTCACGAACATGGGTGTCTCTTAGATGATATACCTCATGTGATATGGTACTGAAAATGGCTCTTACTTACACTGCACAAGTTATAAAAGTTGGGCTTCATGCATTTTTTGCAATTTATTGGGAGTAGATAGTGGATTGTGAATTTTTGCAGTGATAATTTCAAACCAGCATAGAAGGACAAGATACCACCATGTCTCCTCCATATAGTCCAGGCCTGTACCCCAGACTTTATCGTTAAGCATCTGTCAAGTGTAATTGACTTTGTTTGTAAATTGATATATCACTTTCACGTTGCTTATATGTAGCCAGCCATTGAGGAATCTCTGGGATGAAATTGTCCCCAGAACCAATTCGACAAATTGACTTGGATATACTGCTGACAAGATACATCTTAGGTTATCCAGATTGTATCGCACACTGTTCAAAGGGTTGCTGATCATTGTGAATTCTGAATGCCTTTTGCAAAATGTCAACTGAATCATGTAGAGGGAGAATCTCTTCTTGAACCTCATCTGCTAAGTCAAAGTGATACCACAAATCTCTCTCTACTGTTGATTCACAATATGGTCTGTATCAGCAATACTCCACGTGTTGGCTTCAGTCCTAGTATTTGGTGGATGAATCTAGAAATCCACACACTTATTGCAGGTTATAATTGATGCCCTGTACACCTCTTCATCTGTTGCAGACTTCATTTGAGTCATATTTTTGGTGAATATGCTTCTGCAACCAATTCCTTAGTCCCTACATCCTGCAATAGTTGTTGTTCATAATACTGAAATAATATTTTCAAAACATTGTGTTTGACTGGTGTCCTCTGATGGATTTTGCAATCAAATCCTTCTTTTGTATTCTGTCTATCAAAATCTGACTATTTGGTTGGGGTTTGTTGGGTTTAATTCAGGTGTACCTGAAATTGCTTTTGTTGTGTTGTGGTTTCATTTACAGCGCTATACACATGGACCTCCATTGCAGCAAGAATTTGATGAATGGTTTGTACTACTAGCTGATGGGATTCTCTTGCCAACTTTTCATGCACTATGACCTTTGTGGACTTTGACATTTGCTGTTCTCAAAACTCAACCTACTAATAGTAAAATAGCTTGAGCCCTTTGTCGAGTGCTTTGAGCGATTGATCAGAGTAATGATATCTGTCAACAAGTTAAAAAGATTCATTTAATATGCATATTGCTCCCATTACCATTTCATCAGAGGCTGTTTCAGCTGCAGTTGTCCAGCCGTCATTTTAGCAAACAAGAATTGGAGTGCAATCCATTGCCAGAGTTCTGATCTTGGCCAGAATCTGTATTCCCTGCCCCTAGCTGCATTTGAATGAAGCAAATTATTGAGCGAAATACAGAAGGCTTGGATATCCTGGTACTAATGTAAATTGATTGTCAAATTGATCTTTAACATTTCTAGCTTTCAGGTATTTGTGCAGCTAGTGCAAAAGGTTCTTCACAAAACTCAGAAGCAGCAGATGCAATTCATCGGACTGCCAAAGCCAATAGACTATGCTGAGAATGCATTACCAGAACTGGTTGTGGATTGGGTGAATACCTAGAGTGTGCAGTGTATCAATATTAGTCTCCTGCAGATGGTCCAAGTAAAAGTATTAATCACTTCGGTTATCTAGTGGTCAACATATTGACTGCCAAAGCACGACATGTTTTGGAATTGCATACATTGGACACAAAACATATGAGACTTGAGCAACCATCGCTTGTGGTAGATAATCCCTGACACTGGCAGCCACAGAGCACAACATTGTCTCTGAAATCCATCTGCACAATCCAACTTCAGGCCAGAACCAGCTATGGCAAGATTTCTGAAAAGACACAGCACAGTTCCAACAGCATTACATGATGCGTTGTTGGTATTTTTGGCTCAGTCTGGGGAACATGTAATCAGCCCTGGGGAAATCCAGATACGCCTGTTTCATGTGTGGCAGATGACATTTCGTGTATGACCAATTGTGAGATACCATAGTGAGGCATGCAGATTTTCCAAAAAATCGGGGAAATGAGTCTTGTCTGATGCACTAATGACTAGCATAACTATCAGTCTGGCAGGTAGTAGATCCTGCAGATCCTACCACCAATTACCCCGCTTGAGCTGATTGGTAGTATCAGCAATGGGTCCCGGTATCCCACCAGCGGTCCGGGTTTGGACCGGAATGATGGTTCGGTTTGGTTCCATACCCGTCCAGAAACCTGACCCGCACCTGCTTGGCAGGCCAAATCCGCAACCGTACCTGTCAACCCGTGGATTTTGCCGGGTATGGCTAGACCCATCTGTTCCAATCTCCAGTTCGCATTTTTGTGTTTTTCTATATATGGTCGCATTCAGATATCCTACTGTCATGTGCAAAATATTAACTTTGGTACATCATTGTCTTTGTTCGTTTTATTGGCTGCCTTTATAATCAAAAGAAGCAGAGACATGCTCCCTGCGACATCCTGAAGTTGAGTGAACGATTTTTTGTCTAGCATTATTAGTAAGATTTGAGGTACAGAAAGCCACATTGACAGTTAAGGCAGTCATTAAGCCGCAAATGGATCAGTTTGCACCTGCCACTGCGCCGACAACATTTGGAGAGCTGATGGAGATAGGTGAGAGTGTCAACAGAAAATCACAATGCCGCAAGGAACTTCACAAGTGGAAAGTAGCCATATCAGATTAGCAACAGGGAAACAACAGTTTGTTATATACATATCGGCTCTCACGCCCAACGAGGTACCCAATTCATCAACGATAAAGAAATCGAAGCCTGTTTAACCTGTAACCTTTTACCTCTGCATATAACCTCCCTAGCTAATTACCATACAGGAATTGAATTCAGATGAATATATTGAAATGGCTCGTTTGACATCTGTACACTACCTGCACAATTTGCGATGATTGATGACATATATCCGCAAAAAGTCATTGGTGTACCTATGCTGCTCTGTGTGAGCTTTTATTTGATTCCACTGACCAAATTGTGACACATGATAATTTGTCTGTGCATGTGCAAGGGTCATACAGGCCATATGAAAGTTCTCGACTCCAAATGAACTCGATCGACGATTGATCAACCTGATATATCCCTGCCTCTTACAGATACGTGAGAACGCGTAATCTAAACTGTAGACAAAATTTACTAACAAAATTTGAGTCAGGGATGGCATACGAGTCATAGAAGAAGCGGTCAATGCGCAATGCAAATCTGTAACAATTTCCACACCCATGTTGCATTCATCCATACATCCAACTACATTACTCTGCTTTCAGACCTGGTGCACATAGTCAACATTTTGAAAATTGCTTATGGTAGGTCATGGAAATCGAGGAGATGGAACTGGATAAGGCAAAGTGAGGAAGTTGGGCTATATTGATGAAAAATTAGAGTATGGATCTACATGCGGTAAATTGCCAGCTGAAAGTGCTGGAATGTGGCAGCACTACGTTATCCATCGCTCAGAGACCACGTGCATCAGTGGATCAAAATTTGAGATGCCACAAAGCTTTTGGATACAACTGAGGATTCATACCAATTATACATTGGCTGTCAATAATGACTATATGATTATTTGTACAAAATTATTAACCATACAACAACAGTTAGGACATGTGTCTGGTTAGTATCAGCAACAACCCTTGTTTCCGTCAGAAACACGCGGGTATTCCGGACAGCACTGACGGCTCTGATGGAACCTCGTACCCTCTGACGGAGATTTACATGCTACCCGTTGCCCAGGCGCCAGGTCGCGTTGCATACCTACCTCCTTTACTTTGTGGTGATGTATACGCATCATCAGAACACCACGTGTGTTACACTCTTTGTAGTGGCTGCTGTTATGCTGAAGCGGTTTACACAATGCCTGGAAATGTTTATGCCTTTTTCCGGCCGTGTGCCACCTTTCACCTCTTCGCTATTGCTATCTATCGGATGCTGCACTCTCCCCATATATGTTTTGTTTTCAGATGTTGTCACTTATTACAATATAGTCTTCGCTTTGGATACATCACTTGCCGTTGCATTTGCTTCACCATTATCATATGTTACAGGTCTGAAATATACTGTCCAATCCTCACACACTCTAGTACTATGCCCTCGGTCCTCCACATTCTGTGTTGATCCATCATCGGCTTGCGAGGCTTCTTTCTCCTCATCCACATCCGCATCATCGCCATGTTCAATCTTCACACACTGTAGTACTATGCCCTCAGTCCTCCACATCCTGTGTTGATCCATCATCAGCTAGAGATGCTTCTTCCTCCTCATCCGCATCCGCATCATCGCCATGTTCAATTTTCACACTCTCTAGTACTATCCCCTCAGTCCTCCACATTCTGTGTTGATCCATCATTGGCTAGAGATGCTTCTTCCTCCTCATCCGCATCTGCATCATCGCCATGTCCAATCTTCACACTCTCTAGTACTATGCCTTCAGTCCTCCACATTCTGCGTTAATCCATCATCAGCTGGCGATGCTTCTTTCTCCTCATCCGCATCCGCATCATCGCCATGTTCAATCTTCACACTCTCTAGTAGTATGCCCTCAGTCCTCCACATTCTGTGTTGATCTATCATCGGCTAGAGATGCTTCGTCCTCCTCAACCGCATCCACATCATCGCCATGTCCAATCTTCACACTCTCTAGTACTATGCCCTCAGTCCTCCATATTCTGCGTCGATTCATCATTGGCTTGCAATGCTTCTTCCTCCTCATCTGCATCCGCATCATCGCCATGTTCAATCTTCACACTCTCTAGTGCTATGCCCTCAGTCCTCCACATTCTGTGTTGATCCATCATCGGCTAGAGATGCTTCTTCCTCCTCATCCGCATCTGCATCATCACCATGTCCAATCTTCACACTCTCTAGTACTATGCCGTCAGTCCTCCACATTCTGCGTTGATCCATCATCGGCTAGCGATGCTTTTTCCTCCTCCTCCGCATCTGCATCATCGCCATTGTTGCCCTCATACCCATTGACATCACTGGTTTCCAGGTCAAACATCTAGAGTTCAGTCATGGGCCGTCGTCACCGGCTGGCAGTGGCAATGGCAACGTGCTCGTCTCCTTCGTCACCATTATCTTCGCAATCCCCGCTGCCTCCTGTCATCCAGAAATGCAGTACGTCATCGATGCAATTGTTGTCTATCGGGATATTGGGGTCAGTGCTTCCTATTTCAGGCTTTTCAGGTGCTACGTCGGAGGTCGAATAGTCAAGACGAAGAGCATTGTCCTCACGCACTGCTTCCAGGTTGTTGACCTCGGCAGGAGTTGGGTTCTCTGCCTGTTGGATCTGATGCTTGACTGTCGCAAGAGTGATTGCATACACCCTCTGTTTGTAGCTCTCCGGTAGTTTGTTCCAGGTATACATCAAGAATGTATATGTGTCTGCAATACCAAACGAGGTTAACAACTTGCGACACGTCGCAGCGCACCAGGATGTGTTCTTACCACCGTCATTCTTGTAGTGGAAGTAGTTCGAGCGATCAGGTCTGTCCGCTTTCAGCGCTGACTTGGAAGGTTTCGGATGAACACCTTTGTTCTTTTGCCACTCCATGAGACCATGGTGCAACACGGTGCAGGTAAACATGATCAGTGGCGAGGGTATATGACTGTCGTTGTCGTCAATCATGGAATTATATAATCCATCAGCATACTTGCCGCAGTTATTCGCCCGATGATAAAATTTGATATAGATGAACCCAGGAATTGTTTCTGCCAGCAAGTCAAGTGTACGCTGGCCATTCGTTAGCAGCTTGCGACTCTCTCTGCGTTGGATTTGGAATGCTAACACCACCTTCCAGATGCTCTGCTACAGGACAATGATACTTATTGTCTGACAGAAGGGAATCAATGAATTCCAAATGCTCTGCGGCGGATTAAAAGCGGTTGAGATCATAAAGCTCTGCTATGTTGTCCCTTGCTGATTGAATAAAATGGAATTTAACCTGATCAACTTGTGCTCAAACCTGGTACCGGTTTGAGCGTGTAATATCCAATGTGGGCCATTGCTTCAGCATACCTCTTTCAAGATCTCCTTTGTGTGCACCTCAAATGCTATGGACCAAATGTTGTTTTGCTGCATAGCGGTGTTCCAGTACTTCTCTATGATCTGCCAGTGTGGGCCTTCAGCTAATGCTTTCGCAACGCGTCGCATTGCATAACTTTCCATCACCAAGTCACTGGCACTCATAAATGGCCGTCTGATCGACAGGGAGAGCTCCAGGAGACTGCCCGCTGCAAATAGAAGACCTGTCATGTCTGAGTGAGGAAATCAATGGATGCCGTGACTGCCGGAAACCAATGATCGAGGTGTAGACACCGCCTGCGGTTGCAATTGCCACCACCTCTGTCTCTGATTCCTTTCAGTAGCTCGTGTTCGCAGTTGATTTGTAATGATTGCATGGGCTTCCGGATTAGGGATGGGGGTAGGTAAATTTTCAAGACCGCTGAGAGGAGTGGGAGTGCTAGCAATGCCTGATGCGTGCCTGGATCCAATGCGACACATTGGGTCTGTCTGTGAGGTTCCTGTGGGAGCTGGTGCACTACGACTGCTGGTACCCAGCGTGGCGGTTGGAGTATATATTGACCATCAGTGTTTAGCGGACAGGTTGGAAGCCACACGTTGAGTGATATCTGCAACGCGAGAATTGTTCAGCGAAGATGAGGGGGTTTAGTTCTGACCTTGGATTGAAGAAGCTACGGAACTCCCTCCTTGAGAGGAATCACTCTTCCCAGCCGGTACGGAAACACGTCTCCTAGCAGGGCGAAGGCCCATGGTTTTTTTGATTCGGACGATGAGTGAGACCTCAAACATTTCGTACAACCGAAGTCGAGACAGGGTGAGGTCTTTGGGAAGGCATAGTCCGATATTGATGTTCAACGGTAAGGATGCAGGAACAGTTTTCGTCTGGACGCATATGCAACGGCAGGGGAGGTTGACTCCTATTTGAGCGACCAGGGAGGGATTTGACAGAACAGGCAGGCACAGTGTAGATTGCACCAGACTCTAAACCGTGACAATACTCAGGGACGAGATCCTTTGAAAAGCACTAAATTATGGGGTCAACTGCCATCAGATTGAACTCAGATTAAACTCAGCATTGTTATTCACTGTTACAGCAACATCTGAAGGTCAATTTGCACCGCTTGAAGGGTGTTTATGCCTTCTTGGCGCGGTTATCGTTGAATTGCACTCGTTCTTGGGACAATACTTCAAACCATCGATTGTGTATATCTTCAGCTTCCCGGCGGAAATCCCCCTTTGGCACGGCTGAAGGCATTGCAAAGCGAACAATGACGTATTCTCTATCCTATGACATCAGTTGCATGTGCTTTTTCCACCACTAGGCGTGTTGGTAGCGGTGTGGGATGCTTGCAGAGTGAGCACAACCTGGGAACGACGTAGTGTGCTCCGGGATGCATGCGGTGTGAGCAGTGGAAGTTGTGTAATATGCAAAAGTAACGCCCGGCGTCGTAAACTGTCTGCACAGCGAGTACTAAATCTCGTCTCGAGTGTTCGGATTCATGAGGGGCCAGGGGGTTGTGCAAGACGAAGGCTGGGCCGTTTTGTGTTCGTTAACCAACTAAATGCAGGATATGCATCAACATTATCATATCTCACAAGTTGAACCAAGAAATCGCTGGAACTCGAGTATATATATCTCTTCTTCCTGCCTACACCTTCATTCTCTTTTCCTCCAGATTTAAACACACTGCGAGCATCCTGAACTTTTTCGACATCACCTGAATTGCATAAAATGACCCCTCTCATTCCAAAACACACCCGATTACCTACACACCTTTGAATGTTCCCTCTGGGCTTCCTTTCTCTACATGCAACTGTATCATAATGGTAATGCTTCGGATGTAGATTCATTTCCAACTCACAGCGATGACACCAAAGGGCAGCTGCAACAGAAAGGGGAAGGCTAGGGCAAAGATGCCGACATCGGTTATAAATCTACGTTTGTCATTGGATCGGGACCGTATACAGGGATTCATCTCGGAACTCATCCATAGACTCATAAGGATATACAATGTTCGCGGCATCAAGGATGAGAGGGCATGGGACCTCTTTTATGATATAATCTTTCTTGATCCAGTCATGACTCGCCACATTTCACAATTCCAGGTGATCTGGCCACACCGCAGGAGGAGGGTTTCACCATTTTGGGAGTGGTGGGCAGACTTCTGCTCATATTTGGGGCAAATGTTTGACAAAACCTGCGACCAAATGAACAATTGGGGGCGGGACAACCCCTGTGCCTTCGGGGATCAGGTTGATTGCTCCAATCCGCAGACAACCAGCTCGGGGAAAGTTAAAAGCACCGGCGAGCATTTCTCTTGGCACGGTACCGATCATGTCAGCGTAAAGATTGAGCCCCCAAGCTGCCGGCAGTACCAGCCAGTCGACTTCCTGGCCCTTAGAACACTAGATTGGGATGGAATAATCGACAAGAATGATGATGACGAGACCTGGCCCGATCCCGGAGCGGCGAGCGGTCGATGGAGCCAACCGTGCGATGGCAATGACAATGACAACACCGAGGGTGAGGAGGACATGTAGGCCGGTGAGAAAGGGACCAGGGCAGGGAAGGGAACAAAAAATGGGAAGGCGAAAGGGAAAGAGAAGGGAAAGGCAATGGAGGAAGGGAAGGGGAATTGGAAGGGAAACAGTAACGGGAAAGGTATTGTCAATCAAACCCCAGGGGGGAGATGATATCTCTCATGCTGTAGCTTTGCAGTTGCAGAAGGAAATGTATGAGGCAGACTAGGACACAGAGGGCTAACTAGAGCGAGGATATTTAGAGCCGGAAGTATCGCCCGCGGTGTCAATTTCCTCAGACGATGATATCGTCTCCACGCAGGAGCCGGACAGCGAATATGAGTCAGAACATGATTCTGATGTGGATATGCGCATGGAGGATGATGTGGACGCACAGCGCGGTGTTGATTTAGATGGCGATGTGGACATGGAAAGGGACGGTGATGATCAAGATGAGGAAGATGAAGAGAAGGAAGATGAAGAGGAGAAGAATGAGGAGGAGGAGGATGAGGATGACGAGCAGGATGAGGATGAGGAGCAGGATGACAATGAGGATGATGGCAAAGAACCTCGGACGATTGGCCAGGGGGAGATCGTAAACACATCGGCTGATGATGCAGATACCATGGTAGACGATCAGCCCATCATGTAACCTGAGCGAGGCCCGGAGATGCGCAAGCATACCACATGGCGAAAACCTCCGGCACCTGCCCCACGGATAGATACCCTGGAGCCTCACCCATGAGCACAAACTCCGGAGACCCATCCCCTTCATGGGAAGGAGTTTTTGGGGCTTGTGACGTTGCAAAACCTCGCCCAGCAGTGCCAAATCTGCGAGAAGTTGAGGCAGCCGGAAACACCTCAGACGTGGATGTGGATCAGCAGCCGCTCAGCGAATCGCTAGGTGGTGACAGTCTCCCTGACGTCCCTCTCGCCAATGTCCCTCTCCCTGGGGCGCGCCCAGATGGCTCGGTAGGAGAGGAGTGAACAAGTCCTCTTGTTGCAGAGGAGGCGATGGTTGTTGCGTTTGGGTTAGTGTCGGGTTGTTGTCTTGTTCGTTTCTTTTGTTCTAATCTATTTCTCTCAGGCATTGATTATTATACACGTTGTGAGGTTTCTGAATTGCTCAGGGTCTATTGTCTATATGGATTTTGTATTGGTTTTACTTTATTCATAGTATTATGGGACATCGCGCATGCAGCGTGTTTGCAACTCCTGGCGTGTAAGGAACCTCCTTGAGATGGTGTTGAGGTTCAATGAATCTCTCAAGGTAGCTGAAAGTCTCGTGAGATTGCACCCACCAGGTAGCTCACGCGGAGCACCAACTTTTGTCCTGTTCTACAGTGTATAATCTACTCCTCACGTGTCATCGACAATGCCAGAGAAGACCCCATTCCGTTGCCCCGAATTTTCCTGCTGAAAGAAGTTCACCTCAGACAGCTGGCAACTTAAACATATCAAATTACACCATCCTGGACCCCTTCAAGGTGCACGCCAGAAGATCCTGAGTATTTGCAGCGCGCCCCGATGCGTTGAACCCGCTCAGCATCGTGAATTCAATGCAAACAAAGATTCAGTTGAAGACTTGGACGAGTTTCCCTACCTGGAACACTTTGAAAACATCTCAGACTCAGAGTTGCATCCACCGCCACCACCTCTGCTGCGGACGGGAACATACCCTGCCGCCGGCCCTCTGTTGAGTGATTACATTGCTTAGCCATGGGAATGCGACGCTCATGGTTGCTTTGAAACGAACCTACAAAACAATCCCTACTACCCGTTTGTGACGTGTGAAGAGTACAAATATATCCAGTGTGGGCTCAAGACGCAGGGCAGGAAGACGTACCATGACAACGTGCTGAAGATAGAAGACACCGCGCTGCGTTGCCCAAACTTCAAAGATGAGGATGGCATCCAGAAGCTCGTGGCTGGCATGCCAGATGATCAGGCTCTCGGGGAGTGATAACTACACACTCTTTAGGATATCAGATGGAATGACAATCACCAACGTTCTAACAAATACTGGAGTCGAGACATTATCAAAAGCATGAGATTGTTGATGCGGCAACCAGCCTACGCCGAGCCTCTCATTCACTCCCCTCAGCGTTGCTTCATGGGCGATACGCCACCGAAACACCGCTATACCAGAATGCACACTGCGGACTGGTGGTGGGAGACACAGGTAAGGAGAAATACTTGAGGATAATCACATGCTAATTGACGTTAGGTCTGGGCTCAGAGTGGGGGATACACTGGTTCGCATAATCTACATGTCCGACGGAACACATCTCTCGAATTTTGCTTGTCACAAGACAGAGTGGCCTGTCTGTATGACAATTGGCAATCTATCTTCGAAGATCCACCAGATACCCTCAACGCGCAGCATCATAAGGGTCACTCTCCTGCCGATTCTGATCAAGAACCGCAATATCCCTCAGACACTGATGGATGAGCAGTAGCACACAAACCGAGAGGTGCTGAACGTGGTACTCTGGCGGGTACTCCAGCCTCCCACATGTGAGCAATATCCCAGCGCCGGGAGCGGGTATTACAACGTTCTCTGTGCAGATGGCAACTTCAGGCATTGCACACCGGTTTAAGCAGCATGGATTGCAGATTGCCCAGAGTATAGCAACCTACATCATCTCGAGCAGCATGTCGGTCTTTGGGACGAGTGTCCAAAGAACGCACTTGGAGATGATGTCCCTTCTGATGAGCAACCCCCCCGGCGGGATCACAACCTATATAGAGTGTTCAGCAATGCCAACAGCAAGGCAGCTGATGCTGAACTCTCGTCACACCATGTTCACCCAGGATTCAACAAGTTTCGACATATTCTCTGTAGCGTGAGCGACCTCCTGAAGCCCGGCCTCGTCCATACAATGCAGATCGGCATGCTTGACCACCTCCAGAAGAGGATTTTCCACTTCATGAAGACGCATGAACAGCTCTGCAAGGACACTGCAATCTGGTCATCCGTGCCTGCTTACCACCACCTCACACCGACATATGAGTCATATGAGGAAGTTTCTCAACGGAATGGGAATGAGATGATGGAAATGAGCTGGTACCAGCTTGGAGTTGTAACCCAGTCTCTACGAGGCGGGGGCCCTGCTCAGTGTCCCATATTCAATCACGCAATGGTGTGCACACGTGCATTGTTAGAATTTAATATGTATGCTCGATATCAATCCCACGATGATGCAACAATGAGCTACATGGAGGACACCTTGCCTTGGGTTCACACCTTCAAAGATGATTTATTACTCGACCGAGCCGGTAAAAAGGCGAAGGCCAAAGCCAATGCCTTGAGAACGCAACTCATGAGGAAGAGAAAGGTAGACAAGGAAACAAATTCTGAAACTTGCACACCGTTCAAGAAGCGGCGCGAAATCAATGCTAGGCGGGATTATATCAGCCACGAGATAGATGTTTCCAACGAGTCAGATGCTGACTTCAAGATTCTGAAGATTCAGTTGATGTCTCATTGGGTCAAACAGATTCGTTGATCCGGAGCCTTGCAACAGTATTCTGCCGAGAGATATGAACAAGCACCTGAAATGAACATTGTGGACGGTTGGAATGCCTTCAATCACAATCTCAACTACCTGCCGCAAGAAATGACCTTTCAGCGTCGCATTCTCTGCTTTGAAATGAGAGAGCTCAATCCCCAAGCCCGCACTCAGCGTCAGGAGAACAGTGCTGCAGCCTGCAATGTCGTCTCGTTCCGGTTCTGATATGGCTGCCCCCCTGAGCTCCCAAGCACATGCGTAACCCGAATTCGTGGGACCCCAAAACCGCCGTGATGGAAAGCATCCTGACGCTATGATCAATGACTTCAGAGCATTACTTGACATTACGCAGAATGCAACGCACCGTGTGGCGACACACTGCGGCATGCGGGAGTGTATCAGGCATAAGAGTCGTAACAAGACGTATATGCCGGATGAACAACTGCACGCAATGGATCTCTGTATTCACCATGGCATTAAGGTCCAAGTTGAGGGTTTACCAGGTGAACGCATATTTCAGATGTGTCAATGCACAGGTAGCCAGAGCTGGCGCGAAGGGGACCGCAGGAATGACTGGGTGTGGGTAAAGCAACGCCCGGGAAGGTGTTCTGGCGCACTGATTAGGCGTCTCCCGTGGAAACTGCAACGACTATTCAAAATCAACCACCTAAACGAGGATGGATCTTTCGTTGAGGACTGGTTGGCCCTGGCGCTCACCACAACACCTGAGACCTCCGGTAAGTTGGATCCCGTCTCGCAATTTGTACAAGTCACAAAAGCACTGGCATCCATTGCTTTGCAAGTTTTCTGTGTGGGAAACATCGTCGGCTGCACGCACGGAATTTCAGAGATAGCTACGAGTAGTAAGACAGGAGACGGAAGGAACAAGCCATGGATTGTCAATCGCCACATTGATCTGGTGACTTGGAATGATGTGTATAATTAGTAAAGAGAGAAGTGCATTTTGCGCGCAGGTAGAAGGAACGCGAGGAAGGATTTCAGTAGCATCACCCATTGCATTGCAATCCCGATGCAAGCACGTAACCAATGAACCCATTCCGACGTACACTCACAGTTGGCCACAACACCAGAGTATTCATTTAAAATAGGGGACCAACAGAGCGAGAAGAACCAGTGAAACCACGATCGGAGGGCCATGTGCAACGCGACACATGGTATTGATCCCGGGCACGGAGAAATCCGCCACCGGGGTGTCTCTGATGGGTCTGACAGAGTGCGTCCACTCTGACCCAGCCATTCCGCCCGGACGGAAATGTTTTTTGCTGATGAGTGTCAATGCAGCGTCAACAATTTTTGGTATTGTAAGTAAGTTAGTTGGAAAGCAATTTGCTTGCTGTTATTTATAACAAACGTATTGGCTGCCTTGATAGGCAGAAGAAACTGCGACTCAGTTACAGCCCCATGCTGAAAATGAGAGTCAACGGAGTGTCAATGTTTTTTGGTCTTGTAAGTAAGGTAATTGGGAAGTGATTTGCTTGCTGTTATGCATAAGCGACGTATTGGCAACCTTTATAGGCGAAAGAGAAATCGACACGGTAACAGCTCCATTCTGACATTGAAAGTCAATGGAGTGTCAATGATTTTTGGACTTGTAAGCAACTTAATTGGGAAGCGATTTGCTCACTGTTATCCATAATCAATATGTTGGCAGCCTTTATAGGCAGAAGAGTCAGCGACAGGGTAACAGCCACATTCTGACAATGAGCCTCAATAGAGTTTCAACCATTTTTGGTCTTGCAAATGACTTATTTGGGAAGTCATTTGCTTGCTGTTGTCCATAACCAACGTATGGATATCTTTCATTGGCAAAAGAGAAACCGACACGGTAACATCCCCAACCTGACAATGAGCAGCAAGGGAGCGTCAAGGATTTGTGGTCTTGTAAGTATGTTGTTCGGGACGCGATTTGCTCACTGTTACCCATAATCAATACATTGGCAGCAATTATGGGCAAAAGAGAAAGCGACATGGTCACAGCCCCATTCTGAAAATGAGCGTCAACAGAGCGTTAACGATTTTGGTGTTGCATCTTGAATAATCCAAGTGCTGTGCAATGTCTGTTTCCCATAATCGAAGTACTGGCCTCCTCTATTGGCAATATGGTTAATGTCGATGTCACTACACCAAAAAATCAGCATCAACAGAGCATCAACAATCTTGGGTGTTGCATCTTGTATAATCAAAGGGCTGTGCCACGGCATTTACCCATAATCAACGTATTGGCAGCCATTATGGGCAAAAGAGACAGCAACATTGTCACAGCTCCATTCTGAAAATGAGCGTCAACCGATCGGCAACGATTTTGGGTGTTACATTTTGTATAATCCAATGGCTATGCTACGGCTTGTATCCATAATCGAAGTACCGGTCACCTTTATAGGGAATATGGTTCATGTTGATGTCGTTACACCCGAAAATAAACGTCAACAGAGCAATAACTGAGCGTCAACAGAGTCGCAACAGTGCGTCAACAGTGCATCAACAGTGCGTCAACAGTGCGTCAACAGTGCGTCAACAGTGCGTCAACAGTGCGTCAACAGTGCGTCAACAGAGTAGCGACAGAGCGTCAATGTAGCGCCAACTATTTTGGGTGTCGAAACTGGTTTTATTCAAAACCTATGCCACGGCTTTTATCCATAAGCAAAATATTGGCCGTCATTACTGGCAATATGGTTAATGCCGATGTTGCTGCACCTGAAAATGAGCGTCACCAGAGCGTCAATGATTTCTGGTAATGTAAGTATGGTAATTGGATAGGGATATGCTTGCTGTTATGCGTAACCAACACATTGGCAGCCTCTATCAGCAAAATAGCAGGCAACACAGTCACTTCCGCAGTCTGAAAATATGTGTCAATGGCGCCTCAACAATTTTTGGTGTTCTAAATGAGGTAATTGGTAAGTGATTTGCTTGCTGTTATCCAAAACCAACGTATTGGCAGCAATCATAGGCAAAAGAGAAAGTGACACGGTTGCGGCCCCATTCTGAAAATGACTGTCAACCTAGTGTCAACTGAGGGTCATCAATTTTGGTGATGCATATTGGGTAATGAAGGCATCACATGGATATTTGAGCTTATAATTGCACTATTGACCTCCTCCATTGTCAAAAATACAAATTATTAACGCAAAAACATGAATTCAAATATTATCGATATCGCAACCTGCAAAACATGCAAAATGTGATTCCTGGATGTCAAATAATCGATTTTGATTGAGTACTGTTATCAAATAGCAAAGGCTAGCACGTTATATGTTTATACAGATGGACCAGCTGTACAACCCGCTGAGAACCCGCCCAATTCAGACAGGGAGGGAGATTTCTATTGAACCTTACATGAATGGTCGGTTCGGGTTTATTGACGACCTGGACCCGGACCCCAAGCAACGGTGCAGAACAGTTGTTAACAATACCTATTGGACGTTTAGCGGTGTTGGAAATGTGCAAAGTACACTTGTTCAAAATCGAGGTGTGTCTGAAATGGGATATATGTCAAAAGGAACAGTATGTATTTCAAAATATCCTCACAGTGTAATATTCTGAAATTCTGTGAATGATCTTCAATCCAACTATCATTGCTGAGGCCAAAATGGACTTTAATGAGGGGCTTTTGCAGCGCTTCTGCTGATTGGAATGATACAAGTTTGCAGTTGTCCCGGTCATGCCTGCAATAACAATTTATACATGTTTTCATTTGCTTGCTAACTGATTGAGCCGGTTTACTGCCCTGTGTTGAGCGAAATCAATAACAGGGAATCCATTGTTCTGAGTTCCTGTGATACTTGTTATACAATTCCACAGCTTTGTTGTACACTTGTAACAATGTATCTTCCACTCCAACCACCTCCCTATGAGCCATTCCCGATTTTGTGTCAGGGGTACTTTTTGTACTGGGCTTCTGGACATCTTTATTTTGTGCATTATGTGTATGTTCAGATTGTGCTGCACTGCATACATTTTCTATGGGTAAATCATGCGATGATATGCTCAGTGATCGTTATTTAGGTGCACCAACTGATGTCATATCAAGATGGCTTGGATTGATTCCATTCTGCAGGAGGTAAAATCTCACTATGCAGTAACCCTTCATTTATGGATATTGAGTGATATTGTTAATAGTTAGCCTCCAGTTGGTTCCAGTTGAATAATTTCTCCTTGCAGAAAAAGCATTCATGATATATAGGGCAATTGTGGACCACATTTGAGATACGGTCAGGATATGCATAGTCCTATGAATCCTGATAATGTTTCCAGAAGTGATTTTATGTGTCAAGGTTATTGGTTTGAAAGTAAGCGAAGTCAGGCTAGCATATCACTGTCACAGCCACATCGCACACCTCCAAAGAGGAGGGGGAGGGGCATATTAAGATCACGTTTGAATTAGTTTTCGTTTTAAACCAGGATATATAGATCATATCCCGCACAATAATCGTGTACATCTTCTGCTGGCAACCATCAGCAGAGAATAGAAGGTGCCTTTGGTTAACACTTCAATCTACTGTAGATATTTGTTCATTAGGTGCTACTGCTACGACCATAATCGGCCTTATACTATCTGATTGGAGCAACATGGGTGGTACGTACACTCAAGCCTTATAGCAGCTAATAATGAAGGTAGATTGTATTGACTGATTAAAGATGTGAGGTTCATAGCGAGCTGAATGCCGGCTTAATGATTATAAAAATTTATAGGCTGGTGGAATGTTTACTTCAGTAACAATTCTTGACTGGAATATAAATCATAAGGAGAAAAACAATGTTTAGACAAGAAGCTCAATAGGATGCAATCACTGCTGCTGCTCAACTATCAAGCCTCCTATTGAATAAAGTTGAAGATAGTACATGCACAATTCATATCAAATATCCCAAGTTGTACTCACAGTAAAAATGGATGTTGTTCTTATTTGATTCCTGGTGATATCATATTATATCCCTTCTACGACCTTTACTGCCATGCAACTGTATGACAGTGAGCACCTATTCATGATCATAGCATACCAATTGAAGTATTTAACAAGAAAGGCAGGTTGAGTGTGATCCTGGATTATTTTTCTACAGTTGGTTTCATAGATCAAATGTTTTGCGAAAAACCACAGTTCGTGACACCTTACTGGGATATAAGAATCACCTCATTCAGCCAAAGGTCACTGCTACCTGCAATTCACTGAACCATACACCAATTGATTCTACATTACATCTTGCATTTATGCTAGTTTACCAACATCTTCTATTCACAGAGCTAGTGTTAGCAACAGGTCAGGGTAACCCACAAGCAGTTCAGGTTTGGACTGCAAAATCCGGTCGGTTCCGTTCCAGATCAGTCCAAAAACCCAACCAGCAGACTGTTGGCAGGCAAAAGCCGGACCCATACCCATTGACTCCCGGGTTTTGCTGGGATTGGGTAGACCTGTTGGTTCCAATCTCTGGTTCTGCGTTTTCAGTTTCACATTTATGGTCGCATTCAGATATGCTACTGATAATCGTAAACTATTGACATTGGTACATCACCGTTTATTTTTGATGTATTGGCCGCCTTGGTGATCAAAATGAATAGACACACATGCCCTACCATATCCCGAAAATGAGCGTCAATGGAGCATCAACGATTGTTGGTTGTGAATGTTGGGAAATCTGGGGGGCGACATGTTACACAGAGTCATAAAGGTACTATTCACCGCCGTTATAGCAAAAAGCGAAAGAGAAACGCTCCCTACCCTCATCTTGAAATTGATTGTCAATGTAGCATCAACGATGAATGGTCTTGCATCTTCGGTAATATGAGTGGTGCTCGATCACAAGGATCCATAAAGAAGGAGATGGCATCCTCTATAGGCAGATATGTACAGGATATTCCCGCCACATCCTCCAGGACAGTAACAACTCTTTTCGTTTATAGAGCTAGCCCAAAGTATTCTTGAGCCTTTTAGCGTACAGAAGCAGTCAAAACGTTATATATATACCATAATGGCCATGTCTCGGTGTGATTCACCATGATGGAAGGCCAACAATCATTGACACTCCGTTGATGCACATTTTCGAGATGGGGCAGGGTGCGTTTCTCTGTCTCTTTTGCCTATAAAAGCAGCCAATAATTGGTTTATGGCTGTTTGTAACCTGTCGCACCCCGTATTACCCAAGATACCCAACCAACAATCGTTGATGCTCCATTCACGCACATTTTCAAGTTGGACCATGGAGCTTTTCTCTTTCTCTTTTGCCTATAAAGTATGCCAATAATTTGTTTATGACTGTTTGCAACCTGTCGCACCCCATATTACCCAAGATACACGACCAACAATTGTTGACACTCTGTTGACACTCATTTTCAAGATGGGGCAAGGAGGGTATCGCAATCTGTTTTGACTATATATGCAGCCTGTGATTCCTACATGACTGCGCGCAACCTATCAGCGGTGTGATTACACAGGATGCATGACCAATAATCATTGACGCTCTGTTGTTGCTCATTTTACAGATGAGGTAGGGAGCATGTCACTATCATTTTTGGCAATGAGGGTGGCCAATACTGTAATTATGTATAATCACGACCATATCAATTTTCAATTACCAGACATACATGACCTAAAATTGTTGACGCTCTGTTGACCCTCATTTTGGCACTGGTGTATCCACATTATGCAATCATTTGATTTGGCATAGTCTATCATTCACATTGTTTTGGCAGCCTTTCTATTGTTTTCATTGACTTCCTTCTTGATCACTACATTGTTCTTTAATAATACATATAGATATATAATAATGATCTATGAAATTCACGTACTTTCCGATCAATGCTCATCATCACTTGCAGGTTCGCTCAACAGGCAGCTCTGGTCTTCTAAAAAGGAAGTCAGCTGCATTGCCACACAGCAGATAGTGTACTAACAGTGGATGTTCCTTCATCAGTCAGCATATCTGGATCAAAATCTGTATCATGCTGGCTATCCTGGGCAGATGCTTCAGGAGTAGAAAATCCAGCACAGGGAAGAGATATATGTGAATACGCATATCCGGCCGGCAAATTGACGATTTAGGAATGTTGCACAGTGGAATTGTTACCAGTTTGTGTGGGTGGCATCTGGGGCAGAGGTGGCATCGGTTCTGGAGTCGGATGTCTGCATCAGTCGGATGGAGGTGTGCCGGATCATTTGTGTCTCCATCGTGTCTGCGTATTCTGTACGGTGCCATCTTGGCAAGGATGGAATCTGCCCATGTGGTTTTGCTGAAGCATAGCCAGGGGTCTTCATATTGCAGCCTTCACCTTGTTATGCCCAGGTAACTCAACACCAGGAATCTGCTCTTCTTGGACCTTGGTGTGAGGTTTGATGATTAGAAAGTGTGTTTGCTCCATTGGGGTGCACGAAAACCCGCCTTTGGCCATTTTCGCCATATTGAAGCGCACGCGCATGTTGGACTGTTCCAGTTGTACCCGACCTCCTTGCCTTGCCATAGTAGCAGACATGTTGACAACCTACAAGAAATAAGTCGCTGCTAGGGATAATGAGATTCAGCAATGACCTCAACCATATACTCTTCCGTCGCCTCCTCTATGGTGATTCATCAGCAAAATGTGTTTTAGTCACTGGGAGCCTCCAGGAGTGTCTGAGAAGATGTGGAGTGTAAACTTAGATGCGTGTATTTCAGGAGAGTGTCAGACCATAGGAGGGTATTCCGGCCGGCCTTCGGAGTGACTGGGATCTCCGATGACCGGTACAGGAGTTCCATGGGAGTGATTGTGAATAGTTTGAGAACACCTGGGTGCGCCGGGGAGAAGACTGGGAGCACCGACAATCAGCCTCGGAGCGCTGACGACAAGACTGGGAGTGCCGACCAAATGTCTGGGAGTGCCGACCAAAAGCCTGGGAGCACCGAAGAAATGCCTGGGAGCACCGACGACAAGCCTGGGAGCACCTGGGAGAGTCAGCGAGAAGCCTGGTAGCACCTCGAATCACTTTGAAACAGTCTGGGAAAAATGACATCTTTGGGAACGTTGCAGGTGCACCGGGAACTCATAGCTACTACTTATTGTTCAACGATTTTCAACACTCATGTATTCAGTTTGTATTCTCATCTATGTATCTATATAGCTACCCATCAACACACAGTATATATGGACTGGCTGCAGGCGGAGCTTGAGAGCGATATAAGGTGCGCCTGAAAATGACGATCGAGTAAACTCAGAGATACACCCCGAGTGCGTGATCGAACGAGTTTAGAGATGCACTTGGCTGCGGTAATCGAGGGTATTTGGAGATACACCTGGAGGCCGTAATCGAGCGAGTTTGGAGATGCACTTGGAGGCCATGACCGCGCGAACTTGCAGTCCGTAATGGTGCAAGTTTGGTGATGCACTTGGAGGCCATAATCGAGCGGATTGGGAGATACACTTGGAGGCCATAATCAAGCGAGTTTGGAGATGTACTTGGAGCCCATGATTATGCAAACTTGGAGGCCGTAATCGTGCCAGTTTGGAGATACACTTTGGAGGCTGTGATTGAGCGTGATTGGACGAGTACGTGGAGGGGGTCGATAGATGGCGCGCCAGGTGCTGAGACTCTATTCATCAGTCAGTCAATTCGGAAATGTGGGAATATGACAAGGTGACTTTGAGCTCTCATGGCAAGCAGGCTGATGGCGGTCGATCGTGTAGGGAGGCACGCCGGAAGCTGAATGTATATTCAGGGGTCAACTCGTAATCATGGGAACGGAGGGAAGACACCCACTGTTGGGTGTATGCTGTACTCGGTGTCTGCTGTACTCGGTGTATGCTTGTACTCGGTGTCAACTCATGATCATGGCATGGAGTTCTAGAGACGGATGACATAACCTTGTGTTCTATGATGATGCTAGAGTTGTGGATGAGAAAGAGAGAGATGGGGGATCAAGATGAGAATGATGTGGAGGATACGAGTGGATATGAGAAATCAGGGGTACAACCTGCCTCATTGGGTTGAAATGACCTCGTATCAGTGTTATTACACGCCAGATCGGGACTCGTACCTGCCGTATCAGGCAAGGTAAATAGACACACACACAAAATTCTCTTCAGTCCCAGTTCCTCGTGATGATTTGCCCCATCTCCTCTCATCTCTCTCTTTCTCGTCTTCAACTCTACCATCACCTGAGAACACGAAGTTAAGTCATCACTGTCTATCTCTTGATGCCATGATCAAGAGTTAACACCGAGTACAGCATACACTGAGTACTGCATACACCGCGTACTGCATCATCACAACATCGACTGTCTCCCGATTCCAGCCGGTCTCTCAGCTCTCAGCGGACCCTGTTGTACTCAATTCTCTACATTCCCACAATTACGACTTAATCAATGAATAGAGTCTCAGCTTGCATCACACATACCTCCCGATCTACCGCCTCCAGATCGACCGCCTCCAGATCGACCGCCTCCAGATCGACCGCCTCCACATCAATTGGCTCCTGATCAAACGCCTCCATGTACATCTCCAATCTTGATCGATAGTGGCCTCCAAGTGCATCTCTCAGTTCACTCGATCTTGGCCTCCAAGTGAATCTCCAAATTCGCTCGATCAGGCCATCTAAGTGCATCTCTGAGTGTACATGATCTCGGCCTCCGAGTGCATCTCTAAACTCGCTTGATCATGGCCTCTAAGTGCATCTCTGAGTTCACTCGATCTCGACCTCCAAGTGCATCTCCAACCTCGCTTGATCACGGCCTCCAAGTGCCTCTCTGAGTTCACTAGATCTCAGTCTCCAAGTCCATCTCCAAACACGCTTGATAATGGCCTCCAAGCACATCATTCAGGAGCGATGGTGGGTGTACAGAGATATAGGGACGGGCAACGAAGGTGGACAGCATGACGGGGTGTATATATTCGGCAGACCTCGGAATAGATACATGTCATCTAATTTCCGTCTCATCTTACGATACAATGAAAATACACACTCTATCGTTCCTAACTGTTGGTCTCACTCGCTCTGTCCGAGATTTCGTGGCCCCGCGCAATTGCGTGGATCCTCAATGCCAGGTACTATCATATCTTCGCACCCAATTCCTACGCTTCTCAATGGGCGTGTCCAGGTGCTCCTCCGATTATGCTCGACTACCATCTGGGGCCAGATTGACCGTATGTCTATATATCGAGAGATTTAAATAATACATGCCATATTATGATGTAGCAAATCTTGTAAATGTAGTAAAGACAAATATGATATGACGAAATACCTTGTGGTTATGTAAGTACCACCGCAGTGAGAATACAGGCCCAAGTCTCTCGCGCCGTTGTACTGCGCAGCGGTCTTGCCTGCTCTCGAAGTCTCCCGCAGAGCTGCAGTCGATGTCTCCTGCAGATCCGTGCAGAGGTTTCCGGAGCTCCAAAGTTTGACTATTCTATTATTCGAATCTCGTAGCATCCTGAATGCAACTCCGTAACTCCAGGTGCTTTCAGGAGCACCTGAGAATGCTCTTACACAGTCTGAGAGCACTTTGCTTAGCTCCAGGGGGGTCTGGGAGCATCTGGAAGTACTTCGAAGCACTGGTAAGGTCGCCCGGTGTCTTCGGGAGGATTGCGTGTTGCTTCCGGACCGATTTACATTTAGCTGTTGTTAAAGCCTGTTTCATCCACTCACGGGGATGCTTATTAGGAATTCAGTTTGCAAACATCCCAGAGCTGACAACATCATGATGTTCAATATCGCTGACTGTGCGGACAGATGCCTTCGTTGACCATGGAGGTTTCACCTTACGGGCAGCGATAAATTGGACGTGTAACTGTCTATGTACACCTGCGGTGCGTTATACGGTCAAATGGGAACTGTTTGCCAGGATATGCCTATACTTACATCATACTGCATGCTGCTTCTTATTCCTGCTGATTCCAGTCCAACGGACAATTCTGAAATGTGCGTCCTGGGACAGACGTTGAGTGCCTGCCTGGGCAGCGTTGTGGTGGACTAACGGGTGTCTGCGTTCTTGCAGTGTGCCAATGTGTGACGTAATTGATGTAGCGCCAGCCACTTGGCTGTATTTAGATCCGCTCTCCCCTGGCTGGGGTGGTTGTGTATCCATGATTTGCTGGTGTGGAATAGGAGAGGAAGATGATAATGAAAAGAAGAGGGAAGTCCTGAAGATTATATAGTTAGCTTCATGTCAGAATGGAATAAGTAGCAGCCAAGATGTTCCATATACTCACGATGAATCCTGCTGTGTATGGCCGCAAGTTGCAGGGGTATCCCACCGCCCCACTATTGGAACTACGTAGGTCTGATGTGGTGTGTTTGTTAACCGCGATAAATTGCGGTGTAAAACAGCACAAATTGTATGATTATTAAACATTAATAGGACATTGTACAAAGGAAAGAACGTCTGCTGATGTTTGTCTCAAAGAATCCCCGGGATATTGCACGAAACTGACACTAGCAATCAAGTCATGTTGTACGGTTAGCCTAATTATTCCCATTTTATTGCCAGTAAAAAGAGATTTCTACTTGGTTCAAGATGAGTAAACGTACCAACCTTGACATATAAGCTGCAGCTTGCCTCCATATTGTGTATATCCTGCAACATCCAACATCTCCGCCAACAACAAAGTCAACGCAAACCTCAATGCTCAATCCTCTGAAAATGAACTTTTCGCAATTTCCAGCAGGCCAATATGGCAAATCAACGATGCGGTCCACCCGACGACGTCATCAACCGAATGAAGGCAAGAGCAGCTTGGAAGCGGAGAGAGTCTGAGCCCTTGGGGCAGTTCCCAGGTTGCGATCCAAAAAGAAGCTTCTGGCTGAAAAACAAAGTGACACACACTTCTTAAACAATGAAGAGAAAGAAAAATGGATTGAGGATTATGTTGACACAGTCCGCTGGGTCAATAAAGCAAGTAGAAGACGCAGAGGCAGCGGTCCAGCAAGAGCAGGATGATAGAAGGATAGCTGAATACGACGGATTGACGAACAGAGAGCCCGAAAAGCCTTGTCAGGAGATGATCGTTGCTATTGGAGACAGTCTGAGTGATTTTGAAAGTTCCGATGATGGTGAAGATGGGGATGATGAGGATCATGAAGTGACACAGCAGGGCCAGCTGAGCGAAGATGAGGAACCCGGCTGGGTGATGGGCACAATCACCAACAGGGGGCAGCAGCGCATGGAGAGGTTCCGTCAGCAGCAGATGATGCTTGATGAATTGACCCAACGGGGATGGGAGGACCCAGCCGATTAGTTCCATGAATGACATGAGAAGTAAGGCACATCTGCATCGGGGGTTCCTGCAGTCAGTCAACCACCAACGGATGATGATGCAGCGGTACCTACACTGACAATGATTGGAGAGCTTATGAGGTGCCTTGAAATTGTCCCTGGAATATCGCAAATGCCGCAAGGTCCGTCTCAACCAGGAAGTAGTCATGAGAGGCTAGGTTCTGGGAAGCCGCCTTTGAAAATGAGTATATCCGGTCTTGTGCCGCCATGAAGCCTGATTCATCACTCATTTCGAACGTGAAACCTGTTGAACTCGTAAGCATCTACCCCTGTGTATAGCCTTCGTAAATGATCACAATATAGCAATCGGATTCGGATAAAGACATGATGACGGCTTCTTCTTCCGCACAGCAGAAGAGAGGCATATTGGTATTGTTGACATTATATCTCAGAGGAAAGAAATATGCGTCCCAATTTCGGTATATGTCAGTTTTCATTCAATTTTAATGAACAAATTGTGAGACATGATGATTCGTCTATGCATGTGCAAGGGTTAAACGCACCATCCGAATGTTCTGCAATCTGAATCAGGCTGTAAGACAGCCAAAATGTTAGATTTCTGTTTGCAGGTTACTGTGAAGTGAGAAAGCCACACCTAAATTAGTGACAAAATATACAAACAAAATATAAGTGAGTGATGTCATATGAGTCATAGCAGGAGCGGTCCGTGCCCAATACAACTATGTTTGAATGACGAACGTTATTCTGCATTCACCCATGCATTCAACTGCATAACTCTCCACACAGACCTGGTGCACATGGTTGAGATAATGGAAATTGCGTATAGTACATCATAAAAATTGAGCAGAAGGAGCTGGATGAGGTAAGGTGCGGAAGTCGAGCTATATTTACCAAAAACTAATGAAATGATATACATGCCGTGAATGGCTGGCCGCAAGCGCAGGAATGCACTAGGGTCACATCGTTTCTCACTCAGATAACGTGGATAGAGATTGGGCAGAAATTGATTGGCAACAATGCTCCTGGATGCAAACGATGATATTCAGAGACACATGGTTGGTTGTCCATAATGAGTATACGATTCATTGCATACAGTTTGTCAGTGTATGAAGGCTGTTTCGATGTGATTGATGTCAGCGTCAACAGACCGTGAATGAATTTTAGTCTTCCACACTTGGCAATGAAAGGACTGCATTGTCAGAATGTGTATTTATTAGTCAGCGTTATAGCGAAAAAGGCGAACAACACACTCGTTCCCCCATCCTAAAAATGAGCATCAACAGAGCATTAACAACTTTTGTCTTTGCATCACACAAAATTGAATGCCTGTGTGGCGACATCAACCCACAATGGGACTATCGGCCGTGTATCGAAGCGAAACTGGTTGTGACAACATCGCCGCAATGTCAGAAATATGCATGTTAACGGAGCATTAACGAATTTTGACCTGGCATCTTCGGAAATCAACACACTGTGCAACCACATCATTCAATGATCCAACTATCGGCCTCCTTTATAGGCAAAAATGCTTGGGACACAATCGTAACTATGTCCTGAGATGAGTGTCAATGGGGCGTCAACGGAGAGTCCACGATATCAGATCTTGCATCTTGGATAATCTAAAGGCAATGGATCGCAGCTTACCCACAATCAACCAATCCGCAGCCTGTATGGGCAACGATACTAATGACCATATCATGTCCTCCTCTTTCAATTGAGCACCCACAGAGTGTCAACAATATTTGTGGAGGCTCAGTCAGCTACACGGCAATGAAGTGCATTGGGCAGTTCCCAAATTGAGTTTCACATGGTCAGTCTTTTCAATATGTCCTTGTATACAACTTAACAAATATGCATGCAATGTCTCACAGATCTGATTGTTTTGCTTGTAGCTTTACAGTCTTTATTTAAGAACCCGCATTCTGCTGTACCATACCATTACTTTCGGCAGTCGCTCGAGTAGGATTACCAAGGTTTCTCATTCTTACCTGCATGTCGGATTCAAAAACTTCAAATACCTCAATGCTAGAGGTTATGATCCCTTCCAAAAATGAGCAAGTCTTTATTTGTGATTTGAGAGACCTTGCTTTAGAAATAGTCTTCGACACTTGGTGGGCTTCAATGAATGTAGGCCCCAAACGTCATATTGCTTGGAATAATTCTCGACATGCGTCTTCATGCCGATTTTATTTGAACTGCGGAATTGAGTGGCCTGGCAGCCCTAGAATCATATGTATCCTTTGTCATCTAGTTCTTCGCCATCCATCAGAACATCGTACCAGCTGAATGGGGAAACACTTGCTGGCGAAAGCCTGCATTGCAAAGTAAAACAAATTGATAGAGTCGGAAGTTACTGAATTGAATAATTCGATGGTTGAGGACACAGCTTTGGCCATCCCGAATAGGCAAGGAAGTCAAGGAATTATAAAAGGAAGTTCGAAGAGAACATCAATATCTGACATCCATGTTGGTCGTTATTGACCGAAATGACAGACAACATGCTCTAAACTGGCTCCTAAGGACTATGAAACATTGGAATTTCACCCAGACACATGGAATCAGTACCTCCGGTTAGGAGTCCTTTCGGCTCATAATCCATTGAATGCTGTATCAAATCTCGTGCTAGGACAGTCATATTAAGCATCCCAAAGTAATCTAGCAGTGACTTACGCCACTACTCTTAGCAACATTTGCCGCAGGGAATATGCACTGACTGTGGATGCAATCAAGAAGCAATTGCCATGACAAAATGTTGTTAGTTCAGCTATGGATGGATTGGACATCAACGAACAAACACGCCATAACTTTGGTCATAGCTTACTATCTTGATCGATATTGGGCATTGCATGAAGTACAACCGACTTTCGATGAGGTCGATCACCCTTTCATTTCCTTTTTCAAATGCTCTTTACAGATGCTAGGTCAAGGGCCAACACACTGCAGAAAGGTCAGTCGTACATTTGAAAGACGTGCTTGATTGTTGTGAACTTACCAACTGCCATTTGCTTGGAAGTACCAAGCTAATTCCTCCTTAAATTACCTGATGACACGCGAACTGCAATCAACACTTGAGGCCTCTGCAATCGAGTGGCCTGCATTGAGAAACCCCATACTAGGCCTGCCACACGTCATAGAGCGGGCTGTGGGTGCATCCAGGAGCAGTCAGGGTGTAAAAGGCTGCACTGGGTCTTGGGAAGCTCATGAGCGCGCTCAGGAATTTGGAGACAATGAAAGCATAAACATTGGAAAGAGTCAAAGACTTCCAAAAGAGGGCAACGCTAGAATGAATAAGGTGTCGGCCATGAGACGAGGTTTAGCAAAGACAATTGACAAAGTACGTATTTCAACACATATTGAAAGTCCTGAAACTGACTTTCATATAGCAGTGAATGTTTGCTGTATTGCTTACGGTGACACCTGGTTGTCAAAACGAGTTCATTGACTGTCAAACAGCCTAAGTCCACATCGGAGTGCTACCTACTGTTGATGTGAAGACACGTTGGAACTCGACACTGGAGTTGCTTGAGTGACCCTACCGATAGCGAGAATTATCCAGGGAGTGGCTCCAGAATCCAGATTACAGTGAGCACCAGCCACTCTTCACAAGACAGGATGAATGGATCACTGTTACGGACGTCATGGAAGTTTTGAGGCCATTCCATCATTGGACCCTGCGGTTGTTGAAGAGGTATACAGTCACATTGCATCATGTTATCAGAATGTACATTGAAATGTTCGATCATATGGATGGCAATATGCGAGCTTTGGCTAAGAAGAAGACTCAATGGAAGGTGGACTTGTTCATCGCTTTGAAGTTAGCTCGACAGAAGCTGTCCAAATATCGTGCTGAAGTGACTCCAATGATTGGTATGCATCTCATTTCTGCCCAGATCCTCGATCCTTTCCGGATGTTGCGATCGTTTTGGAAGTGGGACAAGGGAATGGATATGAATCCGGAGGATAAGACATCCTATACTACCCACTTCAAGGACGCCTGTCTGAAGTATGTTAAGAATGAAGTGTGTGGCAAATATCAACGTGAGTGGGTCAATAAACCCAAAAACGTGCTGAGTGAAATCTTCTACAATCTGCAATGGCTTCAGGATCCGGTCGAAGATCCTTTGATCCATACCATTTGTCCAGCGATGATGATGAATATTTGACGCCTAACAATGTGGTGGAAACGACACCCAGATGAAGTGATCACAAAGTACGCTTATTGACTGCCTCCAGGCTCTATTTGAATTCACTGCCTCAAGCACCAGGAACTGGGGGCAAACTGATCCAAATCTCAATGATCACCACTCCGACCCAATGGAGATTGGCAGCACATTTTGGACACCGGACAAAACTGAATGGTTGCGCCACCAAGAAGAAATGCACTGAAAGTATGCTGATCTCTCCAATGTGACGCCCGACATATTCTGTATCATACCACATGGTGGCAGCGTGGAGTCCAGTTTTACACTTGGGTGAGATGTTATCAGCTGGAGGCATTCAAAATCAACAGGCAAGACCCTTCACGAAAAAGTCGTTGAAAGGCAGTTTCCTCGAGCCAATTACGGGATTTTGGCAGGCAATGACCCAGAATTGAATACAACAAACAAAGAAAACGACTTGGAAATGAAGAAAGAGGCAGATGATGGGGAATAGCACAGAATGGCCAAGGTCTACAACCATTTGGAGATGTGGCAGGGCTGCCAAAACCTACATGCTACAAAGAGGGAATCTCGTGCTCAAAACGAACAGATGACAGCTGTAGGATACATTTCGGAGAAGGAAGCCATCATCAAACATCAGCAACAACTCTAGTTTCCGTCAGAAATACCCGCGTGTTCCAGATGGCTCTGACAGCTCTGACGGAACCTCCTACTCTCTGACGGAGAATTACACACTTCCCCTCGCCCAGGCAATGGGTCACATTGCATACATACCTCCTTTACTGATCAGCGAAATGTATTTTGGTCACTGGGAGTGTCTGAGAGTTGTCAGACCAGAATCACAGGGTGGTCAAATTGCAGAGTATACTGGACTGATGGAGTGGCCTTCAGGTGCACCTGGGAGCGCCTGCAAGCACGTTGAATCACTGTAGAGCTGTCTGGGAACAACATCTTCTTTGGGAGTGCCGCTGGTGCGCCTGAAAATTATAGCTACTACTTATCGTTCAACGATTTTCAAAACTTATGCATTGAGTTTGGATTCTCATCTATGTTTCTATGTATCTATATAGCTACCTATCTACACACGGTATATCTGGACTGGCAGCACACGGTGATTGAGAGCAATTCGAGGTGCGCCTGAACATTATGATCCAGTGAACGCAGAGATACACCCCGAGGCTGTGATTGAGCAAGTTTGGAGATGCAATTGTAGACTGAGATTGAGTGAATTCAGAGATGCACTGGGAGGCCGTGAGCGAGTTTGGAGATGCAATTGGAGACCAAGATTGAGTGAACTGAGAGATGCACTGGGAGGCTGTGATCAAGCGAATTTGGAGATGCAATTGGAGACAGAGATTGACTGAACTCAGAGATGCACTGGGAGGCCGTGATCGAGCGTGTTTGGACATGCAGTTGGAGGCCGAGATTGAGTGAACTCAGAGATGCACTGTGAGCTGTGATTGACCGAGTTTGGAGATGCACTTGCAGCAGGCTATGATCCAGGGAGATTAGAGGAGTACTTGGAGGTGGTCGATCTAGAGGCGGTCGATGGGAGGCGCACCAGGTGCTGAGACTCTCTGCATCGGGTAGTCAACTCGAGACCGTGGGAATGTGACGACGTGCATTTACCTTTGCAGCTTTTATGGAGAACTGGCAGGTGGCAGTCGATCTGTAGGGAGGTACGCCAGAAGCTGAAGCTACATTCAGCGGTCAACTCGAAATCGAGAGGATGAAGGCACGAACCATCTTAAGTCTATGCTGTACTCGGTGTATGCTGCACGCAGCGTATGCCGCACTCGGTGTTAACTCATAATGATGGCATGGAGAGATAGAGGGGGATGACTTGACTTGGTGTTCTTGCAATGATGGTAGAGTTGTGGACGAGAATGAGAGAGATAGGGGATGAAGATGAGAAAGATATGGAGGATATGAGCGGACCTGAGAAATCAGGGGAACGACTTGCCTGATTGGGTTTAGAAGACCTCGTAACAGTGTGACTACTCGCCAAATCGGGACTTGTACCTGCCGTATCAGGGATTGGCAATTGACTCGCACACGAAATTCCCCAAGTCCCAGTTTCTCATGAAGATTTCACCCATCTCCTCTGATCTCTCTCTTTCTTGTGCTGAACTCTACTATCGCCTAAGAACATGAAGTTAAGTCATCCCTCTCTATCTCTCCGTGCCATAATCATGAGTTAACACCGAGTACGGTATACACCCAGTACAGCATCATCCCGACATCGACAGTCTCCCGCTCCCATCCCGTTTCCCGCTCCCAGCTAGTTTCCCACTCCCAGCCAGTTTCCCATCTCTCGGCAGATGTTGTTGTACTCAACTCTCTACATTCCCACACTTACAAATGAACGAATGAATAGAGTATCAGCTGCCATCGTGCCTCCCTTCGAATCGACAGCTTCCAAGTACTCCTCCAATCTCACTCGATCATAGCCTGCGAGTGCATCTTCAAACTTGCTCAATCATGGCCTCCCAGTGCTTCTCTGAGTTCACTCAATCTCGGTCTCCAATTGCATCTCCGACCTCGCTCGATCACGGCCTCAAAGTGCATCTCCAAACGCGCTCGTTCACGGCCTCCCAGTGCATCTCCTAACTGGCTCTTTCTCGGCCTCAAAGTGCATCTCTGAGTTCACTCGATCCCGGCCTCCAAGGGCATCTCCAAACTCGCTCAATCACGGCCTCGGAGCGTATCACCGAGTTCACTCGATCCTGGCCTCCAAGTACCTCTCTGAGTTCACTCGATCACGGCCTCCAAGTGCAACGCTCAACTTGCTCGATCACGGCCTCCAACTACATCGTGAATGAGCGAAGGCGGGTGTACGGAGATATAGGGGTAACGGAGGTGGACTGAGCGACGGGGAGTACATATTTGGGATACCCCCGTGTAGATAGACATCTTCTCATTTTCATCTCATCTGGATCGACGCGATTGTGTGGATTCTCACGGCCGGGTAGTATTATATCTTCTCACTTTCTTCCTAGGCTGCTCGAGCTAGAACCATTCAGTCTCACAAATTCCATTTGTGCTCTCAATGGGCGACTCCAGATGCTCCTCCGATTATGCATGACTACCATCTGTGGCCAGATTGACCGTATGTATATATTTAGCGATAGTTACATAATGCATGCCATATTATTAGGTAGCGAATCATGTGATTGTAACAAAGACGAATATGATAGACGGAATGCCTTGTGCTTATGGAACACTGCGTGTGGCTTCCGGACCGATATGCATTTTGCTGATGTACTTAATGACCCCATTCCGACGCATGGTCGCAGTTGGCCACAACGCCACAATGTTCCTCTACAATAGGATACCGACAGACTGGGAAGAAACGGCGAAACTGCTTTCGAAGGGCGGTATGCAATGCGACGCGTCATACTGGCGCCGGGCACGGAGTAGTCTGCCACCGGGGTGTCTCTGATGGCTCTGATGGAGCGCATCCACTCTGACGCAGCCCCTCCGCCCACACGGAAATGTTTTTTGCTGATGAAGTATGCTGGTCACCCTTACAACATGATGCAGCGGCCGCATTGAAACTGTCAGAAAGATCACCTTTGCCACCCGCTATATCTGCAAAGGACCTCCCTGCAGGGGGAACTCAAATATTCAATATGTACCGAAACCGAAGTCTCAACCGTCATCCAGTCGAAATTGATGAGGATAGCCCACCAGAGAGAATTTTAGACACTGGAGATTGGCTAAACTCGAATGGTGACTTGGGTAATCCAAATGACACCGATCACGATAGGGTGGCAGATGTAGAATCTGATATAGAGCAGGGCAATGTTATCGAATAATCTGGAATGCCCAGAGCAGGGGGATGTGAGTGCCACACCAAATGTCCCCAGAAAGATTCGGCCACCATGCAAGTCAAAGAGAGAGGCTGAAATGGTGTTTGTGACGGTGAATGCAATAGACACAAGAAGGAATACAGGAGTGAAGAACAAGTAGGACAGAATATGTCAATGTTTCACCAACTTCTTCATGTAGCTTGACTGAGTGTTTCAGTTGGAGATATATTATGGGCGAATGGTACGTAGTAGCTTGTGAATATCAGATGATAAATAGATGTCTAGCAGGTGCAATGAATCTTTTGGCAAGATATATAAATTTTAGTCATGTGAGAGCGAACAGTGCAAGAATGATACTAAGCTCGGCTTTGCCAAAGGGCAGAGTCTCAATCTGACAAAAACACAACCAATGATTACCAATCATGCTGAAAACAATTATTGACGGCTGCAGATGTTGATTGGGGAATACATTACAATGAGCGTCAACCGAGAGTCCACAATTTGGGGTCTTGTAAGTATGCTACTTGAACAGCAATCCGGTCTCTGTTATGCATCACCAATGTATTCGGAGGTTTCCTAGGCAAAAGAGACAGCAATACGGTCACCGCCCCATTCTGAGAATGAGCATCACTGCAGCGTCAACACTTTGTGGTCTTGTAAGTATGGTCATTGAATATTGATCTGGATGCTGTTTTCCATAACTGACGTATTGGTTGCTTTTGGAGGCAAAAGAGACAGTAACACAGTCACCATCGCATTCTGAGAATGAGCGTCAACAGAGAGTCAACAATTTGTGTTCTTGTATGTATGGTCATTGAACAGTGATGTGGTCACTGTTATGCATAAATGACGTATTGGCAGCATATATTGGCATAAGAGACAGCAACACGCTCACCGCCCCACTCTGAAAATGATTGTCGATGGAGTGTCAACAATTGGTAGCCATGTATCTTGGGTCATATATGTTCCGATTGGTTGCAGACATCCATTTAGGAGATATTGGCAGCCTCTAGGGTCAAAAACAACAGCGACATGCTCCCTGCTGGATACTGAACATGAGCATCAACGCAGCGTCAACAGTTGTAGGTTTTGCATAATTCATAATCAAGGCATCGCACCGATCTTCGCGCACATAACTGAATTAATGACCGCCTTCATCAGCAAAAACCCAATATATGAAACGTAACACATGGATTCTGAATTGATGGACATTGCAAACTGCAAAACATCGAAAAATGTATTATTGGTCGGTGAAAACACAATTTTGGTAAGACACTACTGACAAACAGCAAAAACAATAGCCATGTATGAATATATAAATCAACCCGCAGGTCGACCCACTGACAGCCCACCCAATTCGGCCATTCTTAAATATTACCATTGAACTCTAACAGAGTTGAAGGTTCGGGTTTTCTACGACCCGGACCACAGTTTCACAAATGTCTCAGTTCGGAACCGAACCCGGATCTGAAGTGATGGTCTGGAACCGTTGCTACCACTACACAGAGCATGTCAATAAATACATCTCTACTGATAATACAGAACATGGCTCTATCAGGTACCCTATTTGGCATACAATAACCCCCTGCTGACAATTTAGAATCATCAGATAGTAGTTCTCAAACTCCCACTAGTAAAGATAGTCTATTTGGAAACACAGCAATTAATTTCCTTTGCCATATGAGTTTAGTTACTCCCATTCACAACAGCCATTTGTAGGTGATCCATGGTTATACCACCACTCTCTACAGAACATGACACCTTGTGCACAACTGAGCACCAGTGCATGCCGAGGATTTCGTAGTTCTGGGCAACTGGGGCCAGATAATAACTTCAACGAAGATGGTTGTGGTGGGTTCCAAATGTTCCGTACATTGTAGTTTCCAGGACAAGGTCCATTATCTCCAGCTGCATCTTGATTGCCCCAAGCACCACTGCAACACAGTCCAGTCATTCAGTTGATATCATCTAGCTCTTCATCACTAGGAACCGTTGGTGGCACTCCTGGCAGATTCGCTTTTAGCTTCCGAACAAAATGAATCCAGCCGATTGTAGTACTATGGATAATGGATGTCACAGGCATGTGTACTTGCCTCCATTACTGGAGCTTTTCTACAATGCACATGATGCAGATTATGAGAGTGATAATTTGGCAGACATGGGTGGTGCAGAAGGTTAAGACCCAATTAGCCAGAGGCAAACCAAATTCTGGTTGAAGCAATTTGAAACATAGATGGGGCAGCTCAAATAAAATGTATTCAACAAGTGCAAGAATGTATTGGTGGCTTGGATTCTGGAGAACAGGCATCAGGGTATACTCTGCCAGCAGAACTGGTTGAATCAGCTTCAAGACAGACCCCTAGATTGCGTGATGGTGGATGCAGATTGTATGACGATATTTGAGAACATGGTACTTTCGAAAAGAATTTACAATGCTGAATGCATTCAGCAGCAGTATATCAACGTGTTTTTGAAGAACTGAATAAATCATGTGCAGAAGGTGAGTGAAAGGGGAAGGCAAGCCAACCAGCAACCAGGAATGGATTGGGGAAAGCATGCTGGCGAAAACACCAGCAGTAGCCTCCCAGAGATGTCCAATTGAACATTAACGGTTGTGATTTACTGGGTGATGAATTGCAATGATAGGCTGATATCTCCCAAATAACTTTGAGCTTCGGACAGTGATCTGAGGCACTGGTAAGAGTTGACTGAGTTCATTACTCACAATGGAGGCCTAATTGAGCCATCCATTGCCACATCAATATTGAAGTGCATCTTGCAGTACAATGAACTGCATCAAGATGGTTATACAATGTCCATAGGCTGGCTAATCATAAAAGACTAGACATATGGGTAGATTTCTTACTACTGTTGCCATTCAAATACTGTCAAGTTCAAACTGCAACACAATTTGAAAATGTTTTCTGTACAAATGACATCAGCAAAATGTATTTTAGTCACTGGGAGCGTCTAGGAGTGTGTGAGAGTACGCAGAGGGTAAACATAGAAGAGTGAATTGTACGAGCGAATGAGACTCTAGAAGGGCATTCCGGCTGGCTTTCAGGGTCGCTTGAGTCTCTGAATACTTTTAGGGGAGAGTCATGTGAGTTGTTGTGATAACATTTAGAAGCATGTCAGAGTACTAGAGAGACCTTGGGGAGCACCTGGGATTGTAGCCCAATGAATGCATGAATACCATACAAACTCTGAGAAATATATAGGCTCTTATGGATATTATTTCAGAGGACTGCCGGTGTTATCTGAGGCTCTCCAAATTTATACAAGCAATAGGGCAACTTTCCACAGCAAATATGATGCATGGATTATTGTTCATTATCAATTTCTAAATCATACTATACTACATAACATCTCACTCAACATTCTATTCTTTGCATTACAACAATATGGAACCTAAGACAATGGCCAGTTACTAAAACATCAAACTAGATACACTGAAACAACAACCCAACTCAGCAATGAAATGATATCAATCAGACATGGAGTAAATGTCATCAAATCAATCTCCCATCACATCAGGGCCGACACGAGTGGGAATACACAATTCATCAATGGTACACAGACGCTGGAGGTGCTCCATGTATGACCGAGTGATTTGGGTCTGGCGAGTTGGTGACATTGAATTATAATGTCAATTGGCTCGATTTGTGATATCTAGCCAAGGTAGGATTGAGATGTTAGCTAGCTGTAAATCAGAATGGAGTTTGGAAGGCAATATGATGTATTCCAGTGAAAGGAGGAGAGCCACCAGCATATGGGGAGAAACAAAGATGGCTGGTGCAGGGTAGCCAAGGGGATAACAGAAGGTGAAAGAGGAGACCAGAATGAAATAGAGGGGTGTGAATGCAGACCAAGGTGTGCCAAAGGCAATTGAGAAGTTTCTTTGCAGCTGACAAAAATGCATGAAAGGCGAGGAGTGCCAACATTGGATGAAGAGTGTCGAATGAAATGGAGGTGCATCTAATCGAGGTGTGTGTGCACCAATGGGGATTGAGAAGCGCCCAACCTACAGTTGGAGCATGGAAAGCAAGGGGATTGGAATGTGGAATGAAATGTAGCAGGTATAATTCTGGCTGAGGAGTGCTGATGGGGATTGAAGAGTGCCTATCAGAGTTGGGAAGCACCATGGGGGTATGAAGTAGCCCACTAATGTGTAATTGATGACAGCAGCGGATTCTGCAGTAATAAAATCAATCACTGGGGAAGGGCAAAATTTGCTTCTATGTTGATCTTGAGAAAACATCAATGTAACTTTTCTTTCAGTGGCAGCTTCAGGCAGTAAACAGTGAATGGCTGTGGCCGCAAACACTGAAGTCTGCACATCTAGAGGTTGAGTCATAACAGATGTGGTAGACTGGCCCCGAAAGCTATTAGTGGCAAAGAAGAATTGATGGTAATTGAATTCAGAACTTCCATTGCGGTGAACCACAATTTTTTAATATCCACAACCTTTGAGAGCTAAGCTCGGCCAGACAGCAACTCATTAACCCGGATTCGAGGCACCATCTGTGAGCCTACATCCAGCTGGCACCTACAGATAACTATTCGACGAGTGTCAGCTGCCAATTGCATTGGTAGTGGTAATAACAGTTACCAACCGTCTCTTCGGGTCTAGGTCTTGGTCGAACCTGAACATTTGCCAGAGTGGAGTTCCGGGCTGTCAATAGGGCAGAACCGTGAATTCGCGTACGGTTTGAGGTAAATCTCCCAACCCCTCTCTATTGGGCGGGTTGTCAGTGGGTTGCCCAGCAGGTCCATCTCTAGATTCATATCATGCTCCTGCTTTTGCAGTTCGATAATAGTATGTTACCAAAATCACATCTTCAGCTGCCAATAAGCTCTTTTTGAGTGATTTGCAGTTTACCATATCGATTATTTTGGAATCTGCGTGTTCCCTATTATATGTATTATTTTTGCCTATATAGGCGGTCAATGGGTCTGTTATGAGCTCATATGTCCGGGCAATGCCTTGAATACCCAATACACAAAACTACAAATTGCTGACACTCTGTTGATGCTCAGTTCCATGCTGGGGTAATGTATATGTCATGCACTGTTTCGATTGACAAGGCCGCCATTCCATTGTATGTGAATCATTTCCACAAAGCGACACAGGGATTAGCGAAGATGGAAAACCAAATATCATTCACACCAGATTGATGCTGATTTTCAAGATGGGGCAGAGAGCGTGTCGCTATTGTTTTGACCCCTAAAGCCAGCCAATATGTCATTTATGGATGTTTGAAACCAATTACCAGTTAGATTACCCAAGATGCAAAACCAAAAATCATTGACACTGCATGGATGCGCATTTTCAGGATGGGGTAGGGAGCATGTCGCTATTGTTTTTGCCTCTAAAGGCGGCCACCACCTTGTTTATGGATTTTTGCAACTAATCGCCAGTTATATCACCGAGATGCACCACCAAAAATCATTGACGCTCCGTTGATGTTCATTTTCAGGATGGGGCAGGGTGCCTGTCGCTATTGTCTGTGCCTCAGAATGCAGCCTATACTTCATTCATGGATGTTTTCAACCAACCACCATGTAGGATACACAAGACAGAAAGCAAAAATCATTGACACTCGGTTGACCCTCATTCTCAGAATGGGGCAGTGCCTGTGTCGCTGTCTCTTGTGCCTATAAAGGCTGCCCACATGTTTCTTATACAGAACAGCAACCAAATCACTTTTCAATTACTGTACTTACAAGACTAATAATCGGTGACCCTCATCTTCAAGTAGTGTCCTTTTGATATCTGCTACCATCAGTAATTGCATTGGTAATTATTTGACGTTATTGGTTGCCATTGTGCCTGATTGAGACTCGACCCTATGGCAAGCCGAGCCCAGTAATATTCTGGCACTGGTCACTCTCATTCTATTGAAATTTATACATCATGCCAAATGATTCATTTCGCCCGCTATTCATCTGTTCATTGACCAATATTCACATCCAACTGCCCAATATTCTTGCATAATATTTCTCTTAATCAAATCATTTGTCAAACAACATACAGAACCTGGTGAAAATACATTGACACATTCTGTTCTACTTGTTCTTGTGCCCCTTATTCCTTCTCATTTCCATTGCATTGACCGTCATCAACACTTCTTCAGCCGGGCTCTTTGACTTCCGTTTTGGCCGAATCAATCCAGGAACGTTTGGTGCGGCACTCTCATCCCGCTGCTCTCGGATTTCCGGATCCTCCATGCCATTGTCTCGCACTATATCAGATTCAACATCAGCTGCGCAATCTTCTTCGCTGTCATCTGGATGATCCAAGTGGCCACTCCAGTATAGCCAATTGTTGGTGTACGAAATGCGTTCTGGTGCACTATCCTCATCACTTTTGACTGGCTGACAGTTGATTACTCATTTTCAGTCCAGGCAAAGCTGGTGGCAGAGGCGATCTTTCTGAAAATATGAATACAGCCAGACCATCCTGTTGAAAGTTTGACCATGATGCCTTGACAATCTCTTCAGTATCCGAAATTTATGCTACGGTTGACATTTGTTTTTTCAGAGCACGAGATACCTTCTGTGTAGCACATTGGTTTTGGCTGCCCTCCCACATCTCCAAAAAGTTGTGGACCTTCGCCAGTCTGAAGAAAGTTCTTTGCTTTGCCTCTCACATCATTTCCGAGTTGTTCTCTGTGTGCATCGTATCCAATGCAGAGTCATCGTTTGCCGATATCGCGTTATTGGCTTGTGATAATGTGCCTTACAACGACTGTTTCACGAAGGGTCTCGCCTGTGGTTTTTGACTGCCTCCAGCCCATGATATCCACGCCAAGGGAAAAACTGGACCCCACTCCGACACCAAGTGCTGTGATTGACACTATGTTGCATGCCACAGTAGTGAGACAGGCGTACTTTGAGTGCGATGACTTGTGTTGGCGCCAACAGTCGGCGATATCTGTCAACCACAATGTACTGTTAATCTCCAATCGTTCGGAGTGACAATCACTGAGATTAGGATTAACTTGCCACCAGTTCTTTGGTGATGCAGGCGGTGAATTCAAATAGAGCCTGGAGGCCGTATATACTGACGCTGCATGATAGCTTCGTCAGGGTGTCGTCTTATCCACATAGCTAGGTGTTGAGTATTTGTCATCATTGCTGGACATATCAAATCGATCAAAGGAAGATTGACAGGATCTTGAAGCCGTTGCAGAGGGGAGGAGATTGTTGCTCAGTACGCTTTTGGGTTTAATGACTGTCACATGTTGATGTTTGGCACAGTATTCATTCTCCACATACTTCAGCAATGCATCTTGGTATTGGGTAGTATAGGAAGTGTCGTCATCAGCATAAATATCCATTCCCTTGTCCCACGTCATGAAGGATAGCAACTTGCATAAATGATCGAAGATATGTAGTGAAATGAGAAGCATACCAGTCGTTGGAGTCACGTCAGCACAATATCAGGACAGCTACTGTTGCGCCAACTTCACGGCGATGTACAAGTCATCCTTTCATGGAGTCTTCTTGTCAGTCAAAGCTCTCATCATGCCATCCATATGATTGAACATGTCGTTGTTGACTTTGTTAACATGATGCATTGTGACTGTATGCCTCTTCAAAATCCACAGGGTCCAGTCTCTGAATTGCATCAAAACTTCCAAGATGTACTTGTCAACGGTCCATTCATCCTGTTTCATGAAAAGTGGCCGGTATTCACTGTAATTTGGATTCTGGAGCGACTCATGTGTGAATGATTGTAACCGGTAGGCTCGCTTATGCAACTGCGGTGCCAAATCCCCATGTGTCATCACCTCCATAACATGTAGTAATGTGATGCGGACTTTGGAGTGTTGGAAGTCAACGAACTCGGTTCAATGACCAGGTCTCAATGTGATTAATACAGCAAGCAATCTCGGCTATATGAGGGTTAGTTTCATGATTTTCAACATATGTTGAAATCCGTACTTTGTCAATTATCTTTGCTAAACCTGGTCACATGGCCGACACCTTGTTGATGCCAGGATTGCCCTCTTCTCGAAGTCTTTGACTCTCCCCAATGTCTATGCTTTCATTTCCTCCAAATTGATGATGGCGCTCATGGGCTTCCCATAACTTGTTTTGGCCTTTTACCCTGAATCTGCTCATGAATGCACCTAAAGCTAGCTGGAAGACGTGCCCCATGCATGGTATGTGGTTTCTCAATGCAGGTCACTCAATTCCCGTGGCATCAAGAGTCAATTACAGGTCACGAGTCATCGATTCTTTTGAGGAAGCAATATCAGTTGTAATTACAAGCAAATGGCCATTGGTAAGCGGAAAACAATCAAGAGCATCCTTCTAATGTACGGCTAGCGTTGCCCCATTATGTTGGCCCTGTTCCTATCATCCTTAATTAGTTTGGGAAAAAGGAAAAGAATAGGGGATCAACCTCATCAAAAGCGAGTTGTACTTCTTGTAATGTCCAATCTTGCTCCATATATTAAGCAATGACCAACATTATGGCTAATTTGTTCATTGAATACCACTCATCCAATCCTAAACACAATTCATTTCGTAATGGCAATTGTTTCATAATTGCATCCACGCTCAATGAGTATTCCCTCCAGGAAATGTTGCTAAAGGTGGTGGCAGAGGTCAGCACTAGGTTACTTCTTAATGCTCTATAAGACCGTGGTAGCTTGAGATCTGATATTGCGTTCAATGGAATATGAGCCAAAATATATCCTAACATGAGGTAGAGACTCCACATAATTTGGAGAACTTCGGAAGATTCATCGTCCTTCGCTGCCAGTTTGGAGTATTCTCTTTGCAAACTCAGCTATTATGGATTAATCCAGAATGTCCAATATGAATTTCCTTTGCGTACTTACTATTGTAATTCCTCCACTTGATTGTCTCTTCAGGATGGCCGAAGCTGTTTCATGGACCGTTGAACTAGTCAATTCAGTTACTCCTGACTCTGTTAATTCATTTAACTTTGCAATATAAGCTTTTGGCACCAAGTGTATCCCCATTGAGCTGGTCCTATGGTCTGATGGATGGGAAAGAACTTGATGACATACGATACATATGATGCCAGGGTTGCTGGTCTCCTCAGTTCTGCAGTGCAAATACAATAGCCACTAAGAAGCATCTCTTCAATTATTGCAAGCAATTGGACATTCCGAACTTACATTCATTGACGCCCACCAAGCATCAAACATGATTAGCCATGTATGGTCTCTCAAATCACGAACAAAGACCCATTCATTTATACACCGGATCATAACCTTTAGCAATGAGGTATGGGACGCTGTTGAATCTGACATCAGGGTAGGATTTTGATAGCTGGGTAATCCGACTTGAAGGACTGCCAAAAGACACGTTATAGTTAAGTACAATGGGGGTTCTTAAACATTGACAGTAGAGATAGAAGCAAAAAAAGTCAGATCTGTGAGACATTGCATGCATATTTGTGATGTTGTATACAAGGACAGATTGAAAACACAGACCGCGTAAAACTCAATGTAGGAACAATACAATGCAGTTCATTGCTGTGTAGTGTACTGAGCTTCCACATAGATTGTTGACACTCTCTGGGCGCTGAATTGTAGGAGGCTGGCACGATATTGTCACTACCATTTTTCCCTATATAGGCAGCTGATAGGTTGATTATGCATTTATGCCATATCATAGCTCTCAGATTATCCAAGAGGCAAGACCAACAATTGTTGACGCTGCTTTGACACTCATTTTTATGAGGTGGTAGCAATATTCTCACTAGCATTTTTGCCCATACAGGCAGCCGATACATTGATAATGGGTCAATGCCGATGCACAGAGGTGTGAGTATCCAAAATGCAAGACCGAAGATTGTTGACCCTCGGTTGACGCTCATAATTAGGACAACGAATTAAGCGAGGCGCACCTTCCAGCACAACACAGAGATGCAAATGCACTCTCAGGTACACCTGCTCCACCAGAGGTGGTGCATTTTTGTCCTCTTCCTGGCCAAGTTTGTTATTTGAAGTGGTGGCTAACAAACTATTTTGAGGATCCGGTGGATACATTCCACATGTATGCAGAAAAGGGCAATGATGAATGAACAGAAATGCAGCTCAAATTCCAGGATTCACAGAATCCCTCTGTTGTTGTAACGACGCCCAACATGGGCAGGAGAGGCCTGAATCTCACCACTGCAAACCATCCAGTAAGGACCCAGAAATTGTGGGTATTGAATGAGCAGCGGCAGGCTTTTACATGAGTTGTCTGGCTAGGGCAGAACAGAGTACGATGCACAATGTGGTTGAATACTAGTCTTGGTGGCTATGATAACCGTATGAGTGATCTCCACCAACACTGCAGTGTGGCCCGAATGAGAGTCCTGCACAGCTTGATGAGTCAACCGAAGATCACGACTACGATGATTCACCGGATTCTTCAGTGTTGTCAGGACTGTAGGGTTCAGCTGACAGCGTGTGGAGTTCCGATGCAGTCTGATGAACCATCGTCCTGAATTGTTAGTACGCTTCATCAAGGTATGCCTCTTTAGACAGTCAACCAACCTTATCTTCTGAACTGATACAAATGGTCACACAGGTCATTTGTGTGGCACACTGTACTGCATAACGAAATTCTTTCTCTGTGTCATTTTGAAGTGAATCAAAGATCTGAAGTAGGAATTGTTACCGGGGGATTTCATTGGCATTCGTAATAATTAATCATGATGGAATTGTTAGAGGGGGATTCGATTGGCATTCTTGATTATTAATAATGACCAACATGAGTTGAAGTCAATTGATAAGCTACATTACACATTCCTGGCTGCCCTATCTCACGACGAATGGCATGAGTCAAATGTTGAGCATGCAGCAGTAATAGGCTTCAGATCCTGTGGCAGTTGCAAATTTGAGATGCCTTGGAAATCTGAGGACACATACACGTTTGGATCACAAAAGAATGAGATGAGGATATTATCCACTGTCAGGTGTGGCGGGGAAACCTTGGGAACTGTCATGAGTCTGGTTACAACAAATCACGTGCTGAATATTTGCCAATCCCATATGGCAATACAGTCAGTCCAGGCAATATGGAGTTGCTGTGTCAGAATACGAGACACCAGATGGTGAATTTGTAGCAGGCGGTACGATTTGCTGCCATATGATCGAAATTGCAGTGCACCGGAGAATTTTCAGTATACGTCTTGAGTCGTGGTATGATAGATCCAGCACAGCATGTTTGCCAATCGCATCTGGCACTGTGACACGCTAGGCAATATTCACTGCTGAGTCACAATTTGAGGCATGTCAAGATTATTTGTGGCAAAGCCATATGTTTTGCTAGCATTGGATGACAGTTCGGGTGCACCGGAAAATCTTGAGTACATATCCATATGGCCGATCGATGACTGCATATTTCCCAATCCCAGTTGCAATCAAGTCAGTCTAGGCGATATGGAGTACATGTGTCAGAATATGAGACCAGGGCTCACTTATTTGTGGCACAGCCACTTCTTTTGCTGGCCTATGATCGTAATTCCAGTGCTCCAGTGAATCCTGGGCATAGTGTTATGACACATTCAGCACAGTATATATGCCCATCCCATTTGGCAATACAGTCAGTCAAGGCAATATTGAGTGCTTCTGTCCAAAAATCAGACATGCGCTCACTTATTCGGAGCAAAGTTGCAGCTTTGGAGGGTTTATTGTTGAAGTTTGGGCACTCTTCGACATCCGCATCCCAGAGTGTGGGATAATGAGACATGGCTCGGGTATTCATGGCTAAGCTGCAACTTTCGCTCCCCAGTATTTGCTGGCCTATGATTGAAGGTCTGGCACAACTGTGATCTGGAATCCATACTAGAATGAGGTTCTTGAATGTATATGAAGCCCAATTTGACAAGGTGTAACTCATTATGGATGTATCATTCCGTCCCAGGGACGGCTCGAGAGCAACAAATACACAACCGAAGCACAAGTATCCCAGTCTGTGGTTCACTTCGCATGTTAGTTGGGTTCAAGCTGATCATGTTTTTCTTGACTTTGAATCAGTTGATGCTGTGCATGCAGAGTGTCATCTATCAAGACACTTCATGTTTCGGTGCAGGTGGCTCATCCCACTCGGCCTGTACGAATCGATGAATGTATGCTTGATCAGGTTATGAAGGCCGCCGCTAAAATGCTTTGGACTGTCACCTCTGTGTCAACTTGCCCATTGGAGGATGGTAGCCCTGTACAACTTAACCATAAATGCACTCACCTGGCCAATTAGTAGCCACACTCAACTCAATTTTGACTAAGTAGTATGCTTGAACCTATGCTTTGAAATCCTAAAATAGCTTCTGCATGTTCAGTCTCTGTTGAAAAAGCTGGAGATTCAGAGCGAGAATCTCAAAAGACAGATTCTGTTCAGCGACTCTGCAAGATGGCTGGCATCTCCCACTCACCAATGTACTGCACTTACTCAAACCTACCTAAGTTCTTACTGCAGTGAATGCGGACTTAATTTGATTCTGACGAACTGTATGTTTTGGCTGCCAGAACACGTATCTGAAAATCGATTATGAGAACAACTTTCCATCAAGAGTGAAGTTTGAAGCGAGAGAATCTTGAAAGCTCAAGTTAAGAAATGACAGCTGTGAAGAGTGAAATTAGCTGTTAGAGTAAGGCGAGCTTGCAATCCCCAGCAATTGAATTCATGCATAACGATGTGAACTTTGGTGAACCTGAATTTTTGGAACTGCATGCATCCATTCACCATTCCTCTGCCTGTTGGGAGATGTCCCGTTGTCAGATGTCGTCTCACTATGCATTCCTACCAATGTAGCATATAGCATTCAATCCCAACATTGATTGAGGTCAACATTGTAGTGGTCAGACTGACGATGAATATGTAATTTAATGGTGTGCTACTTCCTAGATATTAGGCGCAAAATCAGAATGTGAGTGAGTATTCATGACACATTTGTTAGCAATCTTGGCATTGTCAAGTGCTTGAATCAATATGATTACCCCCGAATCATCCATCCTACCTTACCATTCTTTCTCTCCCCCTGTATCACCCCTTTGTATACCAGATTCTCTCTCTCCGCCATTGACTGCAACACTGTTGTGAGGGATATTCTGCTGACACGGCCCAGATGAATGCATGAAAGGAATGTTATGCTTATGATATTGCCTTAGCAACTGCTAACTCAGCTGCAGCAACCTAATATATTAAATATTGTGAAAATACATGTGTCCTTCCAGCGGATATACTACATACGGAGAGTTATATTTCTCCTTGATCCATACCACACTCAGTACGAACCATTGCAACTCACCCGTCACTCTCAAGGTTCTAAATCTATCGAGTCCTGCAGACTCTAAATGCCGCACCAATTCAAGGCCATGCCTGAACATTCACGCATAATTACTCCGTTTAGAGAGTCCTATGCAGGGGCATATGATTTCATTCAGGTTGTCAGTGCACCATTTGCCCAGCACCAAGGGTGTATTAATGTTGCGAGCTGTCTTCCGGTGCGTCTGGTTCTGTTCAATCTGTGTTGGCTTCAGCCAACCTCCAAGTCTTGCATCCATACAGAGTGTTGTTGATAGGAGTTGCTAACATTCAACATTAGGAATCCATCTTTTCCGGCACACCTGACAACATCCTGTATCGCAACACTGGACTGCCGACCTCGATAGAAAGATAAACAATTGAAGTCATCGCTCCTGAACCCTTCCAGGCTTGCGTCGAATTTCATCCTCCATGACTATGTGCTACTTCATGCTCCATTTTTGCTGTCATTCTATTGCACTTAATCTTATATTTACTGCTTATACATTGTCTCCCACAGTCCCCAACTTTCTATCTTCATTACCGCAAATGGAACCTACACCCAGCCAGTTGAGGAATCACTATTCACAGAACAATCAAGGAGCACACATTGAGAGAGCACTTGCATTCAAGAAAGCAGCCAATCTTCGTTGTCTATCAAATGTTTGCCTTCCAATTCTCTGCCATCATGCTTTGTGTTGCGGTTGACTAATGTCCCCAATTTCATTATTGACACAGGATGACGATACAGTTCAGGAGATCGGTGATGCCAAGAATGATGACCACGGATAGTCAACCTTATCGTCCGACATGGACGAAGCTGATTTGGATGGCCAACAGCAGGTCCCAAGTCAAGGCCAGGCACGCCAGGACAAGTCGTTACAAACTACACGGTTGCCGCAGCTAATGCAACCGAGCAGTGCCGATACTGTGATTGCACCCCCTCCGCATCCACATTTCCGCTATTCAGCTGTGGCAATGGCACCAACACTGCTGAAATGCCAAAAATCAAACCTCCTCAACAAATTATCTGAGTCTGACCATGCACCATCCTGCCAGGCGCTGCCGCTTTGCATGTCTAGTGGAGACCGGAAGGTCCCACAACCCCAGGCCGGTGCCCATCAGAAGGTTCACTAACAGCAAAAGGCTACTTTTGAAGTAGCAGAAAGTTTGAAGGAGGCAGTTGTATTCACGAAGACTCCTTGGCCAATATTATTCGATGACAAGTACTCGATGGTTGAAGAAGCTTGGAAACTTCACAGTGAAGCTGAGGATCATCAGCAGGAAATAGCAGGTGCTCCTGAAGGTACGCCATCTGTGTGTCAATTGCTTGGCGGTCCATCTATCAACAGAGATCCCCAAACACAAAAAGCTGAATGTCTTGATTTCTGCTTGATGCTCCTGGATCGGATATCGGATATTGAATACGCCTCACAATATCCATAGTGAATGCTGAAGATAGGTACCATTCAAGGACAATTGGCAAATGGGGCATGTCGAACTGTTGTCCATAGTTACCAGCTAGATTTGTGCTCTGAGATTGAGCTTCGGATCCAGGTCAAGGAGCTCCAGTTTAATGATGCATATCACTCCAAGGTCATTGATGATAAGAAATTATGGTTCACCCGAATGGAAGTGCTTGATCTAATTCACCATCAATCTCACTTCACCCCCAGTCACTTGGGGCGCTAGCCAATGACATCCCAGTATTTCCTACCTCTCACTCTGCAGACTATTGCGCTGCCAGCTGCAGCTATTCATTGTGGGCTGTCCAAATATGCCAGCGGAAAGAAGGCCACAGTAATGTTTTCTCAAGGTGAATATCTAGGCACATTTAGCGCTTCCTCTGTGATAAACTTTACTCCGGAAGCCACTGCACTCATCAATCACACTTTAGTGCGCCGCTTAATACCCCCATGCGGCGCAACTCTGGTAGGATAGGTGCTCTTCGATCCCCATTGGGGCTTCTCAGCCTAGATTGACACTGTTCTTTTTCATTCCACACTCTATTCCCCCCTTTCCATGCTCCTCAGCTTGGGATGGGAGCTCCTCAGTTCCCACCAGCATACCTCTGTCTGGATTGTCGCTTCTATATTGAATTCTGCACTCCTTACCCCCCCCCCTTCAGCCCTCCAGCACTAGTGTGGGTGCTCCTCAATCTCTGTCAGTGCTCCTCAGCCTAGATTTGGCTCTCTTTCTTATTCTGCACTCGTCCAATACCTTCTGTGTACCCCTCTATTCCACACAGCACTTGCCATCTGGCCCTCCTCTTTTCCTGGTGGTTGCTCCCCTTTTTCATCCGAATGATCATGGCTTTTCAAACGCCCATTTTGATTCGCAGCAAGCTAACATCTCATCACACCTTTGTTAGACATCACACATTGAGCTTACCAACATTGGAATTCAATTTCATCCACTCACCAGGCACGAATAATCAGCAAATACAAGGAGTGCCTCCAGCTTGTCTTTGGCATTGATAAATCATTTGTACCTGCTTTTGTTGGCCCTGATGAGATGGGAGATACTGCGGATGACATAGACACCATGTTTGATTGATATCATGCGATTGCGTAGTCAGGTTAATGTTTTGGTGAAGCTGCATTTGTGTTTGAATCACTCACCTTTTTCTTTGGTTCCTTAATGTAGCAATGCAAAAAATACAATGTTGAAGACGATGATAGCTAGTATTACTCAGAAGTAATAATGATCAATAATCAATGAGTCATATCCGCTGTTGAGGGAAATTGATTGCTTGTGTACATCAGGAGAGTCTCATATCATGGCTGCAGTCCTTTGAATGAACATCCATAAGTACCGAGGCATCTCTCAGAGTTTGCTTGTGATTGCCACCTTGGTTTGGGGACACTCCTAAATGCATCCAAAGTTCTCTCTGGTGCTGCGACGAGTTCCCAAACTCATCGCACTCTCTCCCATAGTACTCCTGTAGCAGCCATCAACGATCCCAGTTACTCCCAAGGCCTGCCAGAATACCCTCCTAGGGTCTGATACTCTCCTGAAATTGACGCTTCTAAGTGTACACACCACATCCTCTCAGACACTTCTGGAGGCTCCCAGTGACTAAAATACATTTTGCTGATGAATTGTCAACTATCATCTTTGCCAACAGATTGGATAACCGAATCAGATTATTGTAAGGAGAGAGGGCCAGCTGTGGCAACTAGCTTCATTTTCAATAAACATACACCAATGAGCAAATATGGTTATGTGCCCATATGATGGCATACAAAAAGATTGTGTTAAAAATTCAATTGAGATGCTTCTTTCTTGTAGCTACGATTCTGAGATTTCATGGGGGTACCGGAGAATGAACCGTCTGGGTACTGTCATCAAACCACCTGATTCAGCATGTCCTATGATATTTGGAGGTTGAATTGATGTGTTGTATCCCTAAGTGGAAATGGATAGTTATTTGGTTATCAGATACTTCAAATTGGGTGTAATCAGTATGTCATTCATTGAGTGAGCTTATGCGTTCAAATCGGTGGCAGCCTCAGTGGACACACCATGTGAGCTGCAGATTGATAAGATTCACCTTGCTATCAGTCCAGGAATCATAGAGTCGACGTGTGTAGCATTCAACATTTGGCTCTGCAATCGCGAAGTGTGCCCAAGAGATCACAAAAGACTGAGCACATCTACATGTATGCCATGGGAATGATCCGGCACAGTCCATACGTGGCTGTACTTCAGATAGTAAAATACATGGATCGAGTATTATCCACATTCTACTGGCCGGTGAGGAGGTAGTCTTGACATTGATTCAATGAGTAGTAAATTGTCCAGGGCTGCTGGGTGTGACCGTGGATGGTATCGCTGATGTTGAGCAACATAAGCTGCAGGTGCTCAATGAGCAAGCAGAGAGCAGTGGCTGTAGTTGCACCTGAGGAGTGTACGAACACTGCAGACCATCAATGATGGCTACCACAGGCCGGGACATGAGAGGAGGACTGGACGGTGGAGCTCGGCTCTTCCATGTGCAAACAATTCTATATTTGGACTCCTGAATATTACTCCGCACTGCTACATATCCATTACAAACTGTGGACGAGTATTTGCAGATGGAGCTGGCACAACGACACAGATGGTGCCTAAAGATGACGGATGACACATCCCAGCCGTATATGGAGACTTCGTGGAGAATGTCAGCAATACCGAGCAAGACACACTCCCACCACATTGTTTGATCGACATTGCAATTGATTTGGAAGCCGGATACAATTACCTGTATGTGCAGATTTATAATTTGCCATATGTGTGGATTTACAATTTAGCAGAGTTGAGAGAGGAGCAGTATTTCTGCTATTGTTTGAAATAAGTTTAAGTGCTCATGAGGTCAGATCACGGATTTGGCCATAAAGATCTAAAGCAACAGGGACAGATTGATCAGTGGGAATTTGCTGATAACTGACAACGTCGCCAGATAAATTGTGAGACTGCAATGAATTGTCAATAGCAGATGGATAATATGGAGATCAGTAGCATTGACCTTGGGAGAGCTTACAAAGCTACATGAAGGGTCACAGCATATGGCCCAGACCTGGGCAATGCAGCACAATGTGGAAATGAATAGCCGGAACAAACTGAATGGTAGCTGGAGATGGATTGCAACTGCAGATGAATTGGGGCCGAAGATATATTGTGGCCTGGGATGTATTGTGGCCAGAGCCAGGTTGCAGTTGGAGATAGACTACAGATGGAGAACAGTTGTACCCAGAAATGAATTGCGGCCTGAGATTGATGACACAAGATAGATCGTAGGAGATCTATGAGAATCAGTCTCCATCCATTTGTCATGATATTTTAGTTATTGTAAGTTCTACACCTCGAAAGATCACTTTGACTTTGTGTACTGAAGTACAGATTAGGTGCAGAAACAGGGATATACGACATACCTGCAGTGTGGTTCCGGAATGTCCGATCTCATCCATGATTCAGAGTGCTTGTCAGAGTGCCATTCAATTATACCTGAATAGGCGACTACATGCCCCAGTTCCAATGCCGAAAATCATCCCAAATGAGATTCCAACTAAGCCTAGTGATCCTGAGTCACACCACTACAATGACAATTCTGCACATCATAAAGCTGTACGAGATAAGGTGTTGGCACAGCAATAATACTTTAACCGGGGGGATGACAGTGCAAGAATTGCAAGAACACCAGGTATGAACAAATACCATACCGGAAGTACTAGAACCAATCACCATGAGTTGTATTCACTAATCGAGATGGCTGGCAGCAGACAGTACACATAGAGAGAAAGCAACAGAAATACTCTGACAACAGCAAAAAGTGCCCTCCAAGAAGTGATGGAAAATGCACCAAAGATCAATCAAGATGCTGCATGCCCACTTTACAATCCTGAATGAGATCCCGACTCACTTTTGGCAAACCTGCCTCTGTTTCAGAAATCCCGAGACTTAAAGCTGCTACTTGAACTCATCTTCATAGTCTATCCTAACCCACCGATATAGCACCTCAAGAAGTGGTACTGGAACAGTTGTTGGCGGAGCTATGACATACAAATGGGGGATAACTGTACCAGAATTAAAACCAACCCCTACTGCAAGCAATCACCATACCAGATTTCCTGCAACGAAGCACCAATCTGCACTGGCCGGCCGAGAATAGCAGCTGATGATTAGTCAATAAGTATACCTTGGAAGAAATCACTACAGAGTCAACAAGGGTGTGGAGAAGTGTCAACCAGATGAAATGACTAGTTGACTCTCGAAACAATGAAATGGTTACCCAGCCAAGTGACAGCAAGCACACCAGAAAATGTTGTGCAAAGCATACTAAGAGGAAAAGCAGGTGACAACATGCAATAATTGGAGATGATAAGCGCTCCGAACCCAGGGCGCATGTGGTGTGTTCCTACCTTTAAGTGCACTGAGTTGGAGCATAATCAGTGCGACTGGATAAGCACCTGAGACACAATGACATGATCACGCTTGCTTGAACCATGCAGAACGTGCGGAAATATGGCTACTGAAGTAGCTCCAAATGAGAGTGAAAATGATATCTAACAGTACCAAATGTGTACTAAACAACATCACGACTGACATGTTGCATAAATTGATCTTGTACGGGCTGACTGGGCTGACTTTCATAGGAGCTGACGGGGCTGGCTCTCATACAGGCTGATGGGGCTGGCTCCGAGACAGGCTGACGGAGTAGCTCTAATACAGGGTGACGGAGCTCAACCGTCTCTGCATTTCGATGAGTATGTACATGCTCGTACTGTATATATATGGCCTTGTGGCCTTCTTAGATAGTCGAATTAAGCTGCTAGCAATTAGTATTACAATAGGTTATGAGCCCGGATATCACTACCATATAACATCCTATTCGCACAATCTGTATCAAAAGAACCCTAAATCTCAAGAACCCTAAACCTTGTCACTGTAGCAACAGCACTAAAACTCAACACCATCTCCACGATCTCACCATGTCTTCCTCCGAACCCGCCTTCAACAAGACCAGGTGGGCCGACATTCCAAAGGTCACTCACACAAACTGCAACAAATGGAAAGACGACGTGATACTTGACCTCTCAGCGATGGGAGCATATGCAATCGTACCCAGAGACGATCCTGAACCGCAGCCCCTCAATTTCGATCACGATGACAACTATGATGATTGGAACACTAAGGCAGCCGAAGATGAATCTATGATCAGACTTTTGTGTTCCCCCAAAGTACGGCTTATTGTCAGGGGAATGAAAACCCCTCACGAGATGTGGAACACACTAGAGACCAGCCTGGACACCGCCGGATCTTATATTGGCAGACAGGTCATCCTTCGCCAGTTCTGTGCTTGCCGACCCAAGGTGGAGGAACCACTTATAGCATACTCCACCAAGTTCAGTAACTACCGCACACAACTGGACCATACAGACGATGCAATCACCGACCGCGATTTTCACACAGAAATATTCACATCATTGCCATCACAGTATGCGATGACATTAATTGTCCTGAAGCATAGAAGACCCTTGCCCACAGCCGAAGAAGCCATGCATGACCTCCTAGAGGAAGAAACTACAACGGGCCTTACCAATGAACTTGGAGATGCATCCACAAGGGCCACCCTACTTTCCCAACATGGCGGCTGCCGTGGCCGAGGCCGTGGCCGCAGTGGATGCGGTGAACCCGGTGGACGAGGTGGAAGTGGTGGATGCGATGGAAGTCGAAATAGCCTCAAGAGTAAGTGCACCTATAGCGAAATTGACCGCCATACTACAGACGCATGCAGAAAGCGGAAACGCGCTCAGGAGGGAGGGAATGACGATGAGCGCAATTGTTTCCCGTGGGGGCTCCCAGGCCACGTCAAAGTCGATTGCGTCCCCTACAGACGTATAAAGGAATGGTGCAAGGTGAAGAAAGCCACTGCTACAACAGCTCTGGCTACGACCAGAGAGTGCAATTCCTTCTGACTAACTGCGTGTGTTCTCGCCGCTGCCACTGCTGCCGCTGCCACTCCGAAGTGGGTCATTGATTCCGGAGCGTCACACCACATGTGCAATGACTGCAGCAGCTACTCAACGTTCAAAAAGCTCTCACATCCTATAGTAATCGAACTTGGAGACAATCATTCCGTCACCGCCACGCATTACGGTTTCGTCAACATACAGGGCTATCAAATCGAAGCCGTCCATACCCCTACTTTTCGACTTACCCTTTTATCGATCAACCAATTGGATTTGGGCGGGCATACGAATATATTTCGGAACGGAAAATGCTGCATAACTTTGCCATCCTCCTGCACCCTCACCAGAAAACTAATCAACGGCATATATATAATAGTCCCTGTGACTGCACTCCTATTATCGACTACCGTGAACGGGAGAAAGAGAAACAGAGACAGCTCACTTCTAAAGGCACTAATCGCAGAACTTACAATCGAGCCTATAATCGCAGAGCCTACAATCAAGCCTACAATCGATCCTACAATCTAGTCAGCAAAAGCTGCTATCGCAGCCAAAACTAAGCCCACTCGAAAGTCTCTTACGATCTCAGAGTCAAGACTATGGCACCGACGACTAGTCCAAATGAATCCTACCGCCATCAAATCTCTGATTGACGGATATACACATGATGACTCTATGTGCACAGTCTGCATCCAGGCCAAGCACAACCAAAGGCGTATTAGAGTGCCAGTTAAGCGCACTACAAAGCCCTTTCAACTTGTACATTCGGATGTGTGCGGTCCCTTCTCTACACTGACCCTTGGAGACGATCGATACTACATACTATTCATCGACGACTACACGATGTATACATCCGTATGGCTGCTCCGAAATAACAAAGCCGAGACCTGCACCTCCGCCTACCAGTCACTTCAGGCCCGAGTAGACTCCAGGTGATATGAGATCAAGCCATTCCGGGGCGATAAGGGATGGGGAGAATACGACAATAAGACTTTCCGATATATCCTCATGGCCCGTGGTACTACATGCGAGCCATGCCCTCCAAATGATCATCATAAGACTGGTGTTGCGGAACGAATGATTCGTACAATCACTGAAAAAACCCGGCCGATGACGATCGCCTCTCCGGCTCCCATTCAGTTCTGGGGAGAAGCAGTCAATACCACAGTCTATCTCCATCAAAAATCACCGAATGAAGGCCTGAAAAAAAAAATTGACAATGACTGCTATCAAGCACTGTACGAAACACCATACGAAATGCTGCATGGATTAGACAAACCAACATACGATGCTGCCGGCAACACAATATCGTATCAAGCCTCTCTCCACAACCTATGTTGATTCGGATGCTATGCCAGTAGACTCATTCCCGGAGTTGAACGCCGCCAGGGCAAGTTCGGCCCCAAGTCGAAGCCCTACATGATGGTAGGTTACACACACAATTCAAAGACGTTGTGGAGGATATGCGATCCCGAATTCCAGAAGGTGAAAGCCCAATCAGAAGTCATCTTCGACGACGAAAGAAATGCACACATGTTGTGTCAGCATGGAAGCAATGAGATCGACATATTTGGATTACCAGAAGATGAGGAATCTGTCGACGCAATAGATACCGGAGATGAGCCTCCCCGAGGACAAGATAGTCAACCTACGCAGATAGGCAAGAGATCGAAATCTCACATGCATGAAGTTCCTGATGAGGAAGATGACAACGCCCACAGCCGGCGCCTCCGCCGAGAGGATCAGACTGCCCAGCGTTCGGCAGCAGATTCAGAAAACCCCGCCCACAGCCGGCGCCTCCGTTGAGCGGATCAGACTGCCCGGCGTTCGGTGGTAGCAATCAAGAAATCAAGCCAAGTACTGCCAGCGTCTCCAGCTCCAGCTCCAGCTCTGCGGATAGGGAGTCATGTCAAAAGAAGTCGAGGTAAAGCCTCTGCAGAGGCACTAACGGCATCCGCAGCCGCAGCCACTGGAGATCCATTCACCTACTCGGAAGCTATGGACAGCCCTCAACGAGATCACTGGAAAAGAGCCATGGAGGAAGAATGCACATCGATCCTGCTCAATAACACCTTCTCCGCTCTCAACTCCAGGGAAACATGGCAACTGCAGGTTAAGCCGATTGGCTCTAAGTGGGCATATAAGACTAAACACAACCCTGATGGGTCCACACAGTATAAAGCACGGCTAGTAATGAGGGGATACGAGCAGACGGATTTCGGTGGGATCTATGCCCCGGTTGAGAAGCTAACTACGTTTTGGTATCTCATCTCTCTCTTCGGGAGATACGGGTGAATCATGGACCACCTGGATGTAGTTACCGCTTTCCTAAACCCCGAAATGGACGTTGATGACATCCATATGACTTTGCCCGAAGGATGGCCAGAGGGCCTTAACGCACCAAAGATCATTGTCAGACTCAGGAAAGCTCTCTACGGCCTTGAACAAGTTCCAAGGCAATGGCACAACGATATCAATGCCGTTCTACTCTGTCTTGGGTTCACACAGTCCTCAGCCGATCCCAACCTCTATCTCTGCAGCGACGGTATTCTGCTGCTTCTGTATGTGTAGGATATCTCCATGTCATATGCGGAGGCTGCTACCAAAGCCGGGATCGAAGTCAAAGCGAAACTCTCAGAGAAGTACAAGATCACGAACCTCGGCCCGGCCAGCCAATTCGTCGGCATTGAAATCCAGCGCGATGATACTGGAATCAGTATCGGTCAGAAAACCTATATCACCAGAATCCTCAGATGATTCGGCATGGAGCATACTCACGGTGTCTCCATGCCCATGGATCCCAATTCACAGTTGGACATGGCCAAGGATTGGGGGGAGAAGAAACTGGAACAGGAAGATATCACGGACAATCAAGCAGTCATGGGATCACGAATGTACGCAGCACTTGCAACTCGGCCAGATATCTCGTATGCGGTCGCTGCTCTTTCTCGTTATAATCCGCGGCCATCCACCGGTAATATGACCGCTGGCAAGAGAGTACTTCATTATCCCAAATCTACAGCCGATTTTCGACTACACTTCTCCGGGAATGGCATTGGCATCGGCATTGGCAATAGTCTCATAGGGTACTCGGATTCCCATTGGGCCAATGACAGCGCGGACCGCAAATCCCAGGGAGGCCATGTGTTTCTCGCAAGCAATTGAGCCGTCTCGTGGCAGTCTCAGAAGCAATGCCTCATCGCCATGTCAACTCTCGAGGCCGTATTCATCGGCTGTTCGGAGGCATCCAGAGAAGCGAAATGTTCACTCCAGTTGCAAAAGGATATTCGCGGTTCTCAGAGAGACTCACCACCACTGCCAATCAACTGCGACAATCAGGGTGCTCGCACTCTAATAACCTCGGGAATCATCAAAGCTCGAAGTAAGCACATTGACGTTTGCTATCACAATAGTCGAATTTTGCACAAACACCGAATAGTCAACTACTCCTACGTACACACGGACGAAAACATCGCAGATAAACTCACTAAAGCACTTACAAAAGATAAGCATACGAAGTTCACAAAAGCAATGGGTTTATGGTAATTGGACGTCAATTTAAGGTTTAAGGCGACGGTAGTACTCTTTCCCTGCTCACTTCTCAAGCAGGGTTTCAAGGAGACTACTATGGGAATCACAAGTTGCGCATCATGTTTGTTTGTTTGTTTGTTTGTTTCTTCCTCCACAGAGCGTAGCAGGAGGGGGGAGTGTTGCAAAAATGGATCTTATACGGGCTGGCTGGGCTGGCTCTCATACGGGCTGATGGGGCTGGCTCCCAGACGGCCTGACAGGGCTGGCCCTGATATGGGCTGACGGGGTAGCTCTGATACAGGCTGACGGAGCTCAGCCGTCTCTGCATTGAGATGAGTACGTACGTGCTCGTACGGTATATATATGGCCTTGTGGCCCTCTTAGATAGTTGAATTAAGCTGCTAGCAATCAGTATTTCAACATGACAGCTGAGACATGTGCTGGGTGATACCGCCTGATCGTAGCAACAAAACCATTACTGAATGATTCCAATGTGGGATTGAATGAGAAAATTGTCAGAAGCCTACTACGAAAGTCACTGACTGGAACATGTCGCAAACAGCTTACTGAAATGAATGTCAAATGCTAATACTTGAGGGCAACTGGCCTGCCTGGTGAATACTAAAGGAGTATGAATATAACAAATGATTGGTACTCTGTTAGAGCCACTGGGTGCAAGAGATGATGTCACATATCAAGGCTGGCCCTCAGAGCCATGCATGAGCACCTGGGGAGTGAAAATGTCCTGGCACATGTAGGGGATGAATGACCATATCCTGAGAAGCTTACAAGATGGAAACATGGTCACAAATGTTGGACCATTGCCACGGGCTATAAATCCGAGGTCAGTAGCTACACTTCATGCTGAGACGAACAGCACGCTTCAACTCTGCAGACTGAGGGCAGATAGCCATTGGAGCAGCATCCAATTCTGCAATGATGATCACTGGCGGCCAGGGCCTGCAGAACTGTACATGAGGGATTGGGAGAGCTGGAGTGCTACCACACTTGAAAGTATTGTGAGTATGACCAGGTACTACGATGCTTCCAAGATAGATCGACCAATCCAATGGCCAATCATGATGGGGATGGTAATGATTAGCAACAAGTAGAATCCACCAGCGATGTCGCTGTGTCAACACAAGTTTAGTGTTGGCAACGGTTCCGGACCGTCACTTCGGGTCCGGGTCCGGGTCCAACCTGAACAGTTGCCAAATTGGCAGTCCGGGTTGTCAATGAACCTGAACAGTCAACTCGGGTACGGTTCAATGGTAAACTCCCAACCAGTCTGGAATGGGCGGGTCACCGGTGGGTCACCCAGCGTGTTCATCCATAGATTCAATTCAGGCTCTTGCTTTTGGAGTATGTGAATAGTATCTTATCAAAATCGCGTTTCAACAACCAAGACAATGTTTTTGCATGCTTTGCAGCTTGCAATATCGATTAATTTGGAATCGGTACTTTACCTTTGATACATTGTATTTTTGCCTATCCCGGCGGTCAATAATACCATTATGAACACAAAGACCAGCACGATGCCTTGATTACCAAATATGCAACAATTATAACCGTTGACGCTCCGTTGACACTCATTTTCAGGATGCGGCAGGGAGCATGTTACCGTTGTTTTTGCCTGTAAAGGCTGCCAATATATCAGAAATGGATGTCTGCAACCAATCAGAAGTTAAAATACCCAAGATGCAAAGCTAAAAATCATTGACGCTCCGGTGACGCTCATTCTCAGGATGCAGCAGCGAGCATGTCGCTGTAGTTTTTCCCAGTAAACGCAGCTGATATCTGAGAAATGGAAGTCTGCAACCAATTGGAATATAAATTATCCAAGATGCGACGCTGAAAATTGTTGACCGTCCGTTGACGCTCATTCTCAGAATAACGCGGTGACCGTGTTGCTGTCTCTTGTGCCTATAATAGCTGCCGATACATTCGTTATGCATGACAGTGACTGAATCACTGTGTAATTACCAGACTTATAAAACCACGAATCGTTGACGCTCCGTTGACGCTCATTTCCAGAATAGGACAGTCACGGTGTTGCTGTCTCTTTGGCCTATAAATGCTGCCAATAGATTGGGTATGCATAACAGCGACCAAATCACGGTGTAATTACCATACTTACTAACCCACAAATCGTTGATGCTCCGTTGACGCTCAATCTCAGTATCGTGCGGTGACCATGTTGCTGTCTCTTCTGCCTAGAATAGATGCCAATGCATCGGTTATGCATAACAGCGACCAAATCACTGAAATTACCATACTCACTAAACTACAAATCGTTGATGCTCCATTGACGCTCATTGAATTGATTGTCCATTCAACATCTGCTGCCATCGATAATAGTTTTCATCATGATTTGAAAGTATTGGTAGTCTTTCTCACAGATTGAGACTTGGCCCTGTGGCAGAGCGGAGCACAGTAACATTCTCGCACTGTTCGCTCTCACATGACTAAAATTTATGTATCATGTCAAAAGGTTCATTGCGCCTGCTATACATCTGTTTATCAAACGGTATTCACAAGCTACTGCTCACCATTCGCCCATAATATATCTCTAGCTAAAACTCACAGTCAAGATACATACAGAAGCTGATGAAATATTGACGCATTCTGTCCTACATTTTCTTCACTCCCGTGTTCTTCTTCGTTTTGATTGCATTGACTGTCATCAACAGCGTTCCAGGCTGCCTCTTTGACTTCCATGTAGGCCGAATCAATTCTGGAACATTTGGTGCAGTGCTCACATCCCGCTGTTCTGGGCATTCCTGATCCTTGATGCTCTTTTCTTGCTCTATATCAGATTCAACATCCGCTGCGCAATCGTCTTCGCTGTCATTTGGATCATCGAAGTCCCCATTCTGGTTCAGCCAATCTTCAGTGTCTGAAATGCTTTGAGGTGAGCTATCCTCATCACTTTCGACTGGATGACAGTTGATTCTTCGGATTTGGCGGACATTTAATCATTGAGTTCGGCCTCCAGGGAGGACCTTTGCAGAGAAATGTGGCGGCAAAGAAAATCTGCCTTGCGATGTAAATGGAGCCGCACCATCATGTTGAAAGAGTGACCTGGATGCTCGGACAATTTCTTCCGTGTCCGAAATCTATCCCACGGCAGTCATCTGCTAGTTCTGAGCGCGAGATTTGTTCTGGGTAGCATGTAGGTTTCGGGTGCCCTGTCACATCTCCAAAAAGTTGTGAACTTTGGCCATTCTGGGCAATTTCCTTTCTTCCTTTCTTCCATCATTTCCAAGTCAATTTCTGTGTTCGTTGCATCCAATGCTGGGTCACCGCCTGCCAAAATCCCATCATTTGCTCGAGCAAACTGCCTTACAACAACTATTTCGCGAAGGGTCTCGCCTGTGGTTTTTGACCGCCTCCAGCTGCTAACATCTTGGTCAACGGAAAAACTGGCCTCCAATCCATCACAATGTGGTATGATAGAGACTATGACGTGCGCCACATTGGAAAGATCAGCGTACTTTGAGTGTGTTTCCTTCTGTTGACGCCACCAGTAGGTGATGTCCGGTAACCAAAATGTACTGTATAATCCTCGTTGGGTTGGAGTGGTAAGCATTGAGATTTGGATTAATTCATCTCCAGTTCTTTGGTGCTTCAGGCGGAGAATGCGAATAGAGCCAGGCGGCGGCCAATAGACGTGCTGCGCAATAACTTCGTCCGGGTGTTGTCTCAGCCACATTGTTAGGCGTTAAGTATTCTTTATCATCGTTGGCCAAATCATATCAATCAAACGTTCATTGACAGGATCCTGAAGATGTTGCAGAGAGGATGAAATCGCGGCTCGGAAAGCTTTCGTTCTTATTGACCGGCACACGTCAATGTTTGGCACAGTATTCATTCTCAACATACTTCAGAAAGGCCTCTTGGTATTGGGTAGTATAGAATGTTTTGTCCTGAGGATTAATATGCAGTCCATTGTCCCACTTTGTAAGCAATCGTAATATCCAAAAAGGATCAAGGATATTTGCAGAAATGAAAAGCATGACAGTTGTTGGAGTCACTTCAGTGTTGTATCTAGACAGCTTCTGTCGAGCTAACTTCACAGTGAAGAACAATTCTTCCTTCCATGAAGTCTTCTTCTTAGCCAAAGCTCGCATCACACTGTCCATATGATCCAAAATGTCATTGTACACCGTGATAACGTGATGGAATGTGACTGTATGCCTCTTTGACATTGACAGGATCCAATATCGAAATGGCCTCAATACTTCCATGACATACTTCACGATGGTCCACTCATCTTCAGTTGTGAAATGTGGCCGGTAATCAGTGTATTTTGGATTTTGCAGCCACTTGGGTGTGAATTCCCTCAATTGGTAGGCGCACATGAGCGACTCCAGTGTTGAGTTCCACTGTGTCTTCACATCCATAATCGGTAGTACCGCGATGTGGACTTTGGCTTTTTGACAGTCAATGAAGTTGTTTTGACGACCAGATGTCAGCGTAATCAATACAGCAAGCATTCTCTGTTATATGAAGGTCATTTTCAGGAATTTCAAAATATGATGAAATACGCACTTTCTCTATTATCTTTGCAAAACCAGGTTTCATGGCCGACACCTTATTGATTCTAGCGTTGCCTTACGTTCGAAGTCTTTGACTCTTCCCATTGAATATGCTTTCATTCTCTTCAAATTGCTGATCGCACTTATAGGCTTCCCACGACTTGGTGCCCTGTTACACCGAGACTGCTCATGAATGCACCTAAAGCCAGCTGTATGATGTGTGCAAAGCAAGGTATGTGGTTTGTCAATGCAGGCCACTGGATTGCAGAGGCCTCGAGTGTTGATTGCAGCTCGCTTGTTATCGAGTGATTCGAGGAAGCATTATCAGTCGTAATACCAAGCACACCGCCATCGCTAAGCTCAAAACGATCAAGCACGTCCTTCAAATGTATGGCTAGCCTTGCTCAAGTATGTTGGCCTTTGACCGATCATCTGTAAATCGCATTCGAAACGGGGAAAGAACAGGCAATTAACCTCATTGATTGTGAATTGAACTTCACATAATGCCCAATTTCGATTCATATAGTAGGTAATAACCAAAGTTATTGCCAGTTTGTTTGGTGATGTCCATCCGTCCAAAGCTAAACTGACTCTATTTCATGACAGCAATTGCTTCTTAAATGCATCCATGCTCAATGCATATTCCCTCCGGCAAATGTTGCAAAGGGGTGCAGTGGACTGCAGCAATAGGTCATCGCGTAATGCCTTGTATAACTGTCGTAGCTCTCCATTTGAGATAGTGTTCCATGGGATATGAACCAAAACAAATCCTAACATGAGGTAGCAATTCCATGTGTCTTGGTGAAATTCGGAAGTTTCAAAGTCCTTAGCTGCCAGTTTGGAACGTTTTGTCTGTCATTTCGGTCAATATGGATCAACCTGGATGTCAAATATAATCTTCCTCTGGGAACTTACGATTGTGATTCCTCCACTTCCTTGCCTCTTCAGGATGGCCAAAGCTGTTTCATCGACCATCGAACTAGTCAATTCAGTAACCTCTGACTCTGTTAATTGGTTTAACTTTGCGATGTGAGCTTTGGCTGCAAGTGTTCCCCCATTGAGGTTGTTCCATGTTCTGATGGATGTCGAAGACCTTGATGACAGACGATACATATGATGCCAGGGCTGCCTGCCTCCTCAATTCCCCAGTGTAAATTGAATCGCCACAAAGGTGCATGTCTAGAATTATTCCAAGCAACAGGCCGCTTCCTGACTTCTTCTTTTGAAGCCCACCAAGCATCAGAGATGATTCGTGAAGTAAGGGTGCTCCAATCCCGAATAAAGACACGTTCGTTTTTGTAACAAATCATATCCCCGAGCAATGAGGTGTTCAAACACAGTGAATCCGATGTGGCGGTAGGAATTAGAAAGCTGGGTAATCTGACCCAAAAGACTGCCGAGGATAACAACACAGTACAGCAGACTGCGGGTTTTTAAATATTGACCCTACAGCTACAAGCAAAACAACCAGATCTGTGAGACATTGCATGCATATTTGTGTAGTTGAATACAAGGGCATATCAAAAAGACTGACCGCATAAGACACAATTCAGTAACAATGCGATGCAATTCGTTGCTGTGTAGCTCAACTTTGAGCCCCCACAAAAATGGTTGACGCATGGTGGGCGCTCAATTGTAGGAGGCGAATGCGATATCGTCAGTAACATTGTTGCCCTTAAAGCCAGCTGATAAGTAGATTATGGGATAACGTCGTTCCATAGCCCTTGTATTATCCAAGATGCATGACGAAAAATTGTCGACGCACTGTTGACGCTCATTTTTAGGAGGTGGTAGTGATATCGTCAGTCACATTTTGGCCCATAGAGGCCGTCACTGCATTGAGTATGGGTCAACGGCAATGCACAGCGCTTTGAGTGTCCATGATGCAAGACCAAAATTTGTTGACGCTCCGTTGACGCTCATTTTTAGGCGGTGGTAGCGATATTGTCATGGCCGTTTTTGCCCATAAAGGGAGCCGATGAGTTGATTATGGGTTAACTCCAATGCACAGTGCTTTGGGTGTCCTTGATGCAAGACCAAAAATCATTGCTGCTCCGTTGATGATCATTTTTAGGCCGTGGTAGCAATATCATCATCAGCATTTTTGCCCCTAATGGCGGCCAATGCATTGAATATGGGTTAACTCCAACACACAGTGCATAGGGTGTCCACGATGCAAGACCAAAAATTGTTGACGCTCTGTTGACGTTCATTTTTAGGAGGTGGTAGCGATATCATCACTACTATTTTTCCCCATAAAGGCAGCCAATGAGTTGATTATGGGTTAACGCCATTCTGTAGCCCTTAGATTGTCCATGATGCAAGACCAAAAATTGTTGACGCTCTGTTGATGATCATTTTTAGTAGGTGGTAGCAATATCATCACCTGCATTTTTGCCCATAAAGGCGGCCGATACATTGAATATGGGTTAACTCCCACGTATAGTGCTTTGGGTGTCCAGGATGCAAGACCTAAAATTGTTGATGCTCCGTTGACGCTCATTTTTCGGAAGTGGTAGCGATATCGTCGCTGCAATTTTTACCCATACAGGCGGCCAACACTTCGATTATAGCTCAATATCATCGCACAGCTGTTTGATTATACCAGATGCAAGAACAAAAATCGTTGACGCTCCATTGACGCTCATTTTTAGGCGATAGTAGCGATGTTGAGGCTAGCATTTTTGGCGTCAAAGGTGGCCATTACTTTGATTATGTGTGACAGCAACCATGTCTTTTGTTGAGTATCAGACTCACAAGACAAAAATTCGGTGACACATCGTTTGTGCTGATGTCCAGGATGGGTCAACAAGCGTGTCTCTATCCGTTTTACCTATAAAACCCGCCGATAGAATCACTTTGGAAGGATGTAACTATGCAGCTGTTTGTTTGCCGAAAATGTAAGATTAAAAATCATTGACGCTCCTTTGATGCTCAACCTAATGACATTCCCACAGTCAGTGGATGCTCAACAATTGTACATAAAAATCCATATAGTCATTATTGGCAGCCAATAAATCGTTGCTATGTATAAAACTTTGAATCCAAAAGCTTCCAAGACTCTCGATTTCTGATCCACCACTAGACGCGTGATCTGAGTGATAAATGACATTGGCCTATCATGTTCCAGCGCTTTCGGCCGGGAATTAACCGCATATATATCCGTACACTTGTTTTTGATATATTTAGATCGACTTCCTCACCATTCCTCATCCAGGTCATTCTCCGCGATTTCCATGACCTACCATGAGCAATGTTCAACATCTCAAACATGTGCACCAGGTCGGTGCAGAGAGTCATGCAGTTGGATGCATGATCGTATGCAGCATGACGGTCGTCATTCAGTGTGCTTTGCATTGCGCTTTGACCGCTGCATCTATGACTCATATGACATCACGGACTTATATTTCGTTAGTGAGTTTCGTGTGTCATTTAGTTTTAATTTTCTAACTTAACCGCAATGGGCAAGACGATAACACGCTCATTGGTCATCAGTTAATGAGATTTGAAGCCTAGAACATTGGCATGGCCTATCTGACCCTTGCACATGCATAGACGAATTATCATGTCTCACAATTTGATCACTGAAATCAAGCAAAAGTTGTCACATAGCAAAATAGGTACATGTATTGCATTTCAGATTGATACATCGTCCCAAATGCCAATTTGCATATTCATTCCTCTGGCGACGCAGGAGCCGTCACCATGTCTTTGTTGGAGTCCGATTTCTATATGGTAATCAGCTCGGGATGCGATATGCAGGGGTTGAAGCTTTCAGGGTTATCATGCTTTGATTGCTGAATTGGTGACCAATCGGGAATCGGGGCGGGTGGGAGGGACAGAATGCATTCGTGCGTCCACAGTTTCTGTGAACCTAGCCTAATATGACTACTCCCGGGTCCAGAAGTCTCTTGTGGCGTTTGCAATTTTCCGGGGACAATATCAAGAGTCTCCGTAGGCACACCAAATGTCGTCGGCACAGATGACGCTGCATTGTCCGCCATTTGAAGTTTAACGACAGACGGAACATTCAATTCGGTTGTCCCATACTACTTATTCCTGTTTCGGAAGCAGTTGACCGCGGTTCCCAAGCCTGGTCGCGTCGATTCTTCAACTTTTATTTGCATCTGCAGAAAACGCTTCATGCGGTACTGTACCATGTTAGAGATTGTACCCATCACCCAGCCGGGTTTGTCATCTTCGCTAAACTTGCCCCCCGCAGGATCTTCTTCATCATCATGCACGTCTGCCCCATTTTCTACATCGTCGGAACTTGCAAGATTGCTCAGACTGTCTCTGATGGCGTTCAACATCTCCTCAAATGTTGTTTCAGGCTCCATGGTTGTCAATCCCTCCTTCTCAGCATTGCTCATATCATCCTGCTCCTGTTTAATTGCTGTCTCTGCGTCCTCAACTCCCGTTCTTGCCACAGCGGTCTCTCTTTCCACCTAATCCTCGATCCATTTCTCCTTCACTTCGTTGCTTGAGAAGTGAGTTTCTCGTCAGTTCCCTGCCACAACCTTCTTTTCGCATCGCAAGCTACGCAACGCTCCAAGGGCTCGGACCCATTCTTCTTCCAAGGCGCTCTTGGCTTGATTTGTTTGATGACGTCGTCGAGTGGAGTGCTTGGTCAATTTGCCATATTGGCCTGCCAGTAGTGCCAAAAGGTCTTTTGTTGTACTATTGACCTTTGTATTTTGTGTTAACTTTGTTGATGGACGAGATGTTGGCTGTTGCGAGATATGGACAACAAAGAGGCAAGCTGCGTCTATTATGTCAAGGTTGGTACGTGTATTCGACTTGAACAAAGGCAAATCTGATTTTTCACTGTCACTATATTGGGAATAGCAATGATACCCGTACATCATGGCATGATATTTAGCATCTGTTCCATTTAACATCCCAAGGATTTCTTGAGACAAACTTCAGCAGACGTCCTTTCTGACGAAGAATGATCAGTTTTTATGTCACTCCAACGAGATTTTGGCGGTCGTTCGCCATGATGTATCGCTGCAAACAATCACACAACATTGGACCGACTTGGTGCAAATTGTATGACGGTTGGCAATCTGTGCAACTGGCAGCAATGCATAACAGGATTCATCTTGTGTAGAACGGCCATGCTGGCTGCTACCCATGCCATTTTGACTTGAAGGTAACGATATATTCCTCAGGTCTTCCCACTTCATTTCATTATCATCTTGCTCAGGACTTCCCACTTCATTTCGTTATCATCATCTCTTCACCTCCACAGCAGCAAATCATGGCTCCAGCAATACCTCAGCATGGTGAGAGTGGAACAGAATCAAGCAGAACGGCGGGCACTTCATCCAATATGCCACCCACTGGGACCCAACAACAATGTAGACACCACTCAGCTCACCGCGCCACTGCAAATGCAGCCACCAACAATATGACCCTGGACGAACATTTAAACATTCTCCATAAAACTGGAAGCAGCAAGAATAAGAACCAGGATGCGATCGGATGTGAGTATAGTCAACTTGAGGTAGACGGCAGTCAACTAATTATTTATCTTGCAGCTGGTGTACATAGAGAGCTGCGTGACCAATTCATAGCTGCCCGTAATGGGAGATTTCCGTGGTCAGCCAAGGGTTTCATCATCACAGTCCGCGAAATCGAACATCAAGATGTTGTCAGCTCTGGGCTTGTCATAGAGGAATTGAGTGACAACAATCCCTGAGAGTGGACCAAACAGGCTTCAACCACGTTAGAGGTTGCTACAGACATGTACATGGTTGAGGTACTAGCCGAATCTGATACGTAGATGCAGCAACTAATTTCTTGTAGGTTTTCAACATGTCTGCAACTATGGCAAGCCAAGGAGGTCGGGTACAGCTAGAACAGTCTGACTTGCGCCTGGCCTTGAATATCGCTAAAATGGCCAAAGGGGGGTTTTCGCGCACTGCAATAGAGGAAATGCAATTCCTAATCAACACACTGTGGGCCAAAGTCTGACTAGAGATGAAGCTGGGAGTTGAGTTTCCCGGGCATAGAAATGTGAAGGCTGCGATGGAAAGACACTCAGCTATGCTGCGGGAAAATCAGACGGATGGCTGCCTTCCTTGCCAAAATGCCACCGCCCAGAATCCCCAGACACGCTGGAGACGCAAAGGCATGGGTGCACCTCCACCAGACTGACTCAGACATCCGACACCAGAACCGATGCCACCTCCACCTGAAATGCCACTGGTTCCACCTGGTAATAATGAGGCAGCTCAGGTATCCGAAATCGAAGGTGTGCCACCTGGATATGTGTATATACATACTCCTCTTTCCAGGGCTCAATTTTTCAATCATGATGCATATGCCAAGGATTGCAAGCGTGATAAAGATGTTAATCCAGATTTGCTGACTGATAAAGGAACATCCACTGGTTAGTACACTATCTGCTGTGTGGTAATGCAGCTGACATCCATTTTGCAGACGACAGCTGCCAATTGAGCGAACCTGACAGTGAAGATGAGCATTTATTGAATGACACAGGATTGTGGAGTGTATTATTATGTACAATTAGCGGACACTTTAATGTATATTCTAAAGGATATATTATATGTATTATTAAAGAACAATCTATTGATGTAGGAGAAAGAACATGAAGACAGTACAAAGGCTGCCAAAACACTATTAATGATATATCAGGCGAAATTAAATGATAGCATATTGCGGATACGCCCATGGCAAAATGACCGTCAACGGAGCGTCAACTATTTTTGGTCTTGCATCATTGGTAATCTGCATGGCGATTGGTTGAGACTATTCATGTATGTGGTATTGGCTGGGTTTATAGGCAAAAGAGTGAGTCTGACGCTCCCTGCACCATTCCGAAATTGAGTGTCAACAGCGCGTCAATGATTTTTGATCTTGTAAGTCGGGTAATTCAAAAGCGATATGGTCGTTCTGATAAATAATCAAAGTATTGGCTGCCTGTATAGCGAAATAGGTCGGCGACACGCTCCGTGTCCCTTCATGAAAATGGGCGTCAACGGACTGTCAACGATTTTTGGCCTTTCATCATTGGTAATCACAGCGTGATGCATTGGTGATTGTGTATATACGATGTTGTGACAGTTTATCTGAGCTAAAATGGTCATGAAGTGTTCATCGCCTCATTGTGATTCAACATGGTTGTTACTAGCAGGGAGGCTGTCGCGGGAATGTCGCTTGCTTATCTGCCTAGAGAGGCTGCCAATTCCTCCTTAATAGAGGTTTGCAAGCATGCGCCACTTATATTACCCAAGATGCAAGACCTTCAATTGTGGACACTCATTTGACGTTCATTTTCAAGATGGGGCAGGGAGCGTGTCGCTTCTGCTTTTGCCTATACAGGAGGCCAATACCTCAGTTATGACAATCTGCAACCAATGCCCGCTCTGATTACCCAGGATGCAAGACCTAAAATCGTTGACACTCATTTCCTGGATGGGGTAGGGAGCGTTTGTGTACCTATTTTGATCACAAAGGCGGGCAGTACATCCAAAAAGATCATTCTTGTCCTATCAGTAATATTTTACGACTCACAGTAGGATATCTGAATGCGACCATGAATACAACAACCCGAAATGCAAAACCAGAGATTGGACCTGCTGGGTCCAGCCAAACCCGGCGAAACCCGCGGGTTGACGGGTACTGGACCGGGTTTGCACTGCCAAGAAGCAGCGGGTTGGGGTTTTGCACGTTTCTGGAACCGAACCAAAATGTTTTTCTGGGCCAAACCCGGACCCATTGCTAAGACTAGACTAGGTTCATACTATTATCGGGAATTTCATGCTAAAAACATTGTCTAATTCTGAGATTCTCTTATGCTTGGTATGACCTACGAGTATGAAATTGGATGCTTGGATGCTGCATATTCATTGAGTGGCTGTGGAAAAATACCAAATATTAAGCGAAATTCGCGGGTTTTCAATAGCAACTCCACGAAGATTGGTCTGATCACATATCTGAAAGCGTGATGTGAAAGATCGGCTAAAACTGCACAATCTACGTATTGATCATGTCCCCATATGATCAGAACTCAGACACTTAATTGCACCCAATATTATGCACTTCAAATGCCAGGTGTTTGGGGGTAAAACCGGCCCTATTGGAACGATCCGGGTGTTCATGTGGTAAGACCCGTTGCAATGGTTTGGTTCCATTTCCAACCCTAACCCGGCACTGTTCTAGCGGGTTGAAACCATTGCTAACATTACGTATAGCAACCCAAGTACCATATGACCATCCTATTCGAGTTGTGAGAGAGGCCTTCCATTCCCGGATGGAACACTGTAGACACAAGCAGCTTCGTCAGCAGAATCCTCTCAACTTCTTGCCAATAGTCTGCTGTGAAATGTGCATCGCAGTGTGATACAACCTCTTGTGGCACTCCATGTTGGAGGGTGATATTGTAGAAGAATATTCGCGCAAAGGCCTGGGCGTCAATTGTTTTCTTGCAGTCACACTGCTGGGCTATCTTTGACATGTGGTCGACAAACATTACAATGCAGTGGTGGCCAGTTTCTGAGGTCAGCAGGTCGGTCATGAAGTCTATGCCGATTCTTTGCCAATGGCCCTTGGTGATAGCATGTGGTAGCAGGAGGCCCATGGGATTGCCGCTCCTGTGGTTGGTTCGATGGGATAAGTCGCAGCCCACAATGTATTGCCAGAGATTGCTTGACATTTGCTCCCAGAAATACCAGTATTTCATGTGTAAGTATGATTGGTCCACACCGAGGTGTCATCCTGCTGGAGCGACATGGGCTTCATGGAGGATTTGTCACTACATCAACTTTGGAATGCACAACCGTCCTCTATGCTCTGCCATTCCTTCTTCCTCCGTCTTTTTTACCCTTCCAGTTACCTCCACCCCTTCTTCTTCATCCTTCTTCTTTGCCTTTGCGTTGCTCTCCAACTGCTTCTTTTCCAAATCTCCAAGTAACTACGGTAGGCCATTCTCCTCCATATAGAACCATTGCACTGACACACATAATTTGTGATCTTTTGTAGATGCAGTGGATGGTGACTGGCGGGGACTTGGGTTGGCCAAGGAATGTGTAATAGGCCCAACCCATTTGTCATCAACTATTTCTGTCTTGATATCATGAATCCATTATTTCTGCAACATAGACGTCCAGTGTCATTAAACTGCATTGCTCCCGACAATGATTTGGGCTGCAAGACAACGCGTCTGCGACCTCATTCTTGACACCCAGGATGATCTTGAGCTTCCAGTCCAACTCTTGAATGACCATCAAGATATCCATCTGCCCTATGGTGAGGTGTGGTCGTGTGAGAATCCAACGCAATGTTGAATGGTCCGTGTGGACCAAAAATTGTTGTGCCGCTCCGGGTAGGTTGAATTTCCACTATAATATTGAATCTCAGATGCCCAATAGTTCCCTGTCTCATGAAGGGTATCGCGTGTCCGCCTTGTGTAATTTCGGGCTGAAATAACCTAATACCCTCTCCGCCCTCTCTTGCATCTGGGAGAACACTGCCCTCAACACAAAATGGCTAGTATCGATATGCAAGTAACATTTATCTTCTGGGTTCGGTAAAGCAAGGACTGGAGGAATGCAGAGTGCCTTTTTGAGTGTGTTGAAAGCATGCTGGCATTCTTTGTCCCAAGCATATGGAGTGAGCATGACTCTCATTGGGTCTCCACCTTGCTGCCCATCATCCCTTGTTACGTTTGGTGGGGTGCCAATAGAGTACAGCGGCTTTGCAATGTGAGCATACTATTCAATGAATTTTCTTTGGTAACTAGTGAGGCCCAGGAAGCCTCCGAAGTCCTTACTACTTTCAGGTTGAGGGGAATTCATTACCACACAGGTCTTATGGTCCCGGGTGCGGACACCGGCCCTGTCAATCGCAATGCCGCAAAAATTGACTTTCTAATAAGCCTGGGCACATTTTGCTCATTGTCATTCAGACCAGGTTCTGTCAGTACGGTCAGCACTTCTCCAACATATACAATGTGTTCTGCCAGGGTACAGCTGTGAATCATAATATTGTCAAGGTATACGACAATGAATTTGTGTTTCATTGGCTCCAAGATGCTGTTCAACATTTGCATGAACTCGCTGGGTGCGTTCGCCAGGCCAAACAGCAGGACTCGCCACTCATGCAAACCAAATTGAGAGGTGAAGGACGTCTTTTGCGTGTCAGCTGTTGCAATGTGAATTTGATGATGGCCAGCCACCAGATCAAATTGTGTGAACCAGCAGGAGCCACGCAGCGAGTTGAGGAAGTCCTTGATGTGTCAGAGAGGATACCAATCCTTGATGGCTATGGCAATTACTGCATGACAATCAATCCACATACTCAGCATACCATCCGGCATTGGGACAGATAATTCTGCTGAGTGAAAACTGCTTCACGAGGGCTGAATCTTACAGCTGCAGATCACCTTTTGTGCCTCCCTCCGAAGTTCCTCAGAATCCCGCAGAGAGATTCGGTATAGTGCGTGAAACAGTACATCGGGAAGAGTACAAATCGACTATTGAGTGCGCACCCGCAGCGCATAGCAACGTTCCCGTGGACCCCTGCGGATCGCGCAGTCTATAGTCATGTATAGTCGATTCATAGAGATGTGCGTGTGGGCCCATGGAACCATATATGGCTGGCGGCCGGAAATGGACCTATACCTGTCTTCAATCTCTAGCTATTATACCAGTACTGAGTCCGCTGCAGAGCCCACTGACGCTTGAGAGCCTGCTTGAGAGCCAATTTCGAAGCCTTCCGTGATAGCCTGCTTGGAAACCTCCTTGAGAGCCTACTCCGAAGCCTTGCTTCATAGCCAGCCTGGAAGCCTGCTTGAGAGAGTCACACTTCGGGAGGTGTCGAGTTTTCCACAGGAAGCTTTTGGCCGATGGAAAACCCTGAGTTTGTGGAAGCTTTGGCTAATAGAAGACTCTAGGTCTGTGGAAGCTTTGGCTACTAGAAGGCTCTAAGTCTGTGGAAGCTTTGGCTACTAGTAGGCTCTAAGTCTGTGGAAGCTTTGGTTACTAGAAAGCACTATGTCTGTGGAAGCTTTGATGCTAACGTTGACATAGCCAACCTACTTGTCTAAGTGCTTCTGGTACTATGATCACCATCACCGACACCATCATCATCGCCATCATCACCATCAGCACCGAATGCGTACACATATGCCCACAATCAGCGTAACGCGAGGAGTAGATTCCGCTGGAAAATCTGAGTCGGAGATCTGCTCTCCCCAAGATCCAATTCTCTACCTATCCTGCAGAATCGAAAGCTGCAATTGTCAACACAATCGCCATCAGGCATCATGAGATCGTGTCTTGGTGGCCACGCTGATGATAAGGTTCAGACTATGATATCGACTGACATCAAGATTTCGGCAGGCCACCACCTGCCACCTGCCACATGCCTCCAGGTGCCATGCGGCTGCATCTCAAAAAGTCTCTATATTGAGCATGCAAGAGCATATATGGGAGGAGTAGAGTTTTCCACGGTGTGGCGGGAAAATATGTTTCTCACCACCACCGCCACTCATCTTGGACGAGGATTGAGCAACGGCAGGTGTACGGAGACATGGGGATGACGGAGATGGACTGGGCGACAGGGGTGAAGGAGATGGACGCAGCGACGGGGAGTATATATTCGGGAGACCCCGGGGTAGATAGATTTCGCATCATCTTATCATACAACGAATCACACACTCTATCTGTCCCATTTTTTGATATCACTCGCTCTTTCTGAGATTTCGTTGATCCTCACGGCCGGGTAGCATCATGTCGTCTCACTCTCTTCCTACACTCCTCGAGCAAGACCCGCTTTGTCTCATGAATTCCTATTGGAATGCCGCGAGAGGTGCAGGGGAGTGTTGATGATGGCCTTCTAGCTCCGCCATTTCACCATAACGGGAAGCTTTTGGCCGATGTCAAATTCTGAGTTTGTGGAAGCTTTGGCTAATAGAAGGTTCTACGTCTGTGGAAGCTTTGGCTAACAGAAGGCTCTAAGTCTGTGGAAGCTTTGGCTACTAATAGAAAGCTCTAAGTCTGAGGAAGCTTTAATGCTAACGTTGACATAGCCAACCTACTTGTCTAAGTGCTTCTGGTACTATGATCACCATCACCAACACCATCACCATGACTATCATCACCATGGCCATCATCACCATGGCCATCATCACCATCAGCCCCGGACCAAATGCGCTCACATGGGCCCAAAATCGGTCAGAAGCAGGCTGCTGTTTCTGCAGAAAAATCTGAGTTGGAGATCTCCTCTCCGCAACCTCTAAATGTTTACCTAGACTGAACGATTCAAGGCGGCAATTGTCAACACTATGACAATGAGGCATCATGAGATCTCATCACGGCGGCCCCGCTAAAGATAAGGTTCAGACAATGATATCGACCAACGTCATGATTTCGACCGCCGCCACCTGCCTCCCGCCCCCCACCTCCCAGTACCTGGCGCCTCCAACTCAGCAAGTCTCTGGATCGAGCACCCAGGAGCATAGATGGGAGCATATAGTCAAGATGTCTTGCCTCTTGAGAGTGTACTTGGGAGCGTGTTTGGGAGTGTGCTTGAGAGCATCTTGGTTGCATTAGTCAAGCAAGCTGGGATGGTGCCATTGAGTGCAATTGGGAGCGTCTTTGAGAGCATGCCCGGGAGTGTACTTGGGAGCATCTTGAGAGCTTGATTGGGAGTGTAAATCAAGCAGGCTGGGAGTGTACAATCGATTGTAATCAGGAGTGTACTTTAGAGCGTATTTGGGAGTGTGCAATGAAGTGCATTTGGCAGTTTTATTGAATGCAGCATGATGTATAGTATCAAGCGCCCATAATTGCCTGCGTATCATAGTAATCTAGTCTACTCACAGGTCCATAGAACCTCATAGTGCCACGTGTCAATTATGCTATGGATTACAGGCCCGAAAACACCTTCTCTATGAGTTACGCGTCATGTAAGGTTATTTTTCCTGGTGTATTTTACCATACGGGTCCTTGTTGATTTCGAAATTGGCCTGCCTTCCTTTCTGCTAATTTGCATAACTTGGCTCACCGAAGAGGCCCCGGAACTCAGTCTACATCCTTTGAAACTCACATGGTGGTTAGTTTGTCGGTTATGTGTCACCATCACCACAGTTGTGTAATTCAATCAAGAAGCAGACGTGCAGATTTGTTTTCAAGCTCCGCCTTCTGTATCATGTGCATGCTCATGTATTTGGCTTGCTCCACCACCTCTTCGCTGACGTCCAAGGGGCATAGGCCAGGCAGGTAGTGTACTCGGCCTTCGGATCTGTCCTCCCAGAGGGTATCTGCAATCCACATCTCTTTGCTCGCATGGTCGATTTGATATCGACAGTGTATATCACACATCCATCCTTTGCCTAGCACAGTATCAAAGCCTTTGACATCATACATCATATTTTCTGCCTCATAGAGATATGATACGCCAAGTCATACTTTCAATTTGACTTGGTGGCATTTGTCTATGCCATCCTCAGCGTTTATATTGGCCATCTCCCAAATTATCCATCCAGCATCCTCTGCACTCAGGATGACCCCGTGGCATTTTCCTTCATCAATGGACTTCGGACCCTCATAGTTCTCCAAAATGCCGTCATCCTTCACTACTCTTGCCTTGATGCTGCTCCACCATCCTCCCTTTGTGTGGTATCGTATATTTCCATACAACCTTAGTAGGTTGACCACTGAGTCATCTAGTTTACTAACTTTCAAGTGGTGGTAACAGGTGAAATGACCATCTGGCACCAATTTACCACCCTTTTGGTTTGACAATACTGTACATGATGGTGTGTTTATGGGGGGTACAGCCCAAGCTACCGACCTCCTTTGCCTTTTCGCGCCTCAGAGTCCGAATCTGAGAAACAATTCAACTCGCTCTCCTCCTCACAGTCCGTCTCCTGAGTAGCCTGTTGTCTCTCGGCAAGCCTTCCACTCTCATTTCGTCCAGTTGGTACACCTCCCCTTTTCTTGTCTTTGTATGTGCGTCCAGACTTGGCATTTGGGGCATCTTTGCCAACCAAAGCTTATTCATGTAGCTACTTCATCAAGTCACAGTTCGGCCAATTGCAAGAGATTTGACTCACCTGGCCCCAGATATAAAAGGTCAAACTGTTGTTGATGCCCTGCCCAGCTGTGCTCTTTGTAACACCTTTCTTGGAGTCTATATTCCTGGCTGAAGCTTTCATATTTGTGTTAGTGTATGGGTTGGAGCCACTTCCAGGTTGAGACTTGTTAAGAGATGTGTCCAATGTGGTGAGGTGCTCTATGTGCTGTTCGAGGGTTGGAGTCATATCACCCATGCCAATATGATGAATGAAGTCCTTATAAACTCCCTGGTTTCCCTTTTCGATCATATACCTATAGGCATCTGCTAACATTTCGGCAGGCATTGGCTGGTGTGGGTCCAACTTCTAACATAGACGACTGAAATGCTCGTTCAACTTTCTGACAGGTTCTTCCTTCTTTAGGCTCAGTGCTTCCCATTCAAGATTGACCAGGTCCATGGCGTTGGATGGATTATACTTAGGTTTCAACATGTTGCCAATGGTGGACCATTCAATGGGTGTAGTCATTGGGAAACAGTGCATGGCCCAGACTGCTGCATCACCTTTCAGGTGTTGTGCTGCTTGCTCTCCCCAGCCCGTTGGGCCAACCTATCCAAAGGCCTCGGCTGCATTCTTGATGTGTCATTCCAAAGCAAATTGGAAGGTGGTGACATCATCCAAGGTTCTTTTGCCCTCATATGTTAGAAGGTTAGATGACTTGAGAGAGAAGCCAAGGCTTCCAGACGGGCCTGGGTTCGGTTTGGAGGATCCAAGAATCCGAAATACGCTCTAGGTCTGTCCGGAGCAGCCATGGATCCCAAATGGGCCTTGAGGTGGCTAGGAAGTGTTCCCGTTTGAGTCGCATGCACCTGGTTTGTCGTTAGTCATTGAATGAGTGGTTCCAATGGTCTCAACTCGGATTCTAGGCCGCTATTCACTGACCAGACATTATGGACTTGGTGCAGCAGCATATCATTGTTGAGCTGGAGCTGTGTGATGTCGGTCTGCTCTGTTGTCTCCAGCACCAATATGCACATGTTGAGCCACCTCTACAATTTAGTGCAGTGACGTTTCACGATCCTGAGCTCTTCTTCCAACTCATCAATTTCCTGGTGGGCAGCTGCCAATGCCTTGCTCAGGCTGTCTTGGACGGCTCAACAACTTCCACATCCTTGCCTTCAGCGGCGAAGCTGTCATTCAGTTTGCAAATCATGGTGAATTTCTCGCCTTGTTCAAGCCTCTCCGAGTGGTTAGCATCAATGATCTGTAGTTGTTACTGCACTGAAGCCCTGAACGAGTTGAGTTCCTGGTCGGACAACAGCCCGGTGCCTTCGTCAATGATGCTCGTTTGTTTAATGATGTATCCTTCGGTGCAAAGTTCTCGAGGTTAGAAGTCTGCGCCGGCTGAGGTATTGAATGTGCTGCTAAATCTCATTGACTCGGGCTTGTCGATTTTTTCGGCAGAACTGACATCCTGCACATTGTGTGCTGTGAGCTCGTCATGCGTGGCATGGAGGGCCACAAATGCGCACGAGTCATGCAATGACTCCGATCACCCCGCAGTCCAATGGTTCGAATGAATGCTGAGTAAATCAGCGATTATGCGTTATGTTTTTCGATAGCTTCTGCGGCTGGTGAGGCCGTCCGAGGCCGAGTGATATTACCAATGTGGGTACACAGCCTCTCTGTGCATATAGAAGTGAAAGTTATTGATGATTGAACTCACATCTCGCTAGAACTAACTACTACGCGAGTCTCCCACTGAGCCGCATCAAAACATTACCAGAGCCGTCCACCTACCCAGGGAGTAGTTTGGGGAAGCGTTATCAGTTGTAGTTCTTAGTAAACAGCCTTCGCTACGCTCAAATCGATCGAGAACTTTGTACAAATGTTTGGCTAACCTTGGTACAGTATGTTGACCCTTGCCCTATCATCCGTAATTAGCTTTTGAAATGGCAAAATAATGGGTTATCAACGTCATCGAGAGCGGGTTGAACTTCTCACAATGACCAATTGTGATCCCTATAGTAAGCAATAACTGACGTTATGGCAAATTTGTTCATTGATGTCAACCTGTCTAAAGCTAAACTAGCAATATTTCTTGACTGCAATTACTTCTTACTTGCATCCTCGTTAGTGAGTATTCCCTCCAGCAAATGTTGCTAAAGATGCTGCCGGACAGTAGAACCAGTACTCTTCCCAAACCATTATTTGACCATCACAGCTCTAGGATTGAAATAGCGTTCCATGAAATAGCAGCCAAAACAAATCCTGAAATAGGGTAGTGATTCCAGGTGTCTAGGCGAAATTTGGTAGTTACAAGGTCCTTAGCTGCCAGTTTGGAGTGTTTTGTCTGCAAATTCAGTCAATATAGACAAAACATAAATGTCGAATATGAATTGCATTTGCGAACTTACTACTATAATTGCTCAACTTCTTTTTGTATTCAGTATGGCTACAGCTGTTTAATCGACGGTTGAACTACTCAATTGAGTTAATTCCAACTTGGTTGATTTGTTTAACTTTGCTATGTGCCATTTTGCCACCAAGGGTTTCACCATTGAGCTGGTCCAATGGTCTGATGGATGGCGAACAACTTGATAACCAATGATACACATGATGCCAGGGCTGCCGGTGTTGTCAATTCCGCAATCCAAATAGAAATGCCATGAAGCTGCATGTCTAGAATTATTCCAAGCCATAGAACAGTTCAAGCCCGCAACCATAGAAGCCCACCAAGTATCTAATATGACTGGTGAGGAAAGGTCGCGCAAATCACGAACAAAGACATGAGCATTATTGGATGATATCATAACCTCGAGTAATGAGGTTGTTAAGATTTTGAATCCAACATTACAGTAGGATTCCAAGAGCTGTATAATTTGACTTGGGAGACTGTTAACAGTTATGTTATATTAACATAGAAAGCTGGTTCTTACATATTGACTCTAGAGCTACTAGCAATGACAAAGTAAGACTGGTGAGACATTGCATACATATTGGTGAAGTTGTATACAAAGACATATTGAAAAGACTGACTGTTAAAAACTCAATTTAGGAAGAGTGAAATGTAGTTTGTTACTGTATAGCTTATGGAGCCCCCGCGATAACTGTTGACGCTCTGTTCACACTCCATTTTAGAAAGCAGTGGTGATATTATTACTAGCATTCCTGCCCATGACAGCGCCCAATGCTTGGATTATGGGTCAATACCATTGCATAGCCCTTTGATTATCCAATATACAAGACCAAGAATCATTGATGCTCTGTTGACTCTCATTTTTTGGATGTGGTAGTGATATCATCACTAGCATTTTTGCCCATAAAGGTGGCCAATACTTTCATTCTGGGTTAATGCTGTTGCACTGCCCTCTGAATTATCAAAGATGCAAGACCAAAACTCATTGATGCTCCGTTGGCAGTCATTTCTATGGTGGTGCAATGAGAGTGTCGCTTTCCTTTCCACCTACAAAGATGTCGAATATTTTCACTTTGGAAGGATGTGACTATGCAGCCCTTTGACTGTGGAAAGTGTAAGACTAGAAATTGTTGAGGCTTCGTTGATACTCACCTTAGAGACATACTAACATTCATTGTATGCTCCATAATTTTAAGCAAAAATGCATAAAGCTGATATTGACAGCCAATATATTGTGTCAATGAAGAATCATTTGCATCCAAACACTTTGAGGGCTCTCAATTTCTGATCCACCACCATGCATGTCATCTGAGCGATGAATGATGTAGCCCTGTCATGTTCCAGCACGTTTGGCCGGCAATCTATGGCATATAGATCCATCCACCAGTGTTCAATATACATAGGCCGACATCCTCACCGTTTCTCATCCAGCTCCTTCCCTTCGATTTGCATGACCTATCATAAGCAATTTCCGAAATCTCGACCATGTGCACCTGGTCTGAACAGGGAGTTATGCACTTGGATGCATGGATGAATGCAACATGACGGACGTCGTTCATGCTCATCCTCATTGCACATTGACCGCTCCTTCTATGAATTGTATGACATCATGGAGTTCAATTTTGTTAATAAATTTTGTCTCTAATTTAGCTTTTCCTTTCTCATTTAACAGTAACATACAAGGCAATATCAAGTTTGTTGATCGTGTATCAACTTGATTGAGAGTTTAGAACGGACGCATGACCCGTACAACCCTTGCACATGCACAGACAAAATATCTTGTCTCACAATTTGGTCACTGAAATGAAGTACAAGCTGACACATAGCAAAATAGGTAGACAAATTTCTTTTCAAAAAGATACATGATCAATCATTGCCATGTGTGTATCTATTCCTGCAGTGACGCATGAGCCATCATAATTTCTTCGTCTGAATCCGATTCCTATATAGTCATTAACTAGGGAGGCTAACTGAAGAAGTATAAGCTTACTAGTTCAACTAACTTCACATTCCGAATGGCGAATGAATCGGGTTCTGCCTTTGGTGGGAGAGATCCCATGCAATTTTGTGACTTAGGTTTCCTAAAACGTAGCCTGATAGTGCTACTTCCTGGTTGGGAAGTCCATTGTGGCATTCATGATTTTCTAGGGACCGTATCAAGAATCTCCAGAAGGTAACCAAATGCTCTCCATGCAGGTGTGGCTACAACATCTACCTTTTGCGGCTTAACAACTTCCGGAACATTCAATTTGGCCATCCTGTATGTTTCATCTCTCGCATGGATGTGGTCGGCCGTGTACCCCCATCCCAGTTGCGCCAATTCATCAAATCTCATCTGCGTTGGTTGAAAAGAATCCATGACCTACAGTACCATTTCAGAAAATATTTGAATCACACAGCCGGGTTTGTAATCATTGCTGAGCCTGCCCAGCACTGTATCATCGTCATCAACTTCTTCTTCTTCAGTATCCTCTTTATCGTCGGAACATGTAACATCCCTCAGACTGTCTCTGAGAGGATTCAACAACAAAGCGATAGTTTCTTCGGGCTTTCTAGTTGTCATTAACGCCTTTTGATCATTTGTCATATCATCCTGCTGCTGCTGATTCACTGTCTCTGCATCTTCAACTTGCTTTGTTGCCATAGTAGTGTCTCTATGCACATAATCCTCTATCCATTTCTCATTCTCTTTGTGGCTTAAAAAGTAAGTTTCTCATTTAGTGTTAGCAATGGGTCCGGGTAACCTGCCAGTGATCCGGGTTTGGACCGCCAAAATGGTTCAGTTCGGTTCCAGACCCGTCTTAAATCCCGACCTGCTGCATCTTGGCTGGCCAAACCCATAGCCGTACCCGTCATTCTGTGGGTTTTGCAAGGTTTTGCTCGACCAGTCGGTCCCAATCTCTGGTTCTGGTTTTCGGGATAGGCCATTTATGCTCAGATTCAGATATGCTACTGTTCATCGCAAAATATTAACTTTGGTATGTAGCTGTCTTTCTTTGATATATTGGCCACAATCATGATCAAAACAAAGAGATACATGCTCCCTACCCCATCCAGAAAATGAGCGTCAATGGAGCATCAACAATTGTTCGTCATATATCCCGCATAATCTGAGAGGCGATAGGTTGCTGACAGCCATAAACGAAGTATTTGCTGTTTTCATTGTATAAAGGGAAAGCAAAGCACTCCCTACCCCATCTTGAAAATGAGTGTCAACAGAGCGTCAAAAGATCGTTCGCCTTGAGTCATGGTGAATCACAGCACGATGTGGCAGTTATTGATTATATATATCCTTTTGACTGTCGTTGTCCGCTAAAAGGCTCATGAACACTTAGTGATAGCTTTGTAAATCAGATAAGTTCTTACTGTCCCGGAGGCTGTTGTGGGAATATCCCTTGCTTATCTGCCTATATAGGTTGCCACTCCTTCTTTATGGATGTTTGTGATCAAGCACCATTCATAGTACCAAAGATGCAAGACCACCAATCTTTGACGCTCCGTTGACACTCAGTTCAAGATGGGGCATGGAGGGTATCGCTATCTCATTTGCCGGTAAAAGCTGCCAATAATTCGTGTATGACTGACTGAAATCAATCGTCCTTCAGATCACCCAGGATGCAAGACCGAAACTGGTTGACACTCCGTTAACGGTGATTTTCAGGATGTGGTAGGGAGGGTGTCGCTTTAAGTTTTGCCTATAAAGGCGGCCAATACTTAGATTATGGATAACAATGACCATATCAATTCTTAATTACCTGACTTACAAGACCAAAAATCTTTGACGCTCTGTTGATGCTCATTTTCAGGACAGGGTGGGGAGCGTGTCGCCATACTGTATGCCAATGAAGGCGGCCAATATTTCAACTATGTATAACCACAACCATAGCAATTCTTAATTACTTGAGTTACAAGACCAAAACTTGTTGACACTCCATTGATACTCATTTTGCCACATGCGTATCCGCAATGTGCAATGAGTTGATTTGGCATAGTATATCATTCACATCATTTTGGCAGCCTTTCTATTGTTTTCATTTACTTTCTTCTTCATCACTACATTGTTCTTTAATAATACATAGAAATATATCCTTTAAAATATACTTTACAGTGTCTGCTAATTGTAGATAATAATAAACTCAAAAATCCTCTTCCTTTAGTTCAATGTTTATCCTCACATGCAGGTTCGCTCAATAGGCTGCTGTCGTCTGCGAAATGAATGTTAGCTGCATTACCACACAACAGGTTGTGTACAAACCGGTGGATGATCCTGTATCAGTCAGCATATCTGGATTATAATTGGAATCGGGCTGGCTATCCTGGGCAGAGGCATCAAGATTGAACAATTGAGTGCTACAAAGAGGTGCGTGTGAATACACATATCAAGGTGGCAAATTGTCAATTTGGGAACTTTGACCTCCCTCATCATCACTGGGTGACGCAAGCAGTTTTCTGGGCAGAGATGGCGTTGGGTGTGGTGTTGGTTGTCTGTGTCGGTCGGGTGGAGGTGGATACATGCCTATCCACCTACAGAGTGTTTGCCGATTCTGCGCGGTGCAATTTTGTCAAGTGACATCTGTGCGTGTGGTTCCAATGAAGTCTAGCCGAGTGTCTTTCTATCGCAGCCTTCATCATCTATGCCCAGGTAACTCAACTCCCTGCGTCTTCTCTTCTCAGACCTCTGCATGAGGTTTCTTGATCAGGTATTGCGTTTCCTCTATCACGGCGTGCAAAACCTCTCCTTTGGCCATTTCGGCCAGATTCATGACCAGGCACATGTCAGACTGTACCACCTGGACCCGACCTCCTTGCCTTGCCATAATAGCAGACTGGTTGAAAACCTACGAGAAATCAGTTGCTGCCTCTAACACTGAGATTTGCCTACTAGCTCAACCATATACGCTTCCGTGGCCTCCTCTGAGGTGATTGAAGCCTGTTTGGTCCACTCTCGGTGAAGCTCATCACGAAATTGACCTGCGACCATCGCGAAGCTTCCAATGTCATGATGCTAAATTTCGCTGACTGTGCAGACAAATGCCATCGTCGAACCATGGACGTTTCCGTTTACGTGCAGTAATCAATTGGTCACATAACTCTCTGCGTTTACCTGCTGTACAATATATGGTTAGTTGACGACCATTTAACTCAATATGGATATACCCAGATTGAAGTGCATACTGCTTCGTATTCTTGATGCTTCCGGTTTTCCAGATCATTTTTAAATGTGCATCCTGAGTCATATTTCTGGTGGCTGCATTGGCAGCTTCATGGTGGAGTAACATGTGTCTGCCCTGTTGCTGTGTGCCAGCGAGTGCCGCATTGGATGAAGCGCCCATCAATCATCGAGTTTCCGATCCAGTCTCAGCATCCTGAGGTGTTTCTGTAGCCATAATTCGTGGTTATGGAAATGCAGAGGAAGATGATAATGAACCGAAGTGGGAAGTACAGAGTAATCTATGGTTAGCTTCTAGTCAACATGGCATAATTAACAGCCAACTTGCATGTTCTACTCATGATGAATCCTGCCATGTATGGCTGCAGGTTGCAGCGGTTTCACACTGTCCCACAATTTGCAGTAAGTCGGTCTGATGTTGTGTCTTTGTTTACAGGGATTGATAGAGGTTTTCTACAGCCGAAATCTCTTGATTGTCACTCATTAACAGGTCATTCGTCGAGGGAAAGAACATCTGGTAATGTTTGTCTCAAGAAATCCGAGGGATGTTAGATTAAACTAAGGCTACAAATCAACTCATGTTGTCAGGTTAGCATCACTATTCCAATTTTAGCGATGGTCAAAACGCTGACTTTGCTTTGTTCAAGATGGTAAAACATACAAACCTTGACATGAATGACACAGCTTGCCTCCATATCGTCCATATCTTTTAACATCCAACATGTTGCCCAACAACATAGTCAACCCAAAATACAATGGTCAATGGTCTGAAAAAGAACATTTCGCCGGATCCAGCGTGCAAATGGGGCAAACCAACACTGCGCTCCACACGACAAAGTCATCAAGCGAATGATGGCAAGAGCAGCTTGGAAGCATAAAGGGTCCGAGCCCTTGAGGTATTGCGCAGCTTGCGATCAAAAAGATGCAAGGCGCGGAGAAAACAAGGGAAACACACTTTGAATGCAACGAAGAGAAAGAGAATTGGATCGAGGATCTTGTTGAGTGAGAAACCGCTGTGGCAAGAAAGCGAGTTGAAAACACAGAGTCAGCGATTAAGAAGGAGCAGGACGATATGATCAATGCTGATAACGTGGGTTTCCCAACCAGAGAGCCAGAAACAACGATTGAGGAGATTATGATTCTGATCGGAGACAGTATGAGCAATCTTGCAAGTTCTGATGATGAAGTGGATTGGCATGATGAGGAAGAGGAAAGTACAGAGCTGGGTGAGCTGAGCGAACATGACGAACCCAGCTGGGTGGTGGGCACAATATCCAACACGGTAGAGCGGCACATGGAGAGATTTCTGCCTACGGAGATGATGCTTGACGAATTGACACACCTGGGACAGGGGGAAATGGCCGTCTACTTCCGTCAAATAGCTAAGAAGTAGAGAACAACCAAAATGATAGTTGCGGCAGTCTTTGATCGGTGAAGGGAAAAACTAGTAGCCGCGCCTGCTCCGGCAACATTTGCAGAGCTAATGGAGTCTCTTCACATTGTCTCCAGAGAATTGCGAATGCCGCAAGGGACTTCTCGACCTGGAACTAGTCATATGAGGCTTGGTTCAGGGGGGCGACACACAAAGAAACGCATAGTGTCTCATTTGCTCAATGCGAGGGTTGATTCGTCAATGATTCAGACAACGAAGCCTGTTGAACATGTCAGCATTTACCATTGCACATTGCATCCCGAGCTAATTACATTATAGAAATCGGACTCAGACGAACAAATGCCGACAGCTCAAGCCTCGCTGGACGAGAAGATAGGCAAATTGTCATTTTTGACATCATATCTGTTAGAAAGGTTATTCTGGTACCAATTTTGCTAAGTGTCCGCTATTTCTTGATTTCAGTGACCAAATTGTGAGACATGATAATGTGTCTGTGAATATGCAAAGGCTGTATGTGCCATGCTAAACGACTGGCCTACAAATGAAGCTGTAAGTCGACGAATGATCTCGATATCGTCTGGCCAGTCATTCTTAGGTGAGAAAGCAAACACTATATTCGTGACCAAATTAACTAACACAATTTAAGTCAGTGATCTCAGACAAGAAATAGATAGAGCTGGATGTGCTCAATAGGAGTCTGTCTGGAAGACGACCATCAGGCCACATTCATCCATATATTGAACCGCATAACTCTGCACACAGACCTGGTTTACATGGTGCAGGTTTTTAAAATTGCTTGTGGTACGTTGCGGAAATCGAGGGGAAGGAGCAGGATAAGGAATGGTGAGAAAGTCGAGCTGTATTCATTGAAAAGTAGTGGAAAGATCTACATGCTGTAAATTGCTGGCGAAAAGCGCGGGAATGTGATAGGGCCACATCATCCATCACTCACAAAATGTGCATAGAAGTTGGTCAGCAATTGACTGGCCACAAAGCTTCAGGATGCAAACGATAATATGAAGAAATGTTATACTGGCTGTCTATTATGACCATACAAGTCGTAGCATACGATTGCTGGGAGTAGGATGACTGTTCCGATGTGTTTAATGTGAGCATCAACGGAGCGTCAACAATCATTAGTCTTACACATTGGGCAATCTAAGAGCTGCATTTTCACATCCTTTCAAAGTAGATGTATTGGTCGGCGTTATGACTTAATAGTCTAGCAACCCTCACATTGCCCCATCGTAGAAATGAGTGTGAATGGAGCTTCAATGATTGTTGGCTTTGAATCTTCAATACTCCGAGGGCTGTGCGACCCCAGTAATCCATAATCGAGCCATTGGGCGCCTTTTTTCACTGAACGGCTTGCAAGAACATCACCCCTACGTCCTAGAAATGAGCGTCAACGGACCATCAATGAAGGATCAACAGAGCATCAACGGTTTTTGTTCTTTCACATTTGGCAATCAAAGGGCTGCATTGTCACATACTTCAAGAGAAAATGTATTGGGCGGCGTTATAGCCAGAAAGGCAAGTGGCACACTCATTGCCGCATCCTGAAAATGAGTGTCAACCGAGTGTCAGCAATTTTGGGCCTTGCTTCTTGGATAATCCAAGGTCTGTGCGACCACATTCACCCAAAATTAAACTATTGGCTGCCTATCTAGGCAAAAATGCTTGCGAAGACATCCCTACTGTTTCATGACAATGTGCGCCATCGGAGCATCAACGGAGCGTGAAATTCTTTGGGTCTTGCAACTTGCATTATCCAAGAGCTGTGCCTTGACATTAACCAATAATGACAGTATTGGCAGCCTTGATGAGGAAAAGTGCTAGTAACTATACCGCTACCCCCTCGTAAAAATAAGTGTCAGGTAAGCGGCACCTGGTTCCATGGGGCTCAGTGGGCTTCACCGCAATGAACTGCCTTGTCGCGTATCTAAATTAAGTTTTCAATGGTCAGTCAATCATATATCTCCTTGTATACAACTTCAGAACTATGCATGCGATATCTCACAGGTCTAACTCTTGTCTTGCATGCTGCTAAATAGTCAGTATTTACGAACCAGTGTTCAATTCAATGATAACAACAAATTTGGCAGCATCTCAATTGGAATGACGCAACTCTCAAATTCCTACCCCCATGTCGGATTCGCAATCATTAATTACCTCATTGCCAGAGGTTATGATCTCTTCTTAAAATAACAGTGTCTTCATTCACGATTTGAGCAACCTTGGTTTGCAAATCATATTTGATGCATGGTTGGCTTCGATGAATATGGGCACGAAGCATCCTGTTGCTTAGAACAATTCCAGACATGCGCCTCTGTGGCAATTCTATTTGCACTGCGGAATTGAGGAGACTGGCTGCCCTGGCATCATATGTATAGTTTGTCATCAAGTTCTTCACCATCCTTCAGAACATGGGACTAGCTCATTGGGGAAACACTTGCTGGCACAAGCGCACAGTGTAAAGTTAAACAAATTAACAGAGTCGGAAGTTTCTGGATTGACAAGTACAACAGTTGATGAAACAGCTTCGGCTATACTAAACAGACAAGTAAGTCAAGGATTCACAAAAGTACTTTCGCAGCGGATATTCATATTCGTCAGTTAGATCTTATCTTTATCATTCCAATTGGCAGACACAACGCTCCAAACTGGCAGCAAAGGACTTCCTAACCGCCAAATTTGACCAAGACACCTGGAATCATTACCTCATGTTAGGATTTATTTCAGCTCATATTCCATGAAATGCTATAACAAACTCGAACCCAAGATGGTCAAAAAATGCATTATGCAGTTAAGTTGGTGCTTCTGTCTTCCAGCACCCTTAGCTACATTTGACTGAGGGAATACTCATTGACAGTGGATGCAATTAAGAAACAATTGCCGTCAAGAATCAAAGTTAGCGTAGCTTTGGACAGGTGGACATCAATGAAAAAAATAATCATAACGTTAGTCGAAGCTTATCAGATGTAGCGAAATTGGGCATTGCGAGAGGTCCAACTTGCTTTCGATGTGGTTGATAGCCTGCTGTTTTCCTATTTTGACAGCTAATTAAGGATAATAGGTCAAGGGTCAACATAGTGGAGCAAGGCTAGCCATACATTTGAATGAAGTTCTTGATCGTGTTGAGCTTACTACCAGCTGCTTACTTGGAATTACAACTGATAATGCTGCCTCAAATTATTCGATGACTTGGGAACTACAATGAACCCTTGACGCCTCCAGAATCGAGTAGCCTGCAATGAGAATACACATACCATGCATGGCTCATGTCATTGAGCATGCGTTGGGGACCTGCATGACCAGTCTCGGTCTAAAAGGCTGCACCAAGTCTTGGGAAGCCCATGAGCGCGATCTGCAATTCAGACACAATGAAAGCACAGTCATTGCAAAGAGGCAAAGACTGCGAAAAGAGGGCAATGCCTGAGTCAACAAGGTGTCGGCCATGTGACCGGGTTTCGCAAAGATACTTGAGAAAGTACATCATTGAAGACATTTTGAAAGACCTGAAACTGACCTTCATATAGCAGAGAATGATGGCTGTATTAATTACTCTGACACCCGGTCGTTGAACCGAGATCATTGACTGTCAACAAACGAAAGCACAAATGACAGTACTACCAATTATGGATGTGAAACCACGGTGGATTTCAACACTGGAGTTGCATGAGCGAGCCTCCCAATTATGATAATTCACTTATGAGTGGCTCAAGAATCCCAAATACACTACTTACCGCCCACTATTGACAACACAGGATGAATGGACCATCGTCAAGTACATCATGGAAGTTATATGGCCTTTCCGATACTGGACCCTGAGGATGTTAGAAAGGCTTATAGTAACTCTGCGTCACGTTATCAGTGTCTACAATGACATGTTCCAACATATGGATGGCGTTATGCGAGCTTTGGCCAAGAAGAAGACTGAATGTAAGGAAGACAGATTCTTTGCCATGAAGTTTGCGCGACAGAAGCTGTTTAAACACTGTGGTGAAGTAACTCCAATGACCGCTATGCTGATTATTTCAGCCCATATCTTTGATGCTTGCTGGAAGTTGTGATCATTTCGGAAGTGGCAAATGGGAATCGATATCAACCCTGAGGACCAGACATCATATACTACCCAATCGCAAGAGGCGTTTCTGAGGTATGTTGAGTACGAATACAGTGCCAAACATCGACGAATGTCAGTCATTATACCCGACAACATTCCAGGTAGCAAACCTTTCCCCTCCCCAAAGGCTTGTGGATTTGGTCTATCTTCTTATGATCCAGATGGTTTTTCCAGCAATGATGAAGAATACTTAACACCTGAAGGCATGGTTGAAACGACACCCGGACGAAGCGATTGCGCGGCACGCTCATTGACAGCCGTAAGCCTCCATTGCAAGTCACCGCTCAAAACACCAACAATCTAGGCGCAAGTTAATCCCAATCTTCACAATCAGCACTCCGACCCCATCAAGATTAGCACAACATCTTGGTTACTGGATACCACCGTTTTGTGGCGTCAACAAGAGGACACACACCTAAAGTATGCCAATTACTCAACTGTGGCATGCACCATATTCTCTATCATACCACACGGTGTCAGAGTGGAGACCAGATTTTCCCTTGGGCGAGACGTTATCGGCTGCAGCCAGTCCAAAATCACTGGTGAGACCCTTCGGGTGAAGGTCATAGTAAGGCTGTGTGCTCGAGGCAATAACGGAATATTGGGTAGCAATTACCCAGCATTGGATACCAACGACACTGAAAACGACTTGGAATTGAAGAAAGAGGTGGAGGAAAGGAAATTGCACAGAATGGCAATGGTCCACCGCTTCTTGGAGATGTGGCAGGGCAGCCAAAACCTACGTGGTAGACAGAAGGCATCTCGCACCGAACAAAAGCAAATGACAGATGTTGGAGACATTTCTGACACCGAAGAGATCATCAAAGCATCGTGGTTAATCATTCATCAGGATGGTGCAGCTGCATTTAAATTGGCAGAATGATCAGCATTGCGACCCGCTTTGGCTGCAAAGTACCTCCCTGGAGGACGAACTCAAGTATTAAATGTCTGCCGAATCGAAACAATCGACTGTCGTCCAGCCAAAAGTGATGAAGAGAGTGAACCAGAATACATTTCCGACACCCAATATTGCCTTGACGGGAATAGTGAGTCGGAAAATTCAAACATGCGCGATGTCGACTGGGAGGCTGACGACGAATCCAATTTTGAGCTGCTGAATGGCATTGTGGCTTCATCCATCGCAGAGCACTGTGATGTGTATGCCGCTCCAAACGTTTCCAGATAGATTTGGCCAACATGGAGGTCAATAAAACAGGCTGAAAAAGTGTTGATAACGGTCACTGCAATGGAAACAAGGAGTCATAAAGGAAACAAGAAAAAGTAAGAAAAGATGGGTCACTAAGTTTTCTCCAGGTTCTATATGTTGCTTGACCGTGTATTACATTTACAGAAATATTGTTGGAGAAAATCAAGGAGTCGGATGTCGATATGTGTTCATAAACAGAAGCATAGCAGGTGAAATGAATCATTGGGTTTGGTATATCAATTGTGATGTAATGTGAGCATCCCCTGCAACAAGATTATGGGGCTTGGCTTTGCCAAAGTGCTGAGTCTCAATCTTGCTGAAAGGCAATCAATAAGTTCAGATAATCATTCATGCAATTGTTAATGGCCACAGATATTGACTAGACAATATGTTAAAATGAGCGTCAACGGACTGTTAACGATTTTTGGTCTGGTAAGAATGGTGATTGTAAAGTCAATTGGTCGCTGTTTAGCATAACTGATGTCTTGGCTGACTTTACAGGCAAAATTCTAAGTGACACAGTCACTACCCCATTCTGAAAATGAATGTCAACCAAGTCTCATCAATTTTTGGCTTTGCATCTTGGGTTGTCTAAGTGCTGATTTGTGGTAATAATTCATATACAATGTATTAGTGGCCTGTTCAGGCAAAACAATGTGTGATATCATCATTACCCCATCATGAGAATGAGTGTCAACAGAGCATCAACAATGTTTGATCTTTTCAGTCAGTTAATTGCAAAGTGATCGGGTAGTGGTTAGGCATAATCAATGTATTGGCAGTCTTTATAGGCAAAAGCGAAAGTTACACAGTGATTGCCCCATTCTGAAAATAAGTGTCAACAGAGCATCAATGATTTTTGGTTTTGCATCTTGGGTAATCTAAGTGGCGATAGGTTGCAGACATCCATAAATAAGGCATTGGCCGCCTCTAAGGGCATAAACAACAGTGACACGCTCCCTGCCCCATCCTGAAAATGAGCATCAACAGAGCCCAATTATTTTTGGTCTTGCATCTTTGGTAATCTAAGGGTCGCTTTGTGGCAATTATTGATATACAATGAACTGGTGGCCTATTCAACCAAAACAGTGCACAATAACTTTGTTACCGAATCTTGCAAATGGGTGTCAATGGAGCATCATTGATTTTTGGTCATGTATATTGGGTAAATGAGGCATGGCGCAGATATTGTAGCTCCTAACCGAACAATAGACCGCCTTAGTCGTCAAAAATTCAAATCCTCAAAGGAAAAACATTGATTCCATAATCATCAATATAGCAACCTGTAAAGCATTCAAAATGTAATTGCTGGATGTTGAATAAGCGATTTCAATCAAATACTACTATTAGACAGCAAAATGAAGAGCATTATATCAATCTACATATCGACCAGCTGGACAACCTGCTGACAACCTGCCCAATTGATAAGCGTTGGGAGATTGTCATCAAACCAGACCCGAATTGACAGTTTGGGTGTATTGACAGCACAGACCGCCAATGTGGTGACTACTCGCTTTCGACCCGGATGGGGACCAGAGTCGACGGTCCGGTACCCTTGCTAACACAAATCTCATTGGTTCTCCGCCACAAGCTTCGTGTTAGATTGCAGGCCACACAATGCTCCAAGGGCTCGGACGCGATCTGCTTTGAAACCACTATTATATTGATTCGCCTTATGATTACATTGTATCGATCGCTTTGTTCATTTTCTGCATGTACATGCTGGAAGTGGGGAAAGATACATTTTCGGAGCAATCACCATTGCATTGTGTTTTGACTTTATTGTTGGGCGAGATGTTGGATGTTGCAAGATATGGACCACATGGAGGCAAGCTGCATCTTTTATGTCAAGGTTGGTATGTTTGATCAACTTGAACAAAGCAAAATCTGTGTTTTGACTGTCACTACATTGGGAATGATAATGCTAACTGTACAACATAACTTGATTTTTAGTCTCTGTTTCATGAAAGATCCCGGGGATTTCTTGAGACAAACATCACCAGTCTATCTTTCTATCGAAGAATTTCCATCTGACATGATACAACAATGAGATTTGTGCTGCCATTCATGTCTATGTATCCCTGTAAAGAAAGAATCAACAATGGACAGACATAGTGCGAATAGCCGGACTGTCAGCAACACCTGCAACAGGCAGCGATACGCAGTTGGGTTCATCTTGAGACAACCGTGCATGTTGGCTGATACTCATTCCATTTTCACTTGAAGCTAAGTATAACTTCCTCAGGATATCCCACTTCTGTATGTTCTCTTCTTGCTCACCTTTTCCACAGCAGCACTCCATGACTCCGTGACCACCTCAGCACAGAGCAAGCGGAGACGAAACAAGTCGACCGGCAGGCGCATCGTTCAACGTGCCACCTGCCGAGACACATCAACAAGAGAGAAACCAGTGAGCCCACCACGACCCTGCCAATGCAGGCACCGAAATTATGACCCAGAATGTACATTCAACAAAGGCCGGCAAAACTCGAACCAACAACAATATGATGAAGTTTGCGATAGCATAGGTGTAAATTCTTATCGAGGTCGATGGCTGTCAACAACCGACATCATGGGCAGCTGTCATAACTAGGGAGCACCATGACCAATTCATGGCTGCCAGTAATGGGAAACCTCCATTGTCAACAGAGAGGGTTATCCGCACAGTCCGCAAAATCGAACATCAGGATGTTTTTAGTTCTTGGCTTCTGACTGACAAATTCCTCGATAAGTGTCACTGAGTGCGGACGAGACTGGCTTCAAACAACATAGAGGCTGCTACAGAAACGTATATGGCAGAGGTAATAGGTGAATATAATTTTTAGAAGCAGCTACTAATTTCTGGTAGGTTTTGTACATGTCTGCCACTCTGGCAAGGCAAGAAGGTCGGGTACAGCTAGAACAGTCGGACATACGCCATGCCTTGAATACGACCAAAATCACCCAAGGCGAATTTTTGCATGTCGCAATAGAGGAAACTCAATACCTGATCAACAAATCTCGTGCTGAGGTCCTTAGAAGACACCAAGTGGGGAGTGGAGTTTCCTGTGCAAACAAAGGTGCAGACTGTGATAGAGTGACACCCTCATATGGCTCGCGAAAATCAGACAGACAGCACCCTGGTTTCTCTCAATAGCACGGTAAAGAATCAACAGACATGCTGGAGGAGCAAAGGAACGAGTGCACCTCCACCAGTCATAAGCAGGCAGCCGACCCAAGATGCGATGCCACTTGTACCCGGATTGCCACCAGGGTCACCCGGGGACAATGAGGGAGCTCAAGGTTTCCAAACGGAAGGTGTGCAACCTGGATATGTATATATACCTACTCCACTTCGCACTGCTCAATTTTTCAATGTTGATGCATATGCCAATGATAAAGTGCGCGATTAAAATTACATTCCAGATTTGCTGACTGATGAAGGAACATCCACTGGGTAGTACACCATCTGCTGCCTGATAATGCCACTGACATCCATTTTGAAGATGAGAGCATCCTATTGAGCAAACCTGCCAGTAGTGATGAGCATCGATAGAAAAAATGGCATTTTTGAGTGTATTATTATCAACAATTAGTGGATACTTTAAAGTATATATTAAAGAATATATTTATATGTATTATTAAGGAACAGTGTAGTGATGAAGGAGAAAGTATATGAAGACAATACGAAGGCTGCCAGAACCCCATTAATGATATCCTATCCGAAAATCAATTGTTGCAAATTGCAGATACACCTGTGGCCCAATGAGCATCAATGGAGCATCAACGATTTTTGGTCTTCTAAGTCAGGTAATTGAAAAGTGATTTGGACATTGTTATACACTATCAAAGTATTAGCCACCGTCATAGTCAACAGAGAATGTGTCACACTGCCTCCCGCATCTTGAAAATCAGTGTCAACAAAGAAGCAACAATTCTTGGTCTTGCATCTTGGGAAGTCTATGTGGTGCTTGATCGCAGACATCTATTAACAAGGGGTTGGCAGCTTCAGAGGCAGAGAAGCAAGAGATCATCCTGCCACAGCCTCCCAGACAGTGACAACTGATTTCATTTACCTAGCTGCAACTAAGTGATCATGAGCGTGTTGGCCAATAAACACGGTCAAAACTTCGTATATAAACAAAAACAGCTACCTTGCACTTTGATTTACCACAATGCAAGGCCAAAAATCGTTGAAGCTCCATTGATGCTCATTTTCAAGATTCGGCAGGGAGCATGTCACATTCTCTTTTGCCTATAAAGGCGGCCAATACTTTGATCATGTATAACAATGACCAAATCACTGTTTGTTTACATCACTTACACGACCAGCAATCGTTGACACTCCATTGACGCTCATTTCGAGAATGGGGCTGGGAGAGTGTTGCTTTCTCTATTGCCTATGAAGGGGCCTGTACTGCATTTATGAATGTCTGCAACCAATTGCCACTCAGCTTACGCAAGATGTAAGACCAAAGAATGGTGACGCTCAGTTGAGGCTCATTTCCGGGATGGGGAAGGGAGTGTGTCTGTTTTTTTGATTATAATGGCGGCCAATACATCAAAAACAGACGATGATGTACCAAAGTCAATTTTTGATGAAGAATAATACGATATCTGAATGCAACTCCAAATAGACAATTCCGAAAGTTAATCCAGAGATTGGAACGGCCAGGTCCAGCCCAAGCCGGCACAACCTGTGGGCTGACAGGCACGGGTACGTGTTTTGCCCACCACGAGGCTGCAGGTCTGGTTTCGAGATGGGTCTCGAACCGACGCGAGCCATTATGGCAGTCTGTATCCAGACCACTGGAGGTAACCTGGACCAGTTGCTAACACCAGTCACTTACAATGCCGCAATGATATTGTATAAGGCCGATGGTGGTGATTGCAGTGATGACAAAGAAAGCTTCTCCTCTCCACTCATGTTTATCAGCAGACAATGTGGACAATTATTGTGCGGGATATGATATATTTATCCTAACTTACAAAGAAAACTGACCCCCTGTTGACTGTATTTTACTCCTTCCCTGCTGTTGGCAGGGTGCACCATGGCAGTTAATGTGATATGCTAACCTCAGTTTCCTCGCTTTCAAACCAGTATCCCAAGGCTCTAAAATACCCCCTGAAGCAGCCTGGAGATTCTTCCAAATACGAGTTCACTGACCCTGTCTCAAATATAGTCAATAATTAGCACAACCATATTCACTGCTTTGTCTGTACCAAGAAATTATTTGATGAGAACCGACTCTAGGCCCACTCTCAACAATGTCACCCAGTGTTGATGAATTAAGAACTAATACCAGACCAGATCTTACCACCTGCAGGAAGGGATCGACCTGAGCCATCGTGATTTGACTGCAGTCAGTGCACTTGAATAGCCCTCGATGATGAAGTCAACAAATGATCCACCCAGAGGCAATGTACATGGTGCACCACCACCTGGAGATCCTCCTGATTAAGAAACTATAGACTCCGGGAAGCCTGATCAGACATGTACGCGTGATCCAACAAAGTCGATGGCTCATAGGCAGGTAGCTGGAGTGGAAAAGGCCAGAGAAAATACATATTGCAAAGCAACTGGGTTGTACAACAGGCATCACATGTATCCAGAACAGTGGAATTGATGGCATCCATTCTCAGTCAGCACAAAACTTCCAACCGGCTCAATCATTTAGGCAGCACAAGAACACGTAGATACATCAACATCTGATACACGGACCAGATGACTTCAAACTGGAATGATTGTAATCAGCAGATGCCCTGGAAAATCTCCTCTCGGAGCTCGATTCCGGCCTTTGCGATGATAATTCATTTGAACCTGGTTGGTGTAGCTTTGGAACATCATACTACATGGATGTTTTCAAATGTATTGAGTGGCAGTTTGCTTATCTCACATGTCACATGTGCCTCAGTTTTGAATCAGTGCATCTTGCAGACTCACAAAGTCACCAAATATACAGCAAGATGAACATGGGCAATTGGTGGTGGAATATACAACATCAGGCTCATACTGGAGTGATGATTGCGCTATTTATGTGTGCATGCGACAAGAGTCACTTAAGAAATGTTTCAGGCAATCAGGATCTCTGGCCACTGCATTTCATAATTGGCAATATTCATCAAGTTATGTGCTGCACACCTGCAATGTATGCCTGGATTCTCGTGGGCCAGATCCAATGTCTGGCGAAAGGTGCCAAAAAGACTGACATAGCCTGGCATTCCACAGTTGGGACTGTGCTGTCCCTACTCTGCAGTCTTGGCATACCTGGTTCCAGCTTGAAATGGAATGGTGCTGATGGATTCCAGAGACAATATTATTCTCTTTTGGCTGCCTGGGTCAGGGATTATCCTGAACAAGTCATGTTTGCTCAAGTCTCATATGGCTCATGCCTGATGGGTGAAATTTCTAATGGTGTACTGATGGGGTATTCCCCTTTTTCACCACCCAATAACTCAACTGATCAGAATGTTGAGTTGGAGCTACTGGACAAAACTTACATTGATGTTGTGCGCACTCTTGGTGTTTTGCCAAACCAGAACCAGTTATGGAAATTCCTACTCTGCTGTAGGTGGACGACTCTGGTCATGTTATGGTGTGGCGCTGTTGCATTAAGTGCGGCTCTGTGGCATTAATGCGGCTCTGCGGGAGACTCGCGTATTAGTTAGTTCTAGCGAGATGTCAGTTCGATCAGCAATAACATTCACTTCAATATGTACAGAGAGGCTATTTGCCCACATTGGTAGCAACACTTGACATCTGCTGGCGTCGCAAGCATCAGTAGTGATCGAAACACAACGCACGATGGCAGGTTCACTTAGTTTATTTTCAAACATGTGGACTGCCGGCAGCTAGGATGCATCGCTGGTGTCCTCCGACTGCGTGGCCCTTCCAACTGGGCACGACACGCACCTCACGCACGACATCAGTTTCATTGACAAAATCAACACATCCGAGTCAATTAGGTTTAGTAGCAGGTTTATGTCCTCAACCACTGCGGGCTTCCATCATACAGAACTTCACACAACAGAATACGTTACAAACCAAAAGAAGGTCACCGACAATGGCCCTGGGGTCTTTTCTGCCAAAGCAATCAACACAAACAGGGCTACGGAGGACGTCCAATTCGACATCATTGATGCTAACCTTTCCAACAGCCTTGAACAAGCCGAGAAATTCGCCAAGATTTTCGACCTCAATGAGAGCATGGGCGCTAATTTCAAGGACTTGGAGGCAACTGAGCCCGTCTGAGACGGCCCGAGCATGGAATCAGCGGCCGCTGAACAGGAAATTGAAGTGTTGGAGGAAGAGCTTCAGATCAAGAAACTTCGATTGACCAAGTTGGAAGGACGGCTTGACAAGTGTAAGTTGGAGCCGGAGTCAACGGAGTAGACAGACATTGAACAGCTCTGGCTGGAGAAGGACATGCGGCTGCACCAAGTTGAAAATCTCCCGTGAGAGAAGAGCAGCCTGGAATCCGAATTGAGAGCGTTCGAACGCTTCATTCAATGACTGACGACTAACCATGTACATGCGACTCCGGCACCGAACGCTTCCCAACCGCCTCTCGTCCTATTCGGGATCCGTGGCCCTTCTGAACTGACCTCTGGCATATTCGGGGTCCGTGGCTCCGCCGAGCCAACCGCTGGCTCATCTTGAAGCCGTGTCATCCAACCTTCCGATGTTTGAGGTCAAATGAACCTTGGACAATGTCACTGCCTTCATTTTTACTTTGGAGCAACACTTGAAGAATGCAGCCCAGGCCATTGGATGGGTCGGCACATCAGGCTGGGGAGAGCAAGCAGTGCTACAATTGAAAGGCGATGCAGCAGTCTGGGCCATGCACCGCTTCCCAATGAGTATGCGCATCGAATGGTCCACCATTTGCACAGAGTTGAAAGCTAAGTTTATTCCGTCCAACGCCTTGGACCCGGTCAAATGCAAATGGGAAGAAATGAGCCACAAGATGGGAGAACGTGTCACAGAGTTTGATGAGTGTTTCCGTCGCCAAGGTTCGAAATTAGACCCCCATCAGCGTATGCCTGCCGAAATGTTAGCTGACGCTTATGGATATAGGATCGAACAGGGCAACCACGGAGTTTATGAAGACTTGGTTTGTTATATTGGCATGCGCCAAAGGACTCCAACTCTCGAATAGCGCATGGAGCACCTCGCCGCACTGGCCACATCTCCCAATAAGTCTCACCCTGGAAGTGGCCCCAACACTACCACAACTACGGAAGCCTCAGCTAGGAAGATGGACACCAAGAAAGGTGGTACAACTGGCACGGTTGGCCCAGCCAAAGACGACGGTTTGACCTGCTATATCTGTTGCCAGGTGGGTGATGTCTCTCGCAATTGCACAAACTGCAGCTGGATGAAGATGCTACCTGAACAAGCTTTGGTCTGCAAAGATGCCCCAAAAGCCAAGTCTCGACGCCCCCATGAAGATAAGAGATTGGGAGGTGCACTTACCGGTAGAAAGGAGAGTGGGTAGCCTGTAGAGAAAAAGGAGGCTAAGCAGGAGACAGTCAGTGAGGCAGGGAGGGCGTTGGAGAGTGTCTCGGACTCGGACTCTGAAGCTGGAAAAGGCAAAGGAGGTCAGTAGCTGCGGCTGTACCTCCCATAAAAACACCATCATGTACAGTATCGTCAACCAAAAAGGGTGGCAAATTGGTGACAGATGGTCAATTCAAGTTTTTCACCCGTTACCACCACTTGAAAGTGAGTGAACTAGATGACTCAGTGGTCGACCTGCTAAGGTTTAGTCGGAACATACGATACCAAACGAAGGAAGGATGGTGGAGCAGCACAAAAGCAAGGGTAGTGAAGGAAGATGGTGCATCAGAGAACTATGTGGCGCAGAAGTTCATTGAGGAATTGAAACGCCAATGGGCCGCCCTGCAGGCAAAGGAGGTGGGAAGGATGATTGTGGAGACGGCCAATATCAAGGCAGAGGATGGCATCGAGGAATGCCAAAGAGTCAAATTGAATCCACGACTTGATGGTCATATATCCTTGAGGCCAAATTTACGATCTATGACGTCAAGGGCTTCGATATTGTTCTAGGCAAATGATGGATGCGTGATATCAACCGACGATATCAAATCGACCATGACAGCAATGAACTGTGGATTGCTGATCAACTCTGGGAGGAAAGAGAGGATGGCCGAGTACATCACTTGCCTGGCCTACACCCCTTGGATGTCAAGGAAGGAATAGTGGAGTAGGCCAAATTCATGGGCATACACATTATACGGAAGGCGGAACTTGATAACGTGTCTGCCCACCTGTTGAAACGGGCCATCTTGATCAAAGTACACCACCGCGGCGATTGGCGGTACACTTCAGACAGATGAACTGCCGAGTGAGTTTGAGGAGATGTTGACAGAATTCCAACGCCCCTTCGGCGAGCCAACATTGGCAAATTTGCAGAATGGATGGCAGGCCGATTTCGAAATGAAAACGGACCCAAGTGGCGACATACCATTCCTCTCACCATTCCGCCTCTCCCCGCGGCATGAAGCTGAGCACTGGAAGCAGATAGGCAAGGCGTTTCGCTGCGGTTGCATTCAGCCCTCTCGAAGCAATTTTGTCTCCAGGGTATTAATCGTGCCAAAGCTAGATGGTATGCTGCACATGTGCATAGATTATTGTGCAGTAAACACCCTAGCCGACGAGGATCTTTATCCTCTCCCACACATTGAGGATTAACTCAACTCCCTGCCGGGCTCCACCTGGTTTACAAAATGTGACTTGGCGGCAGGTTACCATCAGATTCGCATCGCCACATCCGACAGGCAAAACACTGTCTTCACCACTAAACTTGGTTTATACGAGTGGCGAGTCCTGCTATTTAGCCTGGCGAACGTACCCAGCCAGTTCATGCACATGGTGAACAGCATCTTGGAACCAATGAAATGCAAATTCATCGTCGTATACCTTCACAAAATCATGATTCACAGCCATACCCTGGCGGAACACGTCATACATGTCCGAGATGTGCTCACTTTGCTGACAGAACATGGTCTCAAGGCCAAACGTGCAAAATGCGCCTGGGCTTGTCAGAAAGTCGATTTTTGCAGCTGTGACATTGAGAAGGATGGCATCAATGCCCAGCAGCATAAGAGTCGTGCGGTAATGGATTGGCCTCAACCTGAGAACAGTAAGGACATCAGAGGCTTCCTGGGCTTCACCAGTTACTATAGAAAATTCATTGAACACTATGCTCACATTGTGATGGCGTTGTACGCGATTGACACTCCTCCTCAAGGCAGAGTGGACGTGGGGCAGAGACCTGCAGAACTGAGGAGAGTCAGGTACAATGCATTTGTTTGGGATAGAGAATGCCAGCATGCTTTCAACAGGCTCAAAAAAGCACTCTGCAATGCTCCGGCCCTTGCTCTAACGCACCCCGAAGTCAAATACTGCCCGCACGTCGATTCTAGCCAATATGCACTGGACGCGGTGCTCTCCCTGGTGCAAGGTAATACAGAGAAGGTATTGGGATATTTCAGCCGTAAGTTACACAGTGCGGAGACGGGATACCCTGCATATGACAGAGAACTATTGGGCTTCCAAGATGCAATATTGTACTGGAAATTCAGCCTACACAGAGCCAAGTAGCCATTTTTGGTACACACTGACGATGCAACCATGCATTGGATCCTCACACAACCACACCGCGCCGTCCGTCAGATGGATATCTTGACAGTCCTACAGGATTGTGACTGGGAGGTCAAGCACATCCCGGGTGTTGAGAATCAGATAGCAGACGCATTGTCTCGCCACCCAGATTTCCAACGGGAACGATGCAATTTACTGGCACTGGAAGTTACTGCGGCCGGAGAATGGGTTGATGACATCAAGGCGGGCATAATTGATGATGAATCGTTCGGGCCTATTGCACATTGCTTGGCCAACCCAAGTCCGCACCCCCTGCCATCCACTGCATCAACCAAGGAATTCAAAGTATGGGTGGCAGCACACCGATTCGGTTTGGAAGAGAATGTCCTACTGTGGTTATGTGGAGATTTGGAAAAGACACAGGGAAACAAAACAGCAAGGGCCAAAGAGAAGGAGGAAGATGGAAATGCAGATATGAGAGGCCGGTTGTGTATCCCAAGGACGATGCAGCTACAAATCCTCCATGGAGCCCACGACACTCCAGAAGTGGGAAACTTTGGTTCTGACCGAACGTACTTAGCTATGAAAGACCAGTATTTGTGGAATCGAATGTGGCACGATACCCAACGATACGTTCCAGGCTGTGACTTGTGCCATCGAACTACACACCGGGGTGGGAAACCCATGCGCCTCCTACAACCACTTCCAATAGCCAGAGGCCGTTGGCAAAGAATTGGAATCGACTTCATAACCAACCTGCCGATCTCAGGCAACGGCCACAACTGCATTATAATGTTTGTTGAGCACATGACGAACGAAGCACATTGGCGAGCCTGCAAGATCATAATCGATGCCCCAGCCTTCGCCCACATGTTCATTGACGACCTCGTCGGCATACACCGAGTGCCTCAAGCGGTTGTATCTTACCGCAATATACGCTTCACACCAGACTATTGGAGAGAAGTTGCGAGGATTCTGCAGACGAAGCTGCTCATATCTACGGCATTCCATTCAGAAACAGATGGTCTCACTGAAAATTCAAACAAGACGGTTGTACACTATTTGCGTGGCTTCACAACAAACGATCAAGCCAATTGGGACGACTGCCTGCCATTAGCGGAGTATGCTCACAATTCTTCAGTACACTGTTCAATGAAGCAGACGCCGTCTGAACTCGATCTTTGTAATGAGCCGCCTTGGCCGCTAGACTTAATTTCAGACGCCCAACAACCGCAGGACGATGAATCAGTGAAAACCTAACAAGGCCGCAAATTTGTCGAACGATTGCAGCGCATGTTCCGAGTTGCCAGGGACGAGCAGCGCAATGCTCAGAATAACCAGATGGCTGAGGCTACTAAGTCATGACGCCCAGTTGACCCCGCCATCACCGCCGGTGCGAAAGTATTTTTGGATACAAAGGATATGCCACTCACATACGGCAAATGTCTACCCCACCCGGAGCTAACAGGTAAACTGTTACATTGCCCCATACGAGATCCTACAAATATGCGGAAACCCCTTCGAACTAGATCAGCCACACAATATGACAATCTATGACACAGTGAACGTCAGCAGGCTCAAAGTTGACCGCACAGAAGATTCTATGGTTGCCTGGCAGCCGCCGCCTCCGCGAGTATGGACCAGCCATGCCAGCACAAGTTGAGTCATCGAATCAATCGCAAACACTGGCCAAGCTCTGATGGAAGCAGTTGACATCATGAAGTGAAATTGGAAGGTTGGGATGAGAAGGATAATACATGGGAGCCAGAGGAGAATATGGCAAAAGCGGAAGAGATGGTGAAGCAATATTGGAAGGAGATAATCAGACGGCCAAAGGCAAAGAGAAAAGCGACACACAAAAAGGCATGAGAGGCGTGTTTGTGATTTGATCGGGGTGTTTTGTTTCTTCGAGAGCTTTCTCGAAGATGATTGGACAAGGTTGTGATATTGGTGGACAACTCTGGTCATGTTCAGGTGCGGGTCTGTTGCATTAGGGGCAGCTCTGTGGCATTAGTGCGGCTCTGCAGGAGACTCGCGTATTTGTTAGTCCCAGCGAGATGTCAGTTCGATCATCAATAAGATTCACTTCTATATTTACGGACAGGCTATTTGCCCACATCTGCAATGTCTATCGGCATTAATAGTATGATATATTGCATTAGCATCTTTTTGGATTAGTTCAATACTTATTGTGCTGGCTGCTAAAATACCTGAAATCTAGAAATGCCATAAATCAATTTGACAATTGATTCACATCAGTACCACCTTATGCAGACCTCCAGCACTTCTCCAAACCCTTCGATTGAATGAACCAAAGCTCCTGGCATGGAAATGAGATGCAGGGCATAATTAGAACACTGGCAGTGAAATGTGCTCCAATTCTTGCCTGCCCCAAGGATGACAGAAAAACTGCCAAGGAAACAGCGTGTCATGAAATGGTATTGGGAGCAGTATGGGCATTATGTGAATTCTCTCAACCTCTTAACCAACAAAATCAATCTGATGTATCCTTCAGAGCACTCCACAATGTGATGAAGCAATTGTACAGGAAGACGGATGCTTTTTGAGAACAGTACATATCGCAGTCTGTGAAGGCCAAAGTGGGTGAACAGTCAACAAAAGTATGCTGCAAGTTACGAGAACAAACAATTTATACGATCTGTGCTGCGATGGAAGATCAGGTGTAAGGGGCTGACAAGGTTGCTTCAACTCAACAAAAGCAATTTCAGGTCCGCCTGAATGGCACCCAAAAAGCAGCAACCACGTGGTCATATGATGATCGGCAGAGGGTAAACGAACAATTGTAGCATGAAATCCATCAGATGACACTAGTTAAACACAAACATTTCAATAAATTATTCCTACATGATGAGTGACAACTATTGCAAGAAGCCAGGACTAAGACAACCAGTCCCAGAACCACATTTGCCAAACAACTTGTTCAAAAAAAGACATCGGCAAAATCAAGAATTGACTGTAGACAGCGCCACACACAAGAGGGCACATGCAGCTCATAGCAAGCTTCCTGTGGACCCGTGTGTGATGTGCAGTCAATAGTCATCTATCATGAATTCATAGAGATGTACGCATGGGCCTGTGGACCTATATATGGTTTGTTCACTGAGATGTACTTACCTGTCATTACTTTCTGGAGTGTTTATTGCTATACCGGTCACAATATCACTGCAAGTCCACTTCACAGCCCGCTGGCATTTGAGCGCCCGCATGAAAGCCTGCTTGAAAGCCTGCTTGATAGCCTGCTTGGGGGCCTGGTTGAGAGAGCTCCGCTTGACAAAGGTGCGCATCGGGAGTAGAATTTTCCACAGGAAGCTATTCACCCAATGAACACTCTGAGTTTCTGCAAACTTTGGCCAATAGACTGCTTTAAGTTTGTTAAAACTTTGTCGTTGACATGGACATAGCCAGCCAACCTACTTGACTTAGTGCTCTCGGTACCATCACGATGACCATCGCTATCACCATCACCATTACCATTACTTTCACCATCAGGATTTCGACCATCAGCCCCGGTCCTAATGCCCATACATATGGCTAAAATCGCCTGGAAAAAAGCCACAGACTCTACTGAGACAACTGAGTCAGAGATCTGCTCTTCCGGAGATCCAATTTCTACCATTCCTGCCGAATCTGAAACTGCAATTGTCTACACCATGATCTTAAGGCATCGTGTGATCGTTTCATAGTGGCCACACTCACAATAAGGTTCACACTACCATTCACACCGATGCCATGATTTCGGTCGCCATATGCTGCCCGCCATCAGCCACATGCCTCATGCAACATGCCGCCAGCCGTGCCGCATACACCACCTGCTCATGCATCCCAGTGCCTGCAACTCAGCAAGTCTCTGGACCGAGCATGCCACAGCATACACTGTAGCCATACTCAAGTGAGATTGGAAGTGTCTTCCCTCTTGAGAGTGTACATGGGAGCATAGAGCCAAGTAGACCGGGTGTGTAGCATCGACTGCAATCGGATGTATAGATGAGAATGTACCTGCATGTGTAGATGGGAAAGTACTCAGAGTGTACTTCAGAATGCCTTCAGAGCGAACTTGGGAGCATGTAGGCGAGCAGGCTAGGAGTGTGACATCATGCGCAATTGGGAGGGTACATGAGAGCATACTCGGGAGTGTGCTTGAGAGTCTTGACAGCTCACTTGCAGGGGTACAGTCAAACAGGCTGGGAGTGTGCAATCAAGCGCAATCTGGAGTGTACCACAGAGCGTCCTTGGAAGGATGGAATGAAGTGCATCCAGCATGTTGCGTTCAAGATTGTTTTATGCAGCGTGATGTATATTATACAGTCCGATGTATAGTATGCAGTGTGATGGATAGCATCCAGCACACAAAACTGCATGAGTATCATAGTAATCCGGTTATTGTGTATGTCCATAGTACCTCATAGTGCCACGGATCCAATATGCAACAAATTACCGTGCCGGAAACGGCTTCTCTGTGAGTTATGTGTTGCATGAAGTCATTGTTCCCTGTGGACTGCTGCGCAAGAAGAGGTTTGCAGGGTGGCAAATGTGGCAGCGGACAAGTGTGTTGAATTTCTGGTCCAGCTATTCGATGCTGACACTGAAGCCACCAGCTGGAGTATCGCTGATATGGACTGTATTTTGAATCTGCTGGAGAGTGTAGTTTACGAAATCACTTCAAATGTGCAAATGCACTTTTAGAAGGAATTGTTCATCTGCTTGATCAAATTTGAAGCTTGGTGGCAGCCAATCGGCATTCAGGTGCTCCAAAAAACCATTCAACAGCATGTAATGAATGTCGCATATCCAACAATGCATCATGTCAGCCATATATCAGAGTCAATTGGGTGAATGAGTTCTGGTGACAATTTCACAACCAATATGTCTGAGCAGCTACATATTGGCAATGTGAAGAAAGCATATTCATCTACCAACAAAGTTAGTTACATTTGACAGATGCTTAAGCACAATGACCTATGTACAAATGAGGACTAAATGGAGGAGACATTGATGTAGCTTGCCATTGAAGTGTTGTACGATATTGACTCTACAAATGTTCCCAACCTGCTATGCTCTGCTGATAATAAGTGAAATACTTGTAGAGACCATCTTCTACCCCTCCAGCATTGTCAGGACAAGCCATTATTCTGCTCTGTATCATAACCGATGCATCATTTGGGAGAACCTCATGTCCTCAGTGAGTGTAGAAGTATGAAATTGACCTCACCAAGATGCATCAGAAGATTTCAGAATTTCAAACATTGGGCATCTATTGCATACACAAAGTGAAGAGTACTGGGGACACAATGTGAGTGGACTGGTGCTTGGATATGATCAAAATGAACTCAAAGACAGTATATTTATTAATCTTCAGAATAGGCTGTCGTACAACTGTCAACCATCTCACTGTCCTATATCTGTTCAGCATCTGGGACTTGATTGCAAGGTAGAATATACCAATGCCAACCAAGGGATCATGCCTGAATCTGACAACATCTTGGTCAAATATATGGAAAGTGATCTCAATAACATCTTCCATGGCCAAGTTCCTACTGTTCCAGTATGATACTTTCACTGGCCTCCACCAAATCAAGTCCTCCAATTGCAGGAGCACCTGCCCACCAGAAAAATGATATAGAACTTTTCTAAGAGATGCAAGAAGACTCAACAATGGACATTATGTCCTCAAGCTCAAGAATGTACTGTGGTGATTCCAATACAGTGTAAAGATCTGCATGGTTGGGCTGATTGTATGGAAGGGTTCATCTACATTGACAAACAGACTGATAAGATGCATATTGTACCTGTCAGAGCAAGTATTCGTCAGGCCCAATTGGTGCGAGAGAATGCTGCATCAGATACAATCAATAGCATATGGTTTGTGCCTGATAATGTGGATTTACATTCCTACTGCACTGTATATTAGGTTACAATGCCTGAATCAAAGTGTGCAGGAGAAAGATAGTTAATTGATGTGTACTATTTGATATGATCATTACAATATTGACTGTGGGAGAGTTCAGCTTCAGGTTCAAGGTGCACCGAAATAGTCTTGGAGATTTGGCCACAACCCCCAATTGCTCTGAAATTTGCACATCCTAATTATTCAATTTTGTAGCATTTTGCAGACAACTATACACTCTTCAGGATATTCTGTTAATCTGTTCCATAATTTCCAAAGTATTGAGGAGCACCTGAGAGCACATCGCGTTGCATTCTGCCTATCTGGACGCATCTGCGATCATCCCAAAGAATCAGTGTGGCTGTTCAGGGTTGCCAAGTTGCCCAGTTGTGACTTCCAAACCATTTGACAGTTTGCTCATGGCTCGACTCACAGTATACCATCCCACGCATCTGTAATTGAGCTTCTTAATTGGCCCGGTTACCCAGAAATTCTTTGTCAAGAGCCAAACTTTGTCTGCCACATTGAATGTAATCTCTTTCCAACCAGCATATATTGTCGGACATTGCTGGGCTTCCACTATGTGTTCACATAGCATCCGATGCATGTCAGACAATCTGTTGAGTGCAGCATCTGCTCGGGCCTCTGATTATCGATGCAACGCTTTCGGTGATTCGAATTGCATCGCAGGGTTGGGATGGTACATTGGCCAGAACAGTGTCATCCTAGACACAACATACACTGAGTTGTTGTATGCCAATTCCGACAGAGGAAGGAGTGCAGCCCAGTTGTCGCGCTCATTCAGGCGGAATGCTTGGAGGCACTACTCCATTGTCTGGTTTGGCTACAGAGGTTGGTAGTCAGTCTGTGGGTGGAAGGCAGTCGAGAGTCAGTGGTCGATCCACATGTAGGAGGAACCTCGAATGCAGAACCGGCTGGTGAATTGCATTCCGTGGTCAGTGAAAACATTGTTTAGTATGCCCTGCCTGCAAACTACATACTCACAACAGATACATGCCAATTCAGGTGAGTCGATATCCTGTCAGCAGGGCAGGTGGATCACAATTTTAGATTATGGGTCGACTATAATCGAAATCCCGGAGTATCTCAAGTTGGTTGACTCCACTAGGTTGCCGAACAAGTCCATAACAATTCTATCCCACAGATGGTACATTGGTAGCAGTGGCAGATTAGCTCCGGATTGTACGTGGTGTTATGCTTTCATTTGATGGCATACTTTGCAACCCACAATGTACTTCCATTCTGTGTTGTCTAGTCCAAACTAGTGTTAGCAACGGGTCCAAATTCCCGGTTCGGTTCTGGGCCCGGTTCCAACCCGGAACCGAACTGTTGCAACGGGTTTCCACACAAAACCCGCTCCTCCAAAGTCAACATGTCTTGCTCCAATTAAGAATTGGAGTTCTCATCGTATCACGACATAATCTATACGTGACATATGCAGTTGTATGCCCTCTTTCATCTCCCATTCTCTGAGTTGCAATCGGATCAATAGTGGTTGAGTCGCGATGAAAACCAAGTCATTTTGAGGTGATATTCGGCTTATTTCCAGAGCGACTCAATGCATATTGACCTGATCCCAAATCTGAGAATGGGAGATGAAATAGGGCATCAATCTGCACATTTCATGTATAGATCATGTTGCGATACGATGAGAATTGAAATACTGAATTGGAGCCAAAGTTGTGTTATCCGGAAAATGGAACCGCGGTCCGGTTCGAACCCGGCCCCACACCTGGCGGGTACCGCTGTTTTCCAGGTAACAACCAGGACTGGACTGTCCAGTCCGGATCCAATCACAGACCGCAGCCGGGTAACCTGGACCTGTTGCTAACACTAGTCCTAACGAATAGAAGTCTCTGGATATGAGTTTAGCAGTCTTCAGATCTGCAAAGTGACCAGATACAGGGGTATTATGTAACAGACTGATCATTTGGTTGCGGAGTGTTTCTGGTGCATATATTCACCCATTGTTGGTGAGAGCTCCTGGGATAATGTTGCACAGCATATGCAGGACCTTATGTATAAATCTGTCTTGGTCCCGTGTAAGTGGACGGCTCTGGTCATGATAAGGTGCGGCTGTGCTGCATTGTTGCAGCTCTGCGGAAGGCTTGCATTGTATTTAGTTCTAGCGAGATGTCAGCCCAATCATCAATAACATCCACTTCTATACATACATAGAGGCTATTTGTCCACATTGGTAGCAACACTCGACTTCTGGCATCGTAGCTAGCATCAGAAGAGGTCAAAACACAATGCAGGATGGCTGGTCTTATTGGTTTATCTTGGAACTAGTGGACCACCGGAGGCTGACAGACATCACACAAGTCATCCGACTTTGCAGCTCTTCCTGCTATGCACGACCCGCGAGACACTCTCGACAGGCACAACATGCAAGACACACACAATACACACAACACCCACAACACCCACAACACCCACAACACCCACAACACGAAAAACGTGCACAAAGCGCAAGATGTCAGTTTTACCGACACGATTGCCAATGCTAAGTCGATTAGATTCAGCAGCAGGTTCAAGACCTCAGCCACTGCGGCATTCCAACCACCAGAACTTTGCAAAACAAAATACGTCACAAACCAAATGAAGGTCATTGATGATGGCCTCAGGCTCCCGTCTGAGCAAGCAATCAACTTGATCAGGGCTAGGGAAGACGTCCAACTGGAGATCATTGATGCTAACTTTTCCGAGAGCATTAGACAAGCCGAGAAATTCTCCAAGATTTGCAACCCCAACAACAGCTTGGCTGCTAAAGTGAACAAGTTGGAGGCTGCTGAGCCGGTCCATGATGGCCAGAGCAGGGAATTTGTGACTACTCAGCAAGAAATTGATCAGTTGGAAGAAGACCTCCAGATCAAGCAATGTCAGGCCACCGAGTCGGAGTGATGGCTCGACAAGCGTAAGTCGGAGCCGGAGATAATGGAGCAGACAGATATCGCACGGCTCCAGTTGGAGAAGGACACGCAGCTGCACCAAGTCAAAAACCTCTCATCAGAGAAGAGCGCCCTGGAATCCGAGTTGAGCATGTTTGACATCTTCATTCGACAACTGATGACTAACCAAGTACATACGACTCCCGCACCAAGCTCATCCCAACCACCTCCAGGCCCATTCAGGATCTGTGGCTCCTCTGAACTGACCCCTGGCTTATTCTGGATCCGTGGGTTTGCCAAACCAACCCTTGGCCCGTCTGGAAGCCGTGGCTTCACTGTTAAATCATCCAACCTTCCGACATACGAGGGCAAACAAACCTTGGACGATGCCACTGCCTTCCGATCTGCTCTTGGAAGACACTTCAAGAATGCAGCCAGTGCCATTGGATGGGTGGCACAACGGGCTGGGGAGAACAAGCAGTGCTACAGCTGAAAGGAGGCGCGGCAGTCTGGGCCATGCACCGTTGCCCAAGGAGTATGCCCATCAAATGGTCCACCTTTTGCACAGAGTTGAAAGCTAAGTATAATCCGTCCAACGCCTTGGACCTGATCAAACACGAATGGGAAGAACTGAGTATAAAGAATGGAGATCGTGTCACACAGTTTGACAAGCATATCCGTCAGGTACATTCAAAGTTGGACTCGCAGCAGCCCATGCCTGCCAAAATGTTAGACGATGCCTATGGGTATCTGATTGAAAAGAGCAACTAGGGAGTTGATAAAGACTTGGTTCGTTATATTCGCATGCACGATAGGGCTCCTGTTTCAGGGATGCTTCCACCTAACTAACTATACTTTTCTGCATGTATTAATACTTACAATTTTAAGTATACTAATATACTTGAAGTAAGTACTTGGAACACGGCCGTAGTTCCGTTTATATTCCCTTAAGCATATCTCCACATCAATTCAATGGTTAATCTGTACGATCATATACGCAGAGAGGACGAAGGTAAATATTTGTATGCGATGCTATTGAATGAGTAGTAACTAAATGGTATCGTGGCATAATGCAATATTGACAGTTCATTTATTTGTATATAGAGACTTGATGATTGATTAATATTGCGAAGTATGTTCGTATAATTAATCTCGAAGATTCATACATATTGTAAAGTCTATTCGTATACTTAATCTCGAAGATTAATGAACATTGTAAACGTCATTCATGTAATTCATCTCAATGATTATTTAATATCATAAACTATATTCATATGATTAATCTCAAAGAATAATAAATATCGTAAGGTATGTATGTATAATTAATTTCAATGATTATTTACAATTATAAAGTATACTCATATAATTAATCTAAGTGATTATTTAACATCATAAAGTATTTTGGTAAAATATTTCTCGATGATTATTCACTATCTCTGACGTTAATATTTCACCCGTTGATAGTGCAATCTCAATTGTCACTTATCTTCACAAATCCCTCTTTATCCTTTTCCTTGATAAATCTGGTGTTCCGATACTATCGGCAATATTACTTCGCAGCGTAATCTCCATCGCAACTTCAATTTTTCACTTCTAAGATGTTCTCGCGTTCGCTTTTTCTAATGATTAATCAATGATATAAATCTGGCTTGTAGTTGAAGATTCGTAGGTTCTCGATAATTCTTAGATCATCTTCCAGAGTGCATAGTCCTCGACTGTTTACTTCGTTGATCTTTAGGGTGTTCTTTAGCTGGTGATGACTAACCTTCACCATCCAAATCGTGATTAATATCTAATAACAGAATATCAGGTTCCGGGATGGAATATTCTACTGAGGCGGTTTGTGGTAATGGGCTGACCACACAATCCCTAATAGCTTCGGAAGGACATTATCTATGGTGACGATAAAAGATTCATAGCTCTGTATACTGAATTATACCAGCCAGCCACCAGATACACTGTGCTGCAAATAACCGATCTTCTTTTTTGTATTCTTCACGTAATGAAGATAACACAAACAATACGATGTCATACTCATTATCAAACATATCCTCAACCAGGCGGCTGGGGAACCACAGACAATCCCAAAAGATAATACGAATATACTCAATGAAGGTAATAATAATTATAAGAACTGAAATCAACAGTAATATGTCAGCTTCCTCTTTGCAGGTAATGTTGGAGACGGGGCCGGGTTTGGCCAGGGAAAATTGTTCAGCTCAGTTTCAGAACCGTCCAAAAACCCGACCCACTACTTCTTGGGGGTCCAAACCCAGCCCCATACCAGTCAACCCACGGGTTTTGCCTGGTTTGGCTAGACCCATCAGGTCCAAACTCCGGTTTTGAATTTCGGGTTGTTCTATGTATGGTCACATTCAGATATCCTACTGCTAATCGTGAAATATGATCAACGGTACGTTGATGTTCTTGTAGGATGTACTGGCTGCCTTTATGATTAAAATATGTAGACAACCACTCCCTGCCCCATCCTGTAAATGAGTGTCGACAGAGCGTCAACAATTTTGGGTCTTGCATCCTTGGTAATCAGAGCGGGCATTGTTTGCAGATAGTCATAACTGAGGTATTGGCCTACTTTGTAGGCAAAAGCCGAAGCGACATGCTCCCTGCCCCATCTTGAAAATGACTGTCAAATGAGTGTGAAGAATTTAAGGTCTCGCATGTTGTGTAATCTAAGTGGTTCATGATTCCAAACCTCTATTAATGAGAAATCGGCAGCCTCTCTAGGCAGATAAGCAAGTGACATTCCAGCGACAACCTCCCGGCAGGAAACAACAATTTTCATTCACAATCATGCAACAAAGAGTTCATGACCGCTCCAGCCTTGAAAAACTGTCAGAACATCATATAAACAAAACGACCTGTGCATCGCACTTTGATTACCAATGATGAAAGGCGAAAAATCATTGACCCTCCGTTGACACCGATTTTCATGAAGGGGCACGGAAGATTTCGCTCTCCTTTTTTCTATCAAAGGTGGCCAATACCTTGATTATATATAGGAACGACCATATCGCTTGTGAATTAGCCGACCTACAAGAACAACAATTGTTGACACTCTGTTGACACTCAATTTCAGAATGGGGCAGGGAGTGTGAGGCTGGCTTTTTTGGGTATAAAGCCAGCCAATACTGAATTTATGAATGGTCTCAACCGATCGCCACTCAGATTACCAATGATGCAACACCAACAATCATTGACTCTACATTGACACTCATTTTACCCTGGGCGTATCCACAATATGTTATCCTGTAATTTGGCCTAATATATCATTAATGGTGGTTTGGCAGCCTTTGTACTGTCTTCATGTACTTTCTCCTTCATCAATCCATTGTTCTTTAATGATACATATAAATATATCCTTTAAAATATACTTTAAAGTGTCCGCTAATTGTAGATAATAATAAACTCAAAAATCCTGTTCCATCTGATCAATGATCATCTTTACTGTCAGGTTCACTCAATTGGCTGCTGTCGTCTGCAATAAGGATGTCAGCTGCATTCCCAGGCAGCAGATTGTGTAATAACCAGTGGATGTTCCTTCATCATTCAGCAAATCTGGATTAAAATCTTCATCACACTTGCGATCCTTGGCATATGCATCAAGATTGAAAGATTGAGCGCAGAGAAGAGAAGTATGTATATACACATATCCGGGTGGCACATATTCTATTTCGGATGGGTGAGCTGCCTCATCTTTACCGGGTGGAACAAGTGGCATTTTGGGTGGATGTGGCGTCGGTTCGGGTGTCAGCCGTCGGGGTCGCTCTGGTGGAGGTGCTCCCGTGCCTTAGCATCTCCAGCGTGTCTGGAGATACTGTACTGCGCCATTTTGGCAAGGAAGGCAGCCGTCCATCTGATTTTCCCGAAGCATAGCCTGGTGTTGTTCCATCGCAGCCTTCTAATTTTCATACCCATGAAACTCAACTCCCTGGGTCTTCTCATCTTGGACTTCAGCGCAAGGTTTCTTGATTGTGAATTTCATTTCCTCTGGTGCGGCGCGCAAAAACCCCCCTTTGGCTATTTTCGCCATATTCAAGGCCAGGCACATGTCAGACTGTTCTGGCTGTACCGGACCTCCTTGCCTTGCCATCGTTGCAGACATGTTGTAAACCTACAAGGAATTAGTTGCTGTGTCTACATGTAGCATTTGGCTATTACCTCTACCATATATTCTTCGGTAGCATCCTCTTAGGTTGTTAAAGCCTGTTTGGTCCACTCTCGGGGATTCTTATCACTAGAATCATCTGGGATGATCCCTAAGCTGAACACATCATGATTTTCGATTTTGTGGACTGGGCGGACAAAGGCCTTGGTTGACCATGGAGGTTTCTCATCACGGGCGCCTATCAATTGGTCTCAATGCTCTGTACGTACTCCAGCTGTATGTTATATCATCAATTGACTGCCGTGTACCTCGATACAACAACAGTTACTTCCGATAGCATGCTGCATCTCATTCTTGCTGCTTCGGGTTTAACGGACAATTTTAAAGTTTGCGTCTGGGGTCATATATTCGGTGGCTGCAATTGCAGCGTCGCGCTGAACTGAGTGGTGTCTGCATTGTTGTTGGGTCTCATTGGGTGGCGTATTGCATGAAGCACCTGTCGTTCTGTTCGATTCTGTTCCACTGTCACCTTGCTGTGGTGTTTGTGGAGCTATGATTTGCTGCTGTGGATGTGAAGAGATGATGATAATGAAACGAAGTGGGAAGTCCTGAGGAAGAAGATAATGAAAAGAAGTGAGAAGTCCAGAGGAACATATAGTTAGCTTCAAGTCAAAATGACATGGCATCAGCAAAAAACATTTCCGTCCGGGCTGAATTGCTCTGTCAGAGTGGACGCACTCCATCAGAGCCGTCAGAGACACCCCGGTGGCGGATTACTCCGCACCCGGCATCAATACCACATGTCACGTTGCATATCGCCCTCCGATCGCCATTACGCCGTTTCTTCTCGCTCTGTGGGTCTCCTATTTTGAACAAACACTCTGGCATTGTGGCCAACTGTGACCATATGTCGGAATGGGTTGATTGGGTACACGTTGGTATCGGGATTGCGATGGGTGACGCTGCAAAAATCTCTCCTCGCGTTCCTTCTACATTGAGCTCGAGGAGCGCAGGAAGGTGAGAAGATATGATACTACCTGGCCGTGAGGATCCACGCAATTGCGTGGATCCACGAAATCTCGGACCGAGTGAGTGAGACCAAAAGTTGGGAAAGATAGAGTGTGAATTTTCATTGTATGATGAGAGGAGATGGAAATGAGATGATGTCTATCTACTCCGGGGTCTGCCTAATATATACTCCCCGTCACTCTGTCCACCTCCGTTACCCCTGAATCTTTGGAGATGCACTTGGAGGCCATGCTCATGAGAACTTGGAGGCCGTAATCGAGCCAGTTCGGAGATACACTTGCAGGCCGTGATCGAGCGAGTCTGGAGATACACTTGGGGGCCGTGATCAAGGGAGTTTCGAGATGCACTTGCAGGCTATGATCGAGCAAGATTGGAGGAGTACTTGGGGGCGGTCGATTTGGAGGGAGGCGCGACAGCAGCTGAGACTCTATTCATTGGTTAACTTGTACTTGTGGGAATGTACAGAGTTGAGTACAACATCCGCCGAGAGATGAGAAACTGGCTGGGAGCGGGAGACTGTCGATCTTGGGATGATGCTGTACTTGGTGTATGCTGTACTCTGTGTTAACTCATGATTATGGCATG